>Ga0209040_10001101_pt1 | contig 21088 bp, 18 predicted proteins | sample BogFormECP12_OM3_FD_188240 | JGI IMG/M metagenome (GOLD analysis project Ga0209040, IMG submission 188240) | Bog forest soil microbial communities from Calvert Island, British Columbia, Canada - ECP12_OM3 (SPAdes) (version 2) | ecosystem: Environmental > Aquatic > Freshwater > Wetlands > Bog ... | reverse complement strand
CCTGCCCCAGCAAAAGCAGCACCGTCGCCGTACCCTCCACCGCCCGGCGAAACCGAAACCACACACTCAGCTGCACCTGCCGCACCACCCGCGCCGCCACATCGCTCAAATCCAGCGCAATCAATCCAAACCCTCCGCCCTGAATCAGCAAATCCGTCGCTCGCAGCGCCTGCTCGATATTTTTGCAGCGCACCCACAAGAGCTGCCGCAAACTCACTCCCGCCGCCACTCCCGCCGCCGGATCAAATGCATCCCGCCCATCCACCAGCGCGCAAACCTCTCTTTCCTGAGTTCGCTTCGCCAGCGCCGCCAGCAGCAAACTGGTCCGCCCGCTCCCGGCCCCGCCAAACACCTCTGTCAAGCACCCGCGCGGCAATCCCCCAGTCAATTCATCAATCTCGCGAACGCCCGTGGACACCGTCTCCACCACCGACCAATCGCGATACTCCAGCGGCGCCACCACGCGCCCCGCCAGCGCCGTCTCCACCTGCAAACGCAAAGCCGCCGCCCGCTGACCAATAGCCATGCACGCACACATTCCTGGATTCACGGCGGAAAAAACGAGGCAGAGGAGGATTATGTATTCGCTTTTTGTTCGCCTACGAAAGAAATGATCCGCCTCCGCGCCCACTTTGTCAAGCGCTCTTGAATTGCCTACCCTAGATGACAGTTAACAACCGGAGTCAAAACGTACGATTCAAATACTGAAAAGCATTAATTAGATCCTACAATTGAGCCGCAGCAGACCGCTTTGCAGCTTGGAGGCAAGACCCTATGTTTTGCGTGACTCGTCCAGTTCGCGCCAAGCGCATACCAATTGCAGCACTCGCAACCCTATTCACACTAACGTGCCAGGTCACCGCACAGACAGAAAAAGATCTGCATCGCCCTGCGTGCACCGACATGCATTGCAAAAAAATACGATCTTTTGTTAAGTCTCATTATTGTGGCGAATCACCCTACGGCAATGGACCCGATAATGGTTGTCTAATCAAACTCCCAAAGAAACCCCGTGCTGGTATCGAAGTCCTGGCAGATTTCCATTGCGAATGGAATGAAACCAAACAAGCTCCACAGTGCGAGCAGCAAGGACAGCCATCTTCGACGACCCGCGACGTTTTAACACAGGAACTGCGACAGGCAGGCTTGCCAACTAAAGCGAGTGGAAAGACCTACTTTAAGGTTTGGAAATCAACTCTTTCTGGTTGGTCTATTGCTGAGGCAAGCTACTCTCGAACCGTCGGATCCGACATGACACTCTGCGATGTCATCGTGATAATCGATCAAGACACCCACGTAATCGTGGTGCGTAAAGTTCCTTTCCAGAAAACCGATGTTGATGTACCCAGCGTTACCGAATGGTCCGTAATCGATCTCGTGGACGCGGATGACGACGGACAAGTGGATGTGATCTTGGAAGGAGATGCCTATGAAGACCACTGGCTCGAAGTCGTCAGTGTGCACGCCGGGTCCACACAGACCGTTTTTTCTGGCCTTGGCTATTATCTGTAATTTGTTGAGTTAAACTTTGCATTAGAAAGTACTTGACAATAAGAAGCAGAGGATTATGCTAGTCCTGCTTCGCTTCGTAGAAGCGTAGTAGGTCAACATGCAAACCACGCCGCCAACTCCAGCAAACTTACTTGGCGGCTCGCCTGCGCCGTTTCGCGCTAACCTCGCCGACGCTGCACGCTTCTGGGAGAAACGCCGCGTCCTGTACAACCTGATCCTCGCTGCCGTCACTATCGCTTGGATCGCCTTCACCTGGCCTCATTTCCGTCCCGCCATGGAATGGCCAAGTCTCCTCCCGCTTACCGGCCTCGCGCTGATCGCCAACTTTCTATACTGCGCGGCCTACTTCGTGGACATTCCCATGCAGCGCAGTTCGCACACCGCCGCGTGGAAGCGCTATCGCTGGGCGCTCTGGCTTATCGGCACGCTCTTCGCCTTCGTGCTCACCAATTACTGGATCGTCGACGAAATTTATCCCGACTTCCACTAACACGCGTCGGACCCGCCAGGTAATTCACCGCCTTACGCGCACTTGGGGTTATACGGCGAAAATTCCACTACAGCTTTCGTCGCATGCGCCGCCATGGCCCGCTCGCGCCATTCTTCAATCGCAAATTCCACGGATCGCCCCGTGCCGCCGGAGCAATGCTCTTGATCCTTCCAATTCACCTTGGCCGTACCCGTCAACTGCAACATCCGCCCCTCGCGAAAATCTGGCACCAGCATTCCGAAGTGCGCATCCACCAGCAAATTTCCCAGTGAATTGAACAAGCTGTTTCCCGAGTAGTCCGGCATCCGCAAGGTATACCCATCCACCACCTCAACAAACCCCGGATTGCCTCCACGATGCGAAGCGTCCGCCCCGCGCTCCGGATGACCGGTGGCCAGAAACAAAACGTCCGTAGCCTGGAGCAGAGCAATTTGCGCTTTCCCTAGCTTGCCGCCCTGCAAAGCCTCCCGACTCTCCGCAGCGCCAACCCGCGGCGCAACCGCAATTTCTCTCCGCGTAATGTACTTCGGGCAATTCACGTACGATTCCTCCACGCTAACCGTCAGCCTGCCGTCCGCCATGTGCGCCCGCCCATTCACGCGTAACCTCCGCCGCGTGGCCATCTCAATAATCAGCACGCCCACGCGCTCCTCGTTCCGCAAATTCCCCCAAAGCACATCGCCGGGATCGTTTTCCTGCGGGTCAATCGTAATGGACAGCGTCTTGCGGTCGCTGGGCTCCAGAAATCCCGCCTCCCCAAAAAGGATCGACGCCCAGCGCCGCCCGAGCGCATCCCGGTTGCTCAATACGGCCATGTTCTGCGCTCTGATAAAATTCAGTGCGCCGGCCATCATTTTGTCGCTGATCATCGCGCCGTTGGACTCGCCCTCTTCCAGCTCCCCGGCGCAGCGCTGCGCCTTTAGCTCTCCCTCATGAAATGGATTTGCGCCGCCCATGCCGACCTCCGCGTGTCGTTCTCATATGTCACTCTCACGCGCCACGATCCAGACACCACTCTCACACAAAACGGCGCGACCCGTCACTCCGGCCGCGCCGTCCGTTACCGCATCACCTTTTATAGTTCTTTCAATGCACATTCTTCGCCAGAAAATCGCGCATATACTGGGCAATCAGCGCCCCATCCTCTTCCAGCGCGAAATGCCCGGTGTCCAGCATATGGATTTCCGCGTCTGGCACATCCCGCAAAAAGGCCTGGGCGCCCGGCGCGATAAAAATGGGATCGTTCCTGCCCCACACGATCAGCACCGGCGGCTTTTTGTCGCGCAGATACTTCTGCCACGAAGGATACAGTGGCGGATTCGTGCGGTAATCGTAGGCCAGCGATAGTTGCACCTGGTCGTTTCCCGGACGGTCTAGAATCTGCTGGTCCGAATAATACGCATCCGGACTTACGTGCTCGGGATTGCGATATCCCTGCGTGTACTGATACTTCGTGGTGGCAAACGTCAAGAGCTTCGCCGTCTGGGCTTCCGTGGCCGCATTACGTTCCTTCCACAACGGATAAAAATATTCCGCCCAGAATGGCCCCAGACCCTCGTCATACGCGTTCCCGCTCTGCGTGACGATGGCTTGAATTTTTTCCGGATGCCGCGTGGCCAGCCGGAACCCCACCGGCGCTCCGTAATCCATAATGTAAATCGAATATTTTTGCACGCCGATCTGATCGAGCAAGTGATCCACGGTGTCCGTTAAATGATCGAATGTGTACGCGTACTGCGCCGGCGAAGGCTGGTCACTATACCCGTATCCCGGATAGTCCGGGGCCACCACGCGAAATTTATCGCTCAATCGCGGAATCAACTCGCGAAACATATGCGATGACGACGGAAAACCGTGCAACAGCACAATCGTCGGCGCCTCCTTCGGCCCCGCCTCGCGATAAAATATCTTTAGCCCATCGACCTGCGCGGTCTTGTACATCTGACGCGAAGTCTCCGGCGCAGCCAAGTCCTTAAACTGCGCATTCGCAGTTCCTGCAACTACTGCGAGCCCAACCGCACACACTAATCCCCGCCAGAACTTGCCAGTCATTTTTGCCCTCTCCTCGAAGCGAATGTCCTGCTAATCCTCTAAACAACCAATCGTGGAATCCCGTTCAGCCGTCACGGATATTGATTCGCAGAACACCAAGAAGTTTCAACTTAAATGGCCCGGCAGCGACAGAGTCGTCCTTTTGTGGAGTGTGGCGGTTTACCCTGAGCGTTTTTTGCGCGACTTGTCACAAAAGCAGGCCGCAGAACGATGAAGATCCGGGCCCATCTCGGCCCATCATAGACGAACAAAAAGCGAATATGCGAGAATGCCTCATGGCCCCTCTTTCACCGCTCTCACTCCCATTTCATTCACTCGGTCCACCCTCCACGGTCGGTCCGAAGTCCAGGACACCCGATTCGCTCCACGCAGCCACCACGCATACCCAATCCGTCCTGCAGCATCTAAACTGTCTACCGCCAGAGAGGGCCCCCCGCTCCAGCCGTGTCTAAGCACGACAAACTCGCGCCCGAAATCGATGCGCCCGCCGCAGACGCGCTCGGCATTTTTCATCGCGCCGTCCGCGAGTGGTTTGAGGCTGTGTTTCCTTCGCCCACCAGTCCGCAGCTCGCCGGCTGGCCCGCCATCGCGCGCGGCGAATCCACGCTGATTCTCGCTCCCACCGGCACGGGCAAGACTCTCGCTGCTTTTCTCTGGTGCATCAATCGCATTATGTTCACCCCAGCCCCTGCCGAAGCGCGGCGCTGCCGCGTCGTGTACATCTCGCCCATCAAAGCCCTCGCCGTGGACGTGGAACGCAACCTGCGCGCTCCGCTCGTGGGCATCGCACAAGCTGCGCAGCGTCTCAGCGCCGAATTTCACCAGCCATCTATCTCCATCCGCACGGGAGACACTCCACCCGCCGAACGCGCACGTTTTCAACGCCACCCCGCCGACATTCTAATTACCACTCCGGAATCGCTGTATCTTCTTCTGACCTCGAACGCTCGCGAAGCCTTGCGTTCAGTGGAAGTCGTGGTCATCGACGAAATTCACGCCATCGTCCCCACCAAGCGTGGCTCGCATCTCGCCCTCTCCATCGAGCGCCTCGAACATCTCGCGGGCCGTCCGCTCCAGCGCATCGGCCTCTCCGCCACGCAGCGCCCTCTCGAAGAAGTCGCGCGTTTTCTCGGCGGCGCCGACGTCTCCCAGCAACAAATTGCGCACCAGCGACCTGCCACGAAAAATAACACTGCAAAAAATAAAGCTGCACCCTCCAGTCCAACGTCCGAAATCAGCGACGGAGAGGCACTGAGCACCGAAGTCCCCGAAGAGGCCCTCGCCGAATTTGAATCTGCAGCTTTCGCGCCGGTCTATCGTCCCGTCACCATCATTAATGCCAGCGCGCCAAAGCGTCTCGACCTTCGCGTCGAAGTTCCCATCGAGCACATGACCCGCCTGGAAGAACTCGATACGCTACCCAGCGGTCCGGCATCCCAGGGCCCGGTGCGGCGTTCCATCTGGAGCGCCATCCATCCAAAACTCCTCGAGCAAATACAAAAACATCGCTCGACACTGATTTTCGTCAACAGCCGCCGCCTCGCCGAACGCATTTCCGGCGCCATCAACGAACTCGCCGACGAAATACTGGTGCGCGCTCATCACGGGAGCGTCGCCGTAGCGCAACGCAAGGAAATTGAAGACCGCCTGAAACTCGGTACCCTACGCGCCATCGTGGCCACCTCCTCGCTCGAACTCGGCATCGACATGGGCGCCATCGACCTTGTTATCCAGATCGAATCGCCACCCTCCGTCGCCAGCGGCATGCAACGCGTCGGCCGCGCCAGCCACCATGTGGGCGCTATCAGCAACGCCATCATTTTCCCGAAATTTCGCGCCGACCTGGTCGCCTGCGCCGCCATCACCCGCGCCATGTATCAGGGGCACGTCGAGTCCGTCCACTACCCGCGCAACCCGCTCGACGTCCTGGCACAGCAAATCGTGGCCATCGTGTCCCTCGACGATTGGAGGGTAGAGGATCTCTTCGATCTAGTCCGCTCCTCCGCGCCATACGCAGCGCTGACGCGTTCCATCTTCGACAGCGTCCTGGACATGCTTTCCGGCCGCTATCCATCCGATGAATTCGCAGACCTTCGTCCGCGCATCACGTGGGACCGCGTAAAAAATAAATTAACGACGCGCCGAGGCTCACAACGCGTGGCCATCATTAACGGCGGCACGATCCCGGATCGCGGCCTCTATGGCGTATTTCTGGCCGGAGCAACACGCGGCGCGCGCGTCGGCGAACTCGACGAAGAAATGGTCTTCGAGAGCCGCCAAGGCGACACCATCATCCTCGGCGCCTCCACCTGGCGCATCGAGGAAATCTCTCACAATCAGGTCGTTGTCTCACCTGCGCCCGGCGAACCCGGCCGAATGCCCTTCTGGAAGGGCGAGGCCGCTGGTCGCCCCGCCGAATTCGGCAGAAAGATCGGCGAGATGACTCGCGAGCTTTTGCAATTACCGCGCCCAGTCGCCTTCACCAAGCTCGTCGAGGAACACAGCCTCGACGTCAACGCCGCAGAAAATCTCTTGAAATATCTGGAAGATCAGCGCACCGCCACAGGGCGCATTCCCAGCGATGAAGACATCGTCATCGAAGTGTGCCACGACGAAATGGGCGATCGCCGCGTCTGCGTCCTTACGCCCTTCGGGCGTCCCATTCACGCTCCCTGGTGCATGGCCGTCACCGCGAAACTACGCGCCGACCGCGGCCTCGAAGTCGAATCTCTCTGGTCCGACGATGGTTTCGTAGTGCGGGTGCCCGACAGTGATGAAAATATTCGCTCCGAAGACTTGCTGCCCACCCCCGCTGAATTCAAGGATTTAGTTCTGCGCCAACTCGGGAGCACTTCGCTTTTCGCCGCAAAATTTCGCGAAGCCGCCGGACGCGCGTTACTCTTGCCAAGACGCCGTGCCGGAATGCGCGCTCCGCTCTGGCAACAACGCAAGCGCGCCGCCGACTTGCTGGCCGTCGCCGCGCAGTTCTCCACTTTCCCCATCCTTCTTGAAGCCTATCGCGAGTGCATCCGCGACATTTTCAATCTGCCCGCGGCGTCCAGCATTCTCGCAGCGATTCAGCGCGGCGCGATCCGCGTCACCCACGTCGAATCCGACAAGCCGTCTCCCTTCGCCGCCTCGCTTCTCTTCTCCTACGTCGCCAATTACATTTACGATGGCGACGCCCCACTCGCCGAGCGTCGCGCACAAGCCCTCTCCATCGACCAATCACAACTCGAAGAACTTCTTGGCGACAGCGACCTCCGCGAACTTCTCGATGCTGCCGCCCTCGACGAAATCGAAGCCCGTTTGCAGTCCCTCGAGCCGGAATATCGCGCCCGGCACATCGATGGCGTCCACGATTTGTTGCTGAAACTCGGCGATCTCTCCGAAGCCGAAATTGCCTCCCGCAGCGAAACCACGGAAGTTGCCGCCACGATCACCGATTTAACAGACTCCCGCCGCGCCGTCCGTGTACGCATCGCCGGCGATACCCGCTACATCCCCGTTGAGTATGCTTCCCGTTACCGCGACGCCCTCGGTACCCCGCTTCCTCCCGGCCTTGCTGAAGCGTTCCTTTCACCAAGCGATGATCCGCTGCGCGAAATCCTCCGCGGTTACGCGCGTACCCATGGCCCTTTCACCACCTCCGACCTCGCCTCCCGCTACGGGCTGCCGCCCTCCATGATCGAAGCCGCGCTGCATACTCTGCACGGCCTCGGCAAATTGCTCGAAGGCGAATTCCGCCCCGGCGGCACGCATCGCGAGTGGTGCGACCCGGACGTGCTGCAGCAAATCCGCCGCAAGAGCCTCGCCCGCCTCCGCCGCGAAATCGAACCGGTCGAGCAACGCACCTTCGCGCGGCTCACAGCACGCTGGCAAGGCGTCACGGTACGCCGCCGCGGCCCGGAAGCTCTCCTCGACACCGTCGAAAATCTGCAAGGCGCAGCCGTTCTCGTCTCCGAACTGGAGCGTGAAATTCTTCCCGCGCGCATCGCCGACTACCGCCAAGGCGATCTCGACACGCTGATGGCCAGTGGCCAGGTGGTCTGGCTTGGCTTGGAACAAATCGGTGATCGCGACGGCCGCGTAGCGCTTTATCTAACCGAATCGCTTCCCCTGCTCCTTCCACCGCTTGAATTACGCCGAGAAGGCGCGCCGCTCTCCGAAAAGGCCACGCAAATCGTACAGTTTCTCGCGCAAACGGGTGCATCCTTTTTCACCGCGATCCATTCCGCGCTGGGCGCCGGCTTCCCTGGCGGAACCCGCGATGCCCTCTCGGAACTAGTCTGGTCCGGCCAAATCAGCAACGACACTTTCCATCCTCTCCGCGATTTACTGCGCCCGCGCGAAACAAGGCACGAACGTGGCGCAACACTCGACGGTGCACCCCCCGGCTCCGGCAGCCCTCCAGGTTCGCCCGAGTTTCTGCGTCGTCTGCGCTCCCGAACCGCGGGCGGCGGTCCCGCGCAAGGCCGCTGGTCGCTGATTTGCCAACGTATCGCCGCGGCAATCACCGTTACCCAGTGGAGCGCCAACATCGCGCAACAATTGCTCGTGCGCCACGGCATCGTCCTTCGCGAAACTGCCATCGCGGAAAATATCCCGCGCGGCTACCCGGCAATTTATCCCGCACTGAAAACCATGGAAGACAGCGGATGGGTCCGCCGCGGCATGTTCGTCTCAGGACTCGGTGCCGCGCAATTCGCCATGCCCGCCGCCGTCGACATGCTGCGCAGCCTGCGCTCCGAACCGCACACTCCCGAAGTTCTTTTCCTCGCCGCCACCGACCCCGCGAATCCCTATGGCACGCTGCTTCCGTGGCCACACAAAGGTTCCGAAGCCGCCCAAGATGCTGGAAATCCAGCCTCCCCCAACTCTCTTCCTTCACTTTCTCGCACCAGCGGCGCCGGAGTAATCTTGATCAACGGCACGCTCGCGTCATTCTTCCGCCGCAGAAATCCCGCATTGCGCGTCTTTCTCCCGGAGTCGGAACCGGAACGATCGCGGTTCGCCCGCGAACTCGCCAAAAAGCTCGCGGAAATCGCCATCCGCAGGCAAGGCCGCAGAACCGGCTTGCTCATCGGTACCATCGACGACCTCCCCGCCCGCGAACACTTCCTGGCGCGCTTCCTCGAACAAGCCGGATTCGTCAACACCACTCTGGGTTTCCAGATGCGCCGCGTCTCGCCCATCGCCAGCGAAACGTCAAGCGATGCTTTGGACGCATCCGCCAACGATGCCGAAGCCGACGACCTCGATCCCGAAATCACAGGAACCGCATAATGCCCGAAGGCGACACACTTTTTCGCACCGCGCGTACGCTCCATCGCGCCCTCGCGGGACAGCTCGTCACCGGCTTCGACAGTGTCCTGCCAAAACTAGCGCGCGTCGATGTCGATTCCGGCATTACCGGCCGCATAGTCGAGAAAGTACGATCCCAAGGAAAATGGCTGCTCTTGTATTTGTCCGGCGACTTGATTTTGCTTTCCCACATGCTCATGAGCGGCAGCTGGCACATCTATCGCCCGGGTGAAACCTGGCAGCGCCGCTCCATCCACATGCGTATCGTGCTGAAAACCGAAGCAATTTGGGCCGTCGCCTTCAACGTGCCCATCGCGGAATTTCACACGCCGGACACGCTGCGCCGCCGCGAGGGCTTTAGAACATTGGGCCAGGATGTGCTAACGGCGCAATTCGATCCCGAACGCTCAGTAGCGCAATTGCGCGCAAATGGCGATCTCGAAGTTGGAGTTGCACTGCTGACGCAGTCGCTCATCGCCGGCATCGGCAACATCTTTAAGTCCGAGACTTGTTTCGCCTGCGGCATAAATCCGTTCCGCCTCGTAAGCACCCTGACCGCAGAGGAATTAAATTGCCTGGTCGCCACGGCTAGAAAATTCCTCCTCGCCAACGTCACGGAGAATTCCCGCGACCAAATCACCACTTACGCTGGACTTCGCAGCACCACGGGCCGCGCCAGCAGCGACGAGCGCTTGTGGGTCTATGGACGGCGCGGTCAGCCATGCCGGCGATGCGCTACGCCCATCGAATCGTACAAGCAGGGCCTCGAAGCGCGCACCACGTTCTGGTGTCCGCAGTGTCAGCCGATGCAAGTCGCAATCGCAACGCGAAGCGCAGCTCCGCGTTGACCACGTGCGTCGGCGAGCCTTATCGCTTTTGTAGGGGCGCACCACGCTGCTCCCCTGCTTGCCCCGGCTTTAGCCACATATGCGAGAATTCGTCCAAACCGCCGACGCCGTGGGCGCCACCACAAAAAAACTGGAAAAGCTGCGCCTCATCAGCGACTACTTCAAATCTTTGAGCACAACCGACGCCGCCCTCGCCGCCCGTTTTCTCTCCGCGCGCGCCTTCGCCAGCCATGACGAGCGCACGCTCGGTATCGGCGGAGCCAACCTCACTCGTGCGATCGCCGAGGCCGCCGGCAGAACCGATGAGAATCTCTGGAAGACCTACCGCAAGCACGGCGACCTCGGCGACATGACCGAGGAATTGCTCCGCAGCTCGCATCGCGACGGCGATATCCCGCTCGCCGACGTAGCGGAGCTATTTGTGCAACTCGCAGCCGCCAGCGTCCAAACGCAAAAAGCCGACCTTCTGCGCCAGGCCTTTGCCGACGCCAGCGCCGGCGACGCGAAATACCTCGTAAAAATTATCACCGGGGATTTGCGCATCGGGTCGAAAGAAAGTTTTGTCGAAGAAGCCATCGCCAAAGCTTACGAGCGCCCACTCACGGACGTGCGCCGCGCCAATATGCTGACCGGCGACATCGCCGAAACTCTGACGCTCGCCGCAGAAGATAGGCTCTCTGACGCAACGGCGCGCTTGTTTCGCCCACTGGGATTCATGCTCGCCGCCCCGGTTGAGACCGCCGAACATCTATTCGATAAAGAGTTGGCGGGCGTGGAAACACAAGCCCTCCTCGTGGAGGAAAAATACGATGGCATTCGCGCGCAGGTCCACAAGGATCAGCACGGGAAAGTACGTGTTTTCTCCCGCACGCTGGATGAAGTGGTGGAATTCCCGGAACTGGTCAAGCCGCTGGCAGCGTTGCCGGGCGAACTAATTCTCGATGGCGAAATTCTCGCCTGGCACGATGCGCGTCCCTTGCCGTTCACTGAATTGCAGAAACGCCTGGGACGCAAGCGCGTGGACATGTTCCTGCAGCACGATATTCCCGTAAAGTTTGTCGCCTTCGATTTGCTCTATCAGGATGGCGCGCTGTTGTTGGATGAGCCTTTAGCCAATAGAAAAACGCGTCTCGATGTAGTTTTCACGAGCGTTTCGCCGGCGTTGCGTGTTGCTGAGCGAGTTCCGTGCCGCTCCGCCGAAGAAGTCTCCGTGGCATTTCGCAATGCCCTCGCCGCCGGTCATGAAGGAATCGTCGCCAAGGTCGCGGATTCTCCGTACACCCCGGGACGCCGTGGTGGCTACTGGTTCAAGCTGAAAGAGCCGTTCGCAACCTTGGATGTGGTGGTCACCGCTGTTGAATATGGCCACGGCAAGCGCCATGAGGTGCTCTCCGATTACACCTTTGCCGTCCGCGATGGAGAACATTTGTTGAATATCGGCAAGGCCTATTCAGGGCTAACAGACGCTGAGATTCTCGAATACACAGAATATTTTCTGCAGCACACCGTGGAGGACCAGGGTTATCGCCGCATCGTCGAACCCAACGTCGTGCTGGAAGTGGCCTTTAACAATATTCAGAAATCGAACCGCCACAACAGCGGCTACGCCTTGCGCTTTCCGCGCATCGTACGGTTACGCCCAGACAAGCTCGTCGCTGAGATCGACACGCTGGAAAATGTCGCCAAGCTCTTCGCCCGCCAGAAGTTGCAGCCGGAAGAAGCACACGACGCGGACAGAAATAGATGAGGCGATAGGGTACTACGCCAGTTCGAGACGCTTGACCAACTCCGCCGCAATTGCCGCAACGCGTTCCTGCGTACCGTGCGGCAGCGGCGTATGGGCCGGCGCATGAGGGTCGCGCAAAACGATCCACAATCCAGGCCGGTACACCTCATCGTCCCCGGGACAAATGGCGCCGGTAAGCTGCGCCAGCTCCAGGGGCGGCGGCGCTTGATGCGTGAAATCCAGACTGGCGTTTTCCGGGGAATGCGCATCACGCGGAGGATGCGCCAGCAGGTCGAGCAGCACCCCGCGTGCGTCATCCACTAAATCGCGGAAACCCTGCGACACCAGTACCGCGTCGACATCGCGCGGCGTCGGCTGCTCCAGTTGCTCAAGGTCGTAGTCCGGCAATGGTTTCGCCAACGGTATCTCGATGGACGCGGAGGGCGCGCCGTGGTCTGCTGAAATTCGGATGGACATGGTCTTTATGTTTGTACACCAGCCGCGCTATTTCGGGTAGGGGCTCCCGGAAAGAATTGCGAACGCCCGGTACAGCTGCTCCGCCACCATCACCCGCGCCAGTTCGTGCGAAAACGTCATTGGGCCCAGCGAAATCTTATGCTGCGCGCGTTTACGTAACTCCTCCGGAAATCCCTCCGCGTCCCCGCACAGAAAAATGAGTTCGCGCAGCCCGCGGTCGCGCAATTCCGCAATCCATTTGGCAAAACCGTGAGAATCGAGCGGCTTCCCTCCGGCATCTAGCAACACCACCGCCGCAGCGCGATCGGCATCCAGCTTCTTCAGCGCCGCCTCCAGATTGCGCACTTCCAACACTTCAATTCCCGCGTGATGGCTGATGCGTTTAACGTAGTCGTCGATGACCGTGCGCATCTCCGCACGCCGCGTCTTACCAAGCATAAGCAGGCAGATTCGCATCGCAGTGGCGGTTATTTCAGTCCGTATTTCTTGCGCTTCTCAAGCAAGGTCTTGCGGCTAATACCTAGAATCTCCGAGGAGCGCGTGATCTGGTAGCGCGTGGCGTCCAAGGTCGCAGCGATGGCGTTGCGTTCAATCTCTTCCAGGGAAAGCAGTCCTGCTCCCGAATATGCCGCGACGCCTCCAGCCACACGAATGTTCTCCGGGAAATCGGCCGGCTCAAGCGTTACGTCTTTGCCCGATGAAACCGAAGCACTTTCTGCGGCGTTCGTCGAACGGCGAAAGAAAACCACGGCCCGTTCGAGGGCGTTGCGCAATTCGCGAATGTTTCCCGGCCAGTTGTACGCCGTGAGCATGCGCTGCGACCCTTCGCTCAGCCGCATCTTCGTTCGCCCGTGGACCTTGCTAACAACATCTAACAAGTGTTCCGTCAGCGGAAGAATGTCAGCGCGCCGTTCGCGCAGCGGTGGCACCGCCAGGGTCAGCACATTCAAGCGAAAATACAGATCCTCGCGAAACGTCCCGCTCTTCACCGCAGCCGGGAGATCGACGTTCGTGAGCGCGATAATTCGCGCGGAAATATGCAGCGTCTCGGTGCCGCCGAGCCGCTCGAAAGAACGTTCCTGCAGCACGCGCAGCATTTTCCCCTGCGCTTCTGGAGAGAGCGCCGCCACTTCATCGAGCACAATCGTGCCCGCGCCGCCCATCTCTAGACGGCCGAGCTTGCGTTCCACCGCGCCGGTGAAAGAGCCGCGTTCATGGCCAAACAATTCGCTCTCCACCAGGTGCGGCGGCAAGCTCGCGCAGTCGATTTTTAAAAAGGGAGCGTCGCGTCGCGGTCCGATTTCGTGAATGAAGCGCGCCAGATGATCTTTACCGGTGCCGCTTTCGCCGATGATCAACAGCGTGGTTGCGGTGGGGGCTACTTTTTGCGCTAGTTCCAACAGGCGGAGCGATGCCGGATCCTGCGACACCCACGGCAATCGCTCCAGGTTCATGGCGCGACAGCGTTATCCGCGGAGAGCATTTCGCCGCTCGGGGCTTCGGCATAAGCGGAGCTGCCGTGCCGCCCTTCGGGCTCATCGGGCAATACCAGTTTCGGGGCGGAGCGCCACAGGCGTTCCAAATCGTAAAACCGCCGCGCCTGTTCGCCAAAAACATGCACGATAAACGCGCCATAGTCCAGCAGCGCCCATTCCGCGCTGCCCCGCCCTTCGCGATGCTCCGGCGAGCGCTGCAAATTCTTGTGCAGCAGTTCCTCGATTTCGCTGAGGATGGCCTGCACTTGCGGCGTGCTGAAGGCTGTGCAAATCACGAAATATTGCGTGAAGGCGCCGAGCTCTTTCAGGTCCAGTATCGTGATGCCCGCAGCTTTTTTGCTTTGCGCGGCCTCTACTGCGAGGCGCACGCCTTGGGGAAGCGATTGTAATTTCAAGAATAGAGCCTTTGCTTGAGTATGTATTCTTCGACGCGCGCCGAGACCAATCCGTGTATGGACTGGCCGCGGTTGGCGCGGCGGCGAATATCGGTTGCGGAAACTTCGCTGGCCACGTTTTCCAGCAGGTACACGGTGGTGCGCCGCAGATGTGCGACGACTTGCGATGGGGGATCGGTCTCCGCGTCGCGTTTCTCATTTGGTCCCGCGAGCAAATCGGGCGGAATGACCAGACGGAGCGCCTCCGGACGAATACCCGGGCGGTTGGCCACGATGAAATCGCAAATGCCCAGCAGCGCTTCGTACTCTTTCCACATGGGGATATCGAGGAACGCGTCGGCCCCAATAATGAAAAAGACGCGGTCCCCGGAATGATTGTTCACGTGGCGAAAATAGCGCACCGTATCGACAGAATAGTGCAGCTGCGTGCCGCTGAAATCTTCTCCGGCCTCGGCCAGCGACGGCACAAAGTGTGGGTGCTCGCTGCAGGCCAGCGAGACCATCGCGAAGCGGTGCGGAAAGGGCGCAAGGTGCTGTTTCAATTTGTGCGGCGGGCGGCTCGCAGCGATAAAATTCATCTCGTCGAAATTAAAGCGGCGGTCCGCGGCGCGCGCCACAGCCAAATGGCCGTTGTGAATGGGATCGAAGGATCCGCCAAAAAGCGCGATGCGGCGGGGTTGCGTCTTGGCGGCGGTGCGATGCGCCTGCGCGGTTGTCAATGCGCCTCCCGAGAGGGTTGCGAAGCGTCACTAATATCTTCGGCGGAGTCCTCATCGATGTCCAGCATGGATTCTGCCGAGCGAGGGATCTTGTCAAGGGCGTCGGCGATGGAGCGCACCAGTTCGCGCACACCTTCGCCGGTAGCCGCGGAGATGGCGTGAAATTCCAGGTTATGTGCGGCACAGAACTCCCGCAGCTCTTCCAGACGGCTGCGATCGGTGGTCGCGTCGACTTTCGTAGCCACGACGATCACCGGTTTTTCGGCAAGCAGGGCACTGAACGACGATAGCTCTCCGGCCACAACCTCATACGATTGAATCGGATCCGCATCGGTGGCGTCGCTGGTATCGATAAGATGCACCAGCAGCCGCGTGCGTTCCACATGGCGCAAGAAGCGAATGCCCAGGCCGTGCCCAAGGTGCGCGCCTTCGATGAGGCCCGGCAAATCCGCGACGACGAAGCTGCGACCGACCTGCGAGCCTTCTTTGCCGTCGGCATTCACCACCCCCAGATTCGGTTCCAGTGTGGTGAAGGGATAATTCGCGATCTTTGGCCGCGCCGCGGAAATCACGGAAATCAGCGTGGACTTTCCGGCGTTGGGAAAACCCACCAGTCCAACGTCCGCTAGCAGCTTCAACTCAAAACGCAAGTGGCGTTCTTCGCCAGGAAAGCCGTCTTCATGTTCGCGCGGTGCCTGATGCCAAGGCTTGGCGAAGTTCTGGTTGCCGCGTCCGCCGCGCCCGCCATGGGCTACGAGCACGCGCTGTCCAGCCGTCACCAAATCCGCCAGGATGCGGTTATGTTCATCAAAGACCAGCGTGCCGACGGGAACTTGCAAAATCGTGTCGGCCCCGGAATGCCCGCTGCAGTTGGAGCCTTCGCCGTGGCGTCCGCGCTCGGCCTTGAATTCGCGATTGTAGCGATAGCGCAGCAGGGTGTTGTCGTTGGGGTTGGCTTCCACGATTATGCTGCCGCCGTCCCCGCCATCGCCGCCGGAGGGCCCCCCGCGCGGCACGAATTTCTCACGCCGGAACGCCACGCAGCCGTTGCCGCCATCGCCCGCCTTCACCGATATTTTCGCTTCGTCAACAAACACGGGCTATATCCTTTGCATCGTTCAGAGAAACAAAAAGCGGTCCCGGTTGGCCAGGACCGCTTCTGAAAATCGGACACTGCACACCACGTTGCACTTTTTCGCAGCGTTAATTCACGGCTGCGGCGGATTCTGCCTGCTCGTGCGGGGCCACGCTGATATAACGCCCATGGCGTCCGCGGTCGGTGAACTTCACGTAGCCGGTGACCAGTGCGTACAGCGTGTCGTCCTTGCCCTTGCCCACGTTTTCGCCGGCGCGATGCTTGGTGCCGCGCTGACGGATCAAGATAGTGCCAGCGTTTACGAGTTGCCCGCCAAAGCGCTTTACGCCCAGCCGCTGACCGTGTGAGTCGCGGCCGTTTGTTGAGGAGCCGCCGCCCTTTTTATGTGCCATTGCCTAATCCCTTTTGCCTGAATTCGCCGGGCTAAAGCCCGGGAAATGAGCTCTTTGGAAGTATTTTACAGCTTGATTTCGTTGACCTTCACCGACGTGTAGTTCTGCCGGTGGCCGCGACGAATCTTGTACTGGTTGGTCTTCTTGAACTTCAGGACGATGACCTTCTTGGCGCGATCCTGGGCCACAATCTTGCCCGTAACCGTGGCTTTGCTGGCATCGCTGCCATGCAAAATTTTCTTCTCGCCGTTGTGCACGGCCAGAACCGAGCCAAAGGTAACGTCTTCACCAACTTGCCCGTCTACCCGCTCGATACGAATGGTGTCGCCCGGCGCGACGCGATACTGCTTTCCTCCGGTCTTTATGACTGCGTACATCATTCCTCCAAAGCTAAACGCAAACCACGAGTATACGTTGAGTCGCCGCGAATCGTCAATCACGGAAATTGGCCACGGCGCAGTTCGGGCCGAGTCTGCACCAAGGAAGACCCTTTGCGGGGGTGCCACGGTATCATTTTCGTAAGTGTTCATTCTGCGTGATTTACACCGGGCTTAGCTGAGGGGAAAATAAACGGCCGCAATCTCCGGCAAGAAGGGCAATTTCACGTCCTAATTTCATCCCGAATGACCATAAGGCGCTGAAAATAAAGGTAGGGTTTACTGATCGCCGCACGCACTTCTCTACGGCAAGGAGTGTACCAAATGGCACATTCACTGTCAAGCAATACTCTAGGACGATTAAGAGGAAGACCTTTGGCGGTTTTATGGCTTGGGGGAAGGTAGCGGCATAAGAGGCCGCGGGGGAGAGGCTGTCAGGAGGGGAAATTTGTCCAAAGCGTAAATTTGCGGCAGGGAGGCATTTTTTTCGCGGACAAAAGGTGGCACCGTATTGGAAACAAAGGTGTTAGGAATGGCGGACGGGTTGCAACCCTAAAGGCAGTGGGGGAGGCGAGCCGAGGATCCCTTTAGGGGATTGAGGGCTGGGCCGGTTCGCTACTCCCCCCTTTCTTATTTCCCGCCGAAGCTCTTAGATTCCCACAGAAAATAGAGCAATAGCCACTCTCACCAATATTGGGTTGTTAATTCCTCTGATTGCAATACTTTGGAGTGAGCCGGAAAAGACCTGCGTGCCAGTGTGTCTCCGTGCCGCTCTATCGCGCAATACGCGATGCCAAGGCTGCCGTGGCGCCCGAATGGGAGCTGTCACGGCTTAATTCGTGGCGGGTCTCGTAATCGGTTAAAGTCAGGGCCAGCATAATAGCCAGCCAGAAGGTCGCGCAGAAAATGACCAACTGCGTCCGCCTAGGGCTGTATTTGGCATGCATGAAGAAGAGAACCACCAGCGTGGCCTTGAAGCTGGCAATGGCCAAAGCGATGATGATATTCAACGGCCCGAGGTTGACGTAGGCAGCCCACACCGTCGCTGCGGTGCAGACCATCAGCGCCAGGAAGATGCCTACGTACAGTTTTGGCGAGGCTATGTGTTCAGACAATGACGCTCTCCTGGCTCCCCTAGGTATTTACGTGGCGGTCGATCAGATATAGCAGCGGGAACAGATAAATCCACACAATATCGACGAAGTGCCAATAAAGCCCAGTCACTTCGACCGGAGTGTTGTAGCCGGGGCCGAAGCGTCCGCCCAGTGATTGCTTAATCAGCCAAAGAAGCAGGCCAGCGCCGATGATCATGTGTAAGGCGTGCAAGCCGGTCATCCCGAAATAGAGGGAAAAGTACAGTTGCGCGTGGGAATCCAGAGAGATCAAGCCTTGTTCCGGATTGTCGGGATTTTCCGCGCGGATGGCTTCCTCAATTTCCTTCTGCTCTTTTTCCGCATCCGCCGCCGTGATGCCACAGGCCGATGGATTATTGCCGCAAAAGGTGATGTCGAAACTCTTGCCGGGGATTAAGTGGTGATCGAATTTCTGTTTGTACTCGACGACCTTCACGCCCAAAAACGCGCTACCCAGAATCAGCGTGGCGATTAGATAAAAGGTGATTTGCTTTTTTTTGCCGAGTTGCGCAGACAGGACGGCCATGGCCATCGTCAAGCTGCTGAGGATGAGGATGACGGTATTGATGCCGCCGAGTTTTAGGTCCAGGGTGTTGCTGCCAACGCCGAACGCAGCGGAGTACGCGTGGCGGTTGACGGTGTAGGTCATGAACATGCCGCCGAAGAACAAGACTTCGGTGACCAGAAAGACCCACATGCCTAGCTGAGCAGTGTCTTTCTGCTGCTCCAGGGTTTCGAACTGTCCGTAAAGCTCTCCGGTGCGATGCACGCGGTGCTCCTCTTCTTACATCTAGTTGCGGGCGGCTTGCCGCCCAAACTGACAACCGAGTCCCTGGGGTACAACCGGGGTTTACAACCCAGATCCCCGGGGACATCGCCGGGCTAAAGCTTCGGCACCTACACAAAAAACCTAATCGTCGCCGTGCGCTGGTAATAGGCCCGGCACGCCGGGTTCCAGCTGCAAATCCGGGCGATGTTCAAAATCGTATGGCTCCCAATCGACGCGCGGGGAGACATCGAAGTTTTCCGTGATTGGCGGAGAGGCAGTCTTCCACTCTAGGCCGGTAGAGGGCCAGGGGTTGGGCCCCGCGACTTTCCCATACTTGACCGACCAGGTCAGGTAGATCATGGGCAGCAAATAGCCCAGCGCCAGGATGGAGGCGCCGGCCGTGGACATCACGTTGAGCGCCTGCAACTCCGGCGGATAGCTGTGATACCGACGCGGCATGCCCAGGTAACCCAGAATAAATTGCGGGAAGAAGGTGAGATTGAAGCCGACGAACAGGATCACGGCGGCGGTGCGGGCCAGAAACTCCGGATACAGTTTGCCCGTGATTTTTGGCCACCAGAAATGCAGCCCACCTACGTAGCCCATGACCGCCCCGCCGACCATGATGTAGTGGAAGTGGGCGATGACGAAGTACGTGTCGTGCAGGTGGATGTCCAGACCGAGGCAGGCCAGAAACAGACCTGTTAGGCCGCCAATTAGGAAAAGGCCGATAAAGCCCATAGCGTAAAGCATCGGCGTGTCGTAGGAAATGGAACCTTTGTACAGCGTGGAAGTCCAGTTAAAGACCTTGACGGCGCTCGGCACAGCGACGAGATAGCTCATCAACGAGAAGGCCAGCGCGGCGTAAAGCGATTCCCCGGTAAGAAACATGTGGTGAGCCCACACCAGAAAACCGATCACCGCAATAGCAATACTCGAGCCGGCGATAAAGGAATACCCAAAGATGGGCCGGCGCGCGAACGTGGGAATAATTTCGCTGATCACTCCCATGGCTGGAAGAATCATGATGTACACCGCGGGATGGGAGTAGAACCAGAACAGGTGCTGGAAGAGGATGGGATCGCCGCCCAGCGCGGGATTGAAGAAGCCCAGATGGAACATGCGCTCGAGGCCCGCCAGCAGCAGCGTAATGGCGATGACCGGAGTGCCCAGGATGAAAATGATGCTGGTGGCGTAATGCGCCCAAACGAAGAGCGGCAGCCGGAACCAGGTCATGCCCGGCGCGCGCATGGTGTGGATGGTGACCACGAAATTCAAGCCCGTAAGGATGGACGAGAAACCGTTAATGAAAATTCCGATGACCGCCGGGGTGACCGCGGAATTCGAATAGATGCTGCTTAGCGGAGTGTAAAAGGTCCACCCGGTATCCAGGCCCCCGGTGCTGAAGGAGTAGAGCACAAAGCAGCCGCCGATAATGTAAATGTACCAGCTCAAAAGATTCAGCTTGGGAAACGCTAAATCCTTGGCCCCAATCATCAGCGGGATCAGGAAGTTGCCCAGCACCGCGGGAATCGACGGGATCAGGAAAAAGAAGATCATGGCCACGCCGTGCATGGTGAAGAGCTTGTTGTAGGTTTCCGGCGAGACGATGTAGCCACCCGGGGTCAGCAGGTGGATGCGGATCATGGTGGCGAAAATGCCGCCGACAAAAAAGAAGAAGGTGACCGACGCGAGGTACAGCAGCGCGATGCGCTTGTGGTCGGTGGTCAGCAGCCAGGACTTGAGGCTGTGTTCAGCATTCAAGTAGTGCTGCTCAGGCATTACGTGTACCGGTACTGTACTCGTCGTACTCATGGCTTACTTCTTTCCCGTGGCCGGCAGGACTCCGGCTCCCGTGCTGGGCACCGGCTCCCCCTGCAAAGACTTCACGTACGAAATCAGCGCCAGAATCTGCTCTTCCGTCAACTGCCCCTGGAAAGGGGGCATCACCGGCTGGTATCCGGCGACAACTTTAGCGTTGGGCACCAAAATGGATTCCCGGATGTAATTTTCGTCGGCGGTGACCGTGGAACCGTCCGCGAGGCGCACCTGGCCGCCGAAGACGCCGTTGAGCGAAGGCGCGCGGCCCTTGCCATTATTTAAATGACAGGTGATGCAGGCCTTTTCCGCAAAAAGCTTTTCGCCCGCCAGCACCGGGTTTGGGTTCATGCCCGAGGTGCCGGATAGCCAGGCGGTGTATTCATCCGGCTCCATGACCGTGACCCATCCGCCCATGACGGCGTGGTTGGTCCCGCAGTATTGCGAACAGTAAAAATGATATTTGCCGGTCTTGGTGGGCCGG
>Ga0209040_10001100_pt1 | contig 21089 bp, 27 predicted proteins | sample BogFormECP12_OM3_FD_188240 | JGI IMG/M metagenome (GOLD analysis project Ga0209040, IMG submission 188240) | Bog forest soil microbial communities from Calvert Island, British Columbia, Canada - ECP12_OM3 (SPAdes) (version 2) | ecosystem: Environmental > Aquatic > Freshwater > Wetlands > Bog ... | reverse complement strand
CGCCCGCTATCTCCGCCCGACGGTCCCGCTACCCGGGATGAGCAGATACGTTTTATTCCGACCAGTCTGAACCCGTGCTAGCCGGCGTCGCGGTCAGCCGCGGCGGGCTCGGGAGGATTGCCGAACGGACTACCGCCGATCCGTAACCCGGAGTGCTCCTTAAGGGCCACGAGCGCTGCCTCGATACCGGTCGCGCCGGTCAGATCCGCCCCATCCAGCACCGCCACGCGCAGGTCCACGCCACTCAGGCTGGCACCGTACAGCGACGCGCCACGCATATTCGTCCGCCGCAAGTCGGCGTTGGTCAGGTCCATGCCGACGAGTATCGCCATCGAGAAATCCGCGCGCAGCAGGCACGCGTGATCAAACCGCGCGGACGTGCAATCGGTGGGACACCTGTGCTGGCCGGCGACCAGCAGCGGCTTGCCGCACGCTTCCATCAGCACGGCGTTGCTCAGCGTCACGCGCTCCAGCTTGGCGCCACGCAGATCGGCATTCGTAAAATTGGCCTCCTTCGCGTCCACCAGCGACAGGTCAGCCATCGCGAGCAGTGCACCTGCCAGGTTGGTTCGCCGCAGCACCGCGCCACGCAGGACCGCGGCGCCGAGGTCCACACCACGGAGGTCGAGACCGCTCAGGTCGACGCCGGTGAGGTCGGCACGCTGGCCGCTCTGGCCGCCGCTCTGTGTCCAAGCGGCGTGGTCGGACAAGACGTGGGCGAGACCCACTCCCAGATCACGGAAGTTTCGTAGTCCAGTCGAATTCCTGATCCTGGGGTGCGCGGGATCGACCTCATCGAGCAGTGCGCCGACCAGACTTGTGCCCTCGAAGTTGGTGCTGGATATCGTGGCGCCGATCAGGATCACCCCTTCGAGGCTGGCACCGGCAAGGTTGGCTCCTGGTCCGCGCACTAGAGCGGATTAGTTAAGACTTGTCAGAAGCTTGGCGAGGCACTCCTGCAACGTCCCACAGATTGCCCCACGGCTGGCCACGCTGGACGGCTTTCAGGCGCTCCGGCGGGCGCCCCCAATTATTGCCGCGCGGACTCCCAAGGCCTCGGCTCAGGGGGCGTGGTGGGCAGGTGATGCAGTCGCGTGCATGACCGTGCGGCCTACGGATTTGCCCGCAGACCTGCTTGGCGCAAATCAGCGCCGCCCAGTGTGTGGTCTCAAATGGTCGGTTGTAGGGCATCCCGTGGGCGTCACCGCTTGCTGTGCGGCCTTGCAATACCACTTCTCATCGCCCCCGTAAGAAGAAGTTCTTGATCTGTTCCCAGCCAGCTCATATCGTCCCGGCATGTTCGACGCCAACCCACTTGAGCCTGCCGAATGGGAAGAGGTCGAGGCCGCTTTAGGGCAAGCAATCCGGTCATCGGCCGGCGGACAGATGACGCGGAACGCAGAGGTCTTCCTCGCTGGTGTCTGCGCCAAGCACCTGGCCGAGAAACTCGCGCTGGCGGGCTTTGTGGTCATGCGGCGCATCGACTGACGCAGAGGGGCACCAGAGTGGCCGCCGCCAACGCATCCGCCCGCGGACAGCGGGCCGCCCTCCTCGCCAGCCCGCTGCATGAGCTGACCGGCTTCTACCTCGCGGTCGATTGCCTCGCTCCCCGGTGCAGCGGAGAGCGCAGCTTTGCCGTCGCGGAGCTGGCGAGCTTCTACGGTCGGGACAGCACGGTGGGTCAGGTCTTGCGCCGCATGCGGTGTTCGGGGACCTGTGGCGGGCGTGTGGGGGCAGCGTGGCTGGTTACCGGACCGATCCTCAATGCTCGCGTCAGGCCACGGCGGGTGCCGGTGCTGGGGCCGGAAGCGCGGGAGTAAGCCCCCGCGGGAAGCTGTCAGGTTGCGACGGAAGGGGACTCGCTCATCGGTGTGGCCTCACGATGCTCCCCGGCGGAACGCCCGCCAGCTTGTGCGCGCGGCGATGCTCGGCCGCCAGTGCGTCGCGATCTGGGCCGGTCGGACCACAGGTGATGCGGCGCTGATGTTGGTCGCGAGCGTAGCGCGCGGCGTCTTTCCAAGGCCGGTCGTCCGTCATCGGACCTTCGACCGAGAACACGCCGCGGTCGTGGTTGGTGACGATCAGGAAGAACGGCTGGGCTCGATCGGCCTCGGGCATGAAGTGATCCTAGAACTCGAGTCCATCGCCACCCATCGGACGGCGCTGGTCGTGACCGCTCCGGGGTGTGGATAATGGAGCGATCGGAGTCAGAAGGCCCAGAGGCACTGATGAGGAATCGCACACACTGTCGCCACATAGTTGGCCGGCAGTGACACCGGCGAGAGACGCTCTTCGAGCCATGGACGCACGATCGCCACCCATCGGCGTGAACCGCGCTCCCGTCCTGACCCTCTGGGCAACGGTGGTTGCCGAGCGCCTTGGCTATCCCACCGAAACTGCACTGACACTCGGCAGGTTCGTGGCCGGCTCCAGCGCCCGCGCCAAGGCGTGGCGCCTGGGCATCATCGAAGAGACGCAGGAAGTCGAAGAACGGCGCGCAGCGGCGGCAGCGTTGAATCCACAACTACAGACGGTGAGGCTGCTGGGCCGGGACATTCGGGTGCTGCCGACGGGCGATGGCACGCTGCGGGTCGCGGAGGATGGCGAGCCGGTGTCGGCGCGGAGTGTGTCGCGCCACTGCTCGCCGTCGTCGTGTTCTTCCCGCGGCCAGCCGGTCCTGACATCGGGGTTCTCGCCGGACAGACGAGTCCAACTGCGGATCAGCGCCTCATATCCGATATCCACCTCCCGGTCGTCCTCCGGCCCCAGCTGCAGGAAGCTGGCATCCTCGGCCTTCAGGCGGGACACGCGATCGAGCGCGACAGCGATTCCAGCCTCCTCAGACACTCGCGCGTGGCGCACCAGAACGATCAATTCGCTGCGCCGCTGAAGGCGTCTTGTGGCCCAATCATGCCGATCGAGATCGGTTAGCGCCTTCATCACCCGTTTGAGCACCAAGCGGTCGATCCGGTTGGCTCGTTCGAGCTCGGCGAGCACGGCTTCGGCCTGACGGTCAATGGAACCCTCGATGCGTCCGACCGCGGCGTGGTTGTCCATCCGCAACGTGCGCGGGCTGCCCGAAGCCTGTTCCCACAGGCGGCGGGTATTTGCAGCATGGGCTGCTGCGGCAATTTGATCGGGCGGCGGTTTGTGCTCTTTGTGCCGGCACCATAGGCCTCATGGCTTTCCGGAAGTCCTTGAACCAATCCACAGGCATACTCTAACCTGGGGGTCTGGCTGATCAGCAGGACTGAATGAGTGAGTCAACGCGCCTGAATGCGTGCACCGCCCCGGCGCACGCCGAGCCAACTCAGTGGACACCGACAAAGTGGGTTCGGTTTTCGCTCTTGCTGGATGTCTTCGTTGTGTTGACCGTGTTCGCCTGCCCTGAGTGGTGGCGCTGGCTGCTTGCCGCACTGCTGGGCAACCATATATTACTTGGAGCTCTTGTACTTTGGCCACGCAATAGGCTGCTCGGCGCCAATTTGGTGACGTTGCCCAGAGTCAGCAAGCAGCATGGCTACGTCGCACTTACCTTCGACGATGGCCCGGATCCGAATATCACGCCACGCGTGCTCGATCTGTTGGACCGACACGGCGCGAAGGCGAGTTTCTTCTGTATCGGCCGGCGCGCCTCGGCACACCCGGAGATCGTGCGAGACATCATCCGCCGCGGCCACAGCGTCGAGAACCATAGCCACCACCATCCCTCTGCCTTCGCCTTCTATCTGCCTCACGCGTTGCAGCAGGAGATCTACGATGCGCAGGTGGCGATCCAGGCCATCACAGGGACTAAGCCGCAGTTCTTTCGCGCGCCGATGGGATTCCGCAGCCCAATGCTCGATCCCATTGTGGTGCGGTCGGCTCTTCGCTACGTATCCTGGACCCGGCGCGGGTGGGATTGCGTCAGTCGGAGCCCCGCCGGGGTGCTGCGTCGAATTATGCGCGGACTCACGGCTGGTGACGTGATCCTGCTGCATGACGGCTCCTGCGCCAGAACGCATTGCGGAGAGCCGGTCGTGCTGGCGGTACTTCCGACGCTCCTCGAGCACCTCATCAGTCGTGGACTGCGACCGGTCTCGTTGCCAATCGCACTCGCAGCGCCGTGACGAGACCGATTAGACCGCATCCCCTGCTCACCGAGCACTATGTTACGATCGACGAAGAGCCAGGCTTCATACAGGCGCTTTTCGACGGTACGGCGCGTCACTACGACCGTATCAACAAACTCTTCGCATTGGGGGCTGGGAGGATGGTACCGTCGCCGCACGCTCCGGCAGAGCGGACTGCGTCCAGGAATGCGGCTGCTGGATGTCGCCATCGGGACCGGCCTGATCGCCCGCGCGGCATTGCGCGTCACGGGGAATGATGTCGATGTGATCGGGCTGGATGTCAGCCAGAGCATGCTCGCAGAAGCCCAACGTGCGCTGAAACTCCCATTGATCCACGGCAGTGCGGAACAGTTGCCTGTCGCGGACGCGAGCGTGGACTTTGTCAGCATGGGCTATGCGCTGCGTCATGTGTCCGATCTGTCATGCGCATTCCAAGAGTTCTGGCGCGTTCTACGACCTGGTGGAGTGCTGCTGCTGGAGATCGGTTGCCCTGACGGGAGTGTGCAATACCGGCTGGCCGCATGGTATCTCAGTCGCGTGGTTCCGCTGCTCTGTCGATGCCTGATGCCGCGGACGTGGTCGGCGACGCTGATGCGCTATTTCTGGGAAACAATCGAGCATTGCGTGCCGCCGCAGGTCATCGTCGATCAGCTGGTGGCCGGCGGCTTCATAGGTGTCGAGTGCGATACCAGCCTGGGTCTGTTTCGCGGCTATGGTGCACGTAAACCCGATCAGGGCTCGGTCGACACTCGGTGGAAAGTATTGCTCTCACCGTGATCCTGCAGGTCTGGCCGCGGGCCTGGTTCGGTTTGGCGCCAGTTCACGTCGTTGTGGGCGCCAGTGATGTCGATGGTGCCTGCCGGGACGATATCGAGCGCGATGTCGTTATGGTCTCCGCTGATGCGCACGAAGCGGCACGGTCCTGCCAGGGTCATCTCCGTGCGGCTGCCTGCGAGTTCAATGGGTCGGCCGTCGCAGTCGATCTTCTGTGCCGTGCGCGATGTCGCGTAGCGCATCACCCCGTCTGCCGTAACCACGGGTGGCTGCGGCGGCGTGCTCTGGCAAGCTGCTCCCGACGCCAGGCAGATCACAACAATCCTGGTCGCGACGAACCGCATGGCTTTCCCCTCCGCTCCGGCTGTGCTTAAAATAGCCTAGCACTCAATGGTGGTTGCGTGCACGGGTGGAAATGAATTCGACCAGGCGCCGACTGCTGCTCGCGATCGGCGCCGCATTGCCAGCGGTGGTCCCGTTCCCCAGTGTGTCAGCCGATGCTGGTCCATCCTGGGCTGCTACCTACATACGACGCATCGGCGACGAGCTTGCAGCGATCGTGGCAAACGCCGGCTCCGCCGAGGTCAGGCGCCGGAACCTGCGGCCATTCATCGATCGTGTCGTCGATGTCGAGGGTGTCGCGCGCTTCTGTCTCGGCCGCTTCTGGCGGCAGGTCACACCTGCGCAGCAGCGCGACTACATCCAGGTGTTCCACGCCGTGCTGACGAATACCGTGCTCAGCCGCGTCGGCGATTATGACCACAACGAAGTCCGCGTATCGATCGACCAACCCGAAATGCGGGAAGGCGCCGTGCAGGTTCCAACGGTGGTGGAGCGCACCGGGAACCCGCCCGTGAAGGTGATTTGGGTGGTCAGCGGCGGTCCGGACAATCCGCGCATCGCGGACGTCATCGCAGAAGGTGTCAGCCTGCGCCTGACGGTGCGCAGCGACTACAACGCCTTCCTGACCCGACACGGCGACAGCGTCGATGCGCTGGTGGAAGCTTTGCGGCAGCAGGTGTGCGATAGTTGCGCACCAGCTAGGCTGCCCGCCGGCCAATGATCAACACGTTGGCGAACGGCGTGCCTTGCCAGCAGGGCGCGATCGACACGGCAAATCCGGCATCCGACAGCACCTCCGTCAACGTGGTTACCGGCACCACGTCGACATGCTTGCCGGAATGAGGCGATACCCGTCGCATCAGCCTTTCAAGGCCGATCGTCAGGATGCTGCGCACGCCGCGATCCGGATCGAGAGTGCGGATGAGGATGCGTTGGCGCGCAGCGCGCGCTGCCGCCCGCAGCAGTGCCATTTGCACCCTGGCCTCAAGTTGGTAGAGCACGTCGATCAGCAGCACCGTGGCCGATTCCGGCGCGTCCTGCGTCTCCGTCAGATCTCGCACGGAAGCGGTGAACGCCAAGCCGGTTGCGGCGCGGCGCGCCTGCTCCAGATGTCCCCGGTGGGAATCGAGGCCCAGCACGGAATATGCCAGCCCAGCCTCGAGCAGTGCCACCGCAAGCTGCCCGCGACCGCAGCCGATGTCCACAACGTCGCCGAATGCCTCGCGCGCGGCCACCGCCAGGACCTCCCGGTGCACCGGGTCATGACGCACCTTCCCTGCCACGTAACCGCGTGCGAAGCGGCCGCAGTCGCGATAGCGCTGCGCCACGCGTTCGAACGTGGCTGCAAGGTCCGGCCGCGATTGGCTAGCATCTGCCGGCATGACCCACGGCGGTGATATCGAAGGTCCGGGTCCCATGGTCATCGGACCCGGCGGATTCGCGATGCTGGCTCTCTCCGCCGTGCTCATGCTGCTGTCGCTGGGCGCCAGCCTGCTGCTCGCATTCGGCCATGTACTGTGGATCGCATTGCGCACGCCTTGTTCCGCGCCGCCGGCGCGGCGCATCGTCGTGCTTGGCACGCTGCTGGACAAGGCCGATGAGCCGACCAAGTTCTATCGCGCACGCCTCGATCGCGCCTGGGCGTTGTGGCAGCAGGCGCAGACGAGCGAGATTGTCATCCTGGGCGGCAGCACCTCGCCTGGCGCGAGGTCGGAGGCAGATGCCGGTGCGGCTTACTTGCGCGCGGGCGGCGTGCCCGCCGATCGCATTCGGACCGAAGACAGATCCCGCCATACGCTGGAGAACCTGCTGCAGTATCGCGAGCGGTTCCCATCTCACACGGCCGACCAACCCCTGCTGGTGACCAGCCGCTTTCATCTGGCGCGCAGCTCGCTGCTGGCTGCCGGCCTTGGCATCGCGCACACGCTGTGCGCCGCCGAGGACGGCAGGCTAGCCGTGCTCCGCGACCTGCCGCGCATGCTGAACGAGGCGCTGCTGATCCACTGGTACGCGACAGGCCGCAGCTTCGCGCGCCTGACCGGCAACAAACACGTCGCCGCGCGCATCAGCTAGCCCGGTGTCAATCGCGGACGCCGAGCGCCAAGGCGATCGGCCAGCGACAGCAGATGGTAGGAGAGCCTGAATGCCAGCATCGGCACCTGCAATTCGCGCCGAGGTTCCAGATTGCCTGCCAGCACCGACACCAGTCCGTCACGCATGCGGAACCGGTTGCATGGCGCCATGAGCATGCCGCGCAGCACCGGGTCATTGATCCGGTAGATCAGCCAGCTCAACCGATCCATGGCGCGCGAAAGCTGCTGCTCGGAATGCCGTGCCAGGCTGCGGCCGGCAGCGGGGTCATCCAGCCAGTTGCTGGCGACATTCGCACCCAGTTCGCCGGCGGTCATCGCCAGCATCACACCGCTCGAGAACACCGGATCGATGAAGGCGAACGCGTCGCCGATCATCATGTAGCCTTCTCCCCAACTGCTGCGGGCACGATACGAGTAGTTGCCCGCGGCCATTACCTCGGACGCCAGTTCAGCGGCCCGCATCCGTGCGCTGACAGTCGGGCTTTGGCGGATCCGCTCGTACAGCAGATCGTGTGGACTGCCGCGCCGCGCCTTGAATGCCGCCTGGGTACCGACGAACCCAACGCTGACGATCCCGTCGGGCAACGGAATGATCCAGAACCAGCCATCCTCGGTCAGATGCACCGAGATGCAGCCGGCCATGTCCCCGTCGCGACACTGGACATGGCGAAAATGCGCGAACACGGCTGCGGTGTTGTTGCGCTTGTCGGCCGCCTTGGTGTGCAGCCGGTTGGCCAGGAACGTGTCGCGGCCGGAAGCGTCGAGCACGAAGCGCGGCGCGAAGCAGCATGTCGAGCCAGCCTCATGGCGCGCGATCACGCGGGCACGGCCGGTGTCGCCGTTCGCCTGAGCGAGCGCCACATCGACCACGCGCGCGCGCTCCATGCCCCGCGCGCCGCTGCGCCGCGCGTTCGCGAACAGCGCGCTGTCGAAGTCGGCGCGTCGGACCTGGTAGCTGTACGTGAATTCCCGATCGATCCCGGTGACAAAGTTGAATGTCACGCTACGACCGGTTTCGTCGGATACGAACTCGGCGCCAGGCTTGAGAACACCCATCGCGTGGATTTCGTTGCGCATGCCCAGCCGGTCGAAGATTGCCAAATTGCGCGGCAGCAGGGATTCGCCAATATGAAACCGTGGATGCGCGTCCTTCTCCAGCACCACGACGTCCCTGCCGGCCTTTGCGAGCAAGGCAGCGGCGGTCGATCCCGCGGGACCGCCGCCGATCACCAGCACGTCGCAGGGCTCTGCGCCGTTCACATCCGCCATTCCCTCGCCAATTCGGCACCGAGGAGGATACAAGCGCGATGCCATGACCGGAAGGGTTCACACGAGCGAGGTGACGACACGATTGCATGCGGACCAATCGGGGTGGGTCTGCATCGTCATCCCGGCTTACAATGAGGCCGCCACGATCGGCGACATCGTTCACCGGTGCCGTGCCGCACTCGATTTCCCCTGCATGATCATCGTTGTCGATGACGGCTCGCGCGACCGCACCGGCGCCATCGCGGCGCAAAGCGGCGCCACAGTGCTGCGCCATGCCGAAAACCAAGGCAAGGGCGCCAGCCTGATGAACGGGATGCGCGTGGCGTTTGCGGAGGGGGCAGCCTGTGTGGTGTCACTGGACGGCGACGGGCAGCACCGGCCGGAGGACATTCCGCGTTTGTTGGCGTGCGGCCAAAACTGGCCCAGGCACGTCGTGATCGGCTCGCGCCGGGCCAGCGGCAGGACAGCCCCCCGCGCGCGCTTCATCGCCAATCGGGTGGCCGACTTCTGGGTGTCCTGGGCGGCACGCCATCCCATCGATGACAGCCAGTCCGGATTCCGCGTCTATCCGGCGGAATTGGTGGGTCTGATCTCAGCGCGGCCGGCCTTTGCGCGCGGCTTCGCCTTCGAGAGCGAGATGCTGATCGAGGCCGCCCGCCTGGGGTTCCACACCGCCTCGGTCGACATCCCCACGATCTACGGGAGCGTGCTGCAGCGCCCCAGCCATTTCAGGCCGATCGCTGACATCACCTGGATCGTCCTCTTGGTTGCCGGCAAGTTGCTGGCGTGGGGGATGGATCCAGTCGGCCTGTGGCGATCGCTCACCCTGCCGCGATTGTGCGATAACTCACGCCCGCTGGGTACTACCCCATGCCGCCGTTGATCGAGATGGTCTGACCGGTGATATAGCCAGCACGCTCCGATGCGATGAACGCGACAAGGTCCGCGACTTCCTCGGGCCGCCCGGCGCGCTTCATCGGCACGATCTCGGCGATCCTGCGCGCGTCCAGAACGGCGGCAACCGATGGCGAGTCGATGATCCCGGGAGCGACGGCATTGACCGTGATGCCACGGCTGGCGACCTCCAGCGACAGCGCCCGCACCACGCCGATCAGACCCGCCTTGGCGGCGGCATAATTGACCTGGCCGCGATTGCCCATGATCGCCGATACTGATGCGATCGCGACAATACGCCCCCAGCGGGTCGCCATCATCGGCAGCAGCAACGGCCGAGTGACGGCATAGAACCCGTGCAGCGATACGTCGATGACGGCGCGCCATTGCCGTTCCGACATGCCCGCCATCGGCACATCGTCGTGGATACCCGCGCTGTGGATCAGGACCTGGGGGATTCCGCCCGCTAGGACGGCCCGTAGCGCGGCCTCGGTGCCCGCGATGTCAGTGAGATCGCAGGTCCAACTGTCCGCCGAACCGCCGGCGGTGCGAATCGCGGCAACCACCGCGTCCGCTGCCGCAAGTCCGGTGTTGGCATGCACGACCACATGCATTCCATCGGCCGCGAGGCGGTGGCAGATCGCGGCGCCCAGGGCACCGGAACCGCCGGTGACCAACGCACGTCTCACGCCAAGCCCCCGACAGCCGCCGGCAGCACGATGGTGGCGCGTCCGCTGAGTAAGTCCGCGCCAGTGGCCGATCGGAGCCGGAAGCCATAGATCAAGCCCCCCACGTCGCGCAGTTCCAACTGGGCGGCCACCTCCAGCGTGCCAAACAACGGGCAGTCCAGCCGCGCGGCAAGGATCTCGACCGAGCGCAGGGCAGCCAGATAGCCGAGAGGCTGCGGGCCGCCGCCGACGATCGCGCCGTGCAGTGCCGCTGCCTGCAGACCGTACTCGATGCCACATATGCCGGCGAGGCCGCCGTCCCGTCGCAACGGATTATCCGGCGACAGATGCGATCGCGTGCGGCAAGTTATCGTGACATCCGACCACCCGACCACCTCGTCCAACAGACACATCATCCCCTGTTGCGGGGTCAGCTCGAGGATGCGGGCGCGGGTGAGCATGGCCGCACCCTGACCTCCACCCGCCCGTCCAGCAAGGCCATCGAGAACTCGTCGGCGACGCCGAGCGCCAGGCTCTCCAGCAACCGAAGCATGCGCGCTGCCGGATTGCCGCGGGCGAGGCCGCGCAGCGGCGGCAGGCGCGGCATCTCGCTGCCGGACGGCGACATCGTCCCGTCATAGCGGACTGAGAGTCGCGCCAGATCGCGGTCGCCGCCCTCCGGAGTCAGCACGAACCCGACCCCAAACGATCCGCTTGTGGGGCGACTGGCATACAACGGTGCCGGCAACGGCACATCGTAGGCGCAGAGCAGCAGCGGCCGGCATTCTGTCTGGACCTCAGCCATCGCCTTCAATAACGCGACCGCCGCAGTACTGTCATGGCACGCGACGCAGTTCGTGGCCTGCTGTGATCCGGTTGCGATCGACCAGTAGCCCGCCGCCGTGTTGTGCACGGAATTATGGAACAGGGTCGGCGACACCGGCTGCTCGGCTGCAAGTGCTTCAAGGATCGAATGCACCACTGCTCCGTCGCCGTTCGCGGTGGCGAACACGCTCGGAATGGCACCCGGCGCGATCCTTGCCATCTCACTGGCCTGCTGTGCGACGCTCAATGCCAGGCGCGCCGCCAGCCCGGTTCGCCGCCGTTCGGTGGCCGACAGCAGCGCCGGAAGCGGCGGACTCGCATCGCTGGCGACGTAGTCGCGACCACCGGCGAGGATCGGCTGGCTCGCAGACCACCCCTGCAAGCCGGGTCCCCAGACCGACACACTCCGGACGAACGCCTCCATCAGGACGCAGTCCCGAAGATGAGGCTGCAATTGATGCCGCCAAAGCCGAACGCATTGCTCATGACGCGTCGGATCGGGCGCTGCTCGTTGTCGACGATCACGCGCGCCCGGAAGTCTGGGTCAAGCCGGGTTACATTGAGGCATCCGGGTATGAAGCCATGCTCGATGCAGAGTCCGGCGATCACCGCTTCCAGGATGCCCGATGCACCAAGGCTATGACCTGTCCAGCCCTTGGTGGAACTGCATGGCGTCCCGGTGCCGAACACGTCCACCATGGCGATGTCCTCCATCGCGTCGTTCGCCCTGGTGCCGGTGCCGTGCAGATTGACGTAGTCGATGTCGGCAGCGGAGAGCCCGCCCGCTTCCAGTGCAGCGCGCATCGCGGCGATCGCGCCGGTGGCACGCGGATGCGGCGCCGACATGTGATAGCCGTCGCTGCTCGTGCCGCAGCCCATCAGGGCCATGCCGACACCGTCCCGCTCCAGCAGCGCAAACCCGGCCGCCTCGCCGATTGAGATACCGCTGCGGTCGGCGTCGCACGGACGGCACGCGCCACGCGAGATCAGGTCGAGCGAGGCGAACCCGTGCAGCGTCATGCCACACAGACTGTCCGTACCCCCGACGATGGCCGCGTCGCAGACGTTGCTCTCAATCAAGTGGCGTGCATCGATGAATGTCCTGGCGCTGGAGGCGCACGCCGTCGAGACAACCATCGCCGGGCCGCGCAGGGCGAGTGCCGCTCGGACAAAGCCTGCAAGCGAGAACATGTCCTGTGTGCTGCCATAGTCGAACGACGAGGGCAGTGCGCCGGTTTGCGGATCCCGCGCGCGATAGGCGGCCTCGCCTGACAGGACGCCAGATGTGCTGGTGCCAAGCACCACCGCGATGCGGTCGGCGCCGTACCGGTCACGCGCAGCAGCGACGGCGTCACTGAAGCCGTCGGTGTGCAGTGCGAGGTCGGCCAGCCGGTTGTTGCGGCAGTCGATGCACGCCAGAGACGGCGGCAGGCGGTGCGACTCCAGTCCATCGACGCGACCGATATATCCGCCGGACGCGCCGCCGAAATCGCACGGACGCAACGCGCTGCGGCGCGATCGCAGCGCGTGAAGTGTCGGCCCGACACCGCGGCCAATCGCACTGACGACTGTGGCGGCGGTCAGCACAAGTGGACGCATTCAGGCGAATTCCGCCGTCGCGCGCGGCCGCTGCCCCGCGAACAGGAACGCGAACACGAAGGCCGCCAGCGCGCCGATCACAACGGTAATGCCGATCTGGCGCAGCAGCGGCGTGCGACACACGGCCAGCAGGCCGAAGGTGAGCAGCGTCATCGCATTGCAGGTGACGAGCGTCCGCAAGGTGCGTGCACGCTCCTCGACGTCAAGCTGCCGGCGGGCAAAGAACAGCGCGTAGTCCAGACCGACGCCGGCGACGAACTGCAGCGAGACGATGTGGATCAGCGACAGGCGCACCCCAGCCGCGGTGAGGACGGCAATCGTCATCAGCACCGCGCCCGCGATTGCGCCCACCACGCGGACCACGCGTCGCGGCTCGCGCAGTCCCGCCGCGATCGCGACCAGCGCCGCCAGCGCCCCAAGTCCGACCCAGCGCCATGCCGAGTTGGTGTACTCGGCGACGATTCCGTTCGCTTCCGCCGTGACGTCGAGATAGGTCGCACCGGCCGCCCGCATCGCTGCGGCGAAGCGCTCAGGTTGGCGAAGATCCGACGGTGCGATCACGCCGTACCAGTCGCGCCCTCGTTGGAATATCAGTGGTCGCAGGCGCTCGGCGATCAGCCCGCCAATGATACCCGATGCCAACAAAGGCGCCATGGTCCGGCTCGCGGCGACATCGTCGATGAACGGCCGGAATGTGCCCTCGCGGAATGGCAGACCCTCCTGAGCCATGACGACGCGCGTCGCAAGCACATCGGGCGCTGGCAGATCAGAGCGGCGCGCGAGTTGCGTGGCTGCGCTGGGCAGGTACCGAGCGGCGATCTCCACGCCACCGAGAACGCCCTGAGCGATCAGTGCATCGAACACGGGAAGCAATTCTTCCTCCGCGCGCAGCACGGAATCGGCATCCTTGTTTCGCACCAGGGCAATGGACATCGCGTCCGGTGCACCGAGCTCGCCGCGCAGTTCGGCATCCACGGCAAGCGCAGCGCTGGGCACCGGGCTGAGCGCGGCAAGCTCGCTCTGCAATCGCGGTCCTCCCATGGCGAGCAGGCCCGCTCCTGCCACAGCGCAGGCGCCGACGCCCCAGACACGCCAGGCGCGCAGCCGTTCGACGCGCAGCAGCCTGGCTGGGTCTTCCGCTGCCACCGGCGCCAGGTCGGCTGCCACGATCAGGCGCGGCAGGAGCCAGCGCGTCACCGAAGCGGCGACAAGTACGCCGACAACCGAGAAGCAGCCCAGTTGCGAAAGCCCCGGGAATCCGGAGAACAGCATGCCCGTCAGTCCCAATGCCGCTGTGATCACCGACAGCGTGAAGGCCTGGCCGATGCGTCGCAAGGTGGCGGGTGCGGCCTCACCTTGCTTACGGTGGCCGACCAACAGCACCGGGTAGTCAACAGTCACGCCGAGCATGGTCATGCCGAAGCCGACCGCAACGCCATGCACGAAGCCGAAAGCAAGTTGCACCACCAGCGCGCCCGCGGCGATGCCGAGCATCACCGGCACCGCGATGATGCCCAGCATCCAGGGCGATCGAAAGCGCCACAACAGCAGGGCTGCCGCCAGGATCACCGAGGCGATCGACAGCGTCTCAACATCGCTGCGCATGGCGTGGGCGGCCTCACGGGCGAAAATGGCCGGCCCGATGGCGAGCAGCCTGGCATTGCCAGGTTCGGCGTCCGTGAAGGCCTGGCGGATTGCGGCAGTCACTGCGTCCTGGCCGGCGATGTCCAGCCCACCGGCGTGGGTCCTGGCGAGGATCAACGCGCGGTCGCGCTCGGGAGCGAACCACACACCATGCACGCTGCGCATCTTGCTGATACCGCGCCAGTCGCGCGCTATCGCAAGGAAGGCGCCGGGGGGGTCAGCCGAACCAAATTGCTGCACCAGCGGCGCCGCCGAGGATTGCAGTCCACGCAGAAGTCGCTGCATGTCATCGTGCAGTGCGGGGACGGTGAATGCTTCGGGCGTGGTGACCGACGACAGCAGATATCGATGGCTGAACAGCAACTGCTGTTCGGCGGAGCCCAACAGACGGTCGGCGCCGTTGCTGACGAAGGCGAACTGGCCGGAGCGATCGAGGGCATTGGTCACGTCCCGGCTGATCCGTGCCAGCGCATCGGGTGGCGAACCCTCGATGCCGAGCATCACCAGGCTGGTGGCCACACCGGAACGCAGCTCCTGCAGCATCAAGCGCGCAGCATCGCTGCGCCCCTGCGGCAGAAAGTCCGTCATGTCGGTGTGGATCTCGACATGGCTGAACACCAGGCCCGTCAGCAACGCCGCTCCGGCGAGCGCGGCCATGATCGGCAGCCCGCGCCATTTAGCTGTCAGGGTCGGCGTACGACGGCATAGTGTCACGGGGCCGGACCGATCGTCATGCGTATCTCGTCGCCATTCGCCTGCGTCGTTTGTACCAAGCGCAACGCGGTGCCGGCGCCAGCGATCGTGGTGCGGGTAACCAGCCGTGCGACGCCAGGGTCCGACGGCGTCAGCGTCAGGCGCCAGTCCGACACTCCGCCCTCCATGGTCACCGCATAGGATCGGCGCAGCGCTGCGAGATCCCCCGACAGTGTGCCGCGTATCGCGTCGACCAGCGCGCGGATCGCCGGTTCAGCGTCAAGGTCGATGATGCGCGGCGTCTCGTTTGCTTCGGTGAGGGTGAGGCGGTTACCGTCCACCACGAGGCGCTCGGGCTGCGGTTCCAGCGTCACCTTCTCCAGGTGTGCCGGGCGCCGATAGAGCAACCGCCCGGTGGCGTGCAGCGGTCGGGTTAGCATGGCGATGACCTTGACCTCCGCGAAACTGGCGCTGCTCTCGGGTACCCGGGCAAGCATCTGCATCAGCTCATCGATCGCGCCTTCCGGCCGCCGCGTCGAAGATTCTGCCGCCATGACGCGCCCGAGCGGAAGCAATGTCGTCGACATCAGCAACAGTGCGAAACCGCGTCGGTGGAGTGGTATGCGGCCCGTGGTCCCAGAAGTCATAGAAGTTGAACCAGTTGAACGGGTGGGTGCGACAATATGCCTCGAGCCGTCCCGCATAGCGTCGCACCCAGTCGGCCACCTCCTCGGCGCGACGTGAGCGTTGCAGCACGATGCGGTTGGCGAATGGCTCGAAATGGACATCATAGCGCCGCGCCCCGGTGCGAACTCCGTAGAACAGTACGACTGGCGCGGCCAGCGCAGCACACAGCGCCAGTGGGCCGGTTGGCATCGGGGCCGGATCGCCGAGGAACGGCACCGCCAGCATCTTCTGTCCGGCCGGTGTGCGATCGGCGAGGATGCCGACCATCTCGCCCCTGTCCAGGCTCTCGCGCACGCGAAGCATGGCCTCGGGCGTGCCGATCTCGATGATGGCGTCGGCCAGTGTAGGGTCGAGCTGTTCCACCAGCCTGCTGTAGGCACCATTGTTGGCGCGGTACATCAGCAGTTTGACGGGCACCGGGTATTGCCGGGCGCTGGCGCGCAACACCTCGAAGCTGCCGAGATGGGAGCCGAGCAATACACAGCCCCGCGCCTGAGCCAGGGCCACCTGCACGTTGTCCAGACCGTTCACCACGATCCGGAAACGCTGCAGCCGGTTGGACAGCAGGAACAGCCTGTCGAGCAGGACGCAGGAGAAGGTGAACAGATGGCGGAACACCTCGCTTCGGGTGGCGGGCCGACCGAGCACGCGGCCCAGGAACTGGCTGGAAGCACTGCGCGCGCCACGCGAAAACAGGAAGAAATAACCGGTGATCGGATAGAGCAGCGCCTGGCCGACCGGCCAGCCCAGTCCCAACGTCAGCCAGATCATCAACTGGATCAGTACGGCGCTGCCGCGCTCGCGCCGCTGGGCCCACAGTGGCACCCTCATTCGATGGCACCGAGCCGGGCCCGCCCGCGCAGCACGACGTGGCCCGCCACTGCACACGTGAATACCAGCTGGCCCGGTGCGCTCTCGCGGCAAGCGACGAAGACCTCGTCGCCCGGCAACACGGGCGCCTGCAGCTTCACGTCATCAAGGCCGGCTAGGCGGTTCGCCGGGCGGTCGCGCAGGATCAGCGCAACGGCCTCATCCAGTACGACCACGCCCGGCACGATGGGCCGGGCCGGAAAGTGGCCGGCCAGGCTCGGGTGATTGTGCGGGATCGAGAAGCGCATCGGACAGCTCAGGCGTTGCCCAGGCGTGCACGCAGCGCGCCAAGCGCCTGGTCAGTTAGCTTGCCAACGTCGTTGCGCGGCAGTTCGTCCACCCTGATCACGCGGCGCGGCAGGAACGGTGGATCGATGTGGCCGCGCAGCACCGTCAGGATATCGTCAGCGCTGCGTTCCGGCGCCACGACGAAGGCCAGCAGCCGGGCGGTGGGATGGCGATCCAGATGTTCCGGCGCAACGAACTGCCCGTCCAGCACGCCCTCGATCCCGGTCAATATGCGATTCAGGTCAGCCAGCGAAGCCCGCCGTCCACCAAGCTTGATCATGTCCGCGCGCCTGCCGAGCAGGCGGAAGTGATTCGGGTCCAGCGTTTCGATAACGTCGCTGAGCTCGAGAGGTTCGGCGAAAGGACCGCTGACCAGTGTTTCGGCCGGGTCGACCGCGATCGCACTGTGGCTGACGCGGACGCGGGGATAGGTGGTCCAAACGTCTCCCTCAACCGTACGCCGGCTCGCGATCGATCCTACCTCGGTGGCGCCGAAAATCTCGAACACGCGCGTGTCCCAACGGCGCTCGGCGGCGGCGGCCACATCTGGAAACAACGGGGCAGTGGCGGAGATGATGCGCGCAAGCGGCGGCAATTCAATCGACGCATGCAGCAGGGCGCGAATCTGCAGTGGTGTGGTCACCAGCACACGCGGGGCGGGCACCGCTCGCAGGGCGGCGGCGACATCTTCCGGATAGAAGGCGGCGCCGCACCAGGCTGAGGCAGGTGCATGCAGGGGCAGCAGCACCGTCGTCTCGAACCCGTACATGTGGTGCGGCGGCACCATGCCCACGATGCTGGCCGGGCAGCTCTCGGTCATCCCAAAACGGGCCGCGGCATCGATGCTGCGTTCCGCCAAGGTACCCCAATGCTTATGATGGGCGACCGGCTCACCGGTGCTACCTGAGGTGAAAACGACCGCGGCGAGCCGGGAGGCAGGGATCTCGGGATTCGCGCGCTCGCCGGCATCCGCCCATGCTGACTGCGGCCGGAACAGATGATGCCGTAGCGGGCTGATCAATGCCGGATCGTCGGACAGCGAGTAAAGCCCGGAAAAACGGTCCGCCAGCGTGCACAAGCGGTCAGGCGTGCGGTCGCTGGTCAGCAGACTGACCTGACCCCGCAGCAGGGCAGCGGCCAGGGCAACGGTAAACTGGAGCCGATCATGGCACAAGTTGACCATGTGCTCACCGGCAGGCAGCTCGTCCGCCAGACGGTTCGCCATCGCCAGGAACATTGCCGCAATAACGATACGGTCTTTAAGCCGGAATACTGCATCGTCCGGCGCACGGCATGCCAATCGGAATGACGCGGCGGCCTCAACCATTCCGCGGCATCACCTGATTCGATGCGCGTCGATGTAGCGGGTCAGGCTACGTAGCGACGCAAAAACCTGGTGCGCGCGGGCATCGTCGGATTTCAGTTCGAGCCCATACGTTCGCGATATCGCCAACGCGATTTCCAGCGCATCGATCGAGTCAAGACCCAGTCCATCGCCAAACAGCGGCTCATCCGGCTGGATGTCCGGCGGCGCTAGTTCGAGGTGGAGCGTATTGACCAACAGCTGCGCAACCTCATGCTCGGTGGTGGCGTGAACATCCGCGGTCATTCTAGTCGCTGCTCCGAGTTGTGATGCGCTGTTCCCTCTACAAGTTGGCACCTGATACATTACACGAGGCAAGCCGGCCCCGCAACCAACGCAATGAACGGGACTCCCTGGGCGCCTCCCGCCTTGTGTCGGTCACGGCTCGGTTGGCAGGATCCAAGCGCGCTTGGGAGATTCGCAGAATGAAAAGTGCTCGCACCAGATCGCTTGCGCTGATTCTGGTCCTGGTTGGCCCTGCCGCCTGCCGGGGCCTGGCCAGCCAGGACCGGTGGAGCGCGCCGGCGTTGAGATCGATCGCGTGGTGGCTGACGCGCAACGCAACGTCGGCGACTTCAGTTTGCGGGCGGGGCAAGGCGTGGACCAGGCTGTCCGATCGGTCGGAGCCGCCGCGCGGCAGGTCGGCACCGGGCTGCATGACCGGCTGGTTCCGTGGGACCCTAGCAACGCTCTGAGCACACCCACGGCGCCGGAAAACCCCAGAGCCAGCCCGCAAAGCAGCGAGTGAGTCGCGGTAATCCGGCCGAGGGCCACCAAGTCCCCGGCGATGCAGAACCCCAACCTTGGCATGGTGTGGCTCCGGCAGAGGCCTCGGATTAAGACCGGACCCGTGCCCCGCGCCGGCGTGATGCGGATCATATTGGCACGGTCGAATGGCGGGATCGTCGGTTGCGTGCCCCGATTTGAACCTGCGGCTGTGAGCGCCTGCCTTCATCCGCGCGCCCTTCGGCAGTGCGCGTCGACGATCCGACGACGACCGGCCGAGGCCCGCAGCGCGCGGACAATGGGGGGTCCAGAAAACCCTCCCAATCCGTTCCACTGCAAGCCATTGATTTCCGTAAATGTTCCTGTCGAGCTTTGCGTAGTCCGGAAATCAATTGTTTGCCGGACCCATAGCTGTTAGTCTCCGCCGCGGTGATGGAGGCGGCGATGACGAGCGAGCCGAAACGGGCAGCGCTCTATCTAAGGGTCAGCACGGACGGGCAGACCTCGGACAATCAGCGGCTGGCGCTGGAAGCCGTTTGCGAGCAGCGAGGCTGGCAAGTGGTGCAAGTCTACGCCGACAACGGCGTGTCTGGTGCCAAGGGGCGCAGCCAGAGGCCCGGCTTGGACGCGCTGCTGAAGGATGGCGCACGTGGGCGGTTCAACGTGGTGCTGGCATGGGCGCTGGATCGTCTCGGCCGCTCGCTGTTGGATCTGCTGGACACGCTCAGCGAGATGGAGGCGGTAGGGGTGGCCCTGGTCCTGCACCAGCAGGCGATCGATACCACTACGCCTGCTGGACGGATGTTCTTTCAGGTCACGGGCGCCTTCGCCGAGTTCGAACGGGGGATGATCCGCAGCCGCGTCATGGCGGGCCTGGACCGCGCCAAGGCTCGCGGGGTGCGGCTCGGGCGGCCGAGGACCGGCGCCAAGGTGGAAGCGGCCATGCGTGCCCGACTGGCGGTTGGCGAGGGCGTGAAAAAGGTTGCGAAGGCGATTGGCGTGGGCAATGGCACGGTGTCGCGGATCAAGGCGGAGATGGCAGCGTGATCGGCGGACGCTCACGCTGATGGGCGCAATGTCCATGGGTCAACGGCAACCAGCGCCGCGAACGCCTGCGGCCGTCCTGGACGATCACGCGTTCAGCGGATTGGCCCGCATCTTTTGTTCTTCAGACACCTACAGCCCCAGCGCCTTTTGCAACAGTTGAGCCAGCGTCTGCCGCTCCTCGGCCGACAGCGCATCGAGGCTCACTTTCTGCTGCTGCCCGAGCTGATCGACCTGATCCGGCTTCAGCGGCGCGCGCGACAAGATCGCCTCGGTCGCCATAAACGCAACACGGTCGTCGGCGCTCTTGAGCAACTCGCCCTGCCTGCCCGCTGCCTCTGGCGTCAGTTGCGCCAGGATGTGCTTGGCTTCGTGGTAGAGCGAGAGGTGCTCGGGCTTGTGGCCGCTGGGGTTTCCGGACTGGCCCTTCTGCCACCGAGGAGCCAAGCGGCCGTAGCCGCGAGATGGGACGACCCCGCCCACCACGGGTTTAGGTCGGTGAGGCTCGGCCGTGACACCACCGCTCATTGGGTGAAACTAGCGCGCCGGAATGTCCTTCGCCAGCCCATAAGCGATCGCCGGGCGCCTGATCACCACGGCCGCACGTCGTCCTTCGTCATCACCACGGCATCGATGCGCTGATGTCCTCGGCGGGCGCAGCGCCAACGCAGCTCACCGGCGGCACCCTGGCCGAGCGCGTCGGATAACTGGCGTTCTCATATCACACCGTCACCACGACCGAACTTCGGCCTTCGACGGCCAGCACAGCATCGCGGTGCCGCAATCTACTTGGCCGGGCACGGCCTCAGGGTCAGGTCCAGCGGCAGCTTCGCGTCGGTGCCGCACGCCTTCTCCAACTGCTGCTGTCCGTCCAGCCGGGTGTGCGTCAGGTCGGTGTGGCTCAGGTCGGCGCCGTCCAGTTTGCCGTCGCTCAGGGTGGCGCCGCTCAGGTCGGCGCCGAACAGGCCGGCGTCACGCAGATCGGCTTTTGGAATACTCGCAGACGCCAAATCGACATCCCCTTGCCGGGGTGGCGTCTTCCGATCACCGTGAGCGCAGTTTGAATGTCAGTGGCGGGCGGATCGTCGCCAGCATGGGTTGTCGATGGCGGCGTGGATCCGCGTAAATCCGGCGAACATTGAATTGACGGCTCAGCAGCTGTTTCGGCGGCGTGCGTACGCCGTCGCTGAGGCAGATG
>Ga0209040_10001099_pt1 | contig 21098 bp, 25 predicted proteins | sample BogFormECP12_OM3_FD_188240 | JGI IMG/M metagenome (GOLD analysis project Ga0209040, IMG submission 188240) | Bog forest soil microbial communities from Calvert Island, British Columbia, Canada - ECP12_OM3 (SPAdes) (version 2) | ecosystem: Environmental > Aquatic > Freshwater > Wetlands > Bog ... | reverse complement strand
GGACGAGGATCTGCGCTGGCGACCCGGTGCCCCTCAAGCCTGCCACTTTGCTTCCGTCATCGGCAACAATTTGTCGATCGGGAATCCTCAAGCGGCTAGAACAGGATCAATCCCCAATTTTTCCAGCAATTCGAGGCTGAACCTCGAGCCGATGACCGCCGCTGCGCTGAGCGTGCGCTTGGCTTTCGGGTCGAGGCGGTCAATACGCGCGCCGATGGTCGCCTGCAGCGTCGCAGGTACGGTCACCTCGCGAACCTCTGCCGCCGACATGTATGCGCCCGGCTCGCCGCGCAGCACGCCACGCTCGGCAAGTTCGCGCCCGATCTCCTCGGCGAAAAACGGATTACCGGCGGCCCTCGCGGCGATCTTCTGGCCCAGTGCACCAACCGAAGGGTCGGGGCCGAGCAGCTCTGAGACCAGTGCCGCGCTTTCCGAATCACTCAGGGGCGCAAGCGCAACGGTGTGGGCACCAGTTACTCGGGACAACGTGCCCCGATATTCGGGTCGGTAGGCCACCAGCACCAGCGAAGCCGTCTGCGGAATTACCGTGAGGAAATCGGCCAGCATCGACTCGCTGACCTCATCGATCCAATGGACGTCCTCGATGATGTAGAGCGCCGGGGTTTCGCGTGCCAACGAGCCGGCATTCACCAGAGCGGTCAACCGCCGCCGACGCGCATCCGGATGGATCCGCGGAAGTGCCACATCGGGATCGGCGATGCCCAGCAGGTCTTCGAAGAGCAACAAGTCCTCCGGCTCCGCGTCCGGGGCCCCAGCCCGTATCCGCGTTCGGGCGCCATGCGGGTCAAGACCCTTGATGCCGGTAGCCGCGCGCAGCAGCCGTGCTGCGGCATGGAAGGGGACTTGGCTGGTGTGCGACTCACAGAAGGTCGTGAACACCTCCACGCCACGGCGACGAGCTGTCGCCGCAATCTCGCGCACCAGACGGCTCTTACCGATGCCAGGTGGACCCACCACGCCGACCACAGACCCATGGCCGTCTACCGCGCGGTCCAGCAGGCCCTCGACGGCGGACATCTCCCATCGCCGACCGACCAGATTCGACTCGGCACACCTGACACTTCGCTGCTGTTCCTTCATGCCCAGCAGCCGCCGGGCGGGCACCGGCTGCTCGGCACCCTTGATCTGAACCAGCTCCAATTCGCCGAGACGCCGCGTCCTCAACAAGTCGCCCTGTCGCGACGCTGAGCATCACCCCACCCGCCGGAGCGGCCGCCTCCATCCGTTGCGCCATCCCGACCTGCTCACCTACGGCGGTGTAACCGAACGGTCCCGAACCGATTTCACCGGCGATCACCTGACCGGAGTTAAGCCCCACGCGCAACTGCAGCTGCACACCGTCGCGGGCGTCGACATCGACGGCAAGGCGTTTCCCCTCCTCCTGAACGCCCAAGGCCGCCAGGCATGCACGAATAGCGTGGTCCTCCAACGCGACTGGCGCACCGAACACCGCCATGATCCCGTCGCCGGTGAACTTGTCCACGGTGCCGCCGAAGCGCTGCACCACCGCCGCGGACCGTTCCACCAGCTCGGCCATGATCTCGCGTAACCGCTCCGCACCCACCGCCGCAGCGATTTCCATGGAGCGCACCACATCGGCGAACAGGACGGTTACCTGCTTGTACTCCGCACGGTTGTCCTGCACGGTGACCGGTGCACCGCAGCTGTGACAGAATCGCGCGCCTTCGCGCGGTTCGTTGCCACATGTGCGACACGCCGTCGCTGCGGTCATCCGACCCTCCGCCGCTTCCGACCCCCGAGGCCCCGGTTCATCAGCATAGGGGGTTAGACGCAGCGGCATATCTCCGCTCAGCAAATGCCCGGTGCATACTTCCGGTTCACTGTCTGGCGGAGCAACGACAAAACCCGCGAGCTACGCCAGCCGGTAAACGTTTGATGACGTCGCTGGGTGACGATTACCATCGTCGCGGGGACACTCCTCAAGGGAGGCGGCACATGACATCGTCGTCGTTGGCTTCGAAACTCGCTGCAGAGCTGTTCGGCACGTTCTGGCTGGTGTTCGGTGGCTGTGGCAGCGCAATTTTCGCGGCCAAACAGCTAGCACAAGCCGAGGACGGCAGTGGCACCTACCAATTGGGCATCGGCTTCCTCGGAGTGTCACTGGCTTTCGGGCTCACTGTGGTCACGATGGCTTACGCCGTCGGTCACATCTCGGGCGGACATTTCAACCCGGCGATCAGTCTGGGCGCCGCGGTGAGTAGACGGCTGCCGTGGAAGGACCTTCCTGGGTACTGGATCTCCCAGGTCGTCGGTTGCCTGCTCGCAGGCTTGGCCCTGCTGATCATCGCGAAGGGAAAGCCCGGATTCTCGCCCGTCGGGCATATGGCCGCGAACGGGTACGGTGATCATTCGCCTGGCCACTACTCGTTGGCGGCGGTGATCATCACCGAGGTCTTGCTGACGGCCTTCTTCCTCATCGTGGTGCTGGGCGCGACCGACGACCGGGCGCCCAAGGGATTCGGGCCGTTGGCAATCGGTCTGGCGCTGGCGCTCATTAACCTCGCCTCGATCCCGATCAGTAACTGCTCGGTCAATCCCGCCCGGTCCACTGGCGTCGCCTTCTTCAATGGGGACGGCGCACCCGGCCAACTGTGGGTGTTCTGGCTGGCACCGCTTATTGGGGGCCTGATCGGAGGTCTGATCTACCCGCTGCTGTTCGGGAGCCGAAAGTCGCCGAACGATACGACGACGCCTCGGCACAGCAACTGACGCGCTGACGGCCCGTGTAGTAATGCGGTCGAGTTCTGATCCAACGGCAAAAGTGCCTGGTTAACTGCCCATACTCGGGATTCGCGGTGGCCAGTCCACCTTGGCGCTTACTCGAAGACTGGGCGGCAGCTTTCTAATCGCGTCTACAGCCACCCCTCACGCGGATAACAGCCGGAACCGCAATCCTCAGATGTCTACCCGCCTGGCGATCGCTGCACACCTACCACCGAAGTCGCTGCCAGTTCCCTCACTAGGGAGTCGTGACCCGGTTCATCAAGCGAATGAAGGGGAACGTGATGGAACGTCGGCAGCCATCCGCCTATTCGACCGATGACCTACTACGGATCGCCGCAGCCCACCGCATCCGGCTCACCCAACGCCGAAACATCCTCAAGCGGGAACTGAGCCAGCGTGCCTCCGAATTGGCCGCCATTGAGGCGTGCTTGGACGAGGTGATAGAGACGGTGCATCGGCTCTTGAGGGAGCAGCAACCTAGGCAGTAAGACAACGGGCGCCACGCGCTCGGGCCTTTCGCAGCTGGCGTCCCGAGTGGTGGGAGTGAACGGTTTCAGGCGTACCCACGTTCACTCAGTGAGGGCCCGTCCTTCCCGTGCGAACGGGCCCTCCCACCAGGCCCCCGGTGGGCGGGCCACCACAACGAACATCCCCCCGTCCACCGGGCCAACCAAAACTGGCCGGTTGTGGCGGCCAAGTTCCTCCCAGGGTGCCGCCCCCCGGCCCACCCCAAACGCAAGTCGAGGGGGTCCATGCCGGGAAGGCTTTCCGCAAGTCCAGTTTTCATCAGCGGTCGCATTCAGGTACTGCGAGTTCGGTGGCTATAGACCTGGATCGCGAGGTGCAGCACGACCGCCGTCATGGCATCGCCTCGGCCCACTTCATCTGTCGGCGAAATTGCGGTACCGCATTACTCATCACACCTGATCGCCTAGGTGCGAGTATCAGAAACGCCTGAGAACGTTACTTGCGGAGGTTGCGATGAAGCCGAGTCATTCGGTCGCACCGAAGACGGCGACGCGCACGGCAGTAATCGCAATCCTCGCTGCTACGGCGATCTGGGTGCCCTCGTGTGCAACCGAGACCAATACGCCGCCGACGACTTCATCGTCGGTGTCGTCGACAACGCGGACGACAACCCAGCCGACCTCGTCGGCTATTACCGTCTATAGGCCGCCGCCGCTTACCACGGGCACGCCGCCGACAACCGGCGTCACGACGCCGATCCCAACCCCCCCGCAAACGCGCACTACGACGACGGCGACAACCGGCAAACCCCCGCCTCCACCGCCACCTTCGGTCACATCGACCCCGGTTCCGTCATCATGAGCGAGGAAGGGGATGCTTCGCGCACCATGCCGAAATGGATCGGCATCGTCGGGCTGTTCATCGCGCCGACCACCGTCATCACCTCACTGTAGTTATTTCTACGGCTACGTGTCGACCCGGACCTATTTTTCGTACTTCGGAATCGACACGGACGCAATTGGATTCACCAGCACCGACTACGTCATCAAGAGCGTGCCGGCGCTGTACGTGCCGTTGGTGGTGGGCTTGCTCGCGTGGCTGGCGATGTTATGGGCCGGTGACTACCTGCGTCGCCTTCTGCAATCCGGGCGCAGAACGCGCTTGCTGCACAGGCTGGCATGGGTTGCGCTGGCTGTCGGGGCGGTGGGCGTGGCCAGGGCGATCGTCGGTCTGACAAAGCCAGACTGGGCCCCGATCCATGTCGATGCGGTGACGCCGGTGGCGCTCGGCCTGGGTACCGCCCTACTGATGGTTGGGTTTTGGATGCTCGCGGGCACTCGGGACCCCAACGTGCCGCGGCCGTTCGCGGCCGCTGAACGGGGCAGCCTTGTCGTGGCGGCGGGCGCAATCGTGGTGGCGCTGTTCTGGGTCACCAACATGTTCGCCACCTTTCGTGGTCAAGACCTCGCCAGGAACACCAACGCGGGATTGTGGTCGCGGGCGAACGTCGTCGTTGTGGATGTGGAGGCCACACAGGACCTGCCGCTCCTGCTGGACAATCAGGTCAAAGTGAGCTGGGCGCCGCTGGGAAGCGACTCGACAGCGAAGTCGGCGTTTCTTCGCTACGAGTGTTTCCGCGCGCTGGCCGTTCACAACGACCGCTGGGTGTTGGTGCCGGCCCGATGGGCTCCCGCCGCCGGCTTCGCCGTGGTCGTCACCGCCGACTCCTCTCATCTCATCTCGTTCAAGAGAATTGAGCACATCGCGGACAGCAACGCGGCGAAGAACACCGCTGGAAACTGGGAGTGCCCCGAGGTCGGCATCGATGCGCAGGGCAAATAGCCGCCACGCTGTCTCAGCCGTTGGGCTAGGAAACCCTCGCCCGGCCCAACTGCGGCCGTGTTCTGCTCGATCTGTCTACGTGGTCGATATCGAATTCTCCTGTGGGCTGTCTCCGGGGCCCGACACCGCCGAATCTGGCGGTGTCAGCGCGCGTTGCTCGGCGGCAGCGGAATCGAGATGCGAGCCGATTTAGCACTTGTCGTAAAGGTTGTCCGAAAAGGGGAAATTCTTGCGTTCGCGTTGACCGGGTCGGTCAGGCCGGCGGGGGAGGCCAGGCGCCCAGCGGTCTGCCGATTTCCCATTCGTGCCCGAACGGGTCGACGATGCGGCCGATGCGCCAGCCGTGCTCGTCTGCCACGGCCGCGGTTTCGCTCGCACCCGCGGCGACTGCTTGCTGTAGAACGGCGGCCGGTTCCTCGACGACCAGCAGGGTCCGGCTCGTCGTGCCGCCGATTGCCCGTGGACTGAACCGGTTGAGCTCCGGGCCGGCCGCGTAGAACTCAACGGCGCGCGCTGCCTGTTCGACCCATAGCTCTGGCTGGATTGCCGTCATCGGCGGTTCCTTCCATCCGGCACGTAGAGCCAGACTAGCCAGCGCGCGCGTTTGAAGATCGGCGGCCATTGATTATGGGATTGCCGGTACGCAGTGGATAAGTAATCCCAAATTTGCGGCGCTCAATAAAACCCGGTCTGCCAACGGTTGTTTGCGCAGCTCAGTAACCCGATGAACGCGGATCACACGATTTGTCGTTCGTTTGCTGACCGTAAAAGAAAGTCAGTTCTGTTTCGATCTGTATGCCTTTATGAGACATTCTGACGGTATAGAGCGCAAGCCATTTGCTGACTTTAAGCGTGATGCGGGCCACAAATTTTGGTTTGCTAAGTATTTTATTGCTAGCGTTCCTGCCCATGATTGCTCTCGCAATGCTGTTGACGCTTATCAATCAGGTCTCTGGGACGCCCTATATTACGGGTGGAGATACTCCCGCCGGGACCGACTGTTCAGGGCTCGCTTCGTGGGTCGCTAATGCGGCAACCGACAGGCCGATTTTCGGGAACAGATTTAATACCGGGAACGAGGAAGCTGCTTTGTTGCAGCGCGGCTTTCAATATGGAACCGCTCCCGATGCCTTGGTGATCGGGTGGAACGGTGGTCACACCGCGGTGACCTTGCCGGATGGGACCTCGGTATCCAGTGGTGAACACGGCGGGGTACATATTGGTGGCCCGGGCGCCTACCGGCGTGGGTTCACGCACCACATGTTCCTGTCGATGCCGCCGGACGGCGCTCTGCCGCCGCCCGACGCGGCGCCCGTTCTGTCGATGCGGTGGCTCCCGCCCCGCCTCCGCCGGATGCGCCTCCGGTTGTGGCCGATGCTCCGGCTCCCGAAATGCCCGCTCCGCCGCCGGCGCCGGTGGGTGATCCCGCAATCGCGAATACGTAACAATTCGAGTGACGGATATGGTGATCTGTCTAACACATCATTTGTGCGATATCGATCACATTGATCCGTCGTAGTTATCGAATTCGTCGATCGACGCCGCCGTTTGTGAGGAATATCACTCCTCACAAACGGCGGCCACACAGCTATTCAGCGTCGGCTTTTCGTTCGAGTTTCGCCCGGGCCTGCTCGATTTGGTCGAAGGCGTAGGTCGCCATGGCGGCGGTGGTCATCGCTTGGCCGGCGCGCGCGAGCGATTCGTATTTCTGGTCACCCAGGACCCCGCGGAGATGGGCGATCGCCCTGGTGATCGCGGCAAGGGATGACTCCGTGAGCGTGGTGAGAGCGAAGCCGGCGATGGTGGCCGCCGGCTAATAACCGCGGTGGCGATCGAGGAACGTCGCGAGGATAGCCAGCGGCATACAAATTGTGTTGGTGTTGCCGGCATCGTGGTAGTTGCGGATCGCAAGCATCCCGTAGTCGAGCGCGGCCAACGCGTCGCCAAACTCGGCCTCGAGGCGGAACAGAGCGACGGCCAGGTGCGCTTCGTTGGAACGGTTACCGCTAGTGCGCCACGAACGAACATTGGAGGTCTTGATGTAGGTAGGTGAGACTTTCAGGAATCGGTGTTCTGCAAGAGATGAAGGTTTTGGCCCTTCGGAGTCGCCGGTCGGGCGGAGGCTTCAAACCGCCACATGCTGCGTTGGCTGAAGACCGTCGTGGTGAGCGATGTGGAAAAGGCATCCTTGGAGGTGTCAGGTGGGGACCAGGAAGATGAGTAACCCCGAACCGCTGTTGACGTGTCGTCAAGCCAGAGTGGCATCGAAACCATGGCCATTAGCGGGGCCGTGGGAGCAGGGCCTGGCGGGTAACCCGGTTTCTGGCCAGGTGGTGTCCGGCATGGAGGCGGCATGAGCCTGGTCTGCGGCTCTTGCAGGAAACGTGGGAAGGCGCGTCCCGATACTGTGAGGCGAAAGCTGTTCGGTGTGAGCGGGTTTCGTCTGCGACAGGGAGCAGCCGGGTGTTAAGCCTGGTGTGAGTACCGTTGCGGGGCGTGCTGGCGGACCGGCTCGTAGTAGTGGCGAAGCTTCTGTAACGGAAGTGGAGCGAAGGTGCCGGGTCGTCTGTGGCTGTGTTTGTCCGGTCAACTAAGGCCCTGTCGGGTCTTGGGAGGAGCTGCATGAGCGAGCTGAAATCGTCAGCGAAACCGTTTGACATATCGAAGTGGGAGGTTTGGCAGGCATACGAGAAGGTCAAGGCGAACAAGGGTGCACCAGGGGTAGACGGTGTGGACCTGGCGGCGTTCGAGTCCGATCTGAAGAACCATCTGTACAAGATCTGGAATCGGATGTCTTCGGGGTCGTATTTTCCGCCTCCAGTGCGTGCGGTGGAGATACCGAAGCCGCATGGCGGCGGCACGAGAATCCTTGGCGTGCCTACGGTCTCGGACAGGATAGCCCAAACAGTGGTAGCTGGGAGGCTGGAAGAAAAGGTCGAGCCGATCTTTCATCCAGACTCCTACGGCTATCGCCCGGGGCGCTCTCCGTTGGACGCGGTCGGGGCATGCCGGACGCGTTGTTGGAAGTACGACTGGATCATCGACTTGGATGTCCAAAAGTTTTTCGACAGCGTCTCGTGGGATTTGGTTGTCAAAGCGGTGGCTGCTCACACCGACCTGCCGTGGGTGCTGCTGTATGTGAAACGGTGGCTTGCCGCGCCGATACAGCTGCCCGATGGCACTCTGCAAGACCGGGATCGTGGTACCCCACAAGGGTCGGCGATCTCACCGTTGTTAGCGAACCTGTTTCTGCATTACGCGTTTGATGCGTGGATGGACCGGAACTTCCCGGGCGTCCCATTCGAACGCTTCGCAGATGACGCCGTTGTGCACTGTGTCAGCCAACAACAGGCTGAGCAGGTGCGGGCTGCGATCGAAGACAGGATGGTCGAAGTCGGGCTGCGGTTGCATCCCGACAAAACCAAAATCGTGTATTGCCAGGACGCTAATCGGCGCGGCTCTGCTGAGCACACGTCGTTTACGTTCCTCGGGTACACGTTTCGCGCACGCGGGGCGCGCAATAAAAACGGGGTGGTGTTCACCTCGTTTCTGCCCGCGGTCAGCAAAGACGCCTTGAAGAAGATGGGACAAGTAGTGCGTCAGTGGCGAATACACCGGCGTACCGATCTCAACTTCGCCGATCTCGCCCGGACGATCAACCCGATTGTGCGGGGGTGGATGAACTACTACGGGGCGTTCTACCCGTCAGCGTTGTCCACACTGCTAGCGCGCATCAACACCTACCTGGTGCGTTGGGTCCGCAAGAAATACAAACGGTTGCGGTCTATCCGCAAGGCCCAAGCGAGATGGGAATACGTCACCACGACCTACCCCCGCTATCTCGCTCACTGGGAATGGGTAACCCATCCGCTGATGATCAAGACGGCACGAGCCGTGTAACGGGAGACTGTTACGCACGGTTCGGTGAGAGCCCGGGGGTGAGATTCCCCCGGGCTACTCGACTCTCGTGCAATTCCGATACCCCGGCGTAGGGCGTCGCGTGCGAGAGCCGGTTCGGTGCCGAGCCAGACGTAGCCATACGCGAAAAGCGCGTACGAAAGCGTGCAGGGGTTGCGGGTGGCCTCGGCGGCGTCAATAAGGCCGGATGTAGCGGCGATCGCGTCATCAGCGGACCCCGCCATGGCCAGCGCGATAGCGAGGGTCGATGCGATGACGGCATGCGTGTCGCGACCGCGCCTGAGTTCGGCTCGGCAGAGATCAACAATCCATTCGGGTTGACCAATCGCCAAGTAGGAACCGCCGAGCCACTCGACGGCGCCGAACGGAACGTCGCGACTGTTGCTGGGGATCAGATTTCGTCCGGCGTCGCTGTAGCGAACAGCCTGCTCGATCCGCCCAGTCATAAAGCAGCGTGACGCCATCGTGTACAGCGCCGCCAGTCGCGGATGGTCGACGGCTCGGGCTTGCTCAATGAGTTCTTCGGCCCAGGCGAACGGCTCGTAGTTGCCGACCTCGGTGCCGAGGAACGGCGCGTAGGTCGCGATCGTGGCTGCGGCGTCGAGATCGCCACGGTCGGCGGCAAAGCGGAACGCGGCGCGCAGATTGGCCAGCTCGCTGGCGAACCAGTCGTAGGCGGCGCGTTGACGTGGGCTGTCCCACACGGCCAAGATGTCGGCTTCGCGCCCGGCGAAGTGGCGCGCGTGCCCAGCAGAGACCTCCTCGGCCAAACCGCTTGCTATGAGGCGTTCTTCGGCGAACTGGCGGATCGTTTCCAGCATCGAGAACCGGGTTCGCTCCGCTGACCGGTCCGCGACGAGCACGACTTGCGCACCAGAGCGTCCAGCAGATCGAGGATGGCCAAGTCGTCGTCCTGATCGAATCCGGCTACCGCGCAAGCGCTTTGGAGATCGAATCCACCGGAGAAAACCGAACACCGATCCAGCAGCACCTGCTCGTCGTCGCCGAGGTGCTCGTAGGACCAGGCCACCGCGTGATGCAGTGTCTGGTGGCGCGCCAGCCCTCGCCGCGACACGAGTAACCGAAACCGTTGATCGAGGCGATCGCGCACCTCGATCGCGGTCATCGACGCCATTCGCGAGGCGGCCAGCTCGATGGCCAACGGAATCCCGTCGAGGCGACGGCAGATCTCCACGACCGCGGTCGCCTGGTTGGCATTGTCCAACGTGAAGCGGGATGCAACGCCGCGAGCGCGTTCGGCGAATAGGCTCACCGCGGCGGATTCGATGTCCAATGAGGGCACCACCCACAGTTGCTCGTCGGGGATCCCTAACCCTTCGCGGCTGGTTGCCAATATCTTCACCGTCGGCGACTGCGCGAGCATGGCCTCGGCCAGGTCGGCTGCCGCGTCGCGCACATGCTCGCAGTTGTCGAGAACCAACAGCCGAAGTCTGCCCTCCTGCGCGGCGGCCACGCTGTCACCCATACTCTTTCCCGCTTGTTGGGTGATGCCCAGCACCGCGGCCACCGCGTCCGGCACCGCAGCAGGATCAGCGACCGCGGCTAAATCGAAAAACCAAGTCCCATCGGGGAATTCATCGGCCACCTGCCTGGCGACCTCCTCCGCCAGCCGCGTCTTGCCGACCCCGCCCGCGCCCGTCAACGTCACCAGGCGATGTGCGCTGAGCGCCGCTCGGACCTCGGCGACCTCAATCTCGCGCCCAATGAAGCTGGTGGCGGCCGGCCGCAGGTTGCCTGGCGTCGCGTCCAGCGTCCGCAGGGGTGGGAACTCGGTGCGCAGGCCAGGCGCCCGAACCTGGAACACACCAACCGGGGTGGGCAGATCTCGCAACCGCCCGGGTCCGAGGTCCAGCAGATCGACTCCGCTGAGCAGGACGGCTGTCGACTCGGCCACCAGGATCTGACCGCCGTGTCCTGCGGCCATCACGCGTGCGGTGCGGTTGAGCGTGGCGCCGAAGTAGTCCGTCTCACGCAACTCGGCCTCGCCGGTTGCGATGCCCATCCGCACCGGCAACTCGAGTTCCCGCTGTGCAGCCACCGCAGCATCTACCGCAGACGTCGGCGACGCGAATGCGGCGCATACCCCATCCCCCGTGTGTTTGAACAACCAACCGCCGTGCGCCTCGATTGCCCAGCGCAACACCTCGTCATGAGCGGCCAGGTCTTTACGCATGCCGTCCGCGTCCGTCTCCCACCGACGGGTCGAACCCTCGACGTCGGTGAAGAGAAACGTCACAACCCCCGAAGGGGCCCGGGCGCCAGGGGCCGGCGAAGCGAACACCCACGCAGAATGCCACACCGAGCGGGCCCGCGGTGTGTGCCAGCGAATTCCGTTCATCGTGAAGTTGACGGAAAATCGCACGTTGCTACTCGGGCGGCCCGAACGGACAGCCGATCGAGCGAACCGTAGTTACTACGATTGCCAAGACTGGAAGGAGCGCCACCGTGACGACCTCGACAAGCCATCTCGCCGGCGTCATCGCTGCCAACACTGATGCAATTGCCGCCGACAAGGCCAATGCGCAGGCCGTCTTTCGGGCCTCGGCCAGAGCGCACGACGCGGTGGCCAGCACGGTCAGCCTCGGAGAGTATCGGGTCGAGGTCGACGAGCCGCCGGCCCTCGGCGGAGAAAGCAGGGCCCCGAACCCCGTCGAGTACTACCTGGCTTCGCTGGCTTCCTGCCAAATCGTGACCTGGCGCATCTGGGCCGAGAAGCTGGGCATCACGGTCGACGAAATCACCGCGCACGCCGAAGGCGATCTCGATGTAAGGGCTTCTTCGGTCTCGAAGACGCGGTCCGCGCCGGATTCACCGAGGTGCGGCTGGTCATCAAGGTGACCGGACCGGAGACACCGGAGCGCTACCGCGAACTACAGGAAGCAGTGGACGCGCACTGCCCGCTGCTGGATATCACCCGAAATCCCACCCCGGTGGCGACGAGCGTTCAGATCGCCTAGCCACGTATCGTGACGCTGGTGATCTGCCCATGATTTTTATAGTCGTCAAGTTCGAAACCAAACCGGAGTGGACCGACCGTTGGCCGGATTTCGTGGCGTCGTTCACCGAGGCCACTCGCGCCGAAGAGGGCAACCTGTGGTTCGAGTGGTCTCGCAGCCTGGACAACCCGGCAGAGTACGTTCTCGTCGAGGCATTCCGTGACGGCGATGCGGGCGGCGTCCACGTCAACAGCGACCACTTCAAGAAGGCGATGCGGGAGCTGCCGCATGCGCTGAGGTCCACGCCCAAGATCATCAGCCAGACGGTCGACGCGACGGGGTGGTCGGAAATGGGGGAGATGTCGGTCGACTAACCGACCGCCACCGCGATTTCCTCGCCCAGCCGATACCCCGGCGCCAGCGGAAGTGTGTCGCCGCTCCAGAACTTGCCCGGGTCAAACCAATTTGTATCTTTGTCCGTGATGAGCAATCCCATTTCCTCATAGGTGATCGCCACCGTCTCGGCGCAATACGCCGTCCCCAGGCTCATCTTGCGATTTTCGCGGCGGCGCAGCGTCTCCTCGCGAACTTTCTTGTCCACGAACGGGATTCCGCGCACCCAGTCGTTGACGGTCGGGAGCCGGCCGCGCAGCCAACGGCCGGTCAGCCGGGCGGTGGTGGGGAACGCGGTCCCATCCATCCGCGCGATCACCCGCAGCAGTTCATTCTCCTGTTTGCGCGTCGCGTATGGCGTCAGCTGGCGCAGCCAGCACCGCTGGTGGTAACGCCCGGTCCACTGCAGGACCGCCTGCTTGAGATCGTTGAGCTGCACGCCACGGTGGTTGGTCCCCGTCCACATGTCGACGAGCTTGTCGCCCAGCTCGGCATGCCAGATCAGCGGCGGTAGGTCGTCGATGGCCACCGTCATGCCGACGTGATTCACCGGACTGTTCGTCAAAGTCTGGATGGCACGGTCGGGCCGTGATCCGCCGCGGAACAGCCACAGGTCACCGGTCCGGGTCTCTTCCAGCGCTTGGTCCAGGGTCAGCATGTTATGCCGCCATTATCAACGACTCAGCACTTCGTTAGCGAGCTTGCGCGCGGAGACGGCCGCCGGATAACCGGCGTAGCCGGTCATGTGGTAGATCACCTCTTCGATCTCCTCGAGGGTCAACCCGTTGTTCAGCGCGATCTGGAAGTGGATCTTCAGTTCGTCACTGGCCCGCAGCGCGATGAGCGCGCCGAGCGTTACCAGGCGCTGCGGGACCGGCGATCCAGGCCGGGGCGGGTCCACAGCGGCGCGAAAACGTGCTCGAGGCTCAGGTCGCCGAGCTCGTCGGCGACGCCGCCGTCGCGCAGGCTGGTGACATCGTCCGGGATGCCGGGCAGCATCTTCCTGAGCACGTCGAGACCCTGCGTGCGGTTGTCAGCCATCGCCGTCCACCTTTCTGTGCGGTTTAAAGCCGGGGTTCGCGTGAGATCTGGTAGTCGATGTAGGCGTCCCAGTCCTCGACGCGGCGGCGCAACTCGTCGACCACCCGGGGGTGGGTGGGCACGAAGAATCGGTTGCGCAGGATCGCGTCGGCGACCAGTTCGCCGACCGGCTCGGGCTGCAGCAGCCCGAATTGCTCGCCGGGAGTCCGCAGCGGCGCCCCGCCGCCGAATGTCGGGACGGCGGCCGCGATGTTGGTCAGCACCGGGCCGGGACACAGCAGGGTGACGCCAATGTTCTTGGGCCGCAGAAAGATTGCCAGCCCTTCGCTGATCTGCACAAGCGCGGCTTTGGTCGCTGCATACGGCAGCCGGTCGTAGGAATAGGTGAAAAGTCCGGCGAAGGAGGCGGTGTTCACCAGATGCCCGCTGCCCTGATCGAGTAGCAGCGGCAGGAACGCGGCTACTGCGCACCACAGACATCAGATTGATGTCGAGGATGCGTTGCCACTCGGTGACGGGAATGTCCTGGGGCAAACCGTTCGTCAGTACGCCGACATTGTTGACAACGACGTCGACCCTGCCGAACCGTTGCAGCGCCGCGCTCCGAATGCCTTCGAACGCTTGCGGATCCGCGACATCGGCGCGCTGCGCCAGCACAGTGACTCCCTTGCCGCTCAGGTCGCCGGCAAGGGCTTCGACACCGTCGTCGTCAAGATCGACAGCCACTATGTGAGCGCCACGGTCGGCGAGCGCGCACGCGGTAGCGCGGCCTATACCGCTGCCCGCTCCGGTGATGACGGCGACCTTTTCGTGAAGGGTGTCCATGGCGGTAATAGCCTGTCAACTATGCGCAACATTTGGAAGTGGATCGGCCTGGCCGGTGTCGCCGGCGTCGTCGCCGGTGGCGCGCGGGTAGTGCGCGATCAACGGAAACGGCGTTCCTACTCCGCCGACGAGATCCGGGCCCGGCTGCATCAGAAGCTGGCCGAATACGATGGGGAGAGCTTTCAGTCCAAATCGGGATCGGGCGCTGCTTCGACCGCGAACAAGCGATAGCTGCCGGAAAAGCCTTTCAGCTCGACGTCGCGGCCTTCGTCGAAACGGATGTCTTGAAGTTCGGCGCAGTCGCGCAGCGCGTCCCGCACCGGTTGGCTCACCAGGATCTCGCCACCGACGGCCTGCGCGGCGACCCGGGCCGCCATCGCGACGTTGCGGCCGAACAGATCGTCGCCACGGCGCACCGAACGACCCATATGGATGCCGATGCGCACCCGAATTTCCTCCTGGCGCTTGCGCTTTGCGTCCCTATCCAGCTCATGCTGTACGTCGATACCGCAGCGCACCGCCTGCTCGGCGCGAGCAAAGGCGATCATGAAGCCGTCGCCCTGACTCTTCACCACATGTCCGGACTGGCGCTGCACCAGTCGCTGCACGAGCTTGTCGTGGGAGCCGATCAGCTTGACCCACGCGCGGTCGCCGATCCGTTCGTTGAGGGCGGTGGACTCCTCGATGTCGGAGAACATGATCACCACCCGGCCATCGCGGGTCACCCGGGCCAGGTCGGGCCGCTCGACCTCGGCCCAGTCGGCGAGGTCCTCGATCGAGCTGCGCACGGCCGCGCCGAAGCCCTCCTTGCGCATGATGTTCGCGGTGTTCCACACCGTCTTGACGGCCTCGCGACCGCCCGACAGCAGCCAGTTGCGGGCGTCGGCGCGCTGCCGTAACTCTTCGGTCTCTTGGCGGCTACGCGCAAGCAACCTCCACAACACGACGAGCGCGCCGGCTTCGACGACGGCAACCCCGGCCAACACATAGACCGCGATATGCAGCGCGTCACCCACGTCAGGCATCCTGCACATCCTTCCAGGGACCGCTTTCGCCTCAGGTTGTCGGGCGTATACGCAGTGTCTAGGGTTGAGTTCGAACGCCCCGGGCAGCGCATCTCCAAGCGAGCCGATCAGGTGACTTTTGGGAGGTTCGGTCTTGGCCGACGATGGCGGTAGTTCCTCAGACCTGCTGGTGATCTTCGGAATTACCGGCGATCTCGCGCGCAAGATGACGTTCCGCGCCCTGTACCGGCTGGAGGCGCGCAACCTGCTGGACTGCCCGATCTTGGGCGTGGCCTCCGACGACATGACCCTCGACAAGTTGATCGAGCGGGCGCGGGGAGCCATCAACGACGCCGGGGAGAAGATCGACGACGAGGTCTTCCACCGGCTGGCGGGCCGGCTCGACTACCTGCACGGTGACGTCACCGACACAGGGCTCTACGACCAGCTGGCCGAGCGGATCGGGTCGGGCCACAGACCGGTCTACTACCTGGAAATGCCGCCATCGCTGTTTGCGCCGATCGTCGAGAATCTGGCGAAGGCCGGGTTGGTGGACCGGGCGCGGGTCGCGGTGGAAAAGCCGTTCGGCCACGACCTCGCCTCCACGCGCGAACTAGACGCCCGGCTGCGCGCGGTGCTCGATGAGGATCAGATCCTGCGCGTGGACCACTTTTTGGGCAAGCAGCCCGTGGTCGAACTGGAGTACCTGCGCTTCGCCAATCAGGCACTGGCCATGTTGTGGGACCGCAACAGCATTTCCGAGATTCAGATCACCATGGCGGAGAACTTCGGGTGCGAGGACCGCGGCAAGTTCTATGACGCGGTGGGCGCCTTGCGTGACGTCGTGCAAAACCATCTGCTTCAGGTGCTTGCGCTGGTCGCGATGGAACCTCCGGTCGGCCACAGCGCCGACGACCTGAACGACAAGAAGGCCGAGGTGTTCCGCGCTATGCCCGCGCTGGATCCCGACCATTGCGTGCGAGGTCAGTACCGCGGCTACACCGACATCGCCGGGGTGCAAAAAGGTTCGCGGACCGAGACGTTCATCGCGCTGCGCACCGAGATCGACAACTGGCGCTGGGCCGGGGTGCCGATCTTCCTGCGCGCCGGCAAGGGACTGCCGGAGAGGGTCACCGAGGTGCGACTGTTTCTCCGCCGTGTTCCTGGATTGGCCTTCCTGCCCGACCGCAGACCGGCCGAGCCGAACCAGCTCGCGTTGCGCATCGACCCCGACCCAGGGCTGCGGCTGCAGTTATCCGCACGCGTCGGCGACTCCTGGGAGGCCATCCATCTCGACTCCTCGTTCGCCGAAGACCTCGGTGAAGCGGCGGGGCCATACGAACTGCTCCTGCACGCCGCGTTGACCGGCGATCACCAGCTTTTCGCGAGGGAGGACAGCATCGAACAGACGTGGCGCATCGTTCAGCCGCTGCTGGACAAACCGGGTGAAATCCATCAGTACGACCGCGGGTCCTGGGGGCCCGACGCCGCGCAGTCGCTGCTGCGCGGTCATCACCATTGGCAAGAGCCGTGGATGTCTCGAAGCACGCACGAAACAGAGTAAGGAGACCGGAGAAGATGCAGCTGGGGATGATCGGCCTGGGCCGGATGGGCGCGAACATCGTGCGCCGCCTGGTCAAGGATGGCCATGAGTGCGTGGTGTACGACCACAACCCGGACGCGGTCAAGGCAATGGCCGGTACGGACAACACGACCGGGGTTTCCTCGCTGGCAGAGCTGGCCGAGAAGATGTCCATTCCACGAGTTGTCTGGGTGATGGTGCCCGCCGGGGACATCACCACCTCGGTGATCGAGGAGCTGGCCAAGACGCTCGAGTCCGGAGACATCGTGATCGACGGCGGCAACTCTTACTACCGCGACGACCTTAGGCACTCAAAGCTGCTTGCCGAGAAGGGGATTCACCTATTGGATTGCGGCACCAGCGGCGGGGTGTGGGGCCGGGAGCGCGGTTACTGCCTGATGATCGGCGGCGACGACTACGCTTTCGCGCACGCGGAGCCGATCTTCGCCACCATCGCACCGGGGTTCGAAGCGGCCCCGCGCACCCCGGGCCGAGTAGGCGAGGTCGCGGAAGCGGAGAAGGGCTACTTGCACTGCGGCCCATGCGGAGCGGGCCACTTCGTCAAGATGGTGCACAACGGAATCGAGTACGGGATGATGGCCTCGCTCGCCGAAGGGCTGAGCATCTTGAAGAATGCCGACATCGGCACCCGCGTCCAAACGGGCGATGCCGAAACCGCACCGCTGGCGCATCCCGAGTTCTACCAGTACAAGATCGACATCCCGGAAGTCACCGAGTTATGGCGGCGGGGCAGCGTGATCGAATCGTGGCTGTTGGATCTGACCGCGATCGCGCTGCGCGAAACGCCCGACCTGACCGAATTCGTCGGGCGGGTCTCGGACTCCGGGGAGGGCCGGTGGACCGCCATCGCGGCAATCGACGAGGGAGTGCCCGCGATGGTTCTGACCACCGCGCTCTATGCCCGCTTCGCCTCACGACGCCTCAACGAGTACGCCGACAAGGCGCTGTCGGCGATGCGTAAGCAGTTCGGCGGACACGCGGAGAAACCGGCTAACTAAGTCACGCGCCTGACGAATTCCACTACGGCGTCGCTGAAGGCGTCGTTGTCGTCGCCTGCCGCGGTGTGTCCGGCGTTGGATAGTTCGACGAATTCCGCGCGTGGCACCGTGGCCAGGAAATGCCGGACGCCTTCGGGGCTTACCACGTCGGAGAGCTTGCCGCGGATCAACAGGACCGGGACCTTCAGGTCCGTCGCAGCGTGCTCGAATTTCTCGGTGCGCAGCTCCGGGTCGTCCCCGGGTGCGGTCATGAACGCCGGATCCCAGTGCCAGTACCAGCGTCCGTCGCGCAGCCGCAGGTTCTTCTTCAACCCTTCGGGGCTGCGCGGCTTCTTGCGGTATGGCAGGTAGGCGGCGACGGCATCGGCTGCCTCCTCAAGGGAGCCGAAGCCGTGGATGTTGGTGATCATGAAATCGCGGATGCGGGCGCTGCCATTCTTTTCGTACCGCGGCACCACGTCGACCAGAACCAGGCCGGTCACCTTGTCGGGACCTGCGCTGTCGGCAACCAGGATGCCGGTCAGTCCACCCATGCTGGCCCCGACCAGCACCACGGGGCCCTCGATCGCGTCCAGCACCTGCAGCACGTCGGCGGTCAGGGTTTCGACGGCGTAGTCCGCGTTGGGCGCACGGTCGCTGTCGCCGTGCCCGCGGCTGTCGAGCGCGATGACGTGGTAGCCCTCGTCGGCCAGGATCTGACCGGTGTTCTTCCAGGAGAAGCGGTTTTGGCCGCCGCCGTGCAACATCAGGATCGCCGGCCGGCGGGCCGCGTCGGTGTCGCGGTTCCATTCGTCGGCGACCAGGGTGATCCCGCCCAAACCAGCAAACTCGACCGTCTGGGGACTGCTGCTTACGATGCTCACGCGTTCTGACGTTACCTAGGCGGTTTAACCACCGTCCGCTCCGGGTGGCGGTGGCAGGGGCGCGTCGGGGAAAAGCTCGGCGAAGCTGCCGAACAGGATGCGGTCCCTGGTCGCTTGATCGACGCCGTCGAACAGCTGGTGCAGCGTGGCCTGGGTGTGGCCGAAGGTGCCCTCCATGTGCGGGTAGTCGCTGCCCCAGAGCACGTTGTTGAAACCCATTGCCGTCACGGTCGTGATTGCCGATGAGTCGTGCTGGAACGATGCGTACACCTGCGAGTAGATGATCTCCCGCGGGCCGCGTCTGAGCTTGGGCCGCACCACCATTGCGTGCTGGCGATAACCCTCTTCCATCCGGTCGGCGACGAACGGTACCCAGGTCGCGCCGCCTTCCGACACCAGCACCTTGAGGTTCGGGTGCCGATCCAGCGCGCCCGAGGCGACCAGCTTCACCACCGCCCGCTGGCCGCCGAACGACGTCTCGGTGTAGTTGAGCACGGCGCCGCCCGGGCCGTGGTAGGTCACCCCGATCGAGTCGCCAGCCCCGAAATCGATTGGCTCGGTGCCGATATGGAAGGCGATCACCATTCCGATGTCCTCGGCGGTGGCCCAGAACGGCTCCCATTCGTCGCGGTGGTAGTCGCGCTGCCCGGGATGCGGCGTCACCGGAAGAAACACCGCCTTGAATCCCATTGCGCCGCAGCGCTTGAGCTCGTTTACCGCATCGTCGATATCCAGCGTCGACACCTGCGCCGTGGGGATCAGCCGCGGCGAGTGATCCATGATCGTCTCTTTGGCCCAGTCGTTGGACGCCCGCATCGTTTCGCGCAACAGCTCCGGGGTGCGAAACGAGCCGTTCCACATGCCCAGCGACGGGAACACCAGTTCCGACCAGATGCCCTCGTTGTTGAGATCGGCGAGCCGCTTGCCGACGTCACGCGAGCCGTCGGCGGCCACCGTGGCCTGGATGAACTCCTGTTGGGCGATGCTCGGCAGCCGGCGGCGGAACACCTGGCCGTCAACGTAGATGGACTCCCATCGCCCGTCCGGATCCTTCTCGCTGCGCGGCACCAACTCGGCCAGTCGCTTCGGCAGCCGCGAGCGCCAGAGGTCTTCGGGCTCAAGGAAGTGGGAGTCGCCCGAGTCGGCCCACAACTTGAGCGTGCGCTGCTCGACGGGCGCGGTCATATCTCGAGATATTAGAATTAGGTTCTAAAACTGTCAACATTCCGCGCGGATTAGAACGGTGGTGGTTCCTCGTCGGTGTGGGGTGGGGCCGGCCCGGAGTAGCGCGCGCTCTCGGCCCGCTGGGCGGTGCGGGCGGTGTGGTTTTGGCGGCGTTCGGTGGCGATGCGGTGGGCGCGGTTTTGGGCGCGGGTGCGGCGGCGTTTGGGCATCATCGCGGTGCGCTGGCCGCAGGAGTCGGGTGGTCGGTCGGTTTCGGGGGCTGGGATCCCGCCGGTGGACAGGCACACGCTGGGGAACAGCAGCGCGCTGCCCGGGGTGGTGACGTAGGTGTGTCCGGAAGGCGAGGTCAGGATCAGGGTCCCGTCGGGCAATTGTTGGTCGCGCCAGCCCCAAAACGTTTTCACCAAATGGTGCTACCGACTGGCTCTATTACTACATCAGGAGCCAGATCGGAGACACCACCGATGAACACCACACCCCCGTGGCTCTCAGGCTCGGCCCGGAGCCAGCCGGAGAAAACGGGCGCGCATCCGGATGCTGATCGAGGATCGGCCGCACTCGTCCGATCCAATCCTGCGTGTCACTGATGAGTTTCGGGAGAGCGCTATCGCGTGCCGGCGATTTCCCATTGGTCGATGCCGTTGTGATCGATGCCGAGGTGGATGAGTTCGCAGGGTGTTTCGGTGTCGGTGTCGTTGCGGTAGACGCGGACGCCGATGATGGGGGTGGGTTGGGGTGGTTTGGTGAGGGTGTTGAGGGTTTGGATGAGGAAGTTGATGAGGGTGTTCATTCAGTCGCCTTTATGCCTTCACGACAGAGATGGCGGCGACTTCGATGGTGTGCACACCGGCCGACGTTGAAACCGACAGGGTCAGGAAGTTGTTGGCGGTGGTATCCACTGTCTGTGTGGTTGTCGTCGTTGACGTGGTGGCGCCGTTTGTAACGGTGTTGAGAATCCCAGCTATCGTGGTGCCGCCGCTGCCTGTGGTGCGAATGGTCAGCATCCCGTCAGTGGCGATACCGCCGTTGGCCGCCACGGCATTGTCACTGCTGGTGGACACGACCGGGTCGCTGGTGGTGTTGTTGGGTCCGAGATGTATTTGGAAGTTAACAGCAGTGGCGGCGGTGGCGTTTTGCACGCCGAACGCTTTAATTGCGAAGGTTGTTCCCACTGCTAACGTATTCGCCGGAATCGATAGTGATACAACCTGATTCTGACCCGTGCCGCTTGTAGC
>Ga0209040_10001098_pt1 | contig 21099 bp, 18 predicted proteins | sample BogFormECP12_OM3_FD_188240 | JGI IMG/M metagenome (GOLD analysis project Ga0209040, IMG submission 188240) | Bog forest soil microbial communities from Calvert Island, British Columbia, Canada - ECP12_OM3 (SPAdes) (version 2) | ecosystem: Environmental > Aquatic > Freshwater > Wetlands > Bog ... | reverse complement strand
TGGCGGGGACGACGGGACTCGAACCCGCGGCCTCTGCCGTGACAGGGCAGCGTTCTAACCAACTGAACTACGTCCCCAACTTGTTTCTTGCCTTGATCGGAAACCCGCGCATTTAGTGGCTTTGTAACAACCCAAAACAGCCTACGGGGAAAACCAAGACAGCGCAGCTGTCCCTGCGCGTCACTTGGATTGTAGCAGACTGAATTCAAGTCGGTACAGAGTTGGCGAAACAATCAGGAGCGGTCAACCAGAATCGCATTGCGATTAAACCGACATACTCAGGTCGATTTTGAAAATTCTTGAATGGTACGGGCTCGTGCTCCAGCATAGCTTTTCGCTATACCGCAACGCGTGGTGCCTAAATGCAGAGACAGCATCGATCAAGTGCGGGTTCGCAGATCCGATCCTGAGTCCGAGGCAGTTACAACGATTGATGTCCTGAGTCAACCGTGATTGGCTATCTTCGTCCACCGCTCCTCGTCGATTGGGGCATCCCGCTACTGAGGCGGTTATAACCGTCGTCCTGGCATTGCTGAAACGACTGTTTCTAAACGAGATAGCGGGCACAGAAGAAATGTCTTGCAATTAATGCAGTGTTGTAGTTAACTATAACACTAGTTGACTGATTCGCAGCTTCCGGCTGTGGGTGGGTACAAGAAAATGCACCGAGAAAACTAGATCGAACGTAAGGAGAATACCAAAATGAAATCACGTCTTGCACTTTCTGTTCTATTCGTGCTGGTCGCCGCCACCGCTTTTGCCCAGACCGACGCGCAAAAGTCCTTCGACAAATTGAAAACTCTAGCGGGCTCGTGGGAGGCCCATGTGACTACCATCCCGCCGCTACCCGACATGGGAGACGGAGCGCAAGCGGAGGTTACGATGCGCGTGACCTCCAGGGGAAACGCGCTGGTGCACGAAATGAAAGGAGCAGGAACGTCTGACGATCCGACAAAGTATGACCATCCAGTCACCATGTTCTACCTCGACAGCGATCACCTGTATCTGACGCACTACTGTGACGCGGGGAACCGGCCTCGCATGGCAGCCAGAAACTCGGCGGACGGAAAAACAGTGGAGTTCGACTTTGTCGATGTTGCCGGTAATTTACAGTACGGACACATGCAGCATGTGGTGTTCACCGTCATCGATGCCAACCACCACACCGAGGACTGGACGTTCATGATGCCAGGAGACAAGCTGGTCCGCGGGCACATGGACTTGCAGCGGACAAAATGACGAAGCGCATCTCGGGTGAGGGTATCTGGAAAAACTAATGGATCGTGAGTGGAATGACAGTCAGCCGATTTACCGCCAGCTTCGCGACCGCGTCGTCGCTATGATCCTCGACGGCATGTTGAAAGAAGGCGATCCGCTGCCATCCGTGCGCACCGTCGCGGCCGAATATCGGGTCAATCCGCTCACGGTTCTGAAGGGCTATCAGGAACTGGTCGACGAGCAACTGGTCGAGAGTAGGCGAGGTCGCGGCATGTTCATCAATGCGGGCGCGCGCAATCTGCTGTTACAGGGCGAACGCCAGAAGTTTCTAGTCGAGGAATGGCCAAGAGTTCACGCAACCATTCAACGGCTCGGCCTGACAGCAGAAGAGCTTCTGCATGCTGCCGACGGCACAGCCCTCCCGCCGTCGAACCCTGCCGACAAGGGGAAGAAACCATGACAGTGATCGAAGCACGCGGCCTCCGCAAGGCCTTCGGTGCCACCATTGCACTGGACGGCGTGAATCTCCGCGTGGAAGAAGGCCGCATCCTTGGACTGATCGGACCCAATGGCGCAGGCAAGAGCACCGCGCTCAACGCGATCCTAGGCCTCACGCCATATGAAGGAGAACTGAAAGTACTCGGACGCAACCCCTGGACCGAGCGCGATCAACTCATGCGCGATGTCTGCTTCATCGCAGATGTCGCCGTCCTGCCGCGCTGGATGCGGGTTTCGCAGGCGCTCGACTACCTGGGCGGCGTGCATCCGCGGTTCGATCGCGCCAAGGCGGAAGGTTTTCTGGCCAAGACCGACATCCGGCACACCAGCAAAGTAAGGGAATTGTCGAAGGGCATGGTGACCCAGCTGCACCTCGCTCTGGTCATGGCCATTGACGCAAAACTGCTGGTGCTGGATGAACCGACGCTTGGCCTCGACATCCTGTATCGCAAGCAGTTCTACGATTCCCTGCTCAGCGACTACTACGACCGTAGCCGCACCATCATCGTGACCACACACCAGGTGGAAGACGTGCAGCATGTCCTCACCGATCTCATGTTCATCAATCGCGGCCACATCGTGCTCGATTGCAGCATGGAAGAATTCGAGTCGCGTTATCTGGAAGTGACGGTGCATCCCGCGCAGCTTGCCGCTGCCCGGGAGCTGATGCCCATTCACGAGCGCCAGGTTCTTGGCCGCTGCATTCTGCTATTTGACTTGAAGACCATTCGCCCCGATCGGCGACAACTGACCGCGCTCGGCGACACGCGCACGCCCAGCATCGCGGACCTGTTCGTTGCGCTCTTGGGCGACAAACGGGGCGATAAGCCAGGAAACAAGCCAAGCAATCCCGCCGGTGCGGCGCAAGGAGTAGCTCTATGAACACTCAATCGCATACCGAGTCGTTTGACGCGCAGCCAATCGCCCCTACGGTCACGCAGGCGACTCAGCCATTCTACTGGTCAGTGCGCCACGAGTTGTGGGAGAACCGTTCCATCTATATCGCGCCTCTGATCGCCGCCGCTGTCTACCTGCTCGGCTACTTGATCAGCTTAATTTGGGTGCCGCACAGCATGCGGGCCCTGGCGGCGACTCACTCGACGCCTCAGATCGTCGTTCTGGCCATGCCTTACGCCCACGCCGGGATGCTCTGCACCGCGATCGCGTTCATCGTTGGCATCTTCTACTCGCTCGACTCGCTCTACGGCGAACGCCGCGACCGCAGCATCCTGTTCTGGAAGTCCTTGCCCGTTTCCGATCGTACAACCGTGCTCTCCAAGGCCGTCATCCCTTTCGTAGTTCTGCCGATGGTCGTCTTCGCCATCACTGTCCCCCTGCAATTGATCATGCGCCTGCTAAGCATGGCCGGCGCGCTGCTCAGCGGCGGAAGTGCTACAGCTATCTGGAGACAGTTACCCCTGTTCGAGATGCAGTTGGTTCTCCTCTATGGCCTGATCGTCCTGGCACTCTGGCACGCACCAATCTACGCGTGGTTGATCTTAGTCTCGGCCTATGCACGCCGAGCGCCCTTCCTTTGGGCCGTTTTACCACCGATCGCCATTGGCGTTTTCGAAAAGATTGCCCTCGACACTTCGCATTTTGGCTGGCTTATGCAAGATCGGTTTTTTGGATTCACCCAGGCCGCATTCGATCTGAAAGACAAAAATGGCGTCCCGATCGACCCGCACTTCATTCCGCTAGCCCAACTCGCACCCGGGAGATTCCTCAGCAACCCCGGTCTGTGGTTAGGGCTGCTCGTCGCCGCGGCACTGCTCGCGGCAGCGGTGCGATTGCGCCGTTACCAGGGACCGATTTAATCCGCATGATTCAAGAAATCCCCAAGGAGGAAAGGTCATGAGCGCAACAGTAACGGTGAAAAGAATCGCAGAAGCGTCACCGCGCTTCAGGGCCAGAATTACCGCTGCCTTCTACTTACTCACCATCCTGCTGGGAGGACTCGTCCTCCTCGTTCACGGCAGGTTCGCGTTGGCGGTCGATGTCATCGCATCCGCGTGCTATATCGCTGTGACGGCTCTCTTCTATGACTTGTCCAGGCGCGCCGTAGAACCTGGAGGTAAGGGTCCGCTCCGCCGATAACGATCGTCAAAAATCTGCAAAAGGTTCTTGAGCAGTTCCCATTGTGCTTTGTGCGTCAAGTTCTCCCCAAATTCGAAAGGCACAACCTCCTCATCGAAATCCGTTAGACATAGACACTCCTCTCCTTTTGATGTGATGGGACACCTCCGGTCGCAACGTAATCGCATACTCTGTTCACTTTATATAAACTTGCTTCTTGCCCTGCTAGAAACGGTAGGGATCGTGGCCGAGGAGGAACTTCCGTTGCCGCTGAATCAGGATGTGCTCTGGTACAAGGACGCAATCATCTACCAAGTGCACGTTCGTACTTTTTATGACAGTAATGGCGACGGCATCGGAGACTTTCAAGGGCTCGAGCAAAAGCTCGGATATCTTCAGGAACTGGGGATCAACGCCATCTGGTTGATGCCATTCTTTCCTTCGCCGCTGCGCGACGACGGTTACGACATAGCGGATTACAACGCTGTTCACTCCAGCTACGGAACCTTGGCGGATTTCCGCAAGCTGCTGGATTCCGCCCACAGCCGTGGGATCCGAGTCATCATCGAAATGGTGCTGAATCATACCTCTGACCAGCATCCCTGGTTTCAGGAGTCACGAAGTTCTCAGGACAATCCCCACCGCGACTGGTACGTCTGGAGCGACACCGACAACCGCTATAAGGGAACGCGCATCATTTTCCTGGACACCGAAAAATCCAACTGGGCGTGGGATCCAATTTCTAAGTCTTACTACTGGCATCGCTTTTTCACTCATCAACCTGATCTCAACTATGACAATCCCGCCGTTCGGGAACAGATGTGGAACGTCATGAAATTCTGGCTGGAGATGGGCGTTGACGCATTTCGGCTTGATGCCGTTCCGTACCTGGTGGAGCGGGAAGGAACAAACTGCGAGAACTTGCCGGAAACTCATGCGATCTTGAAGGACTTTCGGGGAAGGCTTGATGAACAGTTTCCCGGCAGGATGTTGCTGGCGGAAGCTAATCAATGGCCCGCGGATCTTCGTCCCTATTTCGGCGACGGAGATGAATTCCACATGGCGTTTCACTTCCCCTTGATGCCTCGAATGTTCATGGGCCTTAAGCTGGAAGATCGGAAGCCGATCACCGAAATTCTGCAACAGACGCCGGAAATCCCGCCCACCTGTCAATGGTCATTGTTCTTGCGCAACCATGACGAATTGACCTTGGAAATGGTCACCGATATCGAACGCGATTACATGTACGACTCCTATGCCGAAAACAAAACGATGCGGCTGAACCTTGGAATTCGGCGCAGGCTGGCTCCGCTGCTCGATAATGACCGCAGGCGCATCGAGTTGATGAACGGAATGCTGATGTCGTTGCCAGGCACTCCCATCATCTATTACGGCGATGAGATCGGCATGGGCGATAACATTAATCTCGGCGACCGGAACGGGGTAAGGACGCCGATGCAGTGGAGCGGAGGATGGAACGGAGGATTTTCCACTGCCGAACCCGATAGACTCTATGCTCCGCTTATCCAAAACCCAGTCTACGGTTATCCGGCAGTAAACGTAGTGTCGCAAGTCGGCAGCGGACATTCACTCCTGCATTGGATGCAAAGCATCCTTGCAGTACGCAGATCAACGGCTGTATTCGGCAGAGGATCGATTGAGTTTCTCCATCCGGCCAATCACAGAATATTGGCGTATGTTCGTCGACTGGGCAACGAGTCAGTGCTGGTGGTCAACAATCTTTCGGGCGCGGCACAGGCTGTCGAACTGGATCTGCGGCGGTATAAGGGAAATATTCCAATCGAGATGTTCGGCAAGAATATTTTTCCCCGGGTAGGAGAGTTGCCGTACCTGCTGACCATGGGGCCTTATCAGTTCTTCTGGTTTCGGCTGCGCCGGATCTAGCCGCAAATTTCGCAAAAGGATGTCGCGTGAAGCATTTTCGCGACACGGCATCGGTTCACACGGAGATGACAATTGGCGGAAGATACATTTCTTACGGATGACTTTCTTCGTCAACTCATCAACGTGGGCGAGGTTGACATCCTTGTGGGGTTGCCGACTCACAACAATGCCAAGACAGTTGGTTCGATCGTCAAGACCATCCAGAGCGGCATTCTGCGCTGGTTTCCTCGAGAGAGGGCCGTTATTATCAACGCCGACGGTGGCTCGCGAGACGGCACTCCGGATTTAGTCACAAGCATCTCGATCGACGATGTTCGTCGTGGCCCGAATCCCTACGCCCTGCGAACTCTTCACTCCATTAGCACGAAGTACGCGACTACCCCGGCCGCGCCGGCTGCATTCCGAACCATATTAGCTGCGGCTGACTTACTGCAAGCCAAAGCTTGTGTTGTCATGTCGCCCGAATCCTGCAGCGTTGAAGACGAATGGATCTCTAAACTTTTGCGCCCGATTCTTAACGACGGCTTCGATTTGGTGACCCCAACCTATCGCAGGCACAAGTTCGAAGGTGTGCTGGTAACAAATCTGCTCTATCCGATGACTCGCGCACTCTACGGGCTAAGGCTTCGGGAGCCGTACGCGCAAGAGTTCGGATTCTCCGGACGTCTTGGCGGCGAATTTCTCCCCCAGAATGTGTGGGATGATGGAACTGCCGGGGGCGGAATTGAACTGCGCTTCACTCTGTCCGCCATCACGGCGCAACACCGTATTTGCCAGTGCTTCCTCGGTCAAAAAGATCACATCGAGCGGCGTGGCTCCGACCTGGTGCCAGCGCTCCGGCAAACCGTCGGGCCATTGTTCTCCGCACTGGAACCGGACTTTCCGTTCTGGAGCGCGGCTACCGGCTCTCAGCCATTGCTCACTATCGGCCCGGACCACGAAGTGCTTCTGGACCTGATACGAGTCAATCGAAAACGATTGCGGGAAATGTTCGCCGCCGGTGTTGCCGAATTGGCAACCGTCTTCCAGTCGATTCTTTCTCCCGATACTTTGGCGGAACTGCAGCGAGTCGCGCTCTTAGGAGAGAACGATTTCGATTATCCCGCTGAATTATGGGTGAAAACGGTTTACGAGTTTGCCGCTTCTTATCACAAATCCGTCATCAGCCGCGACCACATCATTCAAGCCTTAGCGCCGCTTTTCCGCGGACGCGCACTGGCATTCCTCACGGAGCAGCGTAACGGATCCGCGGAGGACGTCGAAAACTGCATCGAAAGTCTATGTCTTGAGTTCGAGCGATTGAAACCATATCTATTGCAGATGTGGAAATCGAGAGAGTGAGACAACTATGCGGGAAATGATTATTAGTGAATTGAGCCAGGCCGTGCAGGAACTGGCCAAGGGATTTGCCCACTACCTTCCTCGCCTCATCGTGATGCTGATCCTCGCGTTTGCGGGATGGGCGATCGCGTACCTTGTGAAAATAGTTCTGCGCAGCATCTTGCGGCTCATCCAATTCGACAAGCTTTCGGAGAATGCCGGCGCGGCTCAACTCCTGACCAAGGCCGCGCTGCCCTCGGCTACCGAAGTGGTGAGCCGGTTTGTGTTCTGGGTAGTCTGGCTGGGCTTCGTTCTGCTAGGAGTGAGCGTGCTCGGAATCCTGGGCCTGCAAGAGCAGATCGGAAAATTCTTTTACTTTCTGCCGCGGCTGTTCGTTGCCATGTTCATCCTGTTTGTTGGATTATTGGCGGCCAGCTTCTTCTCCCGCGCCGCTTTGTTGGCAGCGGTCAATGCGAACGTGCCTTCGCCCCGAGTTCTGAGTCTTGCGATCCGCAGCATCATTATTGTTTTCGTGTTGTCGATCGCTTTTGAAGAATTGGGAATCGCAGAACAGACGATGCTGGTTGCCTTCGGAATCGGTTTCGGAGCTCTGATGCTGGGTTTGGCGATTGCGTTCGGCATCGGAGGCAGAAACTTGGCGGAGCGCTTCCTGGAACAGAGGTTCGTGCGCGCCAAGAAGGATGAGAATGAAGACGAATTTTCTCCGCTCTGATCTTCCATCCTTCAGGGAAGGTCGTTCGCGAAGTCAGTCTCGCAACCTCATCGATCATAGAGAAGCGTCAGCCTCCGCATACGCTCGGCTAAGTCCTTGGTCAAAGCGTCCGATTTGAAACGCCACTTCCAGTTTCGCGTCACCGTACCCGGTAGATTCATCCGCGCTTCGCTGCCCAGACCTAATACGTCTTGTAGAGGAACGATGGCGATCTCCGCGACGGATGCAAGAATTGCGCGAATGAATACCCAATTCACTGGTTGATTTTCGAATCCTAGGTACGCTCGAGTGAACTCTCGTTCCTTGCGGATGTCTTCTGCTGTGCGGGTGCTTTCTCCGTTCCCTGAGCTTGTCCACCAGCCAACTGTCGTGTCGTTGTCGTGACCGCCGGTGTAGGCAACGAGTTCGCGAGAATAATTATGCGGCCGGAAGCTAGGGCCTTGGGGATCATTACCAAAAGCAAACTGCAGCAAGCTCATTCCAGGGAAACCAAACTCCCTGCGCATAGCTTCCACCTCGGGGGTTATTACACCCAGGTTTTCCGCGACGAACGGCAGCATCTTCAATTCTGCCTTGACCGTGCGGAAGAACTCCGCGCCCGGGCCTTTTACCCATTTGCCATTCTGCGCCGTCGAAGCACCGGCTGGAACTTCCCAGTACGCTTCGAATCCACGGAAATGATCCAGTCTTACCACATCAAACATCTGCAGGGACGCACGAAAACGATGGATCCACCAGCGATGACCGGAGGCAGTCGATACGTCCCATCGATAGAGCGGGTTTCCCCACAGTTGACCAGTGGCGCTGAAATAGTCAGGTGGAACGCCAGCGATCGCAGTTGGCCTGGAGTGCTCGTCCAAACGAAACAGTTCCGGATGACTCCATACATCCGCACTGTCATGAGCAACGTAGATGGGAACATCGCCCATAATGCGTATGCCGTGCGTCTTGCAACGAGCTTTGAGCCTCTCCCATTGTCGAAAAAATTCGAATTGCGCAAACTTGTTGATTTCGATCTGCGGAGCCAGTCTCTCTCTCCATTCGTTTAACGAAGCTAAGTCCCTCCTTCGTATTCCCATATCCCAATCAGCCCATACCGCTTCGTTGTAAGCGTTCTTGCAGGCCATGAAGAGCGCATAGTCGTCGAGCCAATCAGCATTCTGCTGGCAATAAACTTCAAAGGAATCGCGGTCCGTTCGAGCACGATCCGTAAGAAACGCTTCGGCCGCTTTGCCGAGCAGGGCGTGCTTGATCTCGATTGCGCGGCCGTATTCAACGCGGTCCTCGCGAAGACCTGAAGTGGACGTAAGGTCTTGTAGCGACAACAACCCTTGTTCGCGAAGCGAGTTCAAATCGATCAGCAGTGGATTGCCCGCGAACGCAGAGAACAGTTGGTAAGGAGAATCGCCGTATCCGGTAGGACCAAGCGGCAATACTTGCCAGATCTTTTGTCCTGCCTCAGCCAAAAATTCTACAAACTCATGCGCGGAATCCCCAAGGTCGCCGATCCCATGGCCTCCGGGCAGAGACGTGATGTGGAGAAGGATTCCGCTACTCCGAGGGAATATCGAAGAATTCACCGTGTCTTTGAGTGTAAGCCCGGCAAGAGGGTTGCGACGCGTTCGAGAAATTCTGCGGGGGATGGACCGTCGGCCAGGGTTGAAGTTGGTGGGCAGTGCAGGACTCGAACCTGCGACCTCCTGCTTGTAAGGCAGGCGCTCTAACCAGCTGAGCTAACCGCCCCTGTTCCCTCTGCGGAACCACATTCCTTCAGCTTAGCTTGGGGCAAGCGCCATACCATCGCGAAACTTGACGATAGGTCCGCACGAATCGCGCCTGAGCGAGTATATGCGACCCGCGAAAAAACGGTCAAACGCTGCCTCGTCGGCCACACGTTCATGCTTGACTCAATCCTGCTCATCGCCTGTCCCCACTGGGTAGACAATCATTCGCGTCATCTCCCTGCTAGACTGTCGCGGTGCGACGTCTCATCGTCAATGCGGATGACTTTGGATTTACTACTGGAGTGAATCGCGCCATCGTAGAAGCTCACACCCGTGGAATCGTGACTTCCTCCACCCTGATGGCCCGCGGACCTGCCTTTGATGACGCTGTCCGCCTCGCAAAACAGCTTCCGCAACTTAGTGTTGGCTGCCACGTCGTATTGATTGACGGCGAACCCGTACTGGATGCGGCTCGCTTGCCCACTATCACTTCGGGAAATTCTGCACCCGCCCGCTTCCGCGATGGGCTCTTATCTCTTGCGGCTCGCGCTATGGCGGGTCGTCTGGATCCTGGGGAGATCGAAGCAGAGACCAGCGCACAGATTCGCAAAATCCAATCGGCGGGCATCGCGGTCTCGCATGTGGATTCGCACAAGCATGCTCACTTGTTTCCGGCGGTCTTGCGACCCATGTTGCGCGCCGCACGGGCCTGCAACGTACGCGCGGTTCGCAATCCGTTTGGCCCGCGCAAGCCTTTGAAATCGGGAACATTGTTGGCGCGACCCAACCTTTGGACGCGCTACGCGGAGGTACGAATTCTGCGCGCTCTGGCCGGCAAGTTTCACGATGCAGCCAGCCGCGAGGGCTTGGAGACTCCCGATGGCACATTGGGAGTTGTGGTAACCGGCGCGCTGGATGAAAAACTCTTCCGCGCCATCGCAGAAATTATCCCGGAAGGTACTTGGGAATTTGTTTGCCACCCGGGCTACAATGATGCGGACCTTCGGATGGCTAAGACTCGCCTCCACGAATCACGAGAGATCGAGTTGCACGTGCTAACCATGCCCGAGGTAAGGGAGTTGCTGTCGAACTCCGGCATCACCCTGGTTTCGTATCACGAACTAGTTACGGGTAAAGCCGTTCTGTAGCACGTTGGATTCCGGTATAACTGCTTACTACCTCGGAGCGGAATGACTTTGGTAATCTCAACAAGTTCCGGCCGCGAGTTATGATTGGATTAGTTTCGGCTCAGAAGACTCTTCAAGCTGGAGGGCGTTAATCATGTCTGCCTCAGGGGCAGCCCCGCGTACGACCTTGGACTTGCGCGTACGTGTGTGGGGAATGGGCGCCAATAACCAGCCGTTCCATCAGAACGCGGTGGCACAGAACGTCAGCGCCACGGGAGCCTGCATCAACGGCCTCGAGCAGGATTTGAAGGTGGGCGACGTCATCGGCATCCAATACGAGACGAAAAAAGCCCGCTGCAAAGTGGTCTGGGTGATGGAGGCTGGAGGACTAAAAAAATATCAAGTTGGCGTTCAGTTGGTGGTAGACCAGGAATGCCCGTGGCTTTCGCAGTTACCGGCCGAGATCCGCGCCAACATGCCGGCCGCCGCTCCTGACAACCGCCGGAAGTTTCAGCGGCATAAGATATCGTTCCCTCTTGAATTCCGCGACGAGCGCGTGAACACGCCCATGCGTGTGAATGCCACCGACATCAGCGGCAACGGCTGTTATGTTGAGACCGTAATGCCATTGCCGATCTCGACGGTGCTGCGGGTGGATTTTTGGATCGACCAGGAGCACGTCTCAGCCACGGCAACGGTTCGCACGCGCGATCCCGGAGTGGGCATGGGGATCGAATTTACGGGCTTACCCGAAGATTCCAAGCGACGTTTTCAAGCCCATCTCGACAAGCTGGACCCTGGCATTTCTACGAAGGGACGCAACCCGTCCGAGTAGAATTTCGCACTCCGATCGTCTCTGCAGAACCAAACCCCGGCCGCTCCCTGTAGAATCTGCATCGTATCGCGTCTCTGGCCATCGAATGACAGGAACTCACCGATAAAAAGGGCGGACCTCGCGGAATGAAGATCGGAATCACGTGTTATCCCACCTACGGCGGCAGCGGCGTAGTGGCGACAGAACTCGGACTGGAGCTTGCGCAGCGCGGCCACGAGATTCACTTCATCTCTTATGCCCAGCCGATCCGGCTTCGCGGAGAAGAACCCAACATTCATTATCACGAAGTAGAAGTATCGCGATATCCGCTATTCGACTATCCACCCTATGATTTGGCGCTCGCCACGCGGATGGCCGAGGTATCGCAGTTATACGACCTCGACCTCTTGCATGTTCACTACGCCATCCCTCATTCGGTGAGCGCGCTGCTGGCTCGCCAGATGCTGGCCGATGGCCCTCGGGGACGCCGCTTGCCGTTCGTCACCACGCTGCACGGTACCGATATCACGCTGGTCGGGCTCGATCGATCTTACCTGCCTATTACACGTTATTCGATCAACCAGAGTGACGGCGTAACGGCTGTCTCAAACTACCTGCGCGACCGCACCATGCGGATCTTCGACGTCAAGAAGGAAATCGAGGTCATTTACAACTCGGTCAATTGCGACGTTTACTGCAGGAGTAAGAACTCTTCCGAGCTTCGCAGAGAATATGCGCCTGACGGAGAGCGACTGTTGGTGCACCTGTCTAATTTTCGACCGGTGAAGCGAGTCACCGATGTAATCGAGATCTTCGATCGCGTGCGCAAGAAAATTCCTTCCAAGCTACTATTGATCGGCGATGGTCCGGATCGTTCGGTGGCCGAATGGCTCACCGTGCAGAAAGGCATTCACGAAGATGTTCTTTTTCTCGGCAAGCAGGATCAGGTGCAGGAAAAACTGGGGATTGCGGACATCCTGCTGATGCCGAGCGAGTTGGAATCCTTCGGTCTGGCCGCGCTGGAAGGGATGGCTTGCGAAACCGTACCGATCGCGACCCGCACCGGCGGCGTGCCGGAAGTGATCGAGCATGGCGTCAGCGGATATATGGCTGACGTAGGCGACGTGGAGACTATGGCGCGCTATGCCATCGAACTGCTAAGCGACGAAAGCGCGCTGCGTGCTATGGCCAAAGCCTCCCGCGCAGTCGCGCAGGCGCGCTTCTGCTCCAGCAGGATCGTTCCGCAATACGAAGCGTTTTACCGGCGGGTCATCGAACGCTCTTCGTAAAAGCCTTCCGGCACCGCTCCGGCTGTCTGCAAGAGCGGCAAACGGATTCGCACCAGCGTTCCCTTCCCCTCGTGACTGTCAATCGTCATGCGCGCGGCGTCTCCGTACAAAACCTGCAGCCGTTCGGAAATGTTCGTTATGCCGATGCCCGCGCCCCGCGTACTCCCAGCATCTGTCGACTGAGTCGCGCCTATTCCGACGCCATCGTCTTCCACTTCGATGATCAGCCCCGAGCCGGACAAACGGCTGCGCAGATGAATGCTGCCGCCTTCTACCTTCGACGCAAGGCCGTGCTTGATCGAGTTCTCGAGTAGCGGCTGCAAGAGCATGCTGGGAACCATCACGTCCAGCGAGTCCGGGGCGAGTTCCTTCACCACTCGAAGTTTGTCTTTTCCAAAGCGGACCACTTCGATGTCGAGATAGTTATCGATGAATTCCACTTCTTCCCGCAGCGGCACGAACGAATCCGTGCTATTCAGCAAACGACGGAGAATGGTCGCAAGTTTGGAAATCACCTCGCGCGCCGTATCCGGATCGAAGCGTACCAGCGAAGAAATCGAGTTCAGGGTATTGAATAGAAAATGCGGATTGATCTGGTTCTGCAGAGCCTCCATGCGGGCATGCAACAGTAGTCGTTCCTGCTCCTCCAGCTTGATCTGGATGCGCACGCTGTTAAAGACCTTCAGTTCGATCCCGATGGCGGTGACTGAAGCGGCATAGATCGCACCCCACACCCAATAGTTGTCGGGACTCTCAATGCTGAAGATTGAATGAGGGAAATATCTCGCCAGTTCCGTTTGAACAAAACGCAGCAACACGATGGTGGTGAAAAACATGATCTGCCAGTCGAACAAGCGCGGCCGGGGCAGATTCCGCCGGATCAGGCGAAAAATACTTTGATCGATAAACGGAGAGAACGACCAGATATCTTCTTTATCCAGCGCCATGGCGCGCAGTTGGCCAGCGATAAAACCCGAGAGCACATCGAAGGGCATAGCGGCCCACTCCCCATGCAGCAGTGCGGGAAACGCCATTAATACGCCACCGAGCGATCCCGCCCAGCGGCCGCCGATCACGCCGAGCAAAAGCGCAGTTTCAAAACTCAAATCGCCGGCGAGAAAGCTCTTCACGGAAAGCCGGATCCATACGCCAATCGTGATGGGAAGGGCGATGCACAACACCAGGTAAACCTTCTGCCGAAACGAGCGTTCTTCTCGAAACAGCAGCGCCTTGAATTCCCTGGAGCGCACCAAACTGGCCGAGACAGCGGCAGCCACGCCCAGCTTCAGCAGCAAATGGATCAGAATGAGTCGCGGTTCCATGGAATTCGGTCGGACACAATTGCCCGCGAGAAAACTGTAGCACGAAGGAGAAGGGCGATTGGTCCCGAAACACTCATCAAACAGCTCGGAAGGGTCTCATTTTTTCTTCAGGAATGCGCGCAGGTCATGCCCAGTCATCTCTTTTGGCTCATCGACGCCGAGCATGCCCAGCATTGTCGGCGAAATGTCGCGAAGAGAGCCGTTGGGCTTCAGTGTGTACTGCTTGGCATCTTCCGCAACCACGATGAAGGGTACTGGATTCGTCGTGTGCGCCGTGTGCGGGCCGCCGGTAACCGGATCGATCATCATCTCGGCGTTGCCGTGATCGGCTGTAATCAACATGGCACCACCCTTGGCGCGAACGGCGGATTCGATGCGGCTCAGGCACGCGTCGACGGTTTCGACTGCTTTTACCGTGGGCTCGATCTTGCCCGAGTGTCCGACCATGTCGGCGTTCGCGAAGTTCACAATAATTACATCGAAGGTGCCATCTTCGGTGGCTTTTACAACAGCGTCGGCAATTCCGGCGGCGCTCATCTCCGGCTTCAGATCATAGGTCGCAACTTTCGGCGACTGCACCATGACGCGTTCTTCGCCGGGAAACGGTTGCTCCACACCACCGTTGAAGAAGTAAGTTACGTGGGCGTACTTCTCGGTCTCAGCCACACGCAGGTTGCGCATGTTGAGGCCGCCCATCACATTGGCCAGGATGTTCGCCATCGATTCCGGAGGAATCACAACCGGTAGGCTGAAATTCTTGTCGTACTGCGTCATGCAGACGTAGTGCAGATTCTTGGGGCCGCGATCGCGAGGAATCGTGGCGTCGAGATCGGCCGCACCCGGAAGATCGCTGCCGCCTTTTGCATTCAGGCCGCTGTTGCGAGCTAGTACGCGGGTGATCTGGCGAACGCGATCAGCGCGAAAATTGAAGCAGATACAAGCATCATCATCGCGTATGGTAGCCAGTGGCTGACCGGCTTTGTCAGTACATACAAATGGAATGACGAACTCGTCGGTCACTCCGCGGTTGTAAGAATCCTTCATGCCCAGCACTGGATCCGCGCACTTGCCGCCTTCCGCATCGCCAAAGACCATGGCGTTGTAAGCCTTGGCAATGCGCTCCCAGCGACGGTCGCGATCCATGGCGTAGTAACGACCATTCACGCTGGCGATCTTGCCGGAGCTGAATTCGCGCATTTTCTGCTGCAGTTGTTCCAGATAACCGGCGCCGTTAGTGGGGAGCGTGTCGCGGCCATCCATGAAAGCATGGACAAAGACGCGATCTACTCCGTGCTGCTTCGCCATTTTCAGCAGGGCATAAAGATGAGCTTGCTGTGAATGAACACCGCCATCAGAGAGCAGACCGAAAAGATGCAACCTGCGTTCACCCACGCGCGCGTGTTTCATCGCCGCAAGCAGTACGGGATGCGAGAAGAATTCGCCGTTCTGGATCATCAGATCGATGCGGGTAATGTCCATATGCACGATGCGGCCAGCGCCAATGTTGAGATGGCCGACTTCGCTGTTGCCCATCTGACCTTCGGGCAGGCCGACAAAAGGCCCGCTGGTATGGATCAGCGTGTTGGGATATTCGCGCAGCAGGCGGTCGTACGTGGGCTTGCGGGCTAGCGCAATGGCATTGGCTTTTGTTTCGGCACGGTAACCCCAGCCGTCAAGGATTACAAGAATAAGCGGTTTCGGACGAGACATAATGCCCTTCTAGCTCCTGGCTTCTATCGCTCGGGAAGCAATGGTCGAGGAGAGGACAATACTGTTGCGCCCTCTCATTTCTGTGGTGAGTCACTCTTCTCCTCGGCTCGCTTGAGGGCTGCGTCGACCTGAGCCTGGATTCTCGGATATACCGCCCGCATGGTTTCGGCTGTCACGGCGGGCATCTCGTGTAGGAACTTCTGACCCAGGGGAGAAGAATAGAAGGCTGTCAACGAGTCGATCTCAGACTTTGAAAAGTGGCGCTGATAAACCGGGATCATATCGTTCAGCATTTCGTCGAGAGGAAAGTTCTTGATGAGGTCCTCGGACTGTTGGTCCATACGAGTCAGGTCGGCTTCGGTAATCTCCGGACGCCTCTTCTTAATTTCCTCGCGGTTCATCTTCCGCATCTGCGCGAATACTTGCTGCATCAGTTGGCTCATCTGTTCGCGGCTGGCCATGACATCAAAGAGTTTCCTGACGTCCTCCTTGGAAGCCGCATCCGGCGCAATGGAGACCGTGGTTTGAGCAACGGCGCAGAGCGATAAGGTGAGAAGGCAAGCGCACAAAAATGATTTTGATTTCATAGAGGTTACTCGTTAGCTGAGGAGTGTACGGTTTAGACCAGCTGCTATTTTGTGGTTTGCGCAGGAGAATTCTTCTCGGCTTCTTCCTTGGCTAATTGGGCCACTTCGCGGTTCAGCCGTTGAGTAAGATCGGGAATTCTCTTCAGCATAATATCCTGCCCAGCTTTCATGGCCTCGGCGGTCATCGCCGGCTGTTCTTTCAGGAGCTTCTGTCCCGCAGGCGAGGAGTAAAAAGCAATCACCGAATCCAGATCAGCTTTCGTAAGATGCCGCTGGTAAATGGGAATCATGGCATCAACCATTTCGTCGATAGGGAGGTCCTGGAACACAACATTCGCGAGGTTGTCCGCCTTCGCCAGTTGTTCTGGCGTCGGGTTCGGCAGTTGCTGCCTTAGACCAGCCTCCGCACCGGTTTTCATTCCGTCTTTCATGCCATTCATTATCTGGACCATGCGCGCCTTGACCTGCATTAAATCCATGAAGCGCGAGACTTCCTCTTTGCTTGGAGCATCTGGACTAGCAACGGCTTGAGCAACCCCGAGACCACTTGCCAGTACCAAGAAACATACGGCGTGAAAGATGCGTGACCTCATGCCATTTCTCCTTGTCAGACGCGCCGCTCGATTATACGCGGTAGTTGAGCGCCTTCAATCCCAGGAAGCGCGCTCCATCCCCCAACTCCTGTTCAATCCGTAACAACTGGTTGTACTTGGAAATGCGGTCGGTGCGGGAGGCGGAGCCGGTCTTGATTTGGCCTACCCCGGTGGCTACGGCAAAGTCGGCGATAAAGGTGTCTTCCGTCTCGCCGGAGCGATGCGAAATCACGGACGTGTAGCCGTTGCGCCGTGCCAAATCGACGGCGTCAAAAGTCTCGCTGACGGTACCGATCTGATTCAATTTGATCAGGATCGAATTCGCGACGCCCTTATCGATTCCCTCCTGCAAGAATTCGATGTTGGTGACGAAGATGTCATCGCCCACCAGCTGAATCTTGCCGCCGAGTTCTCTGGTCAGGTTCTGCCAGCCGTCCCAATCGCCCTCAGCCAAACCGTCTTCCAGCGAAACGATGGGATAGTCTTTCACCCACTTGGCATAGAACTTGACCATGTCGTCGGAACTCTTGGCCGATTTGTCCGACTTCTTGAAGATGTATTTGCCGTCCTGATAGAACTCGCTGGCTGCGGGATCGAGAGCGATCGCGATTTCTTCTCCGGGCTTGTAGCCGGCTTGCTGAATCGCTTCCAGCACAACCTCGATAGCCTCGACATTCGACTTTACCGAAGGCGCAAAGCCGCCTTCATCGCCGACTGCGGTGTTGTAACCGCGCTTCTTCAACACTCCCTTCAGCGTATGGAAAACTTCCACACCCCAGCGCAGGGCTTCCGAAAACGACGGCGCGCCCACGGGCATCACCATGAACTCCTGGAAGTCGACATTATTGTCAGCGTGTGCTCCGCCGTTGAGGATGTTCATCATGGGCGTGGGCAAAGTGTTTGCACCTGCGCCGCCGAGATAACGATAGAGCGGCAGACCGAATTCCGAAGCAGCTGCGCGTGCCGCCGCCATTGAGACAGCGAGAATTGCATTCGCGCCCAGCCGGCCCTTCGTCTCGGTGCCGTCCAGTTCAATCATCTTCTGATCGAGCCCACGCTGATCGGCGGCATCCCAATTCGCCAGCGCATCCGCGATCTCGCCGTTGACATTCTCTACAGCCTTTAGAACACCTTTGCCGAGAAAACGGGCGCTATCTCCGTCGCGCAGTTCTACCGCCTCGTGCTCACCGGTGGAGGCGCCGCTCGGAACGATGGCTCTTCCAATCGCTCCATCAACCAACTGCACTTCCGCTTCAACCGTAGGATTGCCGCGCGAATCCAGCACTTCGCGCCCGATAATTGCTCCAATATTCGTCATGCTGCGCTTACCGTCCTTATCTGAATGAATTATTCGCGAATCGTCGTCCGCCCGCACCGCGTTCGCGGGAAGGTCCGAATGAAAGCTGAGACGCCGGCCGGTGAGATAGCCGACGCCTCGGTAGTTCTTGCCCATGGAGTAGTTACGAAACTCTCGATTATAGCGGATGCAACATCACAACATTGTGACAACGCTCACACGGCAGGCATCCTGATTTCCCATGTCAAAACGATAGTCGCCCTTATCTTCGCTGGTTCCCTGGCAACTCCGGAGGTTGTTCGAGCCATCCGTCTAATCTAAAGTCAAAGCAGTGATGGGGAGATTGAACGGCAGCAGATTTGTGGAGGAGTTATGACGAAGCGGACGGTTCTACCCGGCATCTTGCTACTGGCATGCTTTTACACAACTACGATGGCGGCACAGGCCACTGCGCCCATACCCGCCGGCACCGCCCTGATGGTGAAGCTGGCAACCACTCTCGCCACCTTCAGCAATAAGCCGGGTGATCCTTTTCAGGCGCGGTTGACGCAGCCGGTCATGCTGAATGGCAGAACGCTGATTCCCGCCGGAGCGATGGTGGAAGGCCGCGTCACCAAAGTGGCCGAACCTCGACGCATCTCGGGCAAGCCTACGATCGGGATACTGCCCGAAGCCCTGGTTTTGCCGACTGGCGAGAGGCTGTTCCTGGATGCCACGCTGGTCGATACCAACATCGGTGATGGCACGGACGTAAACAACGAAGGGGAGTTCAAAGGATCCGGCCATGACCGCCGCGACGAAATCGAGACCGGCGGGGGAACAGCTAGTGGCATGCTGATCGGCGGCCTCATTGGTGGCCCTCCAGGAATCCTGATCGGCGGTGTGGTAGGCGCCGGATCAACCGGCGCTCACTGGCTCAGCAAGCATCGCTCGGCGACGCTACCTGCTGGCACCGAACTCACGTTAGAACTGAATCGCCCGCTGGCGATGACCACCTCAGTGGCCAACGCGGGGCAATAAGAAACTTTCATTTCTATTGATGCCGGAGGCGTGAGCCTCCGGCGTTTTGTTTCTGCAAAGCAGCGCCATTCCGCGGTTACATTCCCGCTGCCAGTTCCCATTCGCTCAGCAGCTGCAGCTCGATCCAGCCTTCGACTGGCAAAGCGTCTACGGGCAAACGATTGTGCCAAAGGCTAAAGCGCAACTTCAGTCGGCTAGTCGGCGCCGCTGGAGTTGAGGTAGAGGCCCCGGCATGGTCGCCCGAGATGGGCTTCGCAAGCAGCCAGCTCAAAGGCAAGCGAAACTCAAAATTTCGTAGCAGCGCGACCTTTGCGCTCTCCTCACCTTTCGGCGAAGAAGCGGCTGAGGATCCTTCGTGCCCCTCAACTTTCCATTCCTTGAGCTTGCATTCTTGCACCTTCGCATCGAGGCGCAGAGTCCGCCGTGGTCGGGCTTCTCCGCTCGCCCACGATTCCAAGTTCACCACTAGTTCGAAATCCATATCCGGGACCGGACCGGCGAAATCCAGCCGGCCGTAAACGAATGTGGTATCGATTCCGGCATAAACGGAATCGAGCAGGAACTGTTTTCCATGCATGGCACCGGCGCGCTGATCGGCGGTGAAAATAGCGGCGCCCATCCACTCGAAGTAGCGAATTTTGTCGCCGGAGACGCGAGGATGGATGTAAGCAGTCTGCGGTGTGAAGGCCGGGCGCACCTCGCCGGCGGTAATGGGCTGTGCCAGATAATCCGGCGGCGCCGCTCCCAGCGCCTGATAAATATTCGACAGATGTTTGCGGTACAGCTCGTCGAAATCGCGATCGTTCGCCGAATGGTGTTCGGGACCGTACCACCAATTCCAATCGCTGCCCTCCGCAATCAGGATTTCTTCAAAAGCCAGTTTTCGTTGCGCCTTAGTGGCGCGAGTGGCATTCTGCGCATAAAATTCGCGGGCATGGTGGAGATAGTCCCACGCGCGATTGTCCTCCGGAGCGCCAATCCAGACGTTGAAGTTGGCGTTGATCCAGGATCCGGGTACGAGGGACTTCAAGGGCGAGACGTTGCGTTGACGGGCGACTGCCTCAGAAACCGTTACTGGTTCGAGGCCTCCCTCGCGCTGCAAGGCGTCATAGAATCGACGCAAAAATTCGCGCCCTGACTTCGGGTAATACTCCCAGGCATTTTCTCCATCAAGCATCACCGACACCACGGCATCGCGACCTTGCGCCAGCACCGGCTGAGCGGCGTCTTTGATGTTGCGCAGAAGATGTCCGGCAGCTTCCGCCGGATCCATTCCGGAATAGACGAAACCGATCAAGTCGGAAATGGTGTGGTCCCGAAATACCAGATGCATTGAGGCCTGGGCGTTCTCGTAGCGGTGGATGTTATAGAGCCGATCCGCCAAATGCGGGGGCAAGCGGCCGTTTCCGTCGCGCTGGAAGAACACCCCGGTGCTGCGCCCGAGCACGCCCTCGTCGGTAGCCATCCATTTGATCCCGAGACTGTGCGCGATTGCTAGCGTCTCCTCAGAGACGCTACCTTCCGACGGCCACACGCCCTGCGGGCGCACACCAAACACTTCCTGGTGAAGATCAAGTGCGCGGACTAGCTGTTCGCGCGCGTCTTCGGGATGACGAAAGCGGTTCTGGGGCAGCGGCAACCCGGGCGAGGAGACCGCTCCGGCGTTGGTGTCGCAAACCAGTGGAAGGATGGGGTGATAAAAAGGGGTCGCCGAAATCTCGATGGATTTTTTCTTAGCGGCTGCAGCATACGCTGGCAAAACCTTGCCCAGCAGTTCTCGCTCACGGGCAATCACAAAATTCTGATCCTCGAGCGAGTAATCGCGCTCCTTCTTGATCAGTGCCGCGACGTCTTTTTCCTCCAGAA
>Ga0209040_10001094_pt1 | contig 21111 bp, 19 predicted proteins | sample BogFormECP12_OM3_FD_188240 | JGI IMG/M metagenome (GOLD analysis project Ga0209040, IMG submission 188240) | Bog forest soil microbial communities from Calvert Island, British Columbia, Canada - ECP12_OM3 (SPAdes) (version 2) | ecosystem: Environmental > Aquatic > Freshwater > Wetlands > Bog ... | reverse complement strand
AGGCCCGACACGACATAGACCTGCACCTTGATGCGGTTGACCGGAACGCCAGTCAGAAGCGCCGCCTGCTCGTTGCCGCCGATCGAGAGCACGTGCCGGCCCCAGGCCGTCATTTTGTAGACGATGGCAAGTATGATCGTGAGCACGATTAAGAAGAGCAACGGATAGCTGACCTGGAACTTGCCCGAGAGGTCGAGCGAACCTGCGCCGAGCACTTTGAATCCAGGCCCGCCGGGGCCAAAATTGTAGATCATCCGATTGCCCGAAAGGACGACCGCAACCGAGCGGGCGATCGACAGCATGCCGAGCGTGGTGACGAAAGGCGACAGGCCCGCGTAGGCGATGATGAGGCCGTTGACGAGGCCGGTGATCGCGCCCGCGGCGAGCCCGACGATGACAGCCGCCCAGGCGGGATAGCCCGCCTCCAGCGCGAGCCCGCTCGCAACCGCCGTCAGCCCCATGATCGAGCCGACGGACAGGTCGATGCCACCCGTCGCTATCACGACGGTCATGCCGAGCGCCATGACGCCGATGAACGAGAAGTTGCGGGTGATGTTGAAAAAATTCTCCGGCGTGGCGAACGAGGCCGGCTGGAGCCAGCTCATCACGACGCAGATGATGATGAGGGCGACGGTCACCCAGAAGGCCTGCGCGCCAGCGACCCGCTGCCAGAATGAGTGCTGCTGAACGTCGAGGACGGATTCGATCGAGACGTTGGCCTGCGGCGGCGGGTCGGCGGCGTGGGTCGACATGAAAAGCCCTCAAGCGGCGTGGATCGCGCCCGTGATTAGCCCCGTCACCTCTTCCGGGCTCGTGTCCTTGATCGCCTTGTCGGTGACCTTGCGGCCGCGGCGCATCACCATGACTCGATCGCAGACGGCGAAGACGTCGGGCATGCGGTGGCTGATGAGGACGATCGCCATGCCGGATTCTTTGAGGCGCCGGATGAGGTCGAGCACCTCGGCGACCTGCCTGACCGAGATTGCAGCGGTCGGCTCGTCCATCAGCACGACCCGCGCCTTCGAGAGCCGCGTGCGGGCGATGGCGACCGCCTGGCGCTGGCCGCCCGACATCTGGCGCACGAGGTCGCGCGGCCGCGTCTCGGACTTGAGTTCGGTGAAGAGCATGCCAGCGCGGCGCGCCATCGCCTTGTGGTCGAGCCAGCGGATCAGCCCCACGCGCCGCTTGATCTCGCGGCCAAGGAAAACGTTCGCGGCGGCGGAGAGATTGTTGCAGAGCGCGAGGTCCTGGTAGACGACCTCGATCCCCTTCTGGCGCGCCTCGACCGGGCGATGGAAGTGGACCTTCTCGCCGCCGAGGATGATGTCGCCGTGGGTCGGAGGAAAATTGCCGGCAATCACCTTGACGAGCGTCGATTTGCCCGCGCCGTTGTCGCCCATGAGGCCGAGGACCTCGCCCTCCTCAAGGTTCATGTCGACTTCGTTCAGCGCGTGGATCGCGCCGAAGTGCTTGGAAACCTGGCGCAGCTCCAGAATGGAATCCAACGCTTCCTCCGCAGCGCTCTTCGAGCGGCTGAACGCCAACTCGCCTAATGTTCTGGTATGTCAGTGTCAAACAGATCGTACTCGGGCGCAAGGTCAAAACGGCGGAATTTTCAGGACAATACGCACTCGCCCTTGGCGCTCAACTTGATCGCCCGATGGATGGCGTCCGGGGCAAGACAACGGCGCCGTGGCGGACGGAGGCTTGGGCAAAGATCATCGGGTCGGCGAGCGCGGCGAGTGGTGTTGTTTGGAGAACGATGAGAGGCTTAAGGTGACCACATTATCGGCAGGTTTTCGGAACAAACGGTCACTTCCACATCGCTCGCATACGCGCGCTCAGATCGACGCGCGGCCCCTCACGCGCCGTCCGCCGCGCGTCCGCTTCCGCGACCGGCCACGTCTGCCGGTCGAAATGTTTGAGCAGCGCCGGCGGGATGAAGCGCGTGCGGCTCGCATAGACGCTGCGGTCGCCGTTCTTCGGCTGGCCATGCACGTAGAAGCGCTGCGGGACGATGAGCGTTAGCTCGTCTCTGGCGCGGGTCATCGCGACATAGAGAAGGCGGCGCTCCTCCTCGATCTCCTCGGACGAGCCGGTTGCGAGATCGGAGGGGATGCAGCCGTCCACGCTTTTGAGCACAAACACCGACCGCCACTCCTGACCCTTGGCCGAATGGATGGTCGACAGGATGAGATAGTCCTCGTCGCGATGCGGAGGGCCCGCTTCGTCGCTCGTCGCGTCGGGCGGGTCGAGCGTAAGCTCGCTTAAGAAACGCTCCCGCGAGGGAAAGGAGGCCCCAATGCGTTCGAGCGCCTCAAGGTCGCCCATTCGCACAAACGCGTCGTCGTAGCGCGTTTCGAGCTGCGGCGAGAGCCAGGCGACCGCGTCCGCCAGCTCCGCTGGCCAGGCCGCGGCGCGCGTCGCAAGCCGGCGCATCAGCGCGACGAAATCCGGAAATCCCGCGCGCGCCTTCGCCGGTAGCGCGAGCGCCGACATCGCGCCAAAGCCGTCGTCGGCCGCGGCGGCCGCGACGATCGCCTCGGCCGTCTTCGGCCCTACGCCCGGCAGGATGAGCGCGACGCGGAAGCCCGCGATCTTATCGCGCGGGTTCTCGGCGAAACGCAGGAGCGCGAGGACGTCCTTCACATGCGCGGCGTCCAGGAATTTCAAGCCTCCGAACTTGACGAACGGGATGTTGCGGCGCGTCAGCTCAAGTTCGAGCGCGGCGCTGTGATGCGACGCGCGGAAAAGCGCCGCCTGCGATTTGAGGACCATGCCCGCCTCGCGGTTCATGAGAACGCGGGTCGCGATATAGCGCGCCTCATCCGCTTCCTCGGCCACCGTCACAAGCGCCGGAAGGCATCCGTGCGCCCGCTCCGTCCAAAGGTCCTTGGCGTAGCGCTCCTGTGCGAGGGCGATGACGGCGTTGGCGGCGGCCAATATCGGCTGCGTCGAGCGGTAGTTGCGTTCGAGCGTCACGACCCGCGCGGGCGGATCAAAGAGCCGTGGAAAATCGAGGATATTGCGCACCGTCGCGGCGCGGAACGAATAGATCGCCTGCGCGTCGTCGCCGACGACCGTGAGTCCCGCGCCGTTCGGCCGCAGCCGCAGCACGATCTCGGCCTGGAGCGCGTTCGTGTCCTGGTATTCGTCGACGAGCAGATGGTCGAAGCGCGCGGCGACCTCGGCGGCGATGTCCGTTTCCGCCAGCATCTGGGCGAAGTAGAGCAAAAGGTCGTCGTAATCGAGCACGTTCTGGCGCTGCTTCGCCTCGACATAAGCCCCGAACAGAGCGCGCAGCGCGTCTTCGTGGCCCGCGGCCCAAGGGAACCATTTGCCAAGCGTCTCGCCCAAGTCGCCGCGCGCGTTGACGACCCGCGAATAGATGGCGAGGCAGGCCGCCTTCGCGGGGAAGCGCTCGCGCGTGTCGCCGAGCCCCGCCTCGTGCCGGACCCAGTTCATGAGGTCGGCCGAATCCTCGCGATCGTGAATGGTGAACTGCGGGTCGAGGCCGATGCGCGGCGCGTACTCCCGCAACAAGCGCGCGCCGATTGCGTGGAAGGTGCCGGCGTAAGCGGGCGTTGCGGCGGCGGCTGTTTCCAACCCCAGCCGTCTTTCCAGCAGGCGCTCGACCCGCCGCATGAGCTCGGCCGCCGCCCGGCGCGAGAAGGTCGCGAGCATGATGCGCTTCGGATCGGCGCCGGCGAGGACGAGCGCCGCGACCCGATGGGCGAGCATCGCCGTCTTGCCCGAGCCTGCGCCGGCGATCACGAGCAGCGGCCCCGGGCCAGCCTTGTCGCCGATCCCGTGTTCAACCGCGAGCTTCTGCGCCGGGTTCAGTTCGACGGCGGGAGCGGGGCGAATCACGGCGAGCGACATGCCCGAAAGGCAATCATGCTTCCCGGTTTGTTCGCAAGTCGGCGGATCGATCGGCGTTTCTCTTTCAAGCGTCGCGCCCGCCTGTGACTGATTGCGGCGCTCTGCTAGAAGATCAGTATCGGGCTGACCCTCGGGAGGGAACAACATGACCGTAAAGGACGCGATCCTCAGCACTGAGCCGACGAGCTACTGGCCGCTTGACGATCTTGACGGCTCTTCCTCATGTCACGATGAAATGGGCGTTCACGACGCATCGAAGCCGAAGGCGGGCGTCACGCTTTCGGTGATCCCCTTTGGGGCGTCCCAGAGTCCCTTTTTCGACGGCGCCTTGGGCAGCTTTTTGACCATCGCCGACGATCCGCAATATTCGCAGGATTTCGCCAACGCGCTTAGTGTCGCCGCCTGGATTTGCCCGCTGGCGCTCGACAACGCGAACACCGCGGGCAGGGATGATCATTACGTCCATTTCGTCGAGAAGGCGGTTGCGCCTTCGATCGATGCGGAATGGGCGCTGCGGTTCTATAACCGAACCAATCCGACCCGGCATTCGCGCCTATCGTTCTATACTTTCAACCTGGGGTCGCCCGCCGGCGAGGGCAACGGCTCCTACATGGAATATGGCGTTTCGAGGAATGACGAGACGCCGATCGAACTCGGAAAATGGGTGTTCGTCGCGGGCCAAGCCGAGCCATGGATTTCACCGAGCGACCGCTCCACAGGCTGTGTTTTGTGGAAGCAAGCTGTCGAGGCGATGCGCGTCACCCCCGACAAATACTTCGACTTCGGCGTGCATCCTCAACACGGATCAGGCGTGATTACAGTCGGTGGGACGGAGGCCACAAGCTTCAAAGGCGCGATCGCGCATATCGCCATCTGGAACCGGTTGCTCTCGGCCGACGAGATCGCTTCGATCTGGAACGCCGGCGCAAGCGATCTGAGAGAGTCGGCCATGTATCACAGCTATCCGTGACTGGCCTCGGATTCGGATCGACGCCCGCCAGCCGGCGCTGTGTCGGCCTCGCGATCACTATCCTGCATGCTCAGACCGCAGGCGCCTTGCCTGGGCCCGACCGCGATCCTTTCGATCGAATGCGGATCGCGCAGGCGACGCTAGAATACCTTGCTCGGCAGCATCGGAGCCAGCGGCGAAATAAGCTGTCGCGCGAAAGGCGTTCAACCGGAATAGGCCGCCGAGATCGCCGCCGAATCCGTGTGTTCGCGGAAGCGGATGATCTTGCCCGCGCTCAAGGTGAGGACATGCGCCCAGTGCGCCGTCCACTCAATCCCGGTCGCCTTGACCCCGAACCTCTCGTGGCCGAGGACGACGACCGTGTCGCCCTCCGCGACCATCTTGTCGATGGCGAATTGCTTGACCTCGGCCGTTCCGGCGAGCGCGCCGAAGAATTTCGCAACCGCCTCCTTGCCCCGCTTGTTGCCGCCGAAGGGGATGTGCAGGGGGCCTATGAACTCCCAGTCCACGTCTTCCGCAAGCCTGTCCAGAAGCGCGGGCAGGTCGCCCTTGCCGAACGCCTCGTACATCGACTTCACGATCTGAACATTGTCCTCGGCGCTCATCGGCCCGCCTTGCTCTCAAGTTTGGCGCTCAAACGGACGCCGGCGCTGCTTTGCGCGCCTGCCACGCCTTGACTGCCTGGTTTGCGTTGTCGTGGCCCTTGTTCATCGCCTCGTCGTGGGCGGGCGTCTTCGCCGTCAGGCCCAAGTCATAGCCGTTCGGATCGCGGAAATAGATCGAGTTGATGATGCGATGGTCAGAGATGCCGCGCGTGTCCACGCCCTCCGCCTTACCCTTGGCGAACATCTTTTCAAGATCGGTTTGGCTCACCTCGAGCGCGATGTGCAGATCGTAGTCGTGCTGCCGCTTGAAGTCGAAGTCCATGTCGGGCGCCTCGAAGAAGGCGATGCAGGAGCCGTCGTCCATGCGATAGAAGGTGTGCAGCGCCCGCGTCGTCCGGCCGGTCTTCGTCTCGCTGATTTCGAGGGCGGCCGCGAGCGGCAGGCCGAGAAAGTCCTCATAGAACTTCCGCGTCTCCTCCGAATCGCGGCACCGATAGGCGGCGTGGTGAAGTCCTTTGATCATGGGCGGCGTCCTCCGGGACCTCGGCGTCCTGCGACGCCCTTAAGCGAAGCATAAGCAGAGGAGCGAGCGGCGTCCACCGCCGGTCCGCCTCTTTGCGCGGCTCGCGCGTCTTTGCCGCCGCCGCGGCGAGCGTCGAGGGCTCACGTCCCTTCGAACGAGACAACGCGCATCTCACGGCCGCTCAGTATGGCGCGGTCAAAGCCGTTGCAGGCTGGACACGGATCGAACGGCGTTTCCGGCGCGAACTCGGCCCCGCATGAATAGCAATGAGCGCGCAGTGGGACCTCGACGATCGCAAGTTCCGCGCCGGCGGCGAGCGTGTCTCCCGACACGATCGGAAAGCAAAACCGCAACGCCTCGGCGTCGACCGCCGCGGCCGCCCCGATCTCGACCACCACGCGCGCGACTCTGGCCATGCCCTCGCGCTTCGCGCTTTCGGCGACCAACTCCATGATGCTTTGACAAAGCGAAAGTTCGTGCATCAAGCCGCTTCACTGAAAACGACAGAATCAATAGCATGAACCGAAGGGGCGTGGCCGAAACCGTAGCCGGACGGAGCCAAAGCGAAATGCGCAAGATCAAATTCGATTTCGGCTCGATCGCTTGAGGCGGAACTGCTTAACACTGCCACCGCGGATGCGATCTGGAGCAGGCTGCCGATCGGCGGCAAGGCGTCGCGCTGGGGCGAGGAGGTCTACTTCGAAATCCCTGTCGCCATGAAGCGCGAGCCGGACGCGCGCGCGGTCGTGGAAGCGGGCGAGATCGCCTACTGGCCCGATGGAAACGCCATCGCCATCGGCTTCGGCCCAACGCCGATCTCAGCCGCCGGAGAGATCCGTCTCGCGAGCCCGTGCAACGTCTGGGCGAGAGCGATCGGCGACGTCAGAAGTCTAAAGGCCGCTGCGGCCGGGACGACGATCTCTGTCTCCGCAAGGTAAAGTCCCAACCTGAAACGTCGCTTGATTCACCCCGACCGGCCATAGCCCGGCCAGCCGAAATGGCGGTGGAAGCTTGCCTCGGCGACCTGGTCCGCCATGGCGAGAGGGTCCCATTCCGGGCTCGATTTCACTTGCTCTTGCGTGACGTTGACGCCGACCCGGCGTTCCGCCGTCTCGATTCCCGTGACGGCGAACGGCGCTAGGACCACATGCTTGCCAGGAAGCCAGTTCCTGGTCGCGATGACGAGATAGCGGATGTCCCAGTTCACGTCGTCGGCGAGGAAGTTCTCGACATGGCCGAGATCGCCGTCGGTGGCGTGGACGTGATAGCCTTTCACCGAGACGGCGCTCACAAGATGCGGATCGCCGCCGTTCTCATTGGCCTGACCCTCGGGCGCGGGCCTGGAGACGACCCGGGCGCCGAAATACGAGGCTCCCCAGGCCGGATCCCAGCCGTAGTGCTCATACAGCCGGACCTCCGTCTCTTTCGTGACGGGCGCATCCTCCGGCGTCGCCGGGCCCGCCTCGATCTGCTGTTGGGTCAGCCGGACGGATATGACTGGCCTCTGCTGCCCGCTCATCATCGGCAGCCTGTCGCGCGACTCCGATACCTGGAGCGGCTCGATGGCCGACGGGTGGATCAACACCTTCCGGCCCGAAAGCCAACCGCCGGCGTCGACCTCCATCCAGCGGATCTTCCAGCTCTCCTCGTCGAAAAGGAAATCCCTGAGCGCGCCGGCGCGGCCGTCGCTCGCCTCGACGGAGCACCCAAGCAATCCACTGACGGCGAAAAGCATGTGCGGTCCTTCCAACTGGCCTCGGCCCCAACAGTCGGCCAACGTGGCCCCATTTTGCCGGTGCGTCCATAGGCCGAATTTCGCCTCCAAAGTTCCGCCGTCTTGCAAGGGCGAATGGAAAGACGAAGCCTCTCCGCCATGAAAAGGGCCTATGTTGGGGTTGACGTTGGGACCGGCAGCGCGCGCGCCGGCTATTCGACGAGTCGGGCCGCGCAAGCGTCAACGGCCGAACAGCAACGAGTTCGGAGGTCAATGCAACGTCCGCCCTCGCAGTTTGCCCCAAAACCCTGCGGTCTTTGAAACGCCGCTTCGAGGCGGAAGGAGCAGGCGATGCCCCAGCCAATCACATTGTGCGTTCCTGACAGCGAGCTCGTGGACTTGCGCGACCGCCTCGCGCGCACCCGTTTTCCCGATTCGGCGCCGGGCGAGCCCTGGCTCTATGGGACGAGCGTCGACTACCTTCGCAGTCTCGTCGACTATTGGCGCGGCCCGTTCGATTGGCGCGCGCAGGAGACCCGCCTGAACGCCTTCCCTCAATTCAAGATAAGGCGGCCGGATTACGAACTGCACTTTCTTCATGTCCCAGGCAAAGGCGGCGATCCCATGCCCTTACTGTTGATGCACGGCTGGCCGGGGTCGGTGTTCGAGTTCCTGGATCTCATTCCGCGGCTCAGCGACCCGGTCGGCTTCGGCGGCGATCCGGCCGACGCCTTCACGGTCGTGGCGCCGTCGCTGCCGGGCTATGGCCTCTCGTTCCGGCTCGGGCAGAAGCGCTTCGGCGTGGAGGAGATGGCGGACTGCCTCGCCGAGCTCATGACGGACACGCTTGGCTATAAGCGCTTCGCGGTGCAGGGCGGCGATTGGGGCGCCATCACCGCCGCGCGCATGGGCTACGCGCATGCTGATAAGCTGGTCGGCATCCATGTCAATCTGCTGGCCGTCCGCCGTGAACCAGGCAGGATAAAGCATTCGACGCCCGAGGAGCGCGTCTTTCTTGATCAGCTCAACCATTGGCTCCGGGAGGAGACCGGCTATCAGTGGATTCAGGGGACGCGCCCGCAAACCCTGAGCTTCGGCCTGACTGATTCTCCGGCGGGGCTCGCGGCCTGGATCGTCGAGAAATTCCGCGCGTGGTCCGACTGCGGCGGCGATGTCGAGAATGTCTTTACGCGCGACCTGATGCTCGCCGACATCAGCTTCTATTGGTTCACCGGCGCAATCGGATCGTCGTTCTACCCATATTACTTTCGCCTGCATCGGCCTTGGATGATCCCGGATGGCGCCTCGGTCACAGCGCCGACCGGCTACGCCGAATTCCCGCGCGAGATTCTGAGACCTCCGCGATCGCTGGCCGAGACAATGTTCACGGATATTCGCCGCTGGACGGTCATGCCGAAGGGCGCCATTTCGCCGCAATGGAGCAGCCCGACGCCCTCGCGCAGGAGGTGCGCGCCTTCTATCGTCCGCTCAGGAGATGAACTTGGCGCAGGCCGTGGGCGTGAGGCCCACATGCCATCGCGGCCTCGACCCCAGCCGCTTTCGGATCGCCGGCGTTTTGCGCACGGCGGAATTGTCCATCATCGGATGAACGTCGAGATCGTTTGTGGACGTTGCGCTCGATCTCGCGCGGGAAGTTGAGACCCGCGCATGCTCCGGCCGCCGCCATTTGAAATCAGATAACTTGGATTAGGAGAGCAGACGACAATGGCGGAACAGATTCGGCCGTGATAGCCCATGCGTCTCGCCCTTTCTGACAGAACTTCCACCCCTCACGTTTGAGAACCGGGAACGCCAGCATGGCAGAAATTGCCAACGAATTGAGCAAATGGCCTTCGATTACCGATCAGGAGGCGTTGCAATTTCATTCCCGGGGCCGCCCTGGAAAGCTGGAAATCGTGCCGACGAAGCCAATGGCGACGCAGAGGGACCTTTCGCTCGCCTATTCACCGGGCGTGGCGGCGCCGGTAAGAGCCATCGCGGCGGACCCAAGGAAGGCGTACGACTACACCTCGCGCGGCAACCTGGTGGCCGTGATCTCGAACGGCACCGCCATTCTCGGACTCGGCAATCTGGGCGCTCTCGCCGCAAAGCCGGTTATGGAGGGCAAGGCGGTTTTGTTCAAGCGCTTCGCCGACGTGGATTCGATCGATCTCGAGGTTGCGACCGAGGACCCCGACGAATTCATCAATGCGGTGAAATACCTCGGCCCATCGTTCGGCGGCATCAACCTCGAGGACATCAAGGCGCCGGAGTGCTTCTACATCGAGGAGCGTTTGCGCGAGATGATGGACATTCCGGTCTTCCATGACGATCAGCATGGAACCGCGATCATCGTCGCGGCCGGCATGATCAACGCCATGCGCCTCACGGACCGCGACATCAAGTCGACCAGACTCGTATGCAACGGCGCCGGCGCGGCGGGAATCGCATGCCTCGACTTGATCAAGGCGCTCGGGTTCGAGCCGTCGAACGTGATCCTCTGCGACACCAAAGGCGTCATCTACCGCGGGCGGCAGGAAGGCATGAACCAGTGGAAATCCGCCCACGCCATCGAAACGCCGCTGCGGACGCTTGAGGAAGCGGTGATCGGCGCGGACATTTTCTTCGGGCTCTCGGCGAAGGGCGCGCTGACCCCCAAGATGGTCAAATCGATGGCGGCCAATCCAATCATCTTCGCGATGGCCAACCCCGATCCTGAGATCACGCCGGAGGAGGCGCAGAAGCTTAGAGAGGACGTCATCATCGCGACCGGAAGGTCAGATTACCCCAACCAGGTCAACAACGTCCTTGGATTCCCTTACATCTTCCGCGGCGCTCTGGACGTTCGCGCCAAGACGATCAACATGGAAATGAAGATTGCGGCGGCGCACGCTCTGGCCGAGCTGGCGCGCGAGGACGTGCCCGATGAAGTCGCCGTCGCTTATCGCGGCGCGCGCCCCCGCTTTGGGCGGGACTACATAATTCCGGCGCCCTTTGATCCGCGCCTCATCCATGTCGTGCCGATAGCGGTGGCGAAGGCGGCCATGCACTCAGGGATCGCTTTGCGGCCGATCGTCGATCTTGCCGCCTACAAGGCGCAGCTGTCGGCGCGCCGGGACCCGATCGCCGGCGCGATGCAACGGATCTTCGAGCGCGTGCGGCGGATGCCAAGACGCGTGGTCTTCGCCGAAGGAGAAGAAGAGCAAGTCATCCGCGCGGCCCATTCTTTCGTCAACCAGGGCCTTGGAGCCGCGATCTTGGTTGGACGCGAGGAGCGCGTGCGCGCCGTGGCCGAGGCCTCAGGCCTGGACCTTTCAGAGAAGGGCATTGAGGTCCACAACGCTCGGCTTTCGCAGCGCAACGTTGTGTATGCCCAGTTTCTTTATGAGAGGCTGCAGCGAAAGGGCTATCTGCTGCGCGATTGCCAGCGACTCATCAACCAGGATCGCAATCACTTCGGCGCCGCAATGGTCGCGGAAGGCGACGCGGACGCAATGGTGACCGGAGTTACGCGCAACTTCTCGATCGCGCTCGAGGAGGTGCGGCGCGTCATCGATGACAAGCCAGGCCATCGGGTCGTCGGCGTGTCGATTGTGCTCGCGCGCGGACGGCCGATCCTCGTCGCCGACACTGCGATCACGGAAATACCCATGGCCGCCGATCTTGCCGAGATTGCCGTCGAGGCGGCGGGCGTCGCGCGGCGCCTGGGGTACGAACCCCGCGTCGCGATGCTAGCGTTCTCGAACTTCGGTCATCCGCTTGGCGAGCGAACGCAGCGCGTTCAGGAGGCGGTGCGCATTCTCGACTCGAAGCGGGTCGATTTCGAATATGACGGCGAGATGGCCGCGGACGTCGCGCTCAACAAGGAGCTCATGGCCGCCTATCCGTTCTGCCGCCTGACAGACACCGCAAACGTGCTGGTGATGCCGGCGCTCCACACCGCCTCCGTCTCGAGCCGCATGTTGCAGGAGCTCGGCGGCGCGACCGTCATCGGCCCGCTGATCGTCGGCTTGGAAAAACCCGTGCAAATCGTTTCCTTGGGCGCCAAGGACTCGGACATCGTCAACATGGCCGCGATGGCGAGCTTCAACATCGGCGCCTAACCTACCCGAAGCCCACCGTCGTAGTTTCCGCCTTAAGGACCAGCCGCGCATAGGTCGCCTCGGCCAAATCGGCCGTCTGGGTGAAAAGGCGCCTGCCCTCCCGCCGCACTCGAGCCAGCAGGGGTCGTCGCGCGCGCCCTTCGCGATCCGCCATCGCAGTCGGGAAAACGAGGCCGCCCTCCTCCGGCGCGCGAAGGTGATCCTGGATCGCAACCGCTGGCGTGAGCTGATAGACGCGCAATCCGACCCGTCGCGGCTTCTTGGGGAAAAGCGCGTAGTCCGTCGGGAGAGAGGGGACCGTCGTCAGCTCAAGATACCGCTCGGCGCCGGCCCTGGATAACGCATAGGCCGCGCTGCTCTCGTGTCTCGTGTAGAGCGCGGCAAGTTGACGGCCATCTGGCGCGCTTCGCCTTTCTCCCAGCCTTACTCGTTGAAGGTAAGTGTCCAGTTTCACCGAATGGGCGTCCGCCGGAATCCAGCCGCCATCCCGGGCGACCGCGGCAAAGCCGTTCTGGAGATGAAGGTCGTCTTCCAGGAAGCAGGCGTGGGAGTCCACCGTAGCCAGAAACCGACGCCACGCGCTACGGTGGCTCACAAGACACGCAAGCTCGGATCGCGTCAGGCCGGGCTTTGTCTCCGGCGCCTGCGATCCGTCAACCGCAACGATCCGCTCGAACGCGATCCCGGCAAGCTGCTCGCGCATATGCGCCAGCCGATCCGTGTGGCGGTCCAGATTAATGAGATAAACCTTCATGACGAGCGGGAAGGTCTACACTTTCATTTGCGCCCCAAGCTCCACGACCCGGTCGGACGGCACGTTGAAGAAGTCCGGCGCGCTCGCGGCCTGCTTCGTCATCGCGATGAACAGCCGGTCCTGCCACTTCGGCATTCCGGACTTGGCCGCCATCTTAAGGGTGCGTCGGCCCAGGAAGAACGATGTTGTCATGATATCGAATTTGAGGCCGGCCTTCCGGATTGCGGCGAGCGCGCGCGGGATGTGCGGCTGCTCCATGAAACCGAAATGCAAGGTGACCAGCCAGAAGTCCGGGGAGAGCCGAGTAAGTTCGAAACGGTTCGCGTCGGAGACGCGCGGAGTCGTTTCCGTCCGTACGCTCAGGAGAACGACGCGGTCATGCAGGACCTTGTTATGCTTCAGGTTGTGCATGAGCGAGGACGGCGCCGAGGCGGGGTCGTTCGTGAGGAAGACGGCCGTGCCCGGGACCCGCACAGGCTTCGACTTCTCAAGCATCTTGATGAGATCGGCCATCGGGATCGAGTCCCGGTGCGTCTTGACTTGCAAGATCGCGCTCCCGCGCGACCAGGTCCACATCAAGACGAACGTGGCGCCGCCGAGCAGCAGCGGGACCCAGCCGCCGTCCAGGACCTTGTAAAGATTGGCGATGAAGAAGCCGATGTCGATCGACAGAAACGCGCACACCAGCGCGAGCGCGCCCCACAGCGGCCAGCGCCACAGTTTCCAGACGACAAAGAACGCAAGCGCCGTCGTCGCCACCATCGTTCCGGCGACCGCAACGCCATAGGCGTTGGCGAGCGCCTGGGAGGAGCGGAACATCAGCACGAGCGTGAGCACGCCCAGAAGCAGGACGCGGTTGACGCGCGGAATGAAGATTTGCCCCTCCTGCGTGGACGAGGTGTGAACGATCTCGAGCCGCGGCAGGAGACCAAGCTGAATCGCCTGGCTGACCAATGAATAGGCGCCTGTGATGACGGCCTGGCTCGCGATCACCGTCGCGACGGTGGAGAGCAGAATCAGCGGAACGAGGCCCCAGCTCGGCGCCAGCAGATAATACGGGTTCTCGACGGCTTGGGGATCTTTGAGGATGAGGGCGCCCTGGCCAAGGTAGTTGCAGACGAGCGCCGGCAGGACGATGAACAGCCACGCCGCCTGGATGGGCCTGCGTCCGAAATGGCCCATGTCCGCGTAGAGCGCCTCGGCCCCGGTGACGGCCAGGAAGACGCTGCCGAGCACGACGAAGCCGATCGTCCCGTGCGCGCGCATGAAGCCGAGACCGGGAAAGGGGCTCAGCGCCTTCAGGATGCCCATGGCGCCGGCGATGTGGGAGACGCCAAGAGCGGCGTTGACCCCGAAGAAGATGACCATGATCGGTCCGAAGAACGCGGCGACGCGAGCCGTGCCTCTGCTCTGCGCCGTAAACAAGAGCACCAGGATCAAAACGGTCGCCGGCAACACGTAGGGCGCGAGGTCGGAATCGACCTGTTTCAGGCCCTCGAGCGCCGAAAGGACGGAGATTGCCGGCGTGATGATCGCGTCGCCGGAAAACAGGGCGGAGCCGGCGACGCCGAGCAGAAAAGCGATGGTCGAGGCGCGGCCGAGGGCGCGTTTGGCGAGCGCCATGAGCGACAAAATGCCGCCCTCGCCCTTGTTGTCGGCCTGCATCAGGAAGACGACGTATTTCGTCGTGACGACGATCAAAAGGGCCCAGATGATGAGCGAGACGACCCCGATGACGGTCTCGGGGCCGAGCCCGGCGTCCTTGAACTGGCTTAGGGCCGTCTGGAGGGCGTAAAGCGGGCTTGTTCCGATGTCGCCGAAGACGACGCCGACCGATCCGAGGCCAAGGATCCAAAAGCTGCCGGTTGAGTGGACGTCTTGGCCCGTTCCGGTGGTCGAGGTCGAAGGCGGCGGGGGTCCCTTCAAGAGATGATCGGACATCAGGAAACCTCGGGCCGCCGGCCATCGCCGGAACCATCAAAACGGCGCGTGTCTATACTCTTGCGCCCCCCGCGCTGGAAAGAGTGCGAAGCCTCCGCCCTTTGGCGGGGGCGCGATCGCCGGTTAGGGAGCGTTTCGCGCGGATTTAACGTGCCTGGCGACCAGTTCCGCGAACGCGTCCGGCCTCTCGATATTGGGGATATGGCCCGCCCCGGCGACGATCTCAAGGCGAGCGCCCGGAATAAGAGCCGCCGTTTCGCGGACGAGATCGACCGGAGTCGAGCCGTCCTGATCGCCGACGATGCACAAAGTGGGCGTTTTGATCGCGCCCGCATAGGGACGCAGATCGGCCCGCTTCAAAGCGCCGCAGGCCGCCAGATAACCCTGTTTCGGCGACCGCGTCAGCATACAGCGCCAGCCGGCGAGGTCGTTTGCGCGGTTCGTGCGGAAGACGGGCGTGAACCAGCGCTCGAGAACGCCGTCGGCGATGGCCTCGATTCCGCCGCGCTCGGCGTCGGCGATGCGGGCGTCCCAGGACTGGTCGGTTCCGATCTTGGCCGCCGTGCCGCTCAAGACGAGGGCGTCGAAGAGGTCGGCGCGTCGGCAACAGAGTTCCTGGGCGATCAGGCCGCCGATCGAGAGCCCGACGATCGTCGCGCGGGCCACGCCGAGCCTCTGCAGGAGACCCGCGAGGTCGGCCGCGTAGTCAGCCATGTCGTAGCGGTCGGGGCCGGATTCGGAGAGGCCGTGCCCCCGCTTGTCGTAGCGGATGAGTCGGAAGTCGCCCGATAGAATGGCGGCGACCTCGTCCCAAATGCGGAAGTCGGTCCCGAGCGAGTTGATGAAGGCGATGGCCGGGCCGCCGGGCGGACCCTCGTCGCGGTAGTGGACCACCCCGCCGTTGATCCTCACGAAAGGCATGTTCCGGCTCCCTGTCGCGCTGGGGAGAAGCCCCAGGACGTCAAAAACACTAGACGCAACCCAACGGCGCCGCCTGAGTAGGACGTGGACTACTCGTCCTCCCCGCCGGTCGACAAGGTCGGCTCCACACCCGCGCTCGGGCCGGCGCCGGCGGGCAGGACCGGCGGGGCCGGGTCCGTCTCGCCGAGCGGCGGCGGGAGCCCGACGTCCGGCCCGGACGAGGGTCCGATCGGCGTGGGCGGCGCGAGCGCGACGGCCTGCGTGTTGGGCTTGCGCAGCTTCGCGACGTCGAGCGGCTCCTCGATCTCGGGCGCGGGCGGCAACCCGTCCGGCGCCGCGGGCGGTGGGATGAGGTTCGGCGCCGGCCTCGGCTTGCAGATGCGGCGCGGCCCGGTGTTGGTCGCGCCGTGATTGGCGAGATCGAGGTGGATGTGGTTGTAGTGGAAGACGTCGGCGCCCGGCCCGAGCACGGTCGTGAAGTACTGACACGCCCCGGCGTGCGCCTCCCTTAGGAAAGCGCCCTCCTGCGTGCCGGCCTGCCTCCAGTCGCGCACGAAGCGGATGCTCCGGCCGTCGGCGAGGGTGAAGCCGGCGACGTCGACCGCGTTGCCGAAGGCGTGCTCGGAGAGGCGCTCGCCGGCCATGTTGTCGATCGAGCGGCAGCTATAGGCGCCGAACACGTTGAGCGCCGCCACGCGCTCGCCGAACCGGGCCTGAGCGTCCGGCTGCACCACGTCGTTGAGCCACGCTTCGAGGGCGGGGATCATCGGGCAGTCGACGAGGAGGGTCTTGTCGAGCCCGACCGAGCCTTGCGCGAGCGCGGATGCTTTCAACGGCCGCGTCATGCCGCATATGCCCGGTCCGTCGATCGGCTGGGTCTCGACGATATAGGCGGACGGGATGACGAGGCGGCGGGCGAAGCAGGCGTTTTCGGCCTGCGCGCGCCAAACGGGCCGTTCCGGACGGCCGAAGAAGCCGCATCCCGCAAGCAGGGATGGGGCCAGGAACGCGATGACAGCCGGCCAAACGCGACGCGCCATTTCGCTACGCTTGCGCGCTTTCTCTTAAAGATTGCTTTAGAATTGCCCCAATACGCCGAATCGGGGGCTTCGCCGCCGCCACAGCGTCGCCGCACTTTGCCGGCATGAGGCGGCGCTGGTTTCGCGCGGCGCGGGGAAAGCGGCCGTTGGGTTGGAAGCATGGGGCCTTGGCGTTAGGGGCGTTGAGCGCGGCGCTGGCGTTTCAGCCGGCGCCGGGACAGGCGCATCCGCATGTCTGGGTCACGGTGAAAAGCCAGATCGACTTCACCCCGGACGGAAAGGTCTCGGCGATCGTCCATGACTGGGTGTTTGACGAGATGTACTCGTCCTTCGCGACCCAGGGGCTCGCGAAGCCGGGCGAGCTCGTCACCCGCGCGCAGTTCGCTCCGCTCGCCAAAGAGAATGCGGGAAGCCTTGCGGAAATCGGCTATTTCACGACCTTCAAGATTGGCGGCAAGCCTGTCGAGTTCGGCTCGGTGACGGATTACTGGATGGAGGAGCGGCCCGACCACCTGGTCGAGTTCCATGTCACGCTGCCGCTTAAGACCCCCGCGCGGATCGAAAAGTTCGGGACGCTGCGCGTATCGGACCCGGAGTTCTTCATCGACTTCGAGTTCGACGACAACGACCCGGCGACGCTCGTTTCGGCGCCGTCCGGCTGCTCGGCCTCGGTGGCGAAGCCGAAGCCGCTCGACGAGGGCGACAAGAAGAAGCTCAGCGAGTCCTTCTTCACCAACCTCACGCCGGGGACCAACTTCGGCTTCAAGATGGCGAGCAGCGCCATTATCGCTTGCCCATGACGAAAGAGCTTCTTCGCGTCTCTTCCGCCTGCCTCACGGTTCTCGCATCGGCGGCCGCTGAGGCTCGGGTGAAGCCGCGCCCGTTCTCGGTCGGCGCCGGCGAGGGCGGAGGCGCCGGCGACGGCGGCGTGACCGGTTGGCTCATCGCCGAGCAGTCGCGGCTGACGCACCTCATGTCGGCCAAGGTCCATGCGCTGCACGGCAGCCCGAGCGCCGTCTGGGGCCTTGTCGGCCTCGGCCTCGCCTACGGCGTCTTCCACGCCGCGGGCCCCGGGCACGGCAAGGCGCTCATTGCGTCCTACATGCTGGCGAACGACCGGTCGCTGAGACGCGGGGCGGTCATGGCGCTCCTTGCGGCGCTGCTGCAGGCCCTGATCGCCGTCGCGCTGGTCGGCGCGGCCGGGTTCGTTTTCCACGCGACGGCGTCTGAGATGAACCGCGCCGCCGGCTCGCTTGAGCTTATGAGCTACGCCGGCATCGTCGTCATCGGGATGTGGCTCGTCGGGCTCAAGGGGCTGGCGTTGACCGCCGCGCTGCGGGCGCGTTTGGAGCGAAGCCGCGCGCTTTTCACCGCGCCGGCCTATCGGGGCCTCGCCTGGACGAGGCCCGCGCGGACCTTGTCGGCGGCGGCGTATCGCGTCGCGTCGCCGGACGAGACTGGCCTCTTCGCGGCGGACTGCGGACACGCCCACGCGCCCGACCCGGTCGCGCTCGACGGCCCCTTTTCCTGGCGCGACGCTGCGGGGACCGTGATCGCCGCCGGCGCGCGTCCCTGCGCCGGCGCCATCCTCATCCTCGTCTTCGCCCTCTCTCAGGGCCTGTTCGCGGCGGGGGTGGCCGCGACTTTCGCAATGGCGCTCGGCGTCGCCGTCACGACGGGCGCGCTTGCTTCGCTGGCGGTGTTCGCCAAGCGGATTGCGATGCGCTTCGCCGCGGGCGAGGATTCGCGTGCTGTCCTCGTCGCGCGCGGCTTCGAGTTCGCCGCCGCGCTTGGAGTGCTTGCCTTCGGCCTCGCGCTCATGTTCGGGGCGCGCGGGGCGGGGTAACATAGCGGCGGACGCGGAGCGTCGCGACTGCGCTCTCCGCACTCTGACCGGCTCGCCGATCGGGGCCAATAGACCGGCGTTGCATCAGACGGCGGCAATCCCCGGGGCCGAGGCGACGAGTTGTCCGCCGCGGCCCGGGCTTTGCGTGTCGGCGTCAGGCTTTCTTTCCCGGCGGCGGGCTGAGTGTTTGGCCGCTCTTGCCCTGCGACTTCTTGTACTCGGAGACCGAGCCTTTCGGCTTGTCCGATTTAGGCTTTTTGGCTTCCCTGTTGCCCCTCGTCTCACCCTTCGCCATGGATTCCTCCTGTCGGCCCCGGTCGAGGCCGGAAGGAAAAGAGTGTCACAATCCGGGCGGGCGAACCACAGGAATACGCGGCGGCGTCAATCTCGAGGACGGCCCGGCCCGCGAGCCTCATCCGTTGCGGAACGCGTATGCGTAGCCGTTCAGCGCCGGCGCGCCGCCAAGATGCGCGTAGAGCACCTTCGAGCCTTTCGGGAAGAAGCCCTTGCGCACGAGGTCGATGAGGCCCTGCATGGACTTCCCCTCGTAAACGGGATCGGTAATCATGCCCTCGAGCCGCGCGGCGAGCCTTATCGCGTCCTTGGTCGCTTCCGACGGCACGCCGTAGGCGGGATAGGCGTAGTCCTCGAGGAGCACGACGTCGTCGTCCGCAATCTCCTGGCCGAGCTCGACGAGCATTGCGGTGTTGCGCGCGATGTCGAGGACCTGCGCCTTCGTCTGCGCGGGCGTGAACGAGCCGTCGACGCCGATCACCTTGCGTTGCCGCCCATCCTTCATGAAGCCGACGACCATGCCGGCCTGCGTTGAGCCGGTGACGGTGCAGACGATGACGTAATCGAACCTAAGGCCAAGCTCGCGCTCCTGCGCGCGCACTTCCTCAGCAAAGCCGACGTAACCGAGCCCGCCCAGTTTGTGCACCGAGGCGCCGGCGGGGATCGCGTACGGCCGGCCGCCGCTCGCCTCGACCTCCGCGATCGCGTCCTCCCAGCTCTTGCGGATGCCGATGTCGAAGCCGTCCTCGACGAGGCGGACGTCGGCGCCCAGGATGCGGCTGAGCTGGATGTTGCCGACCCGGTCATATGTCACGTCTTCGTGCGGAACCCAGGCCTCCTGCACGAGCCGGCACTTCATGCCGAGTTTCGCCGCAACCGCCGCGACCTGGCGCGTATGGTTCGACTGCACGCCGCCGATCGAGACCAGCGTGTCGGCGTTCGAGGCAAGTGCGTCGGGCACGATATACTCGAGCTTCCTGAGCTTGTTGCCGCCGAAGGCTAAGCCCGAATTGCAGTCCTCGCGCTTGGCGTAGATCTCGACCGCGCCGCCGAGATGCTGGGCGAGCCGCGCCAGCTTCTCGATCGGCGTCGGCCCGAAGGTCAGGGAAAAGCGGGGGAATTTGGCGAGCATGGCGTGCGGCTGGTCCAATTTGAAAGAGCGAGCCTAGATCAGGTGATGGGTGGATGGAATCCGTCATCGCGAGCGGAGCGAAGCGATCCAGGGGAACGTAGGACGACCATTCCGTCATCTTCTGGATCGCCACGCCGCTTCGCGGCTCAACGATGACGAGGCCGGTTTCAGCGAAGCGCTGTGAGCGCGCTCACAGCGTTTGAATTGGCGTCTCGCTATGGTATTTTTGGGAAGAAGTCGGGAGGCGATCCATGAGGCGGATCCTTGGGGCGGCGGCTCTTGCGTTTGCGTTCCCGGCAGCCGTCGGGGCGGCAGAGAGCGGGCCGATGGGCTGGCCGGAGGTCATAGGGGGACTGACCAAGGAACGAACGCAAGCCGAAGCCTGCGTCGGCCTCCTGAAATCTCGCGCCGACAAGGATACTGTCGAGAAGGCCAAGGCAAAATACGAGATCGCGAGAGCGGACATGGACGGCGTGATCGCCGGCCTCACCACGGCGCTCATGGAAGGCGGAAAGCCCGACAGCCTGCCGATGGTGAGGAGAAGTCTCGAGACCTCAGGTCAGACCCTACAAACAATTTGCGAAGCCGCCGTCAAAACGGGCACCCCCGAAACGAAAGGTCTTTGGGACGAGATCGCCAAGGCGGCGATCGAACCTTTGATCAAGCCGATTTCTGACGGGATCGGCGGGTGGTGGACGCGGCGCAACGAGATGCAGGATCGCGAACGAGACGCGAAGAAGGCCCAGTTGGAGGCGGGAAGATGGCCCGAATTTGGAGACATCGCTGCGCGATAGCCGCGGCTTTGTTGTCATTGGCCTTCGTCGTCCTCGCGCCGGCGTTGGCGGAGGATCAGGGACCAAACGCCGGGACGGACCTCTACGACCGTCCGGTGCTCGCCGTCGACCCCCGCATGCACACAGCCGCGATCCACGGCCAGGCCGTCGACGCCAAGGGGGAGTACGCCGTCACCGGCGGCGCCGACCGGACAGTGAGAATCTGGTCGGTCGCGGACGGCAAGCTTCTAAAGACGATCTGGATTCCGGCCGGCCCTGACCCGGTCGGCCGGATCGATGCCGTGGCGATCAGCCCGGACGGATCGACGATCGCGGCCGGGGGCTGGACTGAGAACAGCGCGGGGCCTTGCCCTATCTATCTGTTCGATCGCGTGTCCGGCGCCCTCGTCAAGCGAATCCCCGGCCAGCCCGATGTCGTCCATTTCCTGACCTTCTCCCGCGACGGCCGCTATCTCGCGGCCACGCTCCATTCCGGCGGCGTTCGCGTGTTCGATCGCGACAAGGACTGGGGCGAAGCCTTTCGCGACGCCGCCTACGGAGACCAAAGCTACGGCGCCAGCTTCGCGCCCGATGGCCGACTCGCAACGACGTC
>Ga0209040_10001093_pt1 | contig 21111 bp, 24 predicted proteins | sample BogFormECP12_OM3_FD_188240 | JGI IMG/M metagenome (GOLD analysis project Ga0209040, IMG submission 188240) | Bog forest soil microbial communities from Calvert Island, British Columbia, Canada - ECP12_OM3 (SPAdes) (version 2) | ecosystem: Environmental > Aquatic > Freshwater > Wetlands > Bog ... | reverse complement strand
GACCGGATTGTTGGGGCCGGGCTTGATCGCGAGCTTCCGCTTCGCCTTCACGCCCTTCCACGCGAACTTTGGATCGTAGACGAAATTCGGGTTCCATTCGAGGCGCCGCACGGCGAACGTCCCGCTTGGCGCTGGCTTCTCCTCGCTGCCTACGGTCGCAGGATAGAAGGCGAGGAGTTTCCCATGCGAATCGTAAGCCCGGACGTTATGCGCCGGCTTATCCACGACGATCGCAGCCGCGCCGGGGGCGTCGGATTGAACGTCCGGCGGCGCCGCCTCGATCGTGTCGCGTGTCGCGCGCAGCGGGAGTTCGGCCAGGTTGGCGACGACAATCTGCGTTCCCGCCCGCCCGAAGTCGGCCTGCGGATTGAGGCGCCGGAGGAACTCTTGGTTCATGTGGAATTTCTCGGCGAGCTCGGCGAGCGGGCTCGTGTAGGAAAGGCCCGGCAGCTTCGCCATCTTTTCGAGGTCCCCGGGAAGCGTTTTCGTGAACGGCCCGGCGACGTCCGAGTCGGTGATCGTGTACGTCTTCAGGACCGGCGCAGCTCGGGACGCGAGGGCGTCCCAAGTCTGAAGGTCGATTTTCCCCGTCGGCGAAAGTCCGTTGGCCTGCTGAAATGCGCTGAGCGCGCTCCGATAATTGTCCCCATCCATGCCGTCGATCTCGCCGGGCGAGAAATGCGCGCGGCCGAGCAGCGTCTCGGCTTTGGCGATGAGCGAAGCGTCTTTCTCGTTGGCGCCGTTGGGCGTGGCCGCTTCGATCGAGGCCGCCGTCATGTTGTGCGGCGACGGCGGGTGGGCTCGGGCGGGCATGGCGGCGCAGAAAATGAGTCCAAGAAGGGCGATCGGAGCGCGTCGAAACATGCATCAACAACACCGGCGCTGCGTCGCGGTTCCCGGCCTTCGTGCATGCCTGCGCCGTTTCTTGGAACCTCGCCGGCGCGTTGCTCATTTCTGATCCGGGCATGGAGTTCACGAGTGATTCTTTTTGCAAGAACGTCGTCATCGACCATGGCCCCGCACAGATGGCAGTCTTCCCACGGCGCGTCTGCTGAAGTCACCAATCGGCCAATATGCAGTTGGTTCGGCCCTGTAGAACGCGACAAAATGCCGCCGAGAAATCCGGGGAGTCGGGCATGAAAACGGCGCCTTACGAGATCATTTACAAAAAAGATTTGCCTTCATCCATCTCGACAACAGCCAATAGATCATCCATATTAGGTGTTTAAGTGCTTTCTAGCAAGCTGTTCGATGCGGTACTGTCGTCCATCGGCTCAATCCCCACTACAGCAGCCTGTATGGTTCGTGGGCGTCTATCTTGTGAGGCGCGAAGGATCTGCTCCAATTGCGCGGGCGAGCGCCAATCAGCGCGGCAAACGAAACGTGGCATCTCCCATCTGTTTGACGTTGGGGTGACATACTCGGCGTCAACTGTCACACATCCGAGGTATTTATGTTCGTTTTGAAATAACGGGAGATATTGCTCGATCAGGTATGCACTCCGCTCGCCCCATGGAAAGGCAAAATAGCGACAGTCCGAGTGAGTTACAGATTCGATGTACTCCCGTGCTTTTCGAAATTGTACGTCAGCGTCTTCATAAGTCTCGATGTGGCGAAATGTGCCTTTAATTTGTTCCTTCTGAGCAACAGGGTGGACCTTAGGCCCGCAATGATCCCAACTATGCGACTCGATCCCGATTAGAGATTGATTGACGCATTCGCGCCACCAAAAATCGCCCCTCTTGGGGCGTGCGTCAGGAGATGCTACCACGAAACTTGTTGCCAGATGGCGGTCACCGACAGCGGAGCCCCGGCGCAGAACAAACTCACGAAGAATGCTGTTCATGCTTCGGAAAGCACCAAAGTCTAAGAAATCAGAATTAGGACCATCGTCCATAGTGATAACGACAAATTTCCCGCTAGAAAGATGCTCTTCGTCGCCGGCGAGAAACCACTGAAACAACGTCGACAGAGGCAATATCGAGAAAGACAGGTTTCTGATCACCTCTAAATCAGTGGCGAACGCTACTCTGTCGTTCGAATCATAAGTAATCCCCTTAGCATCCGCGGAGTGATAGGCGAGGATCGGGATCTTGAAATCGGCAGGCATCAGATCGCCCCAAAATAGGAGTCCAGCAGCAAAGCCCTAGACCCTAGCAAGCCCTCCAGACGTTGGCCAGCCGTAGCCGGTCAATTCAGCAGAGCGGGTAGCCGAGGTCACGGGCGAGCTTGGCGCTGGCGAGTTCGAGCGAGCGCTCGGCCTTGTCGAGCGTCCGCCGGACCGTCTCCTTCCCCCGTCCTTCGGTAAGAGCGCGAGCGCCAAGCGCAAGAGGTCCAACCCCGACCTTCCGGCGGCGATCCAGCCCGTCGCCTCATAGGGGGTTGATCATCGCGCGTCTCCCGGAATTATCTTGCATTTTCACGTGGCTGCAGCTTCTGCTGCGCCATTTCCTCGTAGCAAGATAATTCTGAAAAGTCAAACTACGGCTGGGCCGACTTTTTCTCAAATAAAGAAAAGTCGCCATCGACGCATTTCAACCTTTGACGTCCAGGCGCAGCTTCACGCGCTCCTATTCCCTCATCGCCAACGGATGCGAAACAAGGGCGCGGTCGAGCGTGAGGAGCCTCAATCCCTCGACCTGACATTGCGCGAGCAACATGCGGTCGAAGGGATCGCGGGTCATCGGTTCGGGCTCAACCGCCGCAAGCGCATGATGCTCATTGATCGGTATGATTTGGACGCCGAGGCGGACGAGAAGCTCCGGCAGGACGTCGAGTTCCACCGAGAGCTTAAGCTTGCCCAACCGGCGCTTGATCGCGATCTCCCAGAGGCTGGCGACGCTCAGATGAGGCTCCGCGCCGCCGTCTTCCAACAGCGCCGCGGCGGCCTCCGGAAGATTCGCTGCGCCCGATCCGATCAGAGCCAGGAAGATATGCGTATCGAGCATCAGCCTCATGCGTCCGGCGGCAATGGGCGCAGAAGGAAATCTTCCGGCAGCGGATCGTCGAAGTCATCGGCGATAAACGCGACCAGACTGTCGATCCCGCGCTCCCGTTTGAATTCTTCGATCGCCTCGATGCGCAGCCCCTTTCGCGGCCGATGCGGGGTCAGATCGAAGACGGGCAAGCCGTTGCGCGTGACGACAATCGTCTCGCCGCGCTCGACTTTGCGCGCGAGCTCGGTCAGGCGATTCTTGGCTTCGCGGATCGTCACGGTCTTCATGCCGACAATGTAGCTACAAGTAGCTACATTGTCCATGAGAATATGGTTCGCGAAGAACGGCTCGAAAGCGCGCCTTAGATTGTGCAAGACTACCGCGAAGTGATGCGAACCTGGGCGATGACGGGCTTCCAATTCCGCGGCGTCACGTCACCCCTGAGTCCGCCGCGCGGCGGTTCGTCGTCCTTCGGCGGAAACATGACCGCAACGGCGCAGACAAGGCCGCCCACCGACGTCATGAAGCCGACGTAGAGCAGGAAGAGCGCCGGGAGCCCAAGGCCGCTGTCGCGGATGAGCCGCCACATATCGAACGGATCGAAGATCAGGAGAACGGTCGCGGCGAGCGCTCCGCCCAGCGCGCCAAAGATCCAGTGGAAAATCATGTAGCGGACGAGTGGGTCGAGGCGAGTTCGCCTCTCCGAGGAGTGTCTCGTTGCGGTCCAGTCCATGCCTTAGGACTCCAATTCCTCGCCCCTGGCGCCCGTCCGCTAAACGCAGGCGCGGGTCTTTTGGTTTCAGAGTAGCGGCGCCGGAGCTTGCGTCAAATCGAGTGGGCGCGGCAAATGCGCGCGCGCCGCTTCAGCCGCGTCTCTTCACCGCGTCGGCGAGGCGCGTCCTTGCCGAGCCGGGCTTCAAGGGTTTCGGCTGGCTCTCGTGCGGCGCCCAGCCGCTCAGCCAAAGAATGTCGAACGTCGCCCGCAAACGGCCGTCTGCGTCGGAAAACCGCTCCGCGTAGACCACCGCGGCGCGCGCCAGAACCTCGCGCCGCAGCGGCTTGCGGCTGCGCTCCTTGAGCGCGTTGGCGGCGCCGAAGGCGCGTAATTCCGCCATCAGCGAAAGAATATTGGCGTAGCGCACCGTCGCGCGATCAAGGTCGACCACCGGCAGCGCGAGCCCGGCGCGCTGCGCGAGCGCCCCGAGCGTCCGCACATCAACGAACGGCGCGACCCGCGGCGCGGCCCCGCCAAGGATTTCGCTCTCGGCGATCACGAGGCTCTGGCGCAGTTCGGTCAGCGACTCGCCGCCAACGAGCGCCGCCATGAGGAGCCCGTCGCCTTTCAGCGCGCGTCGGATCTGGACGAGCGCGCCCGGCAGGTCGTTCACTGTCTGCATGGCGAGGAGCGAGACGGCGAGGTCGAGGCGCTCCTCCTTGAGCGGCAAGCGCTCGATGTCCGCAACCGCTGCCGCGAACTCTCCAGAGCCGGCGCTTGGAAAAATCGGCGCCAGGCGCAGGACATGCTCGACCTGCCCGCTGGCCGCCAGCGCGGCCGCCGCATGCGGCCCCGGCGAACCGATGTCCGCCGCCACGGAAAAGCGTCTTTTCACAAGCGACAGTCGGTCCGTCATTTCCACAGCCGCGCGGGCAAGCAAAAAATCCCTCCCCTCCCCGGGCCGCGCCTGAGCCAACGCGCGGTCTAGCCGGCGGTTAACGAGGGCGCGGTCAAAAATCTCAGGCGGCGCGGATGGCGGGGGCACCGGGCCCATATGCGCTTCAACGGGAGGCAAAGCCAACATCACGCCGATAGCGACATCTTCTTCTCTTTTCCGGAATCCGTTGCTAGAATTACGTTTTTCGGAAAGAGCGACATGCGCCATTCGGCCGGCACGGCGGCTCAATCTCCTTGGTCAACGCCAGGAAGGCGCCCGGCGGCGCGCGCTTATGACGGCTCCTGAGCGAAAGGAGGCCAATAAGAATTCTTTTGCGCCAAGCCCCGCCGCAAGTCATTGAAAACATTGATTTCGGACGAGAGAATCCAAGAAAATCCAAGGCCGGTTTGTGGTCAAAAACAAGCGGTTTCCAGCGGCCCGTAAGCAATTCCAAATCGTGCCTGGCCGAGCCCTGTCGCGCGGGCGGGCTACGCCTTCGGCCGCTTGGCGCGACGCAGCCCAGCCGTTGAGCGTCCCTTCATCGCGGGATGGCCGACACGATCCCGCGAAGGATCGAATCCGGAACAGCCATGACGGGCTTGCTCGTCAGCTCATCTGAGCGAGCTTCTCCGCCGCGAAATCGGCCGCGCGTCGCGCCCCGACCCCGATCCCGCCCAAGAGCTGCTGCATGAGGTTCTTCTTCGTCTCGATCGTCACCTCGTAGAGGCGAGCGCTCTCCCGCGCGCGAAACAGAAGCTCGCCGCCGGTCATGATCTCGTCCACAAGGCCAAGCGAGACCGCCTCGCTCGCCAGCCACGTGTCGCCGTTGGCGACGCGCGCGATGTCGACGTTCGGGCGGCAGTGCGCGACATGCGCCTTGAACGCGCCGAATGTGTCCTCGAGCTTCGTGCGGAAATGCTCGCGTCCGGCCGGCGTGATCTCACCGAACACCGAAACCGAGCGTTTGAACTCGCCCGCCGTCATCTCCTCGAAGTCGACCTCGTTCTTCTTGAGGAGACGGTGCACGTTGGGGATCGGCGCGACCACCCCGATCGAGCCGACGACCGCGAAGGGCGCCGCGACAATGCGGTCGGCCGCCGCCGCCATCATGTAGCCGCCGCTCGCCGCCACTTGGTCGACGGACGCGGTCACTTTGATCCCGCGCTCGCGCAAGCGCAAAATCTCCGCCGCGCCGAGCCCGTAGCCGGTGACGGTGCCGCCCGGGCTTTCGAGGCGCAGCAGCACTTCGTCGGTCCCCCTGCGCGCGACGGTGAGCACGGCGTCGATCGCCATGCCGAGCTCCTTGACCGCGCGCGCGCGAATGTCGCCCTTGAAGCCGAGCACGAAGAGGCGCTTCGTCTTTTCGTCGCCGCGCATCGCCTTGCGCTCCTTCTTGCGCGCCTTGGCGAGCGCCTTCAGCGCCTTCTTGTCGAGGAAGGCGCTATTCAGCGCGCCACGCATGTCGTCGTAGCGCTCGTTGAGCGAACGCACCTTGATCTCGCGGTCTTTCGGCTCGGCCGACCGCATGAGCCACACAATGAGAAAGGCGAGCGCCGCGAGCGCCGCCACCACGATCAGCGCCCGAAGCGCGAAGTTGGCGATGTCGAACCAGAAGGGCATCACACAAATTCCGATGGGTGAAGCAAGGATATCTTGAGCGGGGGCTTTTTCACCTGTTCTTCGAGCATGGCAAGGGCTGCGCGCGTGCAGGCGGAGGTCGCGCCGCTTTCCCCCAAACGCTGCGATTGAGTCTCGGAATGACGAAGGCGCCGATGAGCGTGAGGGCGGCGCACGCCGCTATATGCAAGGCCGGCGCATCCGGCGCGGCGGCTTCAGGCGAGGGCGGAGGCCCAGATTTTGGTGTGCGGAATCTGGATCAGGCCGGCCGCCGCCAAGGCGATTCCATAGGGGACGGAGGCGCTCTTTTCCTTGAGCCGGGCGAGCCACGCCCGCTTCTCCAGAAAGCCGGGAAACTGCGTAAACCGGACAGCCAGAATGACAAGGGTGAGGACGCCGCCGCATAGCGCCGCTGTGACGCTGTAGTCGAGAATCGAGGCCCAGCCGAGCCAGAGCGCGGTGGCCGCCGCGAGCTTCGCGTCCCCGCCCCCAATCCACCCTAACGAAAACATGAGGAACATGGCGGACAGGACCGTCGCCGCGCACGAGACGTTGAGGAGCACGTCTTGCGGCGGCGCGCGCAGCGCAATCGCCAGCGCGAAATAGGCAAGCACGAGCGACGACGAGACCCGGTTGGGGATCGTCAAGGTCAAAAGGTCCGTCGACGCCGCAAGCGCCATCATGCCCGGGAAGAAGGCGAGAAGGACCAGGTTGAGCACGAGCCCTCTCCAGACGGCGGCGCGTGCTACTGCAGGACGTTCCCGATCGCGTTGAACGTGTTGCTGGCCTTGCCGCCCACCATCTGAAGCGCCACGATGCAGAAGACCGAGATCAACGACGCGATCAGGGCGTACTCGATTGCGGTCGCGCCGCCGTCATCGCGAACGAATGCTTTCATCGCCTGCATCATCGGCTTGGGTCCCAGAGGTGCGAGTTAAGTCGCGAAAATCTGGGCAAGCTTAGACCACGCCGGCTTTCGGGCCGGTTAATGTCGGCGGCGAACACGACTCATCGGATTTTATCCTTACTCGGGAGGCCGGAATGCGTACGAGGGTGTAGAGCCCGACGTCGATGGTGCCGGCGCGAAATCCGCCTTCGCAATAGGAGAGATAGAAATCCCAGAGCCGTCTGAACGATACGTCAATCCCAAGCTTCTCGATCTCCGGCCAGGCGTCCAGAAAGCGTCTTCGCCATTCGCGTAAGGTCAGCGCGTAAGATTCGCCGAACGTCTCCGAGGCGACCAGTCTCAGCCCCTGCGCTTCCAAGATCTCGCGCATGTACGTCTTCGAGGGCAGGAAGCCGCCCCGAAAAATGAAGCGCTGGATGAAGTCCGGCCGGCGGCAGTAATCCGCAAAGCGGTCCTCCGCGATCGTGATCGCCTGGAGGACGCAAATCCCCCCGGGCCGAAGCCGATCGCGGATCACCGAGAAGAAGCTCGGCAGATATTCCCGTCCAACCGATTCGATCATCTCGATCGAGACAATCCGATCGTAGAGGCCGCCCACGTCGCGGTAGTCCATGAGATCGAAGCGAACCCGCCCTTCAAGGCCGAATTCACGCGCCCGTGCTCGCGCGAACTGCAACTGAGCGGGAGAGATCGTAAGTCCGGTGACAGTCGCGCTTGCGGAGCGGGCGAGGCCGAGCGCGAGCGATCCCCATCCGCTGCCGATCTCGAGAACGCTCTCGCCGCCGTCGAGTTTCAACAATTCCGCGATGCGAACGAACTTTGCCGCCTGCGCCTCCTCCAACGTCGCGTCTCGCGCGCGGAAAATCGCGGAGGAATAGGTCAGGCTCGGGTCGAGCCATAAGCCGAAGAAGTCATTGCCCAGGTCGTAGTGGGCCATGACATTGCGGCGGCTGCCGGCGCGCGTGTTGGCGTTTCTTGAGTGAGCCAGCCGGCCGGCCGCGCGCATGGCGGCCAGCGCCTTCGTCGCGGTGCGGAAATGAGGCCCGTTGCGCGCGCCCCATTCGATGAGAGACGGAAGATCGGAGCTGGTCCACTCGCTTTCGCGGTAGCCTTTGGCGAGGCCGACGGCGCCGCCCATGACTACACGCAAAACTGCGCGCCAGCTTCGGAACCGGATGTCGGCGCTGGCGCCCGGCGCGCCGCCCGAATGGCGCAGTCGTTTGCCCGTCGGCAGTTCGACGCTGATCTCTCCGATCGGAGCGAAGGGCGCGATTCTCCTGAGAAGCTCCGATGCAAACCATCCCGAAGGCCGCTGCGCCGGTCCACATGAACTCAAGGAAGGCATCTTCAGACATCTATCCTTGTCGCGGCCCACGAAGCACGCGCAAGACCGCGCCCGCATTTGTCGAAGTCGACGCAAGCGGATACGGCGGCGTCGTCAGGCGGATCACTCAACCGTGTCGAGCCGGGCCTCCCCTCCCCTGTCCTCGACCTCGACGATCCAGACATCGGGATCGAAGGAAATCTCCCGCTCCAGGCGCCGATCCGCCTCAATGGGATCGATCCACTCGGCCTCATGCATGCGCACGAAAAGCCGGTCTATGCCCGGCGCAGCCTCGGTCGCCAAGGATTGCGGGGCCGGCCCGAATAGCGCGGCGCGCCCGTCGAGTCGGTCAATTTTCACGAAGATGGCGCCGGCCTCCGCCGCTCCCCGGCGGTGCAGGACGGCGCTTGCTCCCTCCGCCAGCCGTCGCCTCAGGTAAGCGGAGACCCAGATGTCCGACCTGAGACGCACAACCCTCAGCGGCCAGCGTTCTGAGCCGCCGCGTTGAGCTGCTTGACGAGACGGGGAGTGATTTCCGTGCTCGGAGGAAGTTTGTGCGTTCGCTCGAATTCGCGCAGCGCCTGCTGCGTCGCGGCGCCCGCGTGGCCATCCGGCTTGAGCGCATACCCGAGCTTGATGAGCGCATTCTGAGCGGCCAGGACGAGATGAGGCTCTTCGCTCGTCGCGTCGCCGTGGAGGAGTTCGGCAATCGGGTCGGCATGCGCGGCGGAAGCGGCGCTCTCGCGCGGAGAAACTGGAGGGAGCGGCGGCGCCGCTTTTTCCGGAGCGGCGCTCAAGGGCGCAGGTGGCGGGACGGCGGGAACCTCCGCCGCGGCATGCGGGTGAACCGGGGGAACAGCCGCCGCGGGCCGAGCCGGCTCATGAGCGCGCGCGAAAAGCGGCGCAGGATGTCGTCCGCGCTGCAAGGTCAGGGCGTTCACCGCAATGCCGACGATGACGGCCGAAACGGCCGCGCCTAAATAGACTCGCTTGGGCACGCGAGCCATGGCCGCGCTCACGCTAGTCAAGAGACGAAGGGCGGCTCCTTCGTCCGCCGGACGCCGCGAAGCCACCGAATCGTTTCGAACCCGCGCTAGGGCTTCAGTCACGTCCGCAAACCTCCAATCCACCATCTTTCAAGTCGCTTGAGCGACTTCCCTTAGGATGGCGCCCCATGGTTAAATCTCTGCTAAGAATGGTTGAACCGTCGATCTCGGCGAAACCCAAACGCCAGGAACAACGTTAGGCAGGGAAGCTCCTGGCTTTTTCCGTCGCCCGCCCATATCCTAAGTCCAACTCGGCTGCGATTATTGTGAGCGATTTCGAATCCATTCGCGAAGATTTTGCCTCCCTTCTCGATTGGGAGGATCGTTACCGCTACGTGATCGAACTCGGGCAGACCCTGGAGCCCCTGAGCGAGGAAGCGCACAACCGCGTGAACAAAGTTCGCGGCTGCGTGAGCCAAGTCTGGCTCGAAAAGGAGCGGAGAGCCAACGGCGAAGGCAAGACGGTGCTGCACTACCGCGGCGACAGCGACTCGTATCTCGTCCGCGGGTTGATCGCGATCGCGATTTCGCTCTTCTCGGACCAGACGCCGCAGCGAATTCTCGAGATGGATGCGTTGAGCGCGTTCCGGAGCCTGGGGCTTGAACAGCACCTGACCCCGCAGCGCTCCAACGGCGTGCGCGCGATGATCGAACGCATCCGCGCTGACGCCGCCGCAGCCATGGCGGCGGCGTAAACCCCTTACAGGGTTTCAAGGGGCTTTGTGCGCCTTCAGATAGTGGGCGATCGCCGCGAGGTCCTTTTGCGGCGCCTGGGCGAGGTTGCGCACGACCTCCGCCATCGGACCGCCTAACGTGTCGCCGTCAGGCGTGAAGCCCGTCGACAGCGCGTCCGAGATGTCGCTCTCTGACCAGTCCTTGAGCCCAACAGATGTGATGTTCGGCGCCTTCCCCTTGCCGGCCGGAAGCGGCCCTCCGGTCAAACGTCGCTGCTCGATGATTTCGCCGAACCAACCTCTGGGGGAGTGGCATTCGGCGCAATGGCCCGGACCCTCGACGATGTAACGCCCGCGCCCCTCGAGGTCGGGCGGGTCCGACGTGGGAGAATCGGCGATCGGCGGCAGGAAGAGCAGCTTCCAAAATCCCACCGCGCGGCGGATCGAGAAGGGAAAGCGGATCTCGTGCGGTCGGGAACGCTCAGCGATGGGGTCGGTTGTTCGTAGAAAGGCGAACAGGTCGCGGACGTCCTTCACCGACATATGGCGATAGGACGGATAGGGGAACGCCGGGAAATAATGCCCGCCGTTCGGCGACACGCCGGCCAAAAGGGCGTTGGCGAAGTCGGCGGCGGTCCACCGCCCGATCCCGTTTGCCGGATCGGGCGAAATATTCGGCGGGAAGAACGACCCGAAAGGGGTTTTCAACTCCATCCCGCCGCCGAGCTTGAGCGGGTCGCTCTGCCCCGGCGACATGTGGCATGACGCGCAGCCGCCCAGAAAGAAGACGTTTCTGCCGGCGGCTGCGTCGCCGGCTTCCGAGGCCTCCTCGGCGACCGCCTGATCGACCGTCCTTGGAGCCGTCACGAGCCAACCAGCGGCGGCGAACGCAACAATCGCCGCGCCTGCCGCGAACGGGAGCGCCGGCTTCAGCAGGGCTCGGCCTCCATCTTCAACGTAAGAAACTCCTAGCTCTCTTTGACGCGGTACTTTTCGTGGCAACCTCCGCAGTTCTTGAAAAAGCCCGGCATGATCGCCTTAAAGCTGGCTTCGTCCTTGACCCTATCGAGCGCCGCTTTGGCATCCTCGCCCAGCTTTTTGAAGCGCGCGTCGACGTCTGCCTTGCTCTCCCAGATCGCCGGCAACGCGTGCGTGTCGCCCGTCTTGCTGTCGTCGGGAAAAAGCGCGGGCATCTTCTCCGCGGCGTTCATGTAGGTCTTGAGCGCCTTCTGGACCGCTGCGAGGTCGAAGGGCGCCGTTCCTTTCATCATCGGGACGAGCGGTTTTGAGGCCTCGCCGTTGGCTTTCATCAGCGCGCGCCTTTCCTTGATCGCATCTGACCCAGCGGCCAATGCGAACCCGGCGCTCAGCCCGACCGCCAACGCTGCGGTTACCCACGTCTTCATCCAGTCCTCCTTCTGCCATCCGAACAGGTGTTGGCGGTGTCGCCGCAAACAGTTCTGCGAGAGACCTTGCTATGGTCAACGGTTCATTAATCCGGCTGGGGGACAATTGAATCAACTTTGCGTCAGGCGCAGGCCCATCCATGAACGACGAGAAGAATTCGTGTTTTGACCGTAACGCGAAGACTGGGCCGGAACGCTCGGGTTTGCCCGCCATCATTCCGGCGCCGGCGCGATCCGCAGAAGAGATGAGGAATAACCCGCAGATCGGCGCATTTATTCGCAAGCGGATCGGCGTGATTGCCGCCGCGGCGCTGGCTCTGATCGCCGCCTCCCCGGGCGCGCTCATGATGAACGAACATCGCCGGCAAGCCGCGGTTTTCGCGGAGCGCGCAAAGGAGACCCAGGCGCTGGCCAAGGCTGTCGGCGCGCTCGGCGAACGCCTCAGCGCGATTGAGAACGCGAAGTCGCGCGACGAACTTGGCGAAATCCAGCGCTCGATCGGCGAAATCAAACCGGCGGTCCCGAATTCGAAAGAACTCGGCGACGCCCTCGCCCAACTCTCTAAGCGAGTCGATGCGCTCAGTCGCTTTGAAAGCACACGGGTCGAGAAGCTCGGCGAGCGACTCGACCGGGAGCCGAGCCCGCGCGTCGCCGAACTTTCCGCCCGCATCCAGAAGCTGGAGGGGAAGGTGGCGGCTGCCGGCGCCCCGCCGCCGGCGCCGCCCACGTCCCCACGGCCGAGCCCGGCGCGTCCGCTGAAGCTTGGGCCCAACCTCTCGATGGAGCCGACTGGTTCCATCCGACGGCCCAGGCCCCTGCTTCAGGGCTACGTCGTTCTGGACGCGCGCAATCAGGTGGCGCTAGTCGAAGGCCGCTACGGAGAGCGCGCCGTTCGCCCTGGAGACTATCTGCCGGGCGCTGGACGCGTGGAGCGGATCGAGCGGCATGCCGGCAACTGGGTGGTGCTGACGGACCAGGGCCTCATCGCCGAGGCGGACGGCAACTAACAAATAACTTCAGGCAGGCGATCATCCGGAACATGAATTCTTTGACCCCGATCGGCTAGGCTGCGCCTTCTCCGACCCTCCGCGCGCCCGCTTTCGACAAGCCGGCCATTATGTTAGTAGCCCGGCCCAGGGTTCCGCTGGCCTCGGCGCCCGGCGCGGAGGGCATTTGGGGCAGATGAGCGAACGGCGCAACAATTTTGAGTACGAGGATCTGCTGGCCTGCGGCCGCGGCGAGCTGTTTGGGCCGGGAAACGCCCAGTTGCCGCTGCCACCCCTGTTGATGTTCGACCGAATCTCGCAAATTTCGGAAACGGGCGGGGCGCATGGCAAAGGCGAGGCGCGGGCCGAATTCGACGTCAAGCCGATCCTCTGGTTTTTCGACTGCCATTTCAAAGGCGACCCCGTGATGCCGGGGTGTCTCGGGCTGGACGCGCTTTGGCAACTGACCGGTTTCTTCCTCGGCTGGCTTGGCTTGCCCGGCCGCGGGCGGGCCTTGGGCGTCGGCGAGGTCAAGTTCGCCGACCAGGTCCTTCCGACCGTCCGAAAAGTGATTTACGGCGTGGACATAAAGCGCGTGTTCAGAGGAAAGCTTATTCTGGGAGTCGCCGACGGCTGGCTGGAGGCGGACGGCAACCGGATATACGATGTGCGGGACCTGCGCGTCGGACTGTTCAGCCCCTCCAGTCCCAGCTCAGCTTGAGCGATTAAAGCCCCGTCGCGGTCAGTTGAAAGAGAAATTTGGGATGAGACGGGTTGTCGTCACCGGCATGGGCATTGTGTCCTCGATCGGAAATAACGCCCAGGAAGTCACCGCGAGCCTGCACAGCGCCAGGTCCGGCGTCAGCCGTGCGGAGAAAATGGCGCAGCTTCGCTTCCGGTCGCAGGTGCATGGCGCGCCGACGTTGAACGCCGAGGACGTGGTCGATCGCCGGGCGATGCGCTTCCATGGGGGCGGAACCGCCTGGAACCATGTCGCGATGGATCAGGCGATCGTCGACAGCGGCCTTGCTCCGGACGAAATCTCCAACGAGCGGACCGGCATCATCATGGGATCGGGAGGACCCTCGACGCACACCATCGTCGAAGCGGCGGACATCGCTCGCGCCAAGGGACCGAAGCGCGTCGGCCCGTTCGCCGTTCCCAAGTCCATGAGTTCGACAGCATCGGCGACGCTCTCCACCTGGTTCAAGATCAAGGGCGTCAGCTACTCGATCTCTTCGGCCTGCGCGACCTCGAATCATTGCATCGGCGCGGCCTATGAGCAGGTTCTGATGGCGAAGCAGGACGTGATGTTCGCGGGCGGCTGCGAGGAGCTCGATTGGACGCTCTCGGTGCTGTTCGACGCGATGGGGGCGATGTCGGCTGCTTTCAATGCGACGCCGGAACGCGCCTCGCGCGCCTACGACAAGAATCGCGACGGCTTTGTGATCTCAGCCGGCGCGGGCGTTTTGGTTCTTGAGGAATTAGAACGCGCGAAGTCCAGAAACGCGAAAATCTACGGCGAAATCGTCGGCTACGGCGCGACGTCGGACGGTCACGACATGGTCGCGCCCTCCGGCGAGGGGGCTGCGCGCTGCATGCGACAGGCTTTGGCGAATGTGCGGGTTCCGGTCGACTACATCAATCCACACGCGACTTCGACACCGGTCGGTGACCTGAAGGAAATCGACGCTATCCGCGAGGTCTTTGGGTCGGGCGAGAGATGCCCGCCGATTTCCGCCACGAAGTCGCTGACTGGCCACTCGCAGGGGGCGACGGGCGTGCATGAAGCCATCTATTCGCTCTTGATGATGAGAAGCGGCTTCATTTGCGAGAGCGCCCACATCGAGGAAATCGACCCTGTCTTCGCAGACATGCCCATCGTCCGCGGACGGCGTGACAATGTGAATCTGCGCGCGTTCCTCTCCAATTCCTTTGGCTTTGGCGGCACAAACGCAACACTCGTCTTTAAGCACGTCGACGCGTGATTCGCTTGCGAGCTGCCGCACTCTCTCCTCTGAAAAAAGACTCTGATGACGGCTGGATTGATGAACGGCAAACGCGGCTTGATAATGGGGGTCGCGAACAATCACTCGATCGCCTGGGGAATCGCAAAGACCCTTGCAAAAGAAGGCGCTAAGCTCGCGTTCACCTATCAGGGGGAAGCACTCGGGAAGCGCGTGATCCCCTTGGCCGAAAGCCTTAATGCGGAGCATGTTCTGCCGTGCGACGTCGAAGATATAGCGTCCGTGGACGCGGCGTTCTCTGATCTGGAGCAGGCCTGGGGAGGGCTCGATTTTTTGGTCCACAGCATCGGCTTCTCCGATCGAAACGAACTCAAGGGGCGGTACGCGGAGACGACCCGCGAGAACTTCATTCGGACGATGGTGATCTCCGCCTTCTCTTTTACGGAAGTCGCAAGGCGCGCGGCGGCCCTCATGCCGGAAGGGGGAGCCATGCTGACGCTGACCTTCGGGGGCTCTACGCGCGTGATCCCGAACTACAATGTCATGGGCGTCGCCAAGGCGGCGTTGGAGGCGAGTGTGCGTTATCTTGCCGCTGACTTTGGGTCCGACAACATTCGCGTCAATGCAATCTCAGCCGGCCCGGTCAGGACCTTGGCCGGCGCCGGCGTCGCCGACGCGCGTTTCATGTTCAACTTCCATCGCGACCACGCGCCTCTAAGGCGTTCAGTCACGATTGAAGATGTCGGCAACGCCGCGCTCTATCTGCTCTCCGATCTCTCCAGCGGGGTGACCGGTGAAATCCACTTTGTGGACGCTGGCTACAACATAATTTCCATGCCTCGCCCCGAAAACTTGAAGAGCGACACATAGCGCGCCGACCTCGCTGGACCCTTCTTCGCCCGCCATGCTAACCACGCTCATGACATCGCGACTCGATCGATGTTTCACGAAGCTCGCCGTCGAGCGAAGACCCGCCCTCGTCACCTACGTCATGGCCGGCGACCCGGATGCGCAGACGTCGCAGAAAATCATCGAGTCTTTGGCGGACGCGGGCGCCGACATTATCGAGCTTGGGATGCCGTTCACCGATCCGATGGCTGACGGCCCGGCGATCCAAGCCGCGGGACTGCGCGCTCTCAAAGGCGGTCAGACGCTGCGCAAGACGCTGGCTATGGTCGCCGATCTGCGGGAGAAGGACGCCGAGGTCCCGGTCATCCTCATGGGCTATTACAATCCGATCTACGTCTACGGGGTCGAATCCTTCCTCAGCGACGCAAACATCGCCGGCATGGACGGAGTGATCGTCGTCGACTGTCCGCCCGAGGAGGACGACGAGATAGGCGCTCCAGCGAGAAACGCCGGGCTCGCGTTCATTCGCCTGGCGACCCCGACTACGGACGACGCCCGCCTGCCCGCAGTTCTCATGAACAGCTCAGGGTTTGTCTACTACGTCTCCGTCGCCGGGATCACGGGGAGCGCGGCGCCCGATCCGGGCAAGGTTCGCGAGGCGGTCGCGAGGATCAAGCGCCGAACGCCTCTGCCCGTCGTGGTCGGGTTTGGCGTCAAGGACGCCCCGAGCGCGGCGGCCATCGGCGCCGCCGCGGACGGCGTCGCGGTCGGATCGGCTTTGGTCGAAGCCGTCCGGAAGTCGTTGAATGAGGGAAGCGCGAGCTCGGCCACGGTCCCGGCGGTGACGGAGCTGGTGAAATCCCTCGCCGACGCATGCCGAGCCGCGCGGGCCGAAAGAAAGCGCGCATGAATTGGATATCCAACGTCGTCCCGCCGAAAATCCGGTCGTTCCTGCGGCGAGAGACGCCGGAGAATCTCTGGGTGAAATGCCCGGAGAGCGGCCAGCTTGTTTTCCACAAGGACCTTGAAGCAAACCTCATGGTGGTGCCGGGCTCCGGCTATCACATGGCGATCGGCGCCAAGGCGAGGCTCAATGCGTTCTTCGACGAGGGTCGATACGAGGAGATTGAAGCCCCGGAGACGCTAAGCGATCCGCTCAAGTTTCGCGACGTGAAGCGTTATGCCGACCGGCTCAAGGAGAACAGGGCCAAGACGGGCGCCTCCGACGCGGTGACGCTCGCTCACGGCAAGCTCATGGGCCAGCATGTCACCGTCGCGGCGCAGGATTTCGCGTTCCAGGGCGGCACGCTCGGGATCGCCGCCGGGGAGGCGATCATCGCGGGCATGACCTACGCCGTGGCGCACGGCACGCCCTTCGTGATTTTCACCGCCTCGGGCGGCGCTCGCATGCAGGAGGGCATGTTCGCGCTCATGCAAATGCCGCGCACGACGGTCGCGGTGCAGCAGTTGCGGGCGGAAAAGCTGCCCTACATCGTCGTCCTCACCAATCCGACCACCGGCGGGGTCACTGCTTCCTACGCCATGCTCGGCGACGTGCATATCGCCGAGCCCGGGGCAGTCATCGGATTTGCCGGGGCGCGGGTGATCGAACAGACGATTCGCGAGCGGCTGCCGGAAGGGTTTCAGCGCGCCGAATATTTGCGCGCCCACGGCATGGTGGACATGGTCGTTCCACGCCCACACCTGCGCGACGCCATCGCCCGCCTATGCCGATTGCTGACGCGCGCCGAGACGCTGGCGCAGATCCCGAGTTAAGCCCGCCCTAGGCCGTCTGTTGCTGAGGCTGTCCGCCCGCGGCCTGGAGGCGCTGCAGATAAAGCGCGTGGAAATCGATCGGGTCGATGTAGAGCGGCGGATAGGAGCCGCCGCGGACGGCGTCCGCGATGATCTGCCGCGCGAACGGGAACAGGAGCCTCGGACCCTCGATCATGACCAAAGGCTGCACCTGCTCGGCCGGGAAGTTCTCGACTCGGAAGACGCCGGCGTAGTTGAGTTCAAACTTGAACAGCGTGTCTGAACCTTGCCCGGCCCCGCCTTCGAGCATCAGGCTCACCTCGAAGTCGGTTGGAGCGAGTTGCCGCGCGTTTACATTGATCTGCACCGAAATGCTCGGCGGGCTCTGCTGCGGTCCGAGCGTCCGCGGCGCATTCGGGTTCTCGAAGGAGAGATCTTTTGTATACTGGGCCAGTACAGAGAATCTCGGATTGGTCTGCGGAGCGCCTGCGCCGTTCCCGCTGTCATCCGCCATTACCGATCGCTCCGATTTTCCGTGTCCCCGCGCTTTGCGCCATACGAATAGATGAGGCAATGCTTGGGGCGCGCGTCGCCTATCACGAGGGCTCCGGGCAAACAAGCGTCGGGGGGCACCCGAGATTCGCCGCTGCAAAGCGCTTTCTTGTTGAGCCGGGGACCAGCCTGAGCGGATGTTGCGCGCGCCGGAGTGGAGAGGCGACTATCAAGCGCTCAATCATCGCATTTGCCGCCGTTTTCATTGTAGGTCGGCTTGCGGCCCAGGAATATCCGCCCGGCCTTTTCGAAAATTCGCCCGTTATCCCTTCAGGACCGCCGGGCGCGACCGCTCCTTCGGAGCCCCCGGACGCCGGCGCTCCTTCTGAAGAAGCGGGCGGCAGCGGGAGCGACGACGATTACTGCGCCAGTGTTGCGAACCGCACGTTTCGCAATTTGGCCGAAGTTAAACGGGCGCACGCACGGTGCGACCGCCCCGGCAAGCCTCTCCCGGCTCCTAATGATGAGGGGGATAAGTAGCCAAGCGAACAAGGAAATGGCTGGCGGCAGAAGCGACACGAAAGATGCGACATTGGTGGGCGATGCAGGGATTGAACCTTCGACCCCTCCCGTGTGAAGGGAGGTCAGAGCCATTTTCCCGGCTTTCCCCAAATTTTCCTTAGTGCTCTAACGCCTTGGTCTTTAGGCATTTTTGATCGCTATCGCCATCCCCGACATTTTCCGGCATCTTCCCTTATTTTCCCGCTTGTGGTGACTATTTGGTGACTCGTTTCCACACGGGAGGGTCGCCAGGTGGCGAAATTGACCAAGCAAATCGTCGACGCCGCTGAGCCGAAAGCGAAGGCCTACTTCATCTGGGACTCCTCGCTTCTCGGCTTCGCCTGTCGCATTCATCCGACCGGCAAGCGCGTCTACTACGTCGATTACCGCAACCCGCACGGTGGGCGGCGTCGGATGACGATCGGCCCCCACGGGAAGCTCACGACCGAGGAAGCCCGCAAGCTCGCGCTGCAAACCCTTGGCGACGCAGTGAAGGGCGAAGACCGGGCGCTCGAGCGCGCGACGCGGCGAAGAGCCCTCACAGTCAGGGAACTTTGCGACCAGTACATGGAGGCCGCGGAGAAGGGCCTCATCTTCGGCAAGGGGCGCCGGCCGAAGAAGCCGATCACCATCGCGCAGGACCGCGCGCGCATTCACCGCCACATCGCCCCGTTGCTCGGCCGCAAGCTCGTCAAGGACCTGACCAAGGCCGATGTCGCACGGTTCATCCGCGACGTGACGATCGGCAAGACGGCGACCGTCGAGAGGACGAAGCCGCGCGGAAAGGCCGTCGTCACCGGCGGCGCGGGCACGGCGACGCGCGCGGCGAACTTCCTCGGCGCGATCCTGGCATACGCGCTCAACGAGGGGATCGTCGAGACCAATGTCTGTCACGGCGTGGCGAGAAAGGCCGACGAGAAGCGCACGCGCCGGATGGTGTTTGACGAGTACAGCGCATTCGGCCTCGCCCTTCGCGAGGCCGAGCAGGCCGGCGAGACCTGGCAGGCTGTCGCGGGCGCGCGCCTGCTCGCCCTCACCGGCTTGCGGCTCGGCGAAGTCGTCAAGCTGAGATGGCCGGAAGTCGACGAGCGCGGCGGCTGCTTCCGTTTGGAGGACACGAAGGAAGGCCGCTCCACACGCCCGGTCGGCCGGCGCGCATTCGAACTCCTTGCCACGCTGCCCAGGATCGACGGCTGTCCGTACGTCCTGCCCGCGGTTCGCGGCGCCGGGCCGTTCATCGGCCTCAAGCACGCGTTCAGGCGACTGGCGAAGCGCGCTGGACTGGCGGGCGTGACGCCGCATACGCTCAGGCATTCGTTTGCCAGCGTTGCCGGCGACCTCGACTACTCGGAGCCGACGATCGCCGCGATGCTCGGCCACGCGGCCGGGAGCGTGACCGGCAGATATATCCATCATCTCGACTCGGTACTGATCGCTGCCGCGAGCCGCGTGGCGGCGCGCGTCGACGCAGCGATGCGGGGCGAGTCCGGCGAGGTTGTTCCCTTTGCGGTCTCGCTTCGATGAGCGAGCCCGCCGAAGAGTGGTGGGAAGCGGTTCGCCTGCTCTTTGATGGTTCACGGGAGCAAGAGCCGGACGTTGGGCCGCTCGTGCGGTTGTTGCGCAACAAAGACAAGCCGCTTCCCGAGGGCTTCCGCGACACGCTCGCGGAGCTTTTGGATAGTCGGCAGGAGGGCCAACTCGCCTGCAATTGGCAACTGCGGCCTCGCTATGTTGGACGGGCCGACGAGGAGCAGCGCAGGGTCGAAAAAGAAAGGCTGATCGACAAAGCGATGGCGGGCGCGCCGAGCAAGACTGAAGCGATCGCACGAGTTGATGACCTTCGAATCCCGGGCTTGAAGGGACGCACCATTTGGCGTGTCTGGAGTGAAATTCAGTCAGGACGAGCGTGGTGGAATCGTGTGCTCGACGCCAACGTTGACGATGACGAGCTTAAGGAGCGCATCCGCCGCAACTGGCGACCATGAGGCCTACTACTGCCAATTTCTCGCCGAGAGTTGGCAGTGACACTTCGAGAAATCTGTTTAGATTGGCGGACCATCCCAACCGAGATCGGAGGATGGAGGCATGGTTCCCAATTTTTTGAGCCGCAAGGAAGCCGGCGCGTTTCTCAAAGAAAGATTCGGTTTCGGCTCTAAGAAGTCGCTTGACAAGCTCGCCATTAACGGCGGCGGACCCGAGTTCCAGAAGGCTGGACGTCTGGCGCTGTACACGCCTGAGGCGCTTACCCGCTGGGCGCTCTCCAGAATCGGCCCGCCGCAGCTGTCGACTGCGCAGAACCCGCCGACCCCCGCGCCCGTTCGTGCGCGCGGCCGCCCGAGGAAGTCCATCCCCAAGGCCGCGATCGAAGCCGGCGAGGTCGCGTGAGGGCAACGAAAAACCGGGGGCTTGCGACCTCCGGCGAGGCGAAAAACAAACAACGACCACCAACTGACGTTTTTAGCCCCAACGCACAAAAATCGCAAATCCCGCGCGCGCGCCTGATCCATCTCACGCGGAAAATCCATGGCTTGGGCGAGCGGCCGCTGTTCGAACTATTGGCTGAGCTCGACCGCGGTGCGCCCCTGGCCGAACGCCTCGAGGCCTACGCCGCACTTCCCGCTGACTTCATCCGCACCATCGGCGCTGACGCGCTGCCGACGCCGGCGCGGCTCGTGGACGCCACCGGGCCACCCGGCCAAAGCCCGCCGAGACGGTGATCCCGGCTCGCCGCTTCCGCCGCTCGGCACCGCGATCGGCTGACCCTTCATGTCCGGCTCCGGCAAGCGCGCGAGTGCTTGCGAGCCGTCGTCGAAAACGCTCTCCAACTAAATTACGCATTACTTAACCCGCATTTCTCAAACTATGTAGCGCATCGGGCCTCCGAATCAGGCAAAAGTTGTTTTGCTAGAACGACTTGAGCCGATCCGGAAAGGCAGCCC
>Ga0209040_10001092_pt1 | contig 21113 bp, 24 predicted proteins | sample BogFormECP12_OM3_FD_188240 | JGI IMG/M metagenome (GOLD analysis project Ga0209040, IMG submission 188240) | Bog forest soil microbial communities from Calvert Island, British Columbia, Canada - ECP12_OM3 (SPAdes) (version 2) | ecosystem: Environmental > Aquatic > Freshwater > Wetlands > Bog ... | reverse complement strand
CGACATTGTGCGGGTTTGGCTAGGGGCTAATAGCTAGAAGCTGAGAATCTATGCATCGGGATTTGTTGGGACAGGCGTTTGCGGCGATGCGGCATGACTTGCGCAAGACCACGCTCACCATGGCGGGAATGGCGTGGGGGATTGCGACGGTGGTGTTGCTATTGGCCTATGGGAACGGATTTGGGCGGGCGATCGAAAATATTTTTCAAAGTTTTGGTGCGACCGCGGTGGGGATCTTTCCGGGGCGGACGTCGCAACAAGCGGGGGGAAACAAGGCGGGCGTACAGGTGCGCTTCACGAACGACGATATCGAACTGCTGAGGAACAATGTGCCGCTATGCAAGCATGTCGTGCGGATGTCGCAGAAGGATTCGTCGGTGCAGAAAGGGAACCGGACATTCACCATGCCGGTGATGGGACTGGACGCGGCGATTGAGGAGATTTGGAATCTGGACATGGCCGAGGGACGTTTTCTCGATGATGAGGATAACGATCGGCACAGGCTGCTGGCGGTGATTGGGTCGGAGGCGAAGGATAAATTGTTCTCGGGGATGCCGGCGGTGGGGGACGATATACGGATCAACGGAGTGGAGTTTCAGGTGGTGGGAGTGGTGAAGCCGCGCATGCAGGAGGGCGACGACGACGATAACCGGACGATTTACATTCCGTACAACGCGATGAACGTTCTGAAGGACAACCATTATCTGGATGGGATCTGGATGGATTCGCAGGGGCTGGATCATGATCGGCTGGACAAGACGGTGCGGGATACGCTGGCGGCGGCGCACAACTTCAAGGCGGATGATAAGCGGGCGATTTCCGTGTTCGACGCGCAAAAACAGCTCTCGCAGTTCGGGATTATTTCGTTGGCGCTGAAGGTGCTGCTGGGATTTATCGGTTCGCTGACGCTGGGGATTGGCGGGGTGGGGCTGATGAATATGATGCTGGTTTCGGTGACGCAGCGGACGCGTGAAATAGGAGTGGAGAAAGCGCTGGGCGCGCGGCGGCGGGATATTTTATTTCAGTTTCTGGCAGAGGCCATGGCGATTACGGCGGTAGGCGGAGCGCTGGGGATTGCGCTGTCGTATGTGGTGTCGGTATCGCTGGGACGGATCACGTTTTATAGCGCGATGGCGAAACATGCGGAGGCGGGGGACATACGGCTGATTGTGTCACCGATGATTCTGCTGGTGGCGGTGGGGATATTAGCGGTCGTGGGCGTGGTGAGCGGGATGGTGCCGGCGATGCGCGCAGCGGGGCTGGATCCGATTGAGGCGCTGCGGTACGAGTAGGAGCAGTGGCCAGTGATCAGTGATCAGCGGCCGGCTGAGGAAATGTGGCACAGAGACATTGGGGTAAATCAGATTGGGCGATGACATTTTGAGTTTGGCTCCGCCGCGGGCGGATGCGCGGGTGGCTTACGGCAGCGACGCGAATCAGTTTATTGATTTGCGAATGCCTAAGGCGAGCGGAGCGTATCCTCTCGCTATTTGCATTCATGGAGGGTACTGGCGAGCCAGGTACGATCTGGAATATTTGGGGCACTTGGGTGCGGCGTTGAAAGCGAAGGGAGTAGCGACCGCCAACGTGGAGTACCGGCGAGTGGGGAATGCGGGTGGCGGATGGCCGGGAACGTTTGAGGATATCCGGGCGGCGTATCAATTCTTGTTGCAGAACGCACAGCGGTACGGGTTCGACACGCGGCGGGTGATCGTTCTTGGGCATTCGGCAGGAGGTCAACTGGCGCTGTGCCTGGCGGCGCGTGAGTCGGGATTGGCCGGGGCGGTTTCGCTGGCGGGAGTGGTGGATTTGCAACAGGCTTACGATTTGCATTTGAGTAACGATGCGGTGGTGGAGTTTCTGGGCGGGAAGCCAGCGGAGGTACCGGAGCATTATCGAGAGGCTGATCCAATGAAGCTCGCGATTCGCGCGCGGCAGTGGCTGGTACATGGTGCGCGGGATGAGATTGTGCCGCCGGCTCTTAGCAAGAATTATGTGGATGCGAAAGTGAATAATAAGGAAGACGCGCGGTTGGTGGCGATTGCGGGTGCGGGGCACTTTGATGTGGTGGATCCGCGATCCGCGGCTTGGGCGGAGGTGGAGAACATTTTGGTTGACGGCTTGGGGAAGGCTTAAACACAGAGGGCACGGGGGAGCACAGGCTAAGGCTGGGCTCTCGCGTCGCGATCAGGCGACTTTTGGTTTGCGTTTCTTTATGGTGGGCCGAGGACGGCCGGTGGAGTGTTCGGGATTGCTGCCGGGTTCGGGGAAATCGGAGTCCGCGTCTTTCAGGATTGGATCCTGATCGCGGTGACCGAGTTGGTCGGCGAGGCCGGCGTTGCCGTCGTGATGGTGCTGTTCGTCGTCGGTGGCGCCTTTGGCGCGGTCGGGATCGTTGTCAGAAATCTTGGTCATGGGGTTTACTCCTTATCAAGCGTGAGTGTCGTTACCTCAGCGGCTAAAGCCGCTTTGGGGCGGCGCTGTTTATCGCAGCGCTGAAGCGCTGCGCCACCCAAAAATCCTGCCACCTAAGATCTAGAACGCTGCGTCTAGACGCCTTCTGGCGCATGGGCACTGCAACTTATTCGCCGGTGTGTCCGGTGGATGAGACACCGAGTTTGCGCAGGCGCTCGCGGGCTTGCAGAGCTTCGGGGGAGCGCGGGTAGCGTTGGATGACGTGGCGGAGTTCCGCGACTCCGTCATCCTGTTTACCGAGTTCGATCAGCGAAAAACCTTTCTTCAATTGGGCGGAAGCGACCTTGCTTCCGGTGGGAAAATTCTGCAACACCTGGTCGTAGTTCTGCGCGGCTTGCTGATAGTTTCCCTGACGGAATTGAATTTCGCCGAGGTAGAAATAGCAATTTCCGGCGAGGTCGGTGTTGGGATAGAACTTGATGTAATCGGAAAACTCCTGGATGGCGAGATCGTTCTTGGCGCCGTTGTAATCGCGCAAGGCGTTGTTGTAGAGAACGTCGGGCGGAGGAGCGGCGGCCATGGCCTGCTGTTGCGCTTGTTGCTGCGCGGCCGTTGCGGCGGTGCTTTGCTGCGTGGCCTGCATATCCTCGAGTTGTTTACTGACTTTGGCAAGGCGAGCCTTAAGTTCGTCGAGACTGTCATTGAGCGATTGGATCTGGCCGGAGAGTTGATCGACGTGCGAGGCGGAATCGCCCTGCTGTTTCTGCAAAGTGGTCTGCAGCAGGGTGACGGCGGCGGCGACTTTGTTTACTGCGTCAGTATCGCGCTCGACCAGATTGTTCATGACGCCCATGCGCTCGTCGAAGCTACGCTGCATGGCGGTCATCTGCTCCTGCAGTTGCTGGACCTGGGTTTGCAGTTGAACCATTTCTTTGCTGACGCCCCATGCTGGCATGGTGGCAAGCGTGAGCGTAGCGAGCAGGGCGAATCGGGTGCAGCAGCGTCGTAATTTCATAAGCAAAGGTTTCCTGAAACCATTTTAGATGGATTGGGAGTGGCGTGGGTTGTGAAGAGTTGGCCGGGAACAAGGAAAGTCAGGGGCGAAGAGATCTCCGCCCCTGACCGGAAACGGCCAACTACTTCTGATAGACGAAGTGACCGCGGCGGTTCTGCTGCCAGCAGGCTTCGTTTTCTTCCATGCAGAACGGCTTTTCCTTGCCATAGCTGATGGTCTTAACACGACTGGCACTGACTCCGGCGGCTACCAGCGCGTTCTTTACCGAGGATGCGCGCTGATCGCCGAGGGCCAGGTTGTATTCGGTTGAGCCGCGGGAATCGCAGTGTCCCTCGACGGTGAAGTTGATGCCGGGATGCTGGTTGAGGAACTGAGCATCGGCCTGAATATCACCCTGCTGATCGGGGCGAATGTCAGACTTGTCGTAATCAAAGTAGACATCCTTCACGTTCTGGCCGAAGAGATCTTCGTCCGTGGGTGATGGAGCGGCGGCCATCGGAGGTGGCGGCTGAGTGACCGTGAGGCGCGTCGTCGCGTCTTGCGATCCGCCGGAACCTTTGGCCGTCAGGTGATAAGTCGTTGAAGCAGTGGGGCTGACGGATTGCGATCCGCTGGCTTGAACCGCGCCTATGCCATCGATAGAAACGTCGGTGGCGTTGGTGGTTTGCCAGGTCAGAGTGGCGGATTGGCCAGTCTGGATGGTATCGGGACTGACCGAGATTGAGGCCGTGGGTGAAGGCGGCGCTGGCGGTGGTGGCGGCGGTGGCGGAGCGGCTTTCTTCTTGCAAGCTCCGAGCATGAGTATGGCGCTCAGTGCGATGACGGTGGCGACAGATTTGAAAAGTTGACGTTTCATGTTGATCCCCTTCACGTTAAATCCTCCTGCGAGCCCGAAATTGGTTCCGGGTTCAGACGAAGTTTTTATTTCGAACTCCAATTCGGTTGCGAATTACGTCCAGTAAAAGTCAGTTGATGAAGCTTGGTGCCATCGGCCAGCATCTCCCAGATTTCTTCCTTCCCGGAACGGCTGGATTGGAAGACGATATGGCGGCCATCGGGAGACCACCAGGGAAAATCATTACGGCCGCCATCGTGGGTGAGCTGCACCCACTGCTTGCTGGCGATGTCCATCAAATAAATATCAGAAGAGCCGGGTTCGCCGGGACCATATTTGCGGATCCAGGCAAGGGTGAGAAATTGTCCGTTCGGCGACCAGTTCGGCGAGACGGCATAACCTTGATCGGTCATGCGCTGCTGGTTGGTGCCATCGGCTTCCATGGTGTAGACCTGAGGCAATCCGGTGCCCCCGCCGACGAAGGCGATTTGAGCGCCGGTCTTGCGATTCCACGTAGGCGAGACGTCCGGGCCGTGGCCGGTAGTCATGGGATGAAGATTGGCGCCGGAAGAGTCACAAACATAAATCTCCGAATGACCGCCGCGCGAGGAAGAGAGCGCCAGACGGGCGCCATCGGGGGACCATGATGGCGAAAGATTGGTGCCGCCGAAATGCGGAAAGCTGACCAGGCGGTTGAGATCGATCGAGTACATCAGGATTTCCCATCCTGACTTGGTGAGAGAACTGAAGGCAAGGCGGGAACCATCGGGCGAGATGCGCGGCGAGAGCGAGATGGAGCTCTGGCGAGTTAGTTGACGCTGGTTGGAGCCGTCGTAATCCATCACCCAGATTTCTTTGTGGCCGGAGCGATCACTAACAAAATAGATTTTGCTTTCGGCGATTCCGGGGATGCCGCCGCCAAGACGGAAGATGATTTCATCGGCGAATTTATGGGCGATGAGACGGGCGGCGTCGTCGGTGGGAACGTCGGTATATTGCTTGCCGAGGACCAGTGGGGATGCGGTGTTCTTGACGTCGTAGAGCCAGCCCTGGACGGTGAGTTTGCCTGCGGCGACGGCGAGATTGCCGAAGGCCAGCATGGCGGCATTGGGAGGCGGAGAGTTCCACACGCCGAAGGTGACTTCGGGAGGTTGGCCGGGGACCTCTAAGGGATAAAAGCTCTTGGAGATTAGTTCGACGACGCCGGAGTTATCGAGATCACCCCAGAAAGTATCGTTGAAAGTCTTGAGCAGCGCGGTGTTCTGGGGATCGCTGCTGGAGGGCTTAAAATCGGGAACCGCGAGACGAACTTTTTCGACGCCGAGGCCGGAACCGGTGCGGACCCAATCCTGAGCAAACGATGGGGAAGCGAGCAAAAAAACAAGCGCGAGGAGGGAACTCAACCCGGCGAAAAGCCTGACGCCGGGAATTGGAAGCGGAGATTGTCGATGGCTATCGTCCATCCGTTTGGAGCCGTGACGCAGGGCCGGGCAAAAGGATACTGCACACGACAATATCGTACTCCGATATGTTCTCATTGGCAAGTTATGATCCATCATAGTCATGAAACTGGAACCTGAAGAATAATCAAGTGAATGCGTTGTCGGCTTTTGTCCATCGGATCGGAAATTCAAGGCATACCAATTATGGATGTCTGTGACCAGTTCGTGGGTACGTGGGCACGAAAATTTATCTCTTGTAGTCGAACCAGTACTCCACGGAAATTTTGCTGCCGCTATAGTCGGGCGGAAGCGGACCGAAAGTGTCGATGCGCTGCAGGGCTCGGGTTGCGGATTGATCAAGTGACGGTACCCCGCTGGATTGCTCGACCTGCACGTTGAACGGATGACCGTCGCGGGCAACGTCGAAAGTGATGTAGACGCGCTGCGCGGTGGTGATGCGGGGATCGACCTCGTACTTCAGCCAATTCTCGGAAACTTTCCGCTGGATGACTTGAACGTACCAGCCATATTTGGTGCCGAAGTCGCCACCGCTGCCGGTAACGCCGAAGCCGCCCTTGGCACCACCGGCGGCGAAACTGCCATAGGGTCCGCTGACCGGGCCACCTTCGCCGAAGGCAACCTGATTGGTTTCTTCCTCGGGCTCGGGTTGAGGCTTGGCCTTGGTTGGGGTGGGAGGCTTCTTCGGTTTGATCTTGGTGTTCTTGCCCTGGATCTCGATGGCGTCGGGTTCTTTCTCTTCGACCTTGGGCTCGGATTTGGTTACGCCTTTGGATTCGTTGGCGAGAACGTTTTGGGTCTGGGCGGGAGTGGTGGGCAAGGGAACTGAACTCACCAGAGTCACGCCCATGGCGTCGCCACCGCCGCCAGTGCCCCAACCTTGGCCGCTGGGTCCGGTGAAGAAAACGGAGTAAATCACGATGAGAGCGGTGACCGCGACGTGGAAGCCGGCGGACCAGGCAAGGGCGCGCGGCCAACTATCGTGTTCGAAAAAAATCTCAGCGTTTTGCGCCATTTTGTTCGATCGGCTGAGTGACGATGCTCACGTTGGTGATGCCGGACTGTTTTACCGCGTCCATGACCGTGGCGAATGCGCCGAAGGGAACATTTTCATCGGCGCGGATGAAAATGAACTGGTTGTGAGGGTCGCGAATTTTCTGGCGGAGCCTGGCGGCGATCTGATTGATGTTGATAGCGTCGTTGCCGAGGAAGACGCGCTGGTCTTTATTAATCGTGATGACGGTGCGTTCCTCGGTGATCTCTTTGACGGTGCGAGTTTTGGGTACGCTGACTTCGATACCCGACTGCAGAATGGGAGCGGTCACCATAAAAATGATGAGGAGAACGAGGACGACGTCGACCAGCGGAGTGATGTTGATATCAGCGAGGGCGGACTGGGTGCGGCCGTTGGAGGAAGTGAAAGCCATCAGCGCCTCACTTCAGCTGCAGCTTGCGGCTGGATGCTCTCGATGGCGTTAAGGACTTCGAGAGAAAAGTCATCGCCACGGGCGGCGAAGACGCGAATGGAGTTGCCGATTAAGTTGTAGGCAATGACGGCGGGGATAGCGGCGGCGAGTCCGGCAGCGGTGGTGATGAGAGCTTCGGAGATGCCGGGGGCGACGGCGCGAAGAGTGGCTCCGCCGGCGGTGCCGAGGCCGTGGAAAGCGTCGATGATGCCCCAGACCGTGCCGAACAGTCCGATGAAAGGAGTCACGGCGGCGGTGATGGCGAGCCAAGGAACATTGCGCTCCAGGCGCGTGATCTCTTCGGATGCGCCGATCTGCATACCGCGCTGCACGGCGGTGAGGCTGCGCAGGGTTGCACTGGGAGTGGAGAGCTGGCGTTTGTATTCCTGGTAGCCGCCCTCGAAAACTCCGACCAGAGGGCTGGGACGGAATTGATCGGCAACGGTGGCGAGATCCTGCATGCGTTGGGCCTTGCGGAAGGCGCGCAGGAAGCGTCCACTTTGAACCCGGGCGCGGCGCAGCAGGCTCCATTTCGTGAGGATGATGGCCCAGGAGATGAGGCTGAAAGCCAGCAAGGTGATCAGGACGAACTTGGCGACGGGACCGGTGCTCGAAATAAGGTCGAGAATTTCGCCGCCGACGAAAAAGGCAGAGTATGGGAGCAGTTGCATCTTGGTTTGGGGATACCTTGACGAGATTATAGATGATTCGAGTGGCGGGCTTCGCGGGGACGTATCCTAATCATAACCCTCAGAGGTTGAGAGCGACGGCATTACGCACGGGTCCCGGCTTCGAATCGATTAATGTTGTGCTCCGCATTTTGTTCTTTGATTCGCAAAATAAATTTCCCTGATATACGCGTGGCGCGAGAGTGACATCCAATGGAAGCGCGGGCTAGAAATTTTGCGGAGGAAAATCTATGGCGAGTTACGGAATGCTGAGAGATTATCGCTTCACGGATGCATCGGAAGACATACGGGGAGCGAAGTTATATGGCTTGGATGACGAGAAACTGGGCAAGATTGACGATGTAATTTTCGACTTCTCCAGCGGATTGATTCGCTATGTAGTGGTCGATACCGGGGGATGGCTGACGACGAAGAAGTTTATCGTCCCGGCAGGGCGGCTGCGGGCGTCGACCAAGCACGATGACGACTTTACCGTGGATTTGACCAAGGCGCAGGTGGAGAGTTTTCCGCCGTACGAGGAGACCGACCTGGAGTCGGACGAACAATGGTCGGACTATGAAGGACGCTATCGATCGAAATGGGAGGCCGATCCCGTGATGCACCGGGCGGAGACGGATCGGAATATCACGCCGACAACGCAGCAGATGCCGGGGAATTCGGCTTCGGCACGGGCGGCGGGGACTTCGGATGCGTTTAAGAACGAGTCTCTGGAAGATGCGGAGATTGAGGACGCTGAATCGATTGAGCCCGGATATGCCGCGGGGACGAGTACCGTGGACATTGACGTTAGCGCGGTGGGCATTGGACCACGGTGGGACACGTTTCAGGATCGCTTGCGCGAGCGGCGGAAGGAAGTGATTGGCACGGGAGGCCTGGAGGACGAATATCGAAAGGCGGGTTAACTAGAATGCTCGCCGGGGAGCCACGGCTGCGGCCGTGGCTCTTTTTGTTGGCGGGAGTGATCCTAGCGAATGGATTGCGTGGCGGCAACGGGCCCTGATAATGTTCCGACGACCGACGAGTCTCGCACATGGATGGTCCAACTCAATTCGCAGCAAAGGCCCTCGTTCCAGTCGCCGTTGCGGTTTGCTTCGCACTTGCTCGCAAATACCTGAAGCCTCAGGCTCGGCTGTCGGAAACGCAACTGTCCGCGCTGGATGGACGGTTCGAGCAAATTAAGTGGGTGGTTGGGGTTAGCATGATCGCTGTTGCAAATCTATTTGCCTGGGCTACTCACCACTTGCTCGTTTCCCTGAATCGTTATCTAGCCGCTGGCGACGGACCAGAAACGGCGCTTCGGTTGTGGCCGCAGACTGCCATTTGGTGGTTCTTTCCGGGATTTGGGGCGGTCGCGCTCTGTTGGGAAATCACTCTTAAGCTCTGGTCCGCGTTTGGGCAACGTGGCACCGCGAGATCGTACCGCCTCTGGTCAGATGGGCGCGCCGGCTTTGACTGCACAAGAATTCTGCGCTGGATGGCGCTTGTCATCGTGCTCCCAATCGGAGTCTTCACGGTTTTAGCTCTGCCGATGCACACGGCCCTCCGTGACCAAGATATTCGCGTTTGCGGATACGGATGGGCAGGGTGCAGGACGGTTGAGTACTCAAAAGCGGTGCGGATGACGCTGATAAAAGGCTTTCGGGACCGCGATGGGAAGCTGCACCCCCGGGCGGGAATCGTTTTGGATTTCGCCGACGGACGGAGATGGTCGTCCGCTGATATCGGCGACTTCGCTAAGAGCGTTGACCCCGCGCTTTCTGCCTACCTCATAGAACGTACTGGTCTGCCGCTGGAGCAAGCGGAAACCGAAATGGACATCCCAAAAAGCAATAGTAGGACTTAGCCAGTGGGCGACAGCTCCACAACTGGTGTTAGGTCGCCATTACACTCATTGACCGAAGCGAACCTGCCATGCATCTCAGCCCACCGATCAGGGTTAAATCCCTTTCCCTCATTCACTCTCAATCCGTGCAAAGCCAGAGGAAGAATGGGTAGGGGAGAATTAATTCGGGAGGGATTTCGAGGGATCGGTGAGGGCGATCAATTTGCCCACGGGATAGTCTTCCTGAGAAATGGGGAACTCAGGCTCCGGGTTCAAAATGGTCAAGACATCGCCACTGTGAACGCCGCGCACGCGGAGGCGATCATTCTCGACGCCAACCACCCGATATTTTTCATCGAAAATTGACATAATTCTCCGCGCTGACGAATTGTTCATTGGATGCTCGACAGTGGTCGAGCGATGCCGACGAAATTGCGGATGATGCAATCGAAGGTTCCATATCGGGAAGCGGTATAGGGTTACTAGAGGCCATCTTAGAATCAACCGAAGAAGATAGACTTACGGTCCCTCAGGGGCTAAAGCCCGCGTCCTTATTAAGACGGAGCGGCACCCTTCGACGCGCTTCGCTTGCTCAGGGCAGGCTCAAGACTGAAGTCGTGCCCTTCCCGAAACCATTACCTGATGTTCTTCCGTTTCCAGAAGCCATTTAACGGAAGTCGCACCCTTCCCAAAGTCATTTATGGGATAACTTCTCAGATTATGAGATGACTTCTCCGAGATTTTGGAAAATGGAATGCTACGCGGGACGGCCTGACAATTCTTCCTCCGCACCTCGGAATAAAGCTCGCAGAGCCCGGATAACGATTCGGGCCAACAAGAGAATGATTGCGAGCAAAATCGCGACGATGGTCGCGGCGGCGTAGGGATGACGAGTTGCGAGCCAGGTCAGAGCGACAGCGAGAACGTCTTCTCCCAAACTCAAGGTGATATTCGAGACCGGTTCTGGAGATGGCGTTACCGCGGCGCGCAGTGCGGTTTTGCCTCCGTGAGCGGCGAGGGCGATGGCCGCGCTTAAGAAAGCTGCGAGAAGCTGATCGGCGGGGCTGAGTTGCGCTGTGGCTCCATAAGCGAGCAAGGCCGCGACGGGCACGCGAACGAAGGTGTGGAGAGCGCTCCAGATTAAGTCGAAGGCTGGAATTTTATCGGCGAAAAATTCGATGACGAACAGGATGGCGCTGGCGGCAATGACCGGCCAACTTTCCAGTAAATGTAGCGACGGCGGAAGAGGAAGGTGGGAGAAGCGGGCCAGCAAACCTAGGGCTGCGACGGTGGCATAGACATTCAGGCCAGCGGCGAAGGCGACGGCTGCCAGCACGGCGAACAGTTCCGGGAGCGGGATGTGCAACCAGTCGAGCACAAAAAAGAAGGGCCGCGATCAGCGACCCTGGAAAGTACTTTTCGAATTCACGCTTAGAGCGTGGACTCTATCTCGAAGCCCCAAGCTTCCAGAAGAGGCTCAGGGATGTACTTGGAATTCTTGTTGCGGCGCGCCCACTCCCGCAAACGGGTGGAGCGCAAATATTGGTCGGGGGTGAGCTTGTACTCGCGCACGACCTGTTCAAACTCCGTAATAGTAGGGACGACCGGCCCAATCGGCTCCGGCTTGCCCCAGTTTGGATTTCCGCGTCGCTTCGCCATGAACGAATGCCTTTCGTACAAATGGGGGATTCTATCAACCTTAAAAGATAGCCTAACTATATGATTCTCCGAGAGCTCCATGGATTCACGAAACAGAACAGTCTCTCAGGATTACGAGACAGAGCTAGAGTCCAAGGGGCCCAAAAAGCTAGTCGGAGACTGAACATATTAGGGCAAGACGCAGCTGAAGTCAATGACGATTTGCGAGGAATTAACTTTACAAATCCTCCATAAGTTGTTGGATAGTTGTGACTTGCCATGACATTTCCGAGTCGATGGCACACTTGGGCCTGATCTTTAGAATCGCCCAGATCGTGGTCAGGAACGCGGGAAGAATTACGATTGGGGAATCGGGGAGGGTTACGAGGGTAACCTCGCATGCTAAGACATCAATTGCCTGGGATTTGCAGGCGGGCTTAGAGTTGAGGGTATTCCTCGCAGGCGTCGGGCGGAATACTCTGGACTGGAAACGTTCTAAGAGCGGGCTATGACTCTGAAGTCACTGTTGCTGTGTTCGGACGATAAGATCGTGCGCGTGCTGCGCCGCACCCTGGGCGACCTCGACATTGGGGTTGAACATTGCACGAACTCGGAGACCGCTTTGCGACATCTGACCCGGGACCGGTTCGAGGCAATTATTGTGGATTGCGCAGGACCGGGGGCGGCCGATGTGTTGCGTGGGGCCCGGACCGCTCCATGTAACAAACGCGCCGTGGCCGTGGCCATTCTGGATCCCGAGATCGGGCTGCGATCAGCATTCGAGATTGGGGCGCATTTTACGCTCTACAAGCCAGTTTCCGCCGAGCGGGCGAAGTCAAGTTTTCGCGCGGCGCGAGCCTTAATGAAAAGGGAACGCCGGCGCAATTCAAGGGTCTCGGTACGTTTTGCGCTGGAGATGGTGAGTGCTCAGTCGGGAGCCCGCTTCAAGGTGAATACAACCGACGTTGGCGAAGGCGGGTTGGCGATCACGCTTCCAAAACGCAGTAAGCCACAAGGCAAATGGGATTTGTCATTTACGCTTCCGGGCTCGACCACGAAGCTGGAGATGCCGGCGGAGTTCGCGTGGGAGGGAAGCGGGACACAGGTGGGAATGCGTTTCCTGGATCCATCTCCGGAAGTTGCGCGTCAATTGCGCGAATGGCTTGGCCGCAACACTCCGGACGCAGAAAAGGACGATCCTCCGGTCCGTTGCCAGCTTACGGATTTGAGTTTGGGTGGCTGTTACCTTGAGATCAGTTCGCCATTTCCGGTTTCCACAAGAGTGACGCTCTCGATGCGCGCCGCAGGGGTGGAGTTGCGATCGGAGGGCGTGGTTCGAGTAATGCATCCCGATAAAGGGATGGGGGTGGAATTCACCCAGACCACAGCGGAGCATCGCACCCTGCTGGAAACATTTCTCAGCCGGCTGACGGAAACTCCTGATGCAATGCCGGAGCTTCTGGTTGAGCCGGAAGGTCTGGAAAACGAAATCGGTCAAAGATCGAAAGCCGCCTCCGAAGCGGGGGATGGAGAGGACCCGTTACTCGGTCTTTTCCGCAATCATGCGGAACTGGCGGCGGAGCCGTTTGTGGAGATGCTGCGCAAGCAGCGCGGGCTCGGCGCCACCGCCTCTTGATAGGGCAAGCTTTGGTGCTGCTTTCCGGCTATTGCGGCAGAGGAGTTCCTTCTGCCGGTCCACCTTTCACCAGATCAGTCTTGACCGTCGATTTCTGATTGGCCACCAGATCGATATCAGTCTCGAAGGTTTGATAGCCCGGCAGGCTGATCGTGACCTTGCGCTTGCCGGGGGCGACCAACAGAGCCCTACCCATCCCTCCAAACTCGGCGACGTGGCCGACGAATACACCGTCGACAAATACGGCAGCGCGATTGGGGTTCACTTCCAGCTTGATTTCAGCGGTGATTTTAGGAAGTTGAACCCGCGTGTCTTTCTCCAACTTTACGGCGACGCTTTGGGTCTCTCCCCCGCGCAGTGTAGCCTTATGAACGAAGTCGACGTATCCGCCCTGGCGAACGATGATTTCATGCTCACCCGGAAGAAGCAGGATTTTTTTCGATCCCTTGAGTTCGCGCAGATAGCCGACGTATTGGCCGTCGATCCAAACGCCGGCATCTTTTTCTACTTTGGTTGCTCCTTCGAGATCGATTTGACCAAGCACATCGTTTCCGGAGTGCAGGGGCGGAGCCAACCACAGCGAGAATAAAAGAGTGAGCAGACACACCACACCGGACGATTTCAACGGAACGTTCATGCGACCTCCACGGTGTTGTTGAGATGCTGGCGTATGAAGAAGGGTAGCCCGTGAGAGTGGTCAAGTAAATGACAATAGGGGCACAGGGCAGAGAGGGCTGTCGGCGGAAGAAGAGACAGACTGGTAGGCTAGAATGATCGCGAGCCGGGATGGCGAAATTGGCAGACGCAGCGGACTTAAAAGCTCAGGGTGACTATATTGTAAGTCTAAGCAAATAAATAAGATACCTAGCGTACTGGCAGACGCATCGGATTTTACAAGGTTTAAGCCGTTGAGAAGACTGGCGTTGCAGAACTGCACAGATTTTCGGGAACCCACCGGCGTGTGTCAGCTTGACTTGGATGGTGGTAGCTTTTTCTCGACGCCGAACGCTAGCTTGCCGAGCACCCTCACGGCACCGGTCTTCCCGCCCTCGAAGTCTCCGGAGGCGAGTCGTTGTCCCGCTGCGAACTCATAAGCTGTGCCCAAAATTGCCTTCGGCGGGTAACGACGTTTCTCCCAGACCAACTCATAAGTCGTCGTAGGAGCGAAGCCATGCTTCGAGAAGAACTGCTCTGGGCCTAGTCGGTCATACTCGCGTATCGCGCGCAACACGTCATCACGGGTCACGCGCTCCCATGCGACCATATTGTTCCCCCAGGGAATTTAGGTTCAACACTCGACGATGGCGCGCTGGTCCTCTCGCTGACAAAGTCAAACGCCGCGCCTTGCTTACCGATTCTGCGCTGCCTCTGTCGGTCTGAGTGCCGCAGCCCCGAAATTCACGCTGAATCGTTTACACCAAATGGAAACGGCGCGGTATTTCGCCAAATCCACGTCCCTACTAAGCGTGTAGTTTTGGTCGCCGATGTTTCCCTTGATCACTCCGAGATCCATGAAACCGGCCCGTTGCACGGTTGCAATGTCTTTGGCATCGTCAGCAGCGACCAGATAAACGTGCACATCGGGGCCATTCGAAGTGCTGAAGTTCGTAAATCGAAGGATGCGGCTGCCATTCCCCGTCTGGTAAAGGGTTGCGGTGCCGGAGGTCGGGTGCAAAATGCTATAGAACTGTCCCGATTCAACAGGTTTCGGCGATGCATCTTGTCGTGTAGGCATCGCTTCGTCAACGCGCCGGTTGACCACAAGCCGCTCTGGCCGAAATGCGTACCACGCGAGGAACAGTACAACCACAGCGACTGGAATCGCGAATTTTGTCCATCTTTTCATTTCAAGCTTCTCCTTTACTTCCACTTCAGCGTGCCAGCTGCTCGAAGCAACCGCATCGCGAAATCGGCGATATCATTCCCAGGCAGAGGAGCCTAGGCAGCGAGGAACTCCTTGACTAGAATTGCGGTATCGTCAGGGTTCTCTTCTGGAAAAAAGTGGCCGCCCTTCATGGCCTGTCCGTGCGCATCCGGAGCCCATTGCCGCCAGATGCCGAGCGGGCCCCCGTCTTGCGCATAGAAAGTATCGAGAGGACCGCCCCCGGCCCACAGATGCAACATTGGGCACGCAATTGTTTTCGACGCTTCCTTGTCCGCGCGATCATGTTCTACGTCGATCGTCGCTGCGGCTCGATACTCTTCGCAGATTCCATGAATGCGCGCTGGATCGCGAAAGGTTAAGAGATATTCGTCAAGAATCTCCGGGCCGAAGGAGCCTTCGCCAAACGGATTGTGAAAGACGGCCTCGGGAGCGCCGAGAAGATAGCTCTCGGGAAGCGGATTCTTCTGTGACAGTAATATCCACGGCCAGTACGTGCGTGCAAAGCGCGCATCGGATCGGTTCCATGCCTCGAAGATCGGAATCACATCGAACACGGCCAGCCGCTCAACATTCTTCGGATGGTCCAAAGCCAGGCGGTAGCTGACGCGTCCTCCGCGGTCGTGACCGATCAGCGTGAAAGTTGGAAAGCCGAGCTTTTGCATTACCTCCACCAGTTCCTTCGCCATGGCTCGTTTGGAATAAGCAAAATGGTCGTCGGTAGAAGAGGGAATACCGCTGCGGCCGTAGGCGCGCAGATCGACGCAGATCACCGTGTGATTTTCCGCCAGCTTCGGCGCCAAGAATCGCCACATCAGGCTAGTACGTGGGAACCCGTGGACCAGCAGAATCGGCGGACCCTTCCCGTAGCGGCGCACGAAAATCGAGTTTCCCGAAACCTCGACTTGCGCAGTTTCGACCGAATCCTGAGGAGAGGGTTCGCCTGCAGTTCGCGCTTGTGCCTGTTCGGCGAAAGTATTCTCTAACAGCGCCCCGAAAGACGCGGCTGTCAGTCCACCAAGAAACATGCGACGCTCCATCATTTCCTTCCGCGAGTTGGCGCTAGATACTCTTGATCTCCCCGCCATCCATTCGCACGGCGGCGCCAGTCATCCATCTCGCAGCGGGCGATACGAGATAAGCAATCAGCTCGGCGATCTCTCCCGGTTTTCCAAAGCGAGTGACACCGGCTTGCTCGGGAAATCTCTTGATTGCCTCTTCCACCGTCAGGTTGTGCGCGGGCGCCCATTTTTCGAAGAACGCCCGCCGGCGTCCTGTCATCACGGCTCCGGGCGACACGCTGTTGACCTGCACACCATCTTTGATTCCTTGCTCCGCAAATGCTTTTGCGAGTGCGTTGATGGCGGCATTAATCGCGGCAACGGCGACGACTGCGGGTTTGGGACTGAATGCTGCGCTTCCCGACATGAAGATCACAGATCCGTTCGAAGCCTTCAACGCATCCCAGGCGCGCATCGTCAGACGGCGTGCGCCGTGGAACTTCAGCGCCATTCCGTCATCCCACTGCGCGTCGGTCATCTCGAACAGATCGATTTGCTGAACTGCGCCAGCTATGTTGACGAGGGCATCGATTCTTGCGAAGAGTTCGAGCACGCCTTTGATTGCGATCTCTGCCGATTCGGCCAGGCGCAGATCGAGATCGAAGATCATCGCTTCGGACCCAGTTGATCGGACATCAGTGGCTGCTTCTTCCAGCTTCTTTCTATCTCTGGCAACCAACGCTACGGCCGAGAAATCTCGCGCCAGGCGCAGAGCCGTGGCTCGTCCGATGCCTTGACTCGCCCCGGTCACGATCGCGACAGATTTTGCGGTGCTCATATCGTTACTTCCTCAATCCGAAGTAAAACTTGCCGCGGCCGCCTATTTCGCAAGAGTTTCATGTGCCGCCTCGAGGATTACTTCGATCACGACATTCGGATCGGCGTACATCGGAGTGTGATCTACGGGGTGCGGCCGGATTTTCGCGCCCATGCGTCCGGCCATGAATCGCTGGGTCTTCGGATTGATCATGCGGTCTTCTTCCGCCACCAGATACCACGTTGGCTTCGCTTTCCACGTCGGTTTCGGCGACGGCTGTTGAATGCACGGAACCGCGATGGGCCGTTGCACGGCGGCGGCAATGCTGGCTTGATCGGCAGACGCTTTGTGGGCCAGCGCACGGCGAAATGCGTCTTCCGGCATCCAGACGAAGTTATGCGTGTCAGGGACCATCTTCGGCTGCTCCGGACTCGGCTCGTCGTGATAAAAAACTTTCGCGACGGTCTCACCTTCATCTGGCGCCAGCGCTGTGATGTAGACCAGAGATTTGACCCGTTCTTCCTCGACTGCGGCGATCACGGCGCCAGAGTAGGCATGGCCTACCAACACAACCGGGCCGCTGGTTCGCTCGACAGTTCGACCCAGAGCCGCCGCGTCGTCAGTTAAAGAGGTCAGCGGGATCGGCGCGCATATGACGTGAAGGCCGCGTCGTTGCAATGGCAGAATGATGTTGCTCCAGCAGGAGCCGTCCGCCCAGGCCGCATGCACCAGAACGATGGTTGAGTTCTGAGGAAACTCAGTCGCTTTCGGAGTCTCGGTAGAAAAAACCGCTGCGCCTTGTGTGAACGCATCTTTGAACCCGACCCCCAGCGATGCGGCGATGAGCGCTCCAACGAAGCTACGACGTCGCATGTCTTTTCTCCTTCAACTTCACTCCTCCAACTTTCCTGCTCCAGTTTTCGGTCGTCGTTCCGATGCGCTGGCTATGTGTCCGCGAGAAACTTTTTCATCGCTGCGGCAATTTCCACGACATGCGTCTCGATCGCGAAATGTCCGGTGTCGAGGAATTGGACCTTCGCTTTCGGCAGATCCTGTCGAAAGGCTTCTGCTCCCGCAGGAATGAAAAACGGATCGTTCTTGCCCCAGATCGCCAGCAAAGGCGGCTGCGATTTACGGAAGTACTCTTGAAATTTCGGGTACAACCTGATGTTCGAGGCATAGTCGAGAAACAAGTCGAGTTGAATCTCCTTGTTCCCCGGACGTTCCAGCAGCGCCGTATCGAGGGTGTAGGACTCAGGCGGAACACTTTCCGGATTTGCCACACCGTGCGTGTACTGCCAGCGCGTTCCGCCCGCCGTCAAGACACTCTGCCGAAGAATGCCGCGGTTCTCGGATGTCGGTTCGGCCCAGTATTTCCGTATCGGCCCCCACGCATCCCCAAGGCCCTCTTCATACGCATTTCCGTTCTGCGAAATGATCGCCGTAACCCGCTCTGGGTGCGCCATCGCCAACCGGAAGCCGGTCGGCGCTCCGTAATCGAACACATAGATGGCGTAGCGGTCGAGTTTAAGTGCCTGCGTGAAAACGTCGATCGTCGTCGCCAATTGATCAAACGAGTAGGAATAGTTCCGTTCCGGAGGCACGTCGGTGAATCCGAAGCCGGGAAGGTCTGGAGCGATCACGCGATATTCGTCCGCAAGGCGCGGAATCAGGTCGCGGAACATGAAAGACGAGGCGGGAAAGCCGTGCAGCAAGAGGATCACGGGCGCATTTGCCTGGCCCGCCGCGCGATAAAACACATGCAAGCCATCCACTTCGATTCTGTGAATGGAAGTGAGAGGCAGGTTGAATCGGGTGTAGTCATGGCTCAGCGGCGAATGCTTTGCTGACCGGATCGTCGTCACATTCATTGAAGTCCTCTCCTTGGTCGCTCGCTCTTTATCGCAATCGGGATGCCAAAAAAGAAAAAGCTCACTCGAAGAGAAGACATCAATGCAACTTACTCTCGCGCTGAAGGTTGTCGGGAAGGAATCCCACACATTCCGAAAGCAGGTGTGACAAAGCTCTGACGAACTTCCGCCGCTGACGAAGTTTCGCCAGATTTATCGACATTCATTCGTGGGTTGCCGGAACGGAGAGAAGTTCAGTCGCCGGCCAGACCGAGGTTGCGTTTCGGCATCGCCGGGGCGGGCCGATGGATGTGAAGCTTCTTCATCCTGTAAACCAGTGATGTTCTCTTCATTCCTAAGCGCTCGGCCGCCCCACTGACCACCCAATTGCTCGCTTGGAGCGCGCGAAGGATATGATCTCGCTCAACCTCGGCGAGACCATTCATTGGATTCTCGAATCTCTTATTGGACGACAACGGCTCCAGTTCCGAGACTGGTGCCCGCAATACAGACTGTGGCGAGAGGATCACTGCGCGTTCAATAAAGTTCTGCAATTCGCGGACGTTTCCTGGCCATTGGTATCGCACCAACCCGTCCATCGTTTCCATTGGGATGACATCAATTCGCTTGTTCATCCGCTGCGAGTAGAGAGCTGTAAAGTGCCGCACCAGTCTCGGGATATCTCCTTCACGTTGTCGCAGCGCCGGGACCTGGATTGGAAATACTTTCAGCCGATAGTAAAGGTCTTCGCGAAATATTCCTGCCTTCACCATAGCAGGCAAATCCCGATGCGTCGCAGCGATCAGGCGAACATCAACTTTATGTGTGCGGTTACTTCCGAGTCGTTCGAACTCCTGCTCTTGCAGAACGCGCAGCAGCTTTGCTTGAAGTTCGAGAGGAATGTCGCCAACCTCGTCAAGGAAAAGCGTACCTTTGTCGGCAAGTTCAAAGCGTCCGGTTTTTTGGGCGATCGCGCCGGTAAACGCTCCTTTTTCGTGACCAAAAAGCTCACTCTCCAGCAGTCCGAGCGGGATCGCAGCACAATTCAGTTTCACGAACGCCTTGTCGCTGCGACTTCCTAGCTTATGAATCGCGCGCGCGATAAGTTCTTTGCCCGTGCCTGTTTCTCCCAGGATGAGCACCGTGGAGTCCGTTGGCGCTACCACAGATACCATGCTCAAGGCGGTTTTCAGCGCCGCGCTTTCCCCGACAAGTTCTCCTAACTCGGCGCGAATTTCCTCTTCCAAGTATCGTCTTTGTTTCGTCTCGTTATCCCGATCCGTCGTTGCCTTTTCGTACGCCAAGGTGTTCTCGACGGCAATCGCCACCTGACCGGCTACCTGCTCAAGCAAGACGATGTCGTCCTGCGCAAAACGATTTTCCCGTCGTCGGCAAAGCATCAGAACGCCAACCACGCCTGCACGGCCGATCAGCGGAAGATAGCATCCCGTCTTAAGGCCTTCCTGGGCAACGTGCCCATAAATACGCCGGCCTTCCGGATTTCCATAAATTTCAGGATCGTCTCGGACCTGATCGAAGCTATCGATCCGCATCGTCTTCGCCTTCCGCATGACGTGACCGGAAATCGAGCTATGGATCGGCACCAACGATCCCTCGCGGTACGGGCCTCTCGCGTCGGGATTGTGCAAGATACAAACGCGTAACGCTCCGCTCGCGGAATCCGGCAACAGCAGGGCCGACACATCGCATTGCATTGCTCTGAATAAATTCGTCGAAAGCGCGCGAACCACCTGGCCAAGGTCTAACCGGGAGGTGACGCCGCTGGTGATTTCCAGCAGCAAGCGCAGCCGGTCGCGTTCCCGCCGCAAGGCCTCTTCGTTCATGTGCCGCTCGATGGCGATTCCGGTGATGTAGCTGGCATCTTCAATCAACTGCAGATCTTGGGCAGATGGGCTGCGCGGTTCACGATAGTTGATAGAAAAAGTGCCGAGGGTCTTGCCGTCGCTCGCGAACAGCGGTCGTGACCAAACCGAACGAATTTCATAAGGCAGCAAGCGGTCGCGATAATTCTCCCAGAGCGGATCGTCCAGGATGTCGGTCACATAAACCGGCTCCCTGCGATGAATCGCTGTGCCACAAGATGCCCCTTTCGCGCAAACCGCCATCGTTCCGACGCCAGTGCTAAATCCCGGCAGGCTGGGCGCGGCCGCACAATAGAGCACTTTTCCATCTTCAGCGGGAAGCCAAATCGTGCAAAACATGCCGTCGGCCTGCGATTCCACCAACTGCGCAATGTTGGTCAGAACCTCAGACAAAGAAGAGCCCGCAAAAATTAATTTTTGCAGCCTGAGGACAGACTCCGTCGAAAACAGCCCCGATGGTTCCGGCGATCTCTCCTTCGATAAGACCGTAGCTGGAAACTGGATTGCTCTCCCCATAAATTGTCCATTCCCGGCCAGATTAGATTCGGCTAGTCGTGCTTTGGTGTCAACGGGCGGCTAGAGGATGGGCACTGGCGAGAAACTGGACCATCTTTTGCTGTTCTGGGCACCGTGACCCTTCTTTTCAGCCCCGATCTCGCAGCGCCAACTTCACGCCGCACATACTACTTTAAAACGGAAAACGG
>Ga0209040_10001089_pt1 | contig 21151 bp, 21 predicted proteins | sample BogFormECP12_OM3_FD_188240 | JGI IMG/M metagenome (GOLD analysis project Ga0209040, IMG submission 188240) | Bog forest soil microbial communities from Calvert Island, British Columbia, Canada - ECP12_OM3 (SPAdes) (version 2) | ecosystem: Environmental > Aquatic > Freshwater > Wetlands > Bog ... | reverse complement strand
GCAGCTCCGCCGGGTCGCGGAACACCAGGCCGGTGCGCCCGTCCTCGATCGAGTCGCCATAGACCACGTCGCTGGCGAGCGCGGCCGCGCCGCACGCGCCGGTTTCGATGAACTTCAGGTCGGACTTGGTGCGGTTGAACCAGGTCGGCAGCAGCGGCATGAACGCGATCTCACAGCCGCCGAGCAGCTCCATGTAGCGGGCGTAGTCGCAGGTCGGCGTGAAGGTCTTCTGCGGTGTCGCCAGGGCGTCGAAGAAGGCGCGGTCGTGCACCACCTCGAAGCTCAGACGGTCGGCGAAGCGCTGCGCGACCTCGTTCAGCACCGGCATGAACGGCTCCCAGTCTCCCTCCCGGTTCAGCGCGCCGAAGAACAGCTTGACCCGCGTCGGATCGCGGAAGTTGCGCAGCGGCGGCAGCTCGCGGATGGCGTTCGAGAAGATCGCCAGCTCGGGGTTGTGCTCGCGCAGCACCGAGGCGAGGGCGTCGGTGCTGACCTGCAGCGCGTGCACGCCGGCGAAGGTGAAATGCGGGTTGTCGCGCAGCGCCGGGAAGTGGTCGGGATGGTCGTCGAACTCGGTGACGATCACCCAGTTCTCGGCCAGCAACCGCCGGAGCCGCTGCAGTCCGGCCTCGCCCGACAGGATCGGCCGGTGCAGCACGACGATCTTCTCCTCGCCGCCCATGGGCAGCGTGGTGTCGGTGGGCGTGAGGACCTTGGTGCGGATCAGCGGATCGGTGGCGAGCGCTTCGAGCGGCTCGACGATGCGCAGGTCGGACACTCCGCCGACCGGCGCCAGCATCGTCGCCGCGACCGCCATACGGGGACGCGGCGTGCGGACCGCGCGCCAGACATACTGCAGGGGGGCGCTGCGGGTCAGGTAATCCTCGGCCGTGCGGCCGAACGAGGCGAGGACCGGGGCCGCCAGGTTGGCGAACCGCTCGGCGTTCGCGCGGTCGAAGACGCGCGGATGCACGTCGCAGGGCGACAGCCCGGCGCCTTCGATGGCCTCGCGCATCGTCTCCAGGCTGAACCAGCGCAGGTGGTCGCGATCGAGCAGACCGACCCGGTCGTAGCGCCAGCTGCCGTCGAGCAGGCGCCCGACCAGCGACCAGTGCTCCACGTTCGGCTGGCAGATCAGCACCACGCCGTCGTCGGTCAGCTTCCCGGCGTGCTGGCGCAGCACGCGCCACGGATCGGTGAAGTGCTCCAGGCTGTCGCCGTACACGATGCAGTCGAAACGCCGGTCGCCGAACGGTGCGGTCACCGCCTCGGCGTCCACCGTCGCGACCGCGTCGTAGCGCTGCGCGGCGATGGCGGCCACGGGCGGGTTGCGCTCGATGCCGAACAGCAGCGTCCTGGGATTGATGGCGCGGAACGCCTGCCCGAGCGCGCCGGTGCCGCAGCCGACATCCAGGATCGCGCCGGCATAGACGGGGATGCGGGTCAGCAGGTCGGGATTGGGGACGTCGGGATAGCGCTCGGCGAGTTCGGGATCGAGGGCGAGCTCGTGGCGGCGATCCTGGAGGGTGGCGGACACGATGCTGCTCCCGTTACTGTTCGGCGCGTCTCAACGCCGGCCGACGCTGAAATAGGCGAAGCCGGCGTCGCGCATCGCCGCCGGGTCCCACACGTTGCGCAGATCGACGATCACGCGTCCGCGCATGGCCTGCGCGAGGCGCGCAGGCGCGATGGCGCGGAACTCGTTCCACTCGGTCACCATCACGACGGCGTCCGCCCCGGCGGCGGCGTCCATCGCGGTCGTCGCATAGACAACCTGTCCGGGCAGCATCGGCTTGGCCGCCGCCATGCCCTCCGGATCGAAGGCGCGCACCGTGGCCCCGCATTCGACCAGGCGGGCGATGATCGGAATGCTCGGCGCCTCGCGCATGTCGTCGGTCCCCGGCTTGAAGGTCAGGCCGAGGGCCGCGATCGTCTTGCCGCGCACCGATCCGCCGCACGCGGCGACGACGCGGTTGGCCATCCCCGCCTTGCGCGCCTCGTTGACGGCGGCGGTGGCCTCGACCAGGCGGCTCGGCGCGCCGGCGTCCTGCGCGATGCGAGTGAGTGCGAGCAGGTCCTTCGGGAAGCAGCTGCCCCCGAAGCCGGGGCCGGCGTGCAGGAACTTGCGGCCGATGCGCCCGTCCAGGCCGATGCCGCGGGCGATGTCGTGCACGTCGGCGCCGAGCTTCTCGCACAGGTCGGCGATCTCGTTGATGAAGGTGATCTTCATCGCCAGGAAGGCGTTCGCCGCGTATTTCGTCAGCTCCGCCGTCTCCAGCCCGGTGAACAGGACGGGCGCTTCGATCAGGTACAGCGGCCGATAGAGGCGGCGCAGGATCTCCCGCGCCCGCTCGGATTCGGTGCCGATCACGACGCGGTCGGGGCGCATGAAGTCGTTGATCGCCGCGCCCTCGCGCAGGAATTCCGGATTGGACGCGACGTCGAACTCGAGGTCGGGGCGGCGGCCGGCGATGATCTCGGCGATCTGCCGCCCGGTGCCGACCGGCACGGTCGATTTCGTCACCACGATCGCGTAGCCGGTCAGCGCGTCGGCGATCTGCTCGGCGGCGGAATAGACATACGACAGGTCGGCGTGGCCGTCGCCGCGGCGGGTCGGGGTGCCGACGGCGATGAAGACCGCTTCGGCGCCCGCGATGCCGGTCGCGAGGTCGTCGGTATAGGTCAGCCGACCGGCCTTCACATTGCCGTTGGCAAGCTTCTCGAGGCCGGGCTCGTAGATCGGCATGACGCCAGCCTGCAGCTGGGCGAGCTTCTGCCGGTCCGCCTCGACGACGGTCACGTCGGTGCCGAACTCGGCGAAGCAGGCGGCCGAGACGAGGCCGACATAGCCCCCGCCGACCATCGCGATACGCATTATCCGCGCTCCATCGCAGCGACGCGCTGCCGTGTCAGGAAGGCCGCAGGCACGCTAGGTCCGCGCCGTGCCGCGGCGGTTGACGGCGAGTTCGAGCAGCCGGCTGTCCTCTTGTTTGGCCTCGGCGGCCTGCTGTGCCGCCCGGGCCGCTCTCCAGATGCGCTGCGCGCCGTCATGATCCTGCCGCCGCGCAACTGTCTCGGCACGCGCCCGATCCACAAGTTCCGCGGCTTCCTTGCACATCAGCGTGGCGGCGTTCAACTGGGCGCGCTGGCGTGCGGCCCACGCGTCGCACGGCAGGGCCTGGGCGTGTGCGGCGCGCCACTCCGCATGGGTCTGCGCCTCGGCCGCGGCGGCCGCTGCTTCGCGGGCGGCCAGCTTCGTCTACTCGGCGGCCAGCGCGCGGTCGGCCACACGGCGCTGCAGGTCGCGCAGCCGCAACAGAGTGGCCGCCCGCTGCCCGTGTTTCACCTCAGCGCCTCATGCCGGGGCTCATGCCAGAGCGGCCTGCAGCGCGGCGAACGGTCGGTCGCGGTGCTCGTGCGGCGCCTGGCGGAGCAGCGCCTCGATGCGGCGGCCCTGGTCGAGCGCGCGGTCGAGGTCGGGATCGGAGCCGGTGCGGTAGGCGCCGAGCTTGACCAGCTCGTCGGTCTCGGCCGCGCGGGCGAGCACGCGGCGGGCGTCCAGCATCAGCTCGGCCTCCTCGGCGGTGAGGCAGCCCTGCGCGGTCCGCGACAGCGAGCGGAGCACGTCGACCGCCGGATAGCGGCCGCGATCGGCGATGCCGCGATCGAGCACGATGTGGCCGTCGAGGAACCCGCGCACGGCATCGGCCACCGGCTCGGTCTGGTCGTCGCCGTCGACCAGGACCGAGAAGATCGCGGTGATCTGCCCGGCCTTGCCGGCGACCTCGGCCCCCGGCCCGGCGCGTTCGTGCAGGCGGGGCAGGTGGGCGAAGACGCTCGGCGGGGAGCCGCGCGCCGCCGGCAGCTCGCCGGCCGCCAGCCCGATCTCGCGCAAGGCGTGGCAGTAGCGCGTCAGGCTGTCGAGCAGCAGCAGGACGTGCTTGCCCTGGTCGCGGAAATACTCGGCGACCGCGAGTGCGGCGTCGGCGCAGTTGCGGCGGACGATCGGCGGCATGTCGGAGGTGGCGACGACGGCGACCGTGCGGGCGCGGCCGTCGGGGCCGAGCTCGTCCTCGAGGAACTCGCGCACCTCGCGGCCGCGCTCGCCCACGAGGCCGAGGACGGCGACGTCGCAGGCGGCGTTGCGCGCCAGCATGCCGAGCAAGGTGGACTTGCCGATGCCCGCACCGGCGAACAGCCCGAGGCGCTGGCCGGCGCGGCAGGGGGTGAACAGGTCGAGCGCGGTGATGCCGAGATGCAGCGGGGCGCCGAGACGCCCCCGCGTCGTGGCCGGGACCGGCGTGCCGCGCAGCGAGCGCCGCTCTCCCTTGCCGAGCGGCAACCCGTCGAGCGGCCGGCCGAACGGATCCACCACGCGGCCGATCCAGCCGTCGGCCGGATACAGGTCGGCGGCCGGGCGGCAGAGGCGCACCGGCGATCCGGGGCCGACCTCGGCCATCGGGTCGAGCGCCGAAGCCGCCACGCCTTCGCGCAGGAAGCCGGTGACCTCGGCGCGCACGGAGCCGCCGTCGCGGGCACGCAGACGCAACCCGTCGCCGACCGCGAGCAGCGGCGTCAGGCCGCCGATGACCAGCCGGTCGCCCGAGACCTCCCGCAGGCGGCCTTCGGCCGCGACCGCGGGGATCGCGCGCAGGGCCGCCCCCAGCTCAGCGAGCAAGGTCATGGGGGATCCACCGGACAGGGTTGCGTTAATTTGGAGATCTGTGTCATGTTATCGATATTGGTGCCATAAAACGGGCCGATTCCTGACGTATGGATACCAAAAGGTGAAAATCGGCTGGAGCGATGCACCTGAGGGTGGTAGAACCGTCTCGCAGGATGAGGAGTTCACGATGCGTGTGTTGCTTGTAGAGGATGATCTCGCTGCAGCGCGAAGTGTCTCGTTAATGCTGAAGGCGGGCGGCTTCGTGCTCGACTCCGCCGACAACGGCGAGGACGCGGTCGATCTGGTACGCCACTATGATTACGATGTGGTTGTCCTCGACCTCATGCTGCCGGACATGGAGGGCTACGACGTGGTCCGCCGGATGCGGGCGTCGCGCCTCGAAACCCCGGTCCTGATCGTCTCCGGCGTCAACCGCCCGCAGGCCAAGGTCAAGGGTTTCGGCGTCGGCGCGGACGACTTCATCACCAAGCCGTTCGATGGCGGCGAGCTGATCGCCCGCCTGCAGGCCATCGTCCGCCGTAGCAAGGGCTACAGCCAGCCGCAGCTGCGGGTCGGCAACCTGGTGCTCAACCTCGACAGCCGCGAGGTCCTGGTGGGCAGCCGCAAGGTGCATCTGACCGGCAAGGAATACGCGATCCTGGAGCTGCTGGTGCTGCGCAAGGGCATGGTCCTGACCAAGGAGGCGTTCCTCAACCACCTCTACGGCGGCATGGACGAGCCGGAGATGAAGATCATCGACGTCTTCATCTGCAAGCTGCGCAAGAAGCTGGCGCAGGCCGGCGCGGACAACCTGATCGGCACGGTCTGGGGCCGCGGCTACATGATCCGCGAGCCGTCGGAGGAGGTGCGGATCTACGACGCCGTGCCAACGCCAATGGCGCTCACCGCCGCCTGAGATCGAAGCCTTGGTGACCTGCCTGTCCCGGAAGTTCGCCGGCGAACTTCCGGGATGGGGCACGAGCGGTGTCAGGTGAATAGCAGGCGCCGCATCAGCACGACCTCCTCGCCTCGGTCCAGCTCCAGCCCTGCCCGTTCCCAGCCGAGGCGAGCGTAGAGCGGCTCGGCTGTCGCGGTGTAGAGCCACAGGATCGGCACCGAAGCGGCCAGCGCGAATGCCTCGACCCGCCGGATCAACGCGGTCGCGTGGCCACGGCCGCGGAACCGGCGCTCGACGAAGACCCCGGCGAGCCAGGGCGTGAGGTCAGGTCGCGTTTCCAGATCGTGACGCACGATGCCGGCGGTTCCGACCGGCCGGTCGTCGTCGAACAGCACGAACGTTTCTTTAGGGCCCGCCGGAGGCGCGAGGATGCGCTCCGCCACGTCCTCGACCGTGTAGCCGCCCGGATAATCGAAGAGAGCCGCTACCCGCCAGCGAGCGACGATGGCCGCCAGCTCGGGCCGCTCGGAAACCGCGTCGATGCGGGTGCTCATTCGGCGAACCTCACGACCTCATGCGCATCGGGCCGGCGATCGAAGTCTTACGATGATTGAAGGTGGGGCGATTCACGCCTGAGCCCAGCGACGCCGAGGGCTGCGAGCGGTGTCGTCAAACAGCGATCCGATCTGCCGTGCTGATGACATCCATGCGCCCAAGCACAGCCGCACATCGAGGCTGCAAGCCGCGCCGACAACGGTTCATGGCGTGCGCAGGAGGCTCTACGGTTCAAGGCCTGTTGCGCGCAAACGTGGGGTGCCGACCGTGGCCTTCCGCCATCGATCCCGACGGCGGTTCAGGCGTTGAGTACGCGTCCCGCGATCGCCTCGAGCTTCGCCGTCAGCGCGGGGTCGCGCACGCCCGGCGGCGTGATGATCGCCGAGTCGAGCGCGCGGTCGCAGCCGTGCGGACACAGCCCGCGAGGGCGGCCGATATCCGGGACCACGGCCTTGACCAGCGCGCGCGCGTTGTCCGCGTTCTGCGCCAGCACCCGCGCGACGACGTCGACGGTGACGTGATCGTGCTCCTCGTGCCAGCAGTCGTAGTCGGTCACCATGGCGACCGTCGCGTAGTCGATCTCAGCCTCGCGTGCGAGCTTCGCCTCCGGCATGTTCGTCATGCCGATCACGCTGCAGCCCCAGCTGCGATACAGCTCGCTCTCCGCCCGCGTGGAGAACTGCGGACCTTCCATCACGAGATAGCTGCCGCCGCGCGTCACGGGCAGGCCGAGCCGCCGTGCCGCCGTCTCCAGCGCGTCGCCGAGCCGACCGCACACCGGGTGCGCCATCGAGACGTGGGCGACGATGCCCTCGCCGAAAAAACTCTTCTCGCGCGCGAAGCTGCGGTCGATGAACTGGTCGACGACGACGAAGTGACCCGGCGGCAGCTCTTCGCGCAGGCTGCCCACCGCGGAGAGCGACAGGATGTCGGTCACGCCGGCGCGCTTCAGCGCGTCGATGTTCGCGCGGTAGTTCAGATGCGTCGGCGACAGGCGATGGCCGCGGCCGTGGCGCGGCAGGAAGACGCAGCGCACGCCGTCCAACCGCCCGAACAGCAGCTTGTCGGACGGCAGGCCCCATGGCGTGGGGACAGCGCGCCACTCGGTCTCGGTCAGCCCGTCGATCTCGTACAGGCCCGAGCCGCCGATGACGCCGATGACCGGCTCGACGGCGGTCATCGGCGCTGCCCGGCCGACGCTGCCGTCCCGATCAGTGGAGGCCCGACCACATCTGGCGCTTCCACGCGTAGGTGAGCCCCGCCATCATCCCGAAGAACAGCACCATGCGCCAGCCGATCTGCTTGCGCTGCACCTCCTCCGGGTTGGCCGTCCAGTAGAGGAACGTGGTTAGGTCGTGCGACATCTGGTCGACGGTCGCCTTGGTGCCGTCGGCGTAGGTCACCTGATCGTCGTGCAGCGGCTGCGGCATATGGATCTGATGACCGGGGAAATACTCGTTGTAGTAGAGACCCTCGGCCAGCTTGAAGCCGGGCGGCGGGTCCGTGTAGCCGGTCAGGATCGCGTAGATGTAGTCCGGACCGCCCTCGCGCGCGTTGACCAGCACCGACTGGTCGGGCGGATACGACCCGCCGAACGACGCCGCGGCTGCCTTCTCGTTCGGGTATGGCGCCTTGAACACATCCGCCGGCGTTCCGGGCCGCGTCGTCGGCTGCCCGTCGTCACCGATGATGTCGTAGGTCTTCGAGGCGGCGACCGCCTTGATCTGCTCCTCGGTGAGCCCGATGCCCGACAGGTCGCGGTAGTGCAGCAGGTTCATCGAGTGACAGGCCGCGCAGACATCGTTGTAGACCTGGAAGCCGCGCTGCGCGGCGGCGAGGTCCAGTGCCCCGAACGGGCCCGAGAAGCTCCAGCGCTCGCGCGGCAGCTTGGGCGTCTCGTCCTGCGCCCGGGCTGCGGTGGCGACGCCGGCGGCAAGCAACGCCGCCAGGGCCGCCGAGATGACCGCGCGGCGCATCACGCCTTGTCCATCGGCTTGGCGGTGGCACCGCCGGGCAGCGGGCCGCCGCCCGCCCCCGGCGGCCGCAGCACCGGGCGGCTGATGCTCTCCGGCAGCGGCAGCGGCCGCTCGATCACGCCGAACAGCGGCATGATCACCAGGAAATGCAGGAAGTAGTAGGCGGTGCCGACGCGGCCGAGGATGACCCAGATGCCCTCCGGGTGGTGTGCGCCGACCATGCCCAGGACGATCACCGACGCCACCAGTACGAAGATGAACGGCCGATAGAGCGGCCGGAAGCGCGCGCTGCGCACCGGGCTGGTGTCCAGCCAGGGGATCACGAACAGCACCAGGATCGAGCCGAACATCAGCACGACCCCGCCGAGCTTGTCGGGCACCGAGCGCAGGATCGCGTAGAACGGCAGGAAGTACCATTCGGGCACGATGTCGGCCGGCGTCTGCAACGGGTTGGCGGGGATGAAGTTGTTCGGATCGCCGAGGTAGTTCGGCGCGAAGAACACGATCGCCGCATAGAGCGTCAGGAACACGCAGAGGCCGAAACTGTCCTTGATCGTGTAGTACGGGTGGAACGGAATGGTGTCCTGCGGACCTTTCGGCTCGATGCCCAGCGGGTTGTTCGAGCCGGTGATGTGCAGCGCGACGACGTGCAGGAACACCACGCCGACGATGATGAACGGCAGCAGGTAGTGCAGGCTGAAGAAGCGCTGCAGCGTCGGGTTGTCGACCGAGAAGCCGCCCCACAGCCAGGTGACGATGCTCTGTCCGACCAGCGGGATGGCGCTGAACAGGTTGGTGATGACGGTCGCACCCCAGTAGGACATCTGCCCCCAGGGCAGCACGTACCCCATGAAGGCCGTCGCCATCATGACCAGCAGCAGGATCACGCCGGTCATCCACAGCAGCTCGCGCGGATACTTGTAGGATCCGTAGTAGAGGCCGCGGAAGATGTGGATGTAGACGACGATGAAGAACATCGACCCGCCGTTCTGGTGGATGTAGCGGATCATCCAGCCGTAGTTCACGTCGCGCATGATGCGCTGCACGCTGTCGAACGCGAGGTCCGCGCGCGGCGTGTAGTTCATCGCCAGGAGCACGCCGGTGATGATCATGATCATCAGCATGACCATCGCCAGCGCGCCGAAATTCCAGAAGTAGTTGAAGTTGCGGGGCGTCGGGAACGCCCCGTACTCGTTCTGCATCATCGAGAAGATCGGCATCCGGGAGTCGATCCACCGGATGACGGGGTTCTTCATCGTGCTCTTGTGCAGGCCGATCATTGGCTGGACCTCGATGTCGTTTCGATCGGGCGGCTGGTCAGCCGATCTTGATCTTGGTGTCGGACGAGAACGCGTAGGGCGGGACGAACAGGTTGAGCGGCGCGGGCCCGTGGCGGACGCGGCCGGAGGTGTCGTACTGGCTGCCGTGGCAGGGACAGAACCAGCCGCCGTAGTCGCCGCGCGGATCGGTCGGCTTGTTGCCGAGCGGGATGCAGCCGAGATGCGTGCAGATGCCGATCAGCACGATCCACTGCGCGTGCCCGGCCTTGACCCGCTCGCTGTCGGGCTGCGGCTCGATCAGCTGGCTGAGCGGCGTGTCCTGCGCTTCCTTGATTTCGGTGGGCGTACGGTGGCGCACGAAGATCGGCTTGCCGCGCCACATCACGGTGATGCCGGAGCCTTCGGCGATCGGCGTCAGGTCCTGCTCGACCGACGACAGGGCGAGCACGTCCTTCGACGGGTTCATGTAGTCGAGCAGCGGCCATGCGATGGCGCCGACCGCGATCGCGGCACCCGCGACGGTGACGAGTTGCAGGAAGTCGCGCTTGCCCGTGTCGGGCTCGCCATGCATCGCGACGGTGGCAGCGGACGTCTCGGCCATTGGTTCCTCATCGAGCAGGCGGTCGCGACACTCAGGGCAGTCGATCCAAGCGGGGCTTCTGGACCCCGGCCGCGGTTGCGCCGCAAACTACGGTCCAGACTTCGCTCCCGCAACACGGGGCGGACGCCTTCGAAGTTGAGACGGACGCGAATGTCGCAAGACCAGGCAGTATCGACCGAGCCCGAGGCGGGGACCCGACCGCCTCACGATGCGCTGAAGCCCGCCGCGCAGGCCTGGTTCGAGAGCCTGCGCGACCGCATCTGCGCGGCGTTCGAGGCGATCGAGGATGCGCAGGACGGCCCGCTCGCCGACCGTCCGCCGGGCCGTTTCGTCCGCACGTCGTGGGATCGCCCGACCCCTGACGGCGGGCCGGGCGGCGGCGGCGTCATGAGCGTCATGCACGGCCGGGTGTTCGAGAAGGTGGGCGTCAACGTCTCGACCGTCTGGGGCACGTTCAGCGAGGAGTTCCGCGGCCAGATCCCGGGCGCGGCCGAGGACCCGCGCTTCTGGGCCAGCGGCATCAGCCTCGTCGCCCACATGCAGAGCCCGAAAGTGCCCGCCGCGCATTTCAACACGCGCATGCTGGTGACCACCCAGGGCTGGTTCGGGGGCGGCGGCGACCTGACGCCCATGCGGCTGGACACGCCGGAGGCCCGCGCCGACGCCGCCGACTTCCACGCCGCCTTCCGCGCCGCCTGCGACCGGCACGACCCCGGTTACTATTCGACGTTCAAGGACTGGTGCGACCGCTACTTCTACCTGCCCCACCGGGGCGAGCCGCGCGGCGCGGGCGGCATCTTCTACGACCACTTCAAGAGCGGCGACGCGCACGCCGACTTCGCCTTCACCCGCGACGTCGGCGAGGCGTTCCTGGACGCCTACCCGCGCATCGTCCGCCGCCGGATGGGAGGGACGTGGACCGAGGCGGACCGCGAGCACCAGCTGGTCCGCCGCGGCCGTTATGTCGAGTTCAACCTGATCTACGACCGCGGCACGCTGTTCGGCCTGAAGACCGGCGGCAACATCGAGGCGATCCTGATGAGCCTGCCGCCCGAGGCGCGCTGGCCATAGCCAGCGCGTCGGGTCTGCGCCCCCTCCGGCCTGCGCCGGCTAGGAGTGGGGCGTCGGTACGGGGGCCGTCGGACCGGGCTGGGTCGGCGTCGCCGGCTCCGGGCCGGGTTGCGTGAGCGGGCCGGTCAGCGGCGACGGCTCCGCATGGGGAACCGCAACGGCTGCCGGAGCCGCGGGCGAGGCCGCCGGGATGCACGAGCACGAACAGGTGCACGCCGGCGCATGATAGGTCGCGTGGTGGACAGGGTGATACACGTGCCGAGGCACCGCGTACGTCACCGGGGCCGGCACCACGTAGACGGGGCGCGGAACCGCGTAGACGATCGGCCGATACCGATAGCCCCAGCCCCAAGGCCGGTAGCCCCAGCCGCCGCGCCAGCCCCAGCCGCCCCAGCCGCCGTGCCAGCCACCCCAGCCGCCGTGCCAACCACCGCCCCAGCCACCGCCGTGCCAGCCGCCGCCCCCGCCGCCGCCGTGCCAACCGCCGCCCCAATACGCTTGGGCAGGTCGAGGCGCAGCAAGCGGGCCGAGCAGAGCGGCCGCCACGAGGGCGGACAGCAGACCGGTGCGCAGGCGCATCGCAGGTCTCCTCGATGAAACGATGACGGGCCCGCTCAACGGCGGGTGTGTCGCAAAGATCTAGTGCCGATCGGCCTCACACACTGTTTCTTAATGTATCTCGCCCGAGCGGAGGATCGCCTCGCGCAGCTTGGCGGGCGTGAAGTCCGGCGCGTGGCAGACGTCCAGGATCACCTTCTCGCGCCGGGCGATCAGCTCGATGGCCGCCGGCAGCTTGCGCACGGCCTCGTCGGGGATGACCACCGCGCCGTGGCGGTCGGCGTGCACCACCTCGTCGTGATCGACTTGCATGCCGTACACGTTCACCCCGTGGCCGTGCGTGACGAGATGCACGTGGGCGTGGCTCGGCCCGATGCGCCCGCCGAGCATCTGGAAGCCTTTCGCCCACGGGTCGATGTCGCGGAAGCTGCCGTTGGTCACGCAGCCGAGCGCGCCGAGCGCCTTGTGCACCGCCGAATGCACCTCGCCCCAGAAGGCGCCGTAGCCGGGACGGTCGTCGAGATCCTGCAGGACGACGATGGTCGGCATGTCGGACTTTGCGACGTAGTCGTACCAGTCGAGGCGCTGCGTCACCGTGCCGCGCGGCGGCTCCTTCGCGCGGATGGTGCCGGTGCGCGCTAGGCCGATCATCGGCGGCAGCGACGGATCGATGCAGACCATCGGCTCGACGGTGAAGCCGATGGCGCGCCGGTCGGGCACGACCAGTTCGAGTCCGTTGCAAATTGTCGGCGTGTCGTACTGGCGCAGCGCTTCCAGATCCGACCAGGTGAAGGGACGTTCCATGATTTCCTCCCGCTCGTTCATCGCGCCGCGAGGCGCGTCTCAGGTCATCGCGCCGCGAGGCGCGTCTCAGGTCATCGCGCCGCGCGCGGCGATCGGCCACAGGCATTCAACCACGCCGCGGCGCACGCCCACGTACCAGTCGTAGCGATCGACCGCCGGATCGCAGTGCCCGGGGATCAGCCGCAGCTTCTCGCCGAGCCTCGGCGCCGTCGTCTCGCTGCCGTATTCGAGCTTGCCGTGTTCGTCGGACGCGCTCGTGTAGCGGATGTCCGGCCGCTGCCAGACCAGCGGCATGCCGCTGTCGATCGGCACCGCCTTGTGCCCGGCGTCGAGCACCGCGACGCCCGCGCGCGGCGCGCTCATCACGCTGGCCAGCACGAACAGCGCGTGCGCGAAGCCGGCGTGGTCCCGGTTGGCCGCGTAGTCGGCGTCCATGAAGACGTAGCTGCCCGCCTGGATCTCGGTGAAGACGCCCGACGCGACCTCGTGCTCGAACGTGCCGGTGCCGGCGCCGCCGACGATGGCGCAGGCGAGGCCCTGCTGGCGCAACTGCTCGACGGTGCGCCGCGTGTGATCGGCGACCTGCGCGATGGCGGCCGCGCGGGCGTCGCGCGTGCGCAGGTGCTGCGCCGAGCCGTGATACGCCTGCAGCCCGCCGAAGACCAGGTGCGGCGATGCCGCTATGTGCCGCGCCAGCGCCACCGCGTCGGGGCCGGGTGCCACGCCGCAGCGGCCGGCGCCGACGTCGATCTCGACCAGCACCGGCAGGCGCACGCGCGCGTGCTCGGCCGCCTGCGCGATCGCTTCGACCTGGGCGGCATCGTCGGCGCAGACGGCGACGCGCGCGATGCGGGCGAGGGCGGCGAGCCGGGCGAGCTTCGCCGATCCCACGACCTCGTTGCTGACAAGGATGTCGGGCACACCACCCCAGGCGAGCGCCTCGGCCTCGCCGACCTTCTGGGTGCATTGGCCGACCGCGCCGCGCGCGATCTGCAGGTGCGCGATGACCGCGGATTTGTGAGTCTTCGCGTGTGCCCGCAGCTTGACGTCGGTGGGCGCGAGGAAGGCCGCCATGCGGTCGAGGTTCGCCTCGAACGCGTCGAGGTCGAGGATCAGCGCCGGGGTGTCGATCTCGTCTTCGCGCTGACCGGGCTGGGCGGGCGGCGGCTGCATCATGCGCGAGGTTCCGGGTTCCAGGGACGCTGCGTGCCGCCGGGCGCGATCCAGGCGTGCACCGCAGTTTCCCCTTGCGCGGTCGCCACGACAAGCCGCGTCAGCCGATAGGCAGGTCCCTCGTAGGCGACCAGCCGGCGCAGCGCGGCGGGGCCGACGTCGACAACGACGCCCGGTGTGCGCGTGCCGCGGGCGGGACGCAGCGTCGGGTAGGGCGAGCCTGCGAGCGCGACGCGCCGCCAGCCTTGCAGCGCGGCGGGACGACATCGTGCGGGCAGCCGGGGGTCGCCGCTGCGCGCGGCGAGCGTGGCCGGGTCGAGCAGCGTGCCGTAGAGGAAGACGCGCATGTGTGCTCCAGTCGCGCCAGCATCCGTAACAGGAGAGCCGGATGACCGCACGACCGCCGCTGCCGCCGTTCACGCGCGAGACCGCGGCCGAGAAGGCGCGCAAGGCCGAAGACGCCTGGAATTCGCGCGATCCCGAACGGGTCGCCGGCGCCTACACCGAGGACAGCCGCTGGCGAAATCGCGCGGAGTTCTTCGCCGGCCGCGAGGCGATCATCGCGTTCCTGTCGCGCAAGTGGATCAAGGAGCTCGCCTACCGGCTGATCAAGGAAGTCTGGGCCTACACCGGCGACCACATCGCTGTGCGCTTCGTCTATGAATGGCACGACGACAGCGGCAACTGGTTCCGCAGCCACGGCAACGAGCAGTGGGAGTTCGACGCGAACGGCCTGATGCGGCGGCGCGAGGCGAGCATCAACGACGTCCCGATGCGTGAAAGCGAGCGGAAATTCCACTGGCCCGCCCCGGGCCCGCGGCCCGAGGGACATCCGGGCCTGTCGGAACTCGGGCTGTAGCCCGCCCGCCGCACCGGCAACCGGAGAGACCGATGAGCGGATCGCAACAGGATTTCGTCGCCGCGCAGTATGCGCCCCGCGCGCAGGACTATGTCTCCAGCGCGGTGCACAGCGCCGGCGCCGACCTCGATCACATCGAGGACGTTCTGCGCGGACGAGGGCTTGCGCGCGTGCTCGATCTCGGTTGCGGCGGCGGGCATGTCAGCTACCGCGCCGCGCCGCATGTCGGCGAGGTCGTCGCCTGCGACGTCACGCCGGCGATGCTGGAGGCGGTCGCCGCCGAGGCCCGCGCGAGGGGGCTGGCCAACATCCGCACGCAACTCGCGCCGGCCGAGAACCTGCCGTTCGCCGACGCCACGTTCGATGCGGTGCTGTGCCGCTTCAGCGTGCATCATTGGCACGATATGGAGGCCGGGCTGCGGCAGGCGCGGCGTGTGACCAAGCCGGGCGGGCTGGCGATCATCGTCGACACGATCGCCGCGGCGGACCGCGTGCTGGACACGTATCTGCAGGCGATCGAGCTGCTGCGCGACGTCTCGCACGTGCGCAACTACAGCATGGCGGAATGGGTCGGCGCCCTGTCGCGCGCGGGCTTCGAGCTGACCGGCGTCGCGGTTCGTGGGCTGCGCATGGAATTTCCCATCTGGATCGCCCGCACCCATCCGCCGGCGAGCCATGTCGAGGCGATCCGGTCGCTCCAGCGGGGCGCGCCCGAGGCCGTCCGCCGGCACTTCGCAATCGGCGAAGACGGCAGCTTCGACCTGCACGGCGCGCTGTTCGAACTGTATGCTGCATAGGCGAAGCGATCGTCGACGTGCCCAAACGGTTCAAATGACAATCGCCTGAACTCCGCGTAACCTTCGGCGCAAGCGCATCGGCGGGTTTGTGAGTGCGCGAAACAAACGAGTTCCGAGACCGGGGGGACACGGCGATGCTGCGATCGTTGATTCTGTCGGCTTTGTTGGTGGCGCCGCTAGGCGCGCGCGCGGCGGACCTGCCCAAGCAAGGCACGGATTCCTATACGACTGTCTACGTGTCGATCTCGTCGGTCACGATGAAAGTCGGTGACCGTACGATCCGGAGCTACGAATCCGCCGGCGTGAGCCGCAACGACAACGGCGGACCGATGTTCAACGACATGGGCGTGCGCTGCGTCGGTACCGTCGAGATCGCCGGCAACCAGAGCACGAACCGGGGCGCCTGTGTCGATACTGACAAGGACGGCGACGAGATCTTCTCGAATTACGAGGCCAAGGGCATGGCCGGCTCGCACACGTTCGTCGGCGGGACGGGCAAGTATGCCGGGATGACCGGCACGGCTGAGTATACGGCTGAGCCGGTCAAGAGCCCCGACGGGAGACCACTGTCCATCGTCCGGCACAAGGCGAGCTGGAAGCTACCGTAGGACGCGCCTGGGCTGACAACCAGCATCGCTGTATCCGCAAGGGTGGCGTCGGGATCATCGACGAGGCGCGGAGCGGCGAGCTACGGATGGCGGCCATGAGCATGAGCTTCGTGCGCGAATTCGTACGTGACCCGGCCGCCGTCGGCGCCCTTGCGCCGAGTTCGCGGGCGCTGGCGCGCACGATCGTCGATGCGGTCGATCTCGAGAGCCGTCACGCGGTCCTGGAACTCGGTCCCGGGACGGGCGCGTTCACCGCCGAAATCCTGCGCCGTCTGCGGCCGGCCCAGCGTTACCTCGGCATCGAGCGCAATCCCGCCTTCCATGCCGCGCTGTGCGGCCGCTTCGGTGCCGAGCGGGTGGCGCTCGGCGACGCTGCCGACCTCGATCGCATGCTGCGCGCGCACGGCATCGCGCATGTCGATGGCGTGGTGTGCAGCCTGCCCTGGGCGTCGCTGCCGGCCGCGGTGCAGGATCGCGTCTTCGCCGCGCTCGGCCGCGTGCTGACGCATGGCGGGCTGTTCGCGACCTTCGCCTACCTGCAGGGCACGCTGCTGCCGGGCGGACGGGTGCTGCGGCAACGCCTGTCGCACGAGTTCGCCAGCGTTCGCCGCAGCGAAATCGTATGGGCCAACCTGCCGCCAGCGTTCGTCTACATCTGCCGGAAGTAGGCGGTCAGCTTCCCTCCATCCGCCCGATCTTCCGCAGCGCCTGCTTGAGCGCGATCAGCTTGCGGTCGCGTTCCTGGAACAGATCCTCGGGCGAGCGGCCGCCCCAGTCGAAGAAGCCGCGCCCGGCCATCACGCCGGTGCGGCCCTCGGCCACCAGCCGGTCGATCGTGTCGCTGTGGTCGCGCGGCGGCGGCGGTGTGTAGGTGCGGTTGCGCAGCGCGTCCTGCTGCAACGGCAGCCCGGTGAAATCCGCCTTCGCCAGCACCGCCACGATCGGCATCCGCAAGGCAAGCCCGTGGATCACCGACTTGTCCACGTCGTCCGGCGTGACCAGGCCCTCGTCGAGCAGGCGATAGACCTCGGTGGTGATGGCGGACTGGATGCGGTTCGCGACGTAGCCCGTGACCAGTGTGCGAAACCCGATCGGCACCTTGCCGAGCGCCTCCACCATCGCGCGCATGTGCTCGACGACCGCCGGATCGGTGTTCGGACCGGGCGCGATGTCCACCAGATCGACGAGGTAGGGCGGGGTGTACCAGTGCACGATCACCGTGCGTGCCTGCCGGCGCTCGGGCACCAGCGGGAAGACGTCGAGATAGCTCGTGTTGCTGGCGATGATCGCGTCATCGGCCAGCAGCGCATCGAGCTGCGCGTACAGCGTGCGCTTGGCCTCGGGCTGTTCGATGATCGCCTCGACGACGACGTCGACGCCGCGAACGGTGTCTTCCAGCGTCGCCGTGCACGCGATGGCGTCGGCGATGCGGGGCGCGGACCATGAGCCGTCGATCTCGCCCGTCTCGGCGAGGGTCGCTCGTGCCGTTTCGATCAGCGCCGGCGCGCGCGCGAGCGTCTGCGCATTCGTGTCGGTCAGCCGGACCCGGTGGCCGCCAAGCGCATAGACCAGCGCCAGCGCGTGTCCCATCGTGCCCGCGCCGATGACTGCCACCGTGCTCATCGCTGTTCCCTCCTCTTGCGATCCAGGAACGCCGTCATCATACGGCGCGGCTCGTCGCTGCGGAAAGCATCGGCGAAGGAGTCGATGCCAGCTTCGATCGCCCGCGCCGGCGGCAGGTCCTCCCATTGCCGCATCAGCCGCTTCTGGGCGGCCAGCGCCGCCGGGCCGCACGCCGCGATCATCGCCACCGTCTCGTCGATCGCTCCATCGAGCGCGTCTGTCGCGACGACCCGCTCGATCAGCCCCCAGCGCTCGGCCTGGTTCGCGTCGATGATGTCGCCGGTCATCAGCAACCATCGCGTGCGGCCCCAGCCGATCAGCATCGGCAGCAGCGCCGCCTCGATCACCGACGGGATGCCGACGCGCACCTCCGGCATGCCGAAGCGCGCGTCTGTCGCGGCGATCCGCAGGTCGCAGGCGGCGGCGATCTCCAGCCCGGCGCCGAGCGTGAAGCCCTGCAGCCGCGCCATGACCGGCACCGGAAGCGCGCGCACCGCGGCGCAGCAATCGTGCAGCCGGGTGATGAAGCCGCGCGCGGAGACCGGGTCGAGGTCCGCCATCTCGCGAATGTCCGCGCCGCCGATGAACGCCCGATCGCCCGCGCCGCGCAACACGACCGCCCGCAGCCCCGGCTCGGCAGCGCAGGCGGCGAGCGCGGCTTGCAGGTCGCCGAGCAGCGCGGAGCCCACGATGTTCAGCTTTGCTGCATTGTCGACGGTCACCGCGGCGACCCGTCCGCCGCCCGGTGCTGCGGACCAGCTGGTATGCACGGCCTGCGTCACGCGTTCCTCCCACCCGGCCCGTGCGCTGGCCGGCGCCCGGGAAGGTGCTACATCGCCGGGGAGAGTTGAACCCGGACAATGGCAGATCCACCGCTCACGCTGTTGCTTGGCGGAGAGAGCCTTCTCGGCCGCCGCTCCGGCATCGGCCGCGTAACGCTGCAGATCGCGCAGGCGCTTCGCCACGATCCGCGGATCGCCGAGATCCGCTTGCTGCTCGGCAGGACCAGCGAGCCGGTGTCGATGATCGACACGCTTCCGTCCGACTCCTCGCCGCCAGTCCGGTCCGCCCGCCTCGCGGCGATCATCCACGCCGTCCCGCCGCTGATGGCGTTGCGCCGGGCGATGGTGCGCCGGCAGCTCGAGGCGCATCTGGCTCGCGTGCTCGCCCCCGGCGTCAAGGCGGTGATCTACCACGAACCGAATATGATCGCGCGGCCGTTCAGCGGGCCGACCGTCATCGAGATCAACGACCTGTCCTGGCATCATCACGGCAGCTTCCACCCCGCCGAGCGCATTGCCTGGATCGAGCGAGGCCTGCCGCGCAGCCTGAAGCAAGCGCAGCGAATCGTCGCGATTTCCGAGTTCACGAAGGCCGAGATCGCAAAGGAGCTGGGGCTGTCGCCCGCGATCATCGACGCGGTGCCGCTGGCACCCGCCGCCGTATTCCGCCCGGCGAGCGCGGAGGCAGCGGCGGCGGCCCTCGCCCAGCACGATCTAGACGACCGCAGCTACGTCCTGTCGGTCTCGACGTTGGAGCCGCGGAAGAACTTCGACGGCCTGCTCGCGGCGTACCTGAAGCTGCCGGAACGGGTGCGCGAGCGGGTGCCGCTGGCGATCGTCGGCGGTGCAGGCTGGGGCGACACGCTCACCGATCGCGATGCGACGCGCGCGGTCGCGGCGGGACAGTTGCGGCTGCTCGGCTACGCATCGGACGAGACGCTCGCGATGCTGTACGCCCGCGCCGCCTGCTTCGCCTTCGTCAGCCACTACGAGGGCTTCGGCTTGCCGGTGATCGAAGCGATGGCGAGCGGCACGCCGGTGGTCGCGTCATCGACGACGGCGGTGGGCGAGACGGCGGGCGATGCGGCCGAACGTGTCGACCCGGCGGATCACGTCGTGATCGCGGCTGCGATCGCGCGCGTGCTGGACGATCCCACTCATGCCGACGCGTTGCGCGCTGCCGGGCTCGCGCGCGCCGCCGCCTACACGTGGGCGGATGTCGCCGATCGGCTGATCGACTGCTGGCGCGCGGCGCTGGCGGGATGACGCCGACCTCGGTGGCAGGAACCTCGACACACAAGCGCACGGCGGCTTAAGTCGGTCGCCGGACCGCGCAGCAGCGTCACGCGTTTCGAACCACTCGGGAGACTCCGGATGAAGTCACTGTCGCGACGCGGCCTGCTTGCGACGACGGCCGCCGGCGGCGCCGCAGTGGCGGCGACGGCGGCACGCGCCGCCTCCTTCGGCAATCCGGACCTGCCGCCGGAAGGGGCGGTCAACGTCACGAACCCCGACGCTCTCAAGATCCCCGGTCCGCACGACTCAACGCTCGCGGACACGATGCCGGCCTTCCTCGATCCGCCGCCCACCGATGTCGGCGGAATGCCGGTGTTCTGGGCCTCGTTCAACCTCGCACCCAGGCGCATCCAGGACGGCGGCTGGGGGCGGCAGGTGACGCAGGCCGATTTCGCGATCTCGCGCGAAATCTCCGGCGTGAACATGCGTCTGTCCGCCGGCGGGACGCGCGAGCTGCATTGGCACCAGCAGGCCGAATGGTCGATCGTGACCTACGGCAACTGCCGCGTCACGGTGCTCGACGCCCGCGGCCGTCCGTTCGTCGCCGACGTCAAGGAAGGCGACCTCTGGTACTTCCCGCCCGGCCTGCCGCACTCGCTGCAAGGGCTGGCGCCCGACGGAGCGGAGTTCGTGCTGGCCTTCGACAACGGCGCGTCGTCGGAGTTCAACACCCTGCCGGCGACCGACTGGCTGGCGCACACGCCGCCCGAGGTACTGGCGAAGAACTTCGGCGTGCCGGCCGAGGCGTTTCGCAACATCCCGCTGCAGAACCGCTGGATCTTCCAGGGCAAGGTGCCGGGGCCGCTGGCCGAGGCGCAGGCGACGGTTGCGTCCAAGGCCGGCGCGCCGGAATTTCCGATCGTCTTCTCGCTCTCGGGAGTGACGCCGAGCAGCGTCACGAGCGGCGGGCAGGTGCAGATCGCGGACAGCTCCAACTTCCGCGTCTCCAAGACCATCGCGGCCGGGCTGGTGACGGTGAAACCCGGCGGACTCAGGACGATGCACTGGCATCCGAACGCCGACGAGTGGCAGTACTACATGAAGGGCACCGCTCGGATGACGGTGTTCAACGCCGGACCGTCGGCCGCGACCGCCAACTTCCATCCGGGCGACATCGGCTACGTCAAGAAGGGCCTGGGCCATTACGTCGAGAACACCGGCTCGACGGATCTGGTGTTCCTGGCCCTGTTCCGCTCCGACCGTTACGAGGAAGTCTCGCTTTCGGACTGGCTGGCGCACACGCCACCCGAAATGGTGGCGGCGACCTTCAATCTCGACCCTGCGGTGATCGCGCAGTTTCCGAAGGATCGTCCGGACGTGATGCCCGAATAGGCGCTGCCGGGCGCGCCGTCAGCAGCGCCGCCTCAGTTGGCCGCTTGCAGCAGCAGGTCGGACGCCTTCTCGCCGATCATCGCGCTGGGCGCCTGCGTGTTGCCGCTGATCAGCGCCGGCATGATCGATGCGTCCGCAACCATCAGCCGGTCCACCCCGCGCACGCGCAGTTGCGGGTCGAGCACCGACGTGGGATCGCTGCCCATCCGGCAGGTGCCGACCGGGTGGTAGATCGTGTCGGCGTATTGCGGGATCAGCTTGCGAAGCTCGGC
>Ga0209040_10001088_pt1 | contig 21161 bp, 21 predicted proteins | sample BogFormECP12_OM3_FD_188240 | JGI IMG/M metagenome (GOLD analysis project Ga0209040, IMG submission 188240) | Bog forest soil microbial communities from Calvert Island, British Columbia, Canada - ECP12_OM3 (SPAdes) (version 2) | ecosystem: Environmental > Aquatic > Freshwater > Wetlands > Bog ... | reverse complement strand
CCGCCAGCGGCCGGCATGGCGAACGCCCCATGTCCCCCGACGCCCGCCAACGACAACGACCGCCACGGGCCGCCTACAGGCCGCCTCGCCATACGCCGCGGACGCATCAACCAATGGCCGGACGCGACGGCGAGGGCCGAGCGCATCGGGGCAGACCCCGCGATCACGGCTCGTGTCCTTGATAGCGGCGGACGAAAATGGCCGCCCACGGGCCGCCTACAGGCCTCCTCGCCATACGCGGCGGACGCATCAACCAATGGCCGGGCAATGAGACGCCCGCCCTTGAGCCTTCCATGGGCCGCCGCGAGGCTATGCGGACCGGGCCATCAGCCTTCGCCCTCACGCCCGCCATCGCCTTCACCGTCGCAGGTTCGCAGGGAAGCCCGCCCCCGGCCGTCTTGCCCCTCGCCCTCGCTTCTCCCTCGCTTCCGCTTCATGCCCGCCAGCCCCAAATGCCCGCCAGCGGCCTCCGCAAGCCCGCCAGCAATGGCCATGCCGAGGAGAGAGCGGATCGGAGGCGAACGCGGGAGCCGAGCAAGGCGTCGAGCGAGTGCGCCGCAGCACATATTCAGGCACGCGAATGTATGAATGTGAGCCGATTGCCCGCTGAGCCTGTCGAAGCGTGGCATGGGTTTTCATGTCAGTGGAGGACAGCAGAAAGGCGGGGCCGAGACATGGAACGTATTCAGAAAGCCGAGCGCCGTCGCTTGCGTTTGTACCGTCCTCGCAAAGCCCCGGAATTGCTATACGTGCAAGTAACTCATGCGGGCGTAAATAATATTGTTTACGTATTCGTGGAAGTATTCATAGCAGCACGCCTGTACAGCTCACGCAACGCCCACGCGCCCGCGCGCCGCGCGATTTGCCGCATTGTTGACATAGTTGGCGGTATGTCCCTCTCTGTCCCCCCCCAAAAGCAAGACAATGAAAGGCTTAATTCCATAGAATATCAGTGAAATCCAGAAATTTCGAGAGACATAGTTACAATATAATGACGGTGATTTGATTTAGATCCGCCTGAGCCGCACATAAAGCGCCCCCGAGCCGCCATGGGCGCGCCCCGCCTCCTCGAACCCAAGCACGACCGTCCGCAGGTCGGGTTCGCGCAGCCAGTGGGGCGCTAGCCGCCGGAGCACGCCGCGCTGCTGTCCGAAGGGGGCCGGCTCGTCGAGCGGGCCGCCCTTGCCGGTGACGACGATCACCAGTCTCGCGCCGCGGGCCTGCGAGTGGCGCAGGAAGCCGCGCAGCGCCTGATGCGCCTCGGCCTGGGTCATCCCGTGGAGGTCGATCGCGCCGTCGATCGCGCCGCGGCCGCGCGCGAGTTCGCGCTTGAGCCGCCGTTCGATCGGCGCGAGCGGCAGGGCGCGGGGCTTGGCCGGCCTCGGCTCGGGGGCGCCGGCCGCATCCGCGGTCGGCGGAGCCGGCGCCTTCGGCGCATGCTGCCGCGAGGCCACGGGCAGGCTCGCCCCGCGCCGCCGCGAGACCGAGCGCGCGACCTCGGTCCAGAGCGCGATCTCCTCGTCGCTGAGCCGCCTTAGGCGGTGTGGCGGCGCCTCCTTCACGGCTCGTCTCCAACAGGCAGAAGCACGGCGAATGCGCCGCTGTGGCGGATCGCTCCGGCGCGCGCGCCCGCCGCATCGCCGCCGCCGAAGAATATGTCGGCGCGAGCCGGTCCGACAATCGCCGAGCCGGTGTCCTGGGCGATCATGAGCCGCCGGAACGGGCGTGGGGCTTCGTCCGCCCAAGGCAGGTCCGCCTCGATCCAGAACGGCAGGCCGTAGCTCCACAGCGTCCGGTCGACCGCAATCGAGCGCAAAGGCGTCAGCGCGACGCCGGCGCCGGCGACCGGGCCGAGGCTGGCGTCGAAATCGTCGACAAGCCGGAAGAACACGAACGAGCAGTTCCGCCGCATAAGTTCGAGACCCCGCTCGCCTTCGCCCAAGCCCGCGGCGCGAAGCCAGGCCTTGAGACTTGCCAGTGACATCGCGCTCTCGGCGATTTCGCCCGTCTCGATCAGGATCCTCCCGATCGACGTATAGGGCAGGCCGTTGCGTCCGTCATAGGCGAGCCTCGCCCGCCGCCCGTCGGGGAACTCGACCTGAGCCGAGCCCTGCACCTGAATGAGGAACGCTTCGACCGCGTCGCGGAGCCAGACGATTGGGTTCCGCCGCTCACGCTCGATCGCCTCGCGGTCACCATAGGGAACGAGCGACCCGTCGCTTCGCCGCCGCGCGCCGCTGACGCCCTCAGGAAAGCCGGGGAGCGTCGCGCCTGGGGCGAGGCTCACGAGATCGGGCGGGCGCGCGAGGATCGGCCAGCGAAAGGTGTCCGTCTCAACCGGGGACCCCTGGACGCAGGGTTCGTAATAACCGGTGAGGAAGCCTGCGGCGGGCGGCTCGGGGATAATCCGGAATGGGCGAAAGCAGGCCTCGAAGAAGCGTCGTGCGCCAGCGTCGTCCCCGGCGCCTGAAGTGAGAGCGACACGCGCGGCCGCAACGAGAGCGGCCGACGGCGGACGAGCCGTCCTTGCGCCGGCCTTGAGCTCTGCGAGGCCGCGCGCCGATCGTTCGAAGCAGCGAAACGCCGCCAGAAGGTTGTCGTCGCCAAAGCCCTCGAGGTCGTCGAAGTCGAGCGGTTCGAGGCGCGGCGGCGCGGGCCCCGGCAAGGGATCAGCGTTCCGCCTGGGTTGCGGTCAGCCGCCAGTTGGGGTCGCGCGAGCGCACGTCGCGGACGAACGTCCAGAGATCGAGATGGTCGGCGACTTCGGTCGGCGAGCCGTCGACCACGGTCCCGGCGCCGTCGCGGGTGACCGAGGCGAGCTTGCTGGCAAAGCGAACGGTGATTTGCGCGTTCGTTCCGGCGAGTTGCGCCGCGGCGATGGTCGCGTCGTCGATCGAGACCACCGTCGTGGACATGGTGTGGCCGGCCGCCGCGCGGGCGCGGATGGCGTTGTCGAAATTGGCGAAGGCCTCGGGCGCCATCAGCCCGTGAAGAGTTGCGGAGTCGCCGGCTGCGAAGGCGTGCACGATCATATCGTAGGCCGCACGCGCGCCGGACAGGAAGCCTTCCGGCGCGAAGCCAACGTCTGCGGCCGCGATGGCGTCGAGACCGCTCCAGGCGTCGGGATCGCCGACGCTCTTCCACCGGTCGGCGGCGGGCGCCACAGGCGGGGGGCCAGTCGGCGCCGCGTCCACGGGGGCGACCGCGGGTGCGGGACTGGGCGCGCGGCGCAACGGTGCGAGGAGCCCGCCGGTCGGGCGTTCCGAGTCGGAGCGCATGCCCAGCACCGAGCGAAGCTTGTATGCGACGAACAGCGCCACCAGCGCGAAAATGACGGTCGGAAGGTCAATGTCGGGCATCGGTCTCAAAATCCTTGCTCGGGGTGGCTCCCGAAACTCATCCATACCTAGGCGCAAGCCGGCGTTTTGGCTAGGACGGGAATCAAAGCCTGCGCGGCAGACAGAGATGCCGCCACGCCTTCGGTGCAAAGGAGTCCTCGATGCCGGGCGAGAACGCGTGACCCAAAGAAGCGCGATCGGCGTCGTCGGCGCCGGCGCATGGGGAATGGCGCTCGCCAACGCCGCGGCGGCGGCGGGCCGCGACGTCGTGCTGTGGGGCCGCGACCCCGAACGGATGCGGCGAATCGCGACGACCAGGCTCAGCGACAGGCTGCCGGGCGTGCAGCTGGCCGCCTCGGTGACGGCGATCTCGGAAATAGAACACCTCGCGCCCTCGGCGGCGATCCTCGTCGCCGTCCCGGCCCAGGCGACGCGCGAAGCGGCGGCCCGGCTCGCCGCCCTGCCGGGATCTGTGCCTCTGGTGGCCTGCGCCAAGGGCATCGAGCGCGTCACGCATGCTTTCATGACCGAAGTCCTTATGGAGGCGGCGCCGGGTCGGCCGGCGGCGATCCTTTCAGGCCCCTCCTTCGCCGCCGACGTCGCGGCTGGATTGCCAACCGCCGTGACCCTCGCCTCGAGCGACGAGGGTCTCGCGCGCTCGCTTTGCCGTCTTCTGCACGGGCCGAACCTCAGGCTCTACCACTCGATCGACGTTCGTGGCGTCGAGATCGGGGGAGCCGCGAAGAACGTGCTCGCGATCGCCTGCGGCGTCGCCGCCGGCCGCGGGCTCGGGGCGAGCGCAGTCGCCGCTCTCGTCGCGCGAGGCTTCGCCGAACTGCGCCGCTTCGGCGAGGCGTTCGGCGCCAGAGGGCCGACCTTTATGGGTCTTTCAGGCCTCGGCGACCTCGTCCTCACCTGTTCCTCAGCGCAATCGCGCAACTACGCGTTCGGCTTTGCGCTCGGGAAGGGCCGGAGCGTTCAAGAGGCCCGGGAAGGGCCCCTTGCCGAGGGCGCCTTCACCGCCCTGGCGCTGATGGAGATGGCCCGCGCGCGTGGGGTCGACATGCCGATTTCCAATTGCGTCGAGGCGCTTGTCGAAGGCTCGCTAGACGTCGCAGAAGCGGTCGGGGCGCTGCTAGGACGGCCGCAAAAAGGCGAGGAATAGGCCGAAGAGGCGCGCGCAGCTTTGCAATTCCCCGCAGCCTCGCTTAAGCCTGAAGAGGCAGAGTTGGAGGCCTCCCGCATGCTCTTCATCGCCACTTGCGTCGATAAGCCGCACAGCGTCGAAAAGCGCAAGGAGAGCCGGCCGGCGCATCTCGCCTATCTGAACGCGCTCGGCGCAAGGGTGAAGACCGGCGGCGCCCTGTTGGGGCCGGACTATCAGACCCCGGTTGGCTCGATGATCATTTTCGAGGGCGAAAGCGAGGATGATATCCTCGCCCTACTGGCGAAGGATCCCTATTCGATGGCCGGCCTGTTGGACAGCGTCAGCGTGAGGCCATGGCGTCCGGCCGTCGGCAAAGCTTTTTGCGTGAGGCGACAATGGCGCACTGGCTATTCAAGAGCGAGCCTTCGGCCTGGTCGTTCGAGAAGCTCGCGCGATGCGGCGCGGCCGGAACGGACTGGAGCGGCATTCGCAATCATACCGCCAAGCTCAACATGCAGGCGATGAAGGTCGGCGAGCAGGGCTTTTTCTATCATTCGAACGAGGGCAAGGCGATCGTGGGGATCGTCGAGGTCTCTAAGGGCTACCGGCCCGATTCGACCGACGCCAGCGGCAAGTTCGGGATGGTGGACATTCGCGCCGTCCGCCCGTTGCCGCGCCCGGTGACTCTCGAGGAGGTGAAGGCTGAGAAACGCCTGGCGTCGATGGCGCTGGTCACGAACTCGCGCCTTTCCGTCCAGCCGGTGACGGGGGCGGAATGGGCGCTGATTTGCAAGATGGGCGAACTTTAGCCTCGCAACGGAGCCAAAGCGGCACGCTACGGAGTGGCTAAGACCAAAGCATCACACGGCGCTGGCTTGTCGGGCTTCCCCGCGTTGGGGCATAAGCGCAGTCCATCTGGTTGAGTCGCCGGCGCAGCCGGCGCAATTGGTTGGGAGGAGCCCGTGTCCGACAAGGTTTATGACGTTCCGGCCGAATGGGCAAAGCGCGCGTGGCTGAACGAGGCAAAATACGAGCAGATGTACAAGCGCTCGGTCAACGACCCCCAGGGGTTCTGGGCCGAACACGGCAAGCGCATCGACTGGTTCACGCCCTACACCAAAGTCAAAAATACCTCGTTCGACGCCCATAACGTCTCGGTCAAATGGTTTGAGGACGGCGTAACCAACGTCGCCCACAACTGCATCGACCGCCATCTGCCCAAGCGCGCCAACCAAACCGCGATCATCTGGGAGGGCGACGATCCGTCGAAGTCCAAACACATTACCTACGCCGAACTCGCCGACCAGGTCGGGCATTTCGCCAACGTGCTGAAGGGTCATGGCGTCAAGAAGGGCGACCGCGTCACGATTTATCTGCCGATGATTCCTGAGACGGCCTATGCGATGCTCGCCTGCGCCCGGATCGGAGCGATTCATTCGGTCGTGTTCGGCGGCTTCTCAGCCGAGGCGCTCGCAGGCCGCATCGCGGACGCCAAGTCGGAAGTCGTCATCACTGCGGACGAGGGCCTGCGAGGCGGGCGCAAGGTGCCGTTGAAGGCCAACGTTGACGCAGCCATCGAAAAGGTCGGCGGCGTCAAGACCGTGATTGTCGTCAAGCGCACCGGAGGCGACGTCGGCTGGGAGAGCGGGCGGGACGTCTGGCTGCATGATGCCGTGAAGGCGGTGACCGCGCATTGCCCGCCCGAGCCGATGAAAGCCGAGGATCCGCTGTTCATCCTCTATACCTCCGGTTCGACCGGCGCCCCCAAAGGCGTCCTCCACACGACCGGCGGATATCTCGTCTTTGCCGCAATGACCCACCAATACGTCTTCGACTACCACGACGGAGACATCTACTGGTGCACGGCCGACGTAGGCTGGGTCACGGGCCACAGCTACATCGTGTACGGCCCGCTCGCGAACGGCGCCACGACGCTAATGTTCGAGGGCATCCCGAACTATCCCTCGATGAGCCGCTTCTGGGAAGTCGTCGACAAGCACAAGGTCAACATCATCTACACCGCTCCGACCGCGATCCGCTCCCTGATGGGCGTGGGCGAAGAGCCGGTGAAAAAGACGAGCCGCGCGTCTCTGCGCCTGCTCGGCACGGTCGGCGAGCCGATCAATCCCGAAGCCTGGGAGTGGTACCACCGCGTCGTCGGCGACAACCGCTGTCCGATTGTCGACACCTGGTGGCAGACCGAGACTGGCGGCATTCTCATCACCCCTCTGCCCGGCGCAATCAAGCTGAAGCCCGGCTCGGCGACCCGACCGTTCTTCGGCGTCATCCCGGAAATCGTGGACGGCGCCGGCAATGTCCAGGAAGGGGCCTGCGAGGGCAATCTCGTCATCGCCGATTCATGGCCCGGACAGATGCGCACGATCTACGGCGACCATGCCCGGTTCGTGAACACCTATTTCGCCGCCTATCCTGGGAAGTATTTGACCGGCGACGGCGCGCGCCGCGACGCCGATGGCGACTACTGGATCACCGGCCGCGTCGACGACGTCATCAATGTCTCCGGTCATCGCATGGGAACGGCGGAAGTCGAGAGCGCGCTCGTCGCCCACCCGAAGGTGTCGGAAGCCGCAGTCGTCGGCTATCCCCACGACATCAAGGGCCAGGGCATCTACGCCTATGTCACCGTGATGGCGGGGGTGGAGCCGACCGAGGAACTGCGAAAGGAGCTCGTCGCCTGGGTGCGCAAGGAAATCGGACCGATCGCCTCGCCTGACCTGGTCCAGTTCGCGCCCGGCCTGCCCAAGACCCGCTCGGGCAAGATCATGCGCCGGATCCTACGCAAGATCGCGGAAAACGAATACGGCTCGCTCGGCGACACCTCGACGCTCGCCGATCCGGCTGTGGTCGGCGAACTGATCGGCAACCGCCAGAACCGAGGCAAGACCTGAACGTCGGGAGGCTCTACCCAGAAGGTCGTGACTACGGCTGCGAAAGAAAGGGCGTGCTAGTCTAGACCTAGCTTCTAAGGCGCAATCGACAGTTCCTGGGCCGACTCGATCTTGGTCGCGAGAATGACCGCCTGGGTCCGGCTTTCCACGCCGAGCTTCTGCAAGATCGCGGACACGTGGGCCTTCACGGTCGCTTCTGAGACGCTGAGTTCGTAAGCGATCTGCTTGTTGAGCAGGCCCTGCGACAGCATCATCAGCACGCGGATCTGTTGCGGCGTTAGCGAAGCCAGCCGTCGCGCCAACGCGCTCGATTCCTTGTTCGGCTGCGCGTTCGGATCGAAGTCGGGCGGCGTCCATCGTCCGCCGTCGAGAACCTGCACGATCGCCTCCCGCATTGTTTCGAGCGCTGTGGATTTCGGGATGAAGGCCGCCGCCCCGAATTCGAGGCAGTGGCGGATCACCGCGCGGTCCTCGTTGCCGGAAACGACGATGACGGGAGTCGAGGGGCGCTCCGATCGGAGGAACAAAAGTCCGGAAAAGCCACGGACGCCTGGCATGGTCAGATCGAGCAGCACGAGGTCGGTTTCAGGCGAGCTTTCGAGCGCAGAGGCCATGCTGTCGAAATCGTGCGCCACCGCAATCTCGGCCCCCGGGGTCGCCGCGAGCACAGCCTCTCTCAGTCCGCCGACGACCAGCGGGTGGTCATCGGCAATCAGAACGCGAACATTCTCGCCTTCACTCATCGTTTCCTCCGCGGGCCATGCGGGCTCCCGCGACAATCGCCCAACCGATCGTCAATGTCACGCCCTCGTCACAGAGAAGACAGCAGTCTTCAAGTTCTGGCCTCAGCGTGCGGAAGCCGCCCAATTTGGCGGAGGGCCTCCGCGAGGGCGATCGCAGCCGCCACCCCGACGTTCAGCGATCGGAGGGGCGGTCGGATTGGTATGCGCACGCGCGCGTCGGCAGCCGCGCTTACCGATTTCGGCACGCCCGCCGATTCACGCCCCACAAGAATGACGTCCCCGTGGGCGAAGGCGAAATCCCACAAATTGGTCTCGCCGCTTGTTGTGAGGAGCACCAGGCGGCGCTCGGCCGCAATGCGCCACGCCTCGAATATCGTCCAGGAATCATGGCTAGCGATCCGGACGCCGCTCAGATAGTCCATTCCGCCGCGCCGGAACCGGCTGTCGGCCATGCAAAAGCCGGCGGGCTCGATGACCGCCGCCTCGACGCCGAGACAGGCGCAGGTGCGCATCATGGCGCCCGCATTCTGGGCGATGTCCGGCTCGTACAGGGCCAGCAGATACGGCGCGACAGCTTCGCTCATGGCTCGCCGCATTTAGCCGTCTGTTCGGCCAAGCGAAAGCAGGAACACGACCAAAGGTCGAGCGCGACGACGTTTCCGGCTATGGACAACCAAAAGGATCGATGCGAAAAGCCGCCTCGAATGTCGACGGCACCAGCGCGGGCCGCGCGTTCGACGCCGGTTGCGCCCGGCGACATGATCGGTAGGCCAATCATCTGCGAAAGGCCGCAACTGGATGCGCGACGGTCCCGAACGGCGCGCCTCACTGAACTGTCTTGGGGGTTGAATTGGCCAGCGCAGCGACGATCGAAGCACCAAGTCGGAGGGATTTCCTCTTCCTCACCGCTGGCGCAGTTGGAGCCGTCGGAGTCGCCGCGGTTGCCTGGCCGCTCGTCGACCAAATGAGTCCGGACGCGTCCACGCTCGCGCTGGCCTCGACCGAAGTCGATATCGGCGCGATCCCCGAAGGTCAGATTGTCACGGTCAAATGGCGCAGCGGACCTGTGTTCATTCGTCACCGGACGAAGAAAGAAATCGAGGACGGCGAGAACGTTCCGCTCGGCGAACTCAGGGATCCGCAGACGGACCAGTCTCGGGTGAAGAAGCCGGAATGGCTGATCGTAGCCGGCGTCTGCACGCATTTGGGTTGCGTGCCGCTCGGGCACGAGGGCAAGTACGAAGGCTGGCTCTGCCCTTGCCATGGCTCGATCTACGACACGTCAGGGCGCATCCGTCAGGGACCGGCGCCGCTCAATCTTGCCGTCCCGGAATATGCGTTCCTCACCGACACGAGGGTGAAGATCGGCTGAGCCAGCCCGTTGAGCGCCCCGTATCGTTTTGGATTCAGTTTGGTCAACGCTATCCAGAGATCCATGCCATGAGCGGTCCCTCGACCTACGTTCCCAAGAGCGCAATCGGACGCTGGTTCGAATCGCGGTTGCCCTTGATGGGCCTGGTCCATTCCTCGTTCGTCGCCTATCCGACGCCGCGCAACCTCAACTACATGTGGGCGTTCGGCGCGATCCTGTCTTTCATGCTGGTCGCCCAGATCGTCACCGGCGTCGTACTCGCGATGCACTACGTGCCTTCGGCGACGGAGGCTTTCGGTTCGATCAACCACATCATGCGGGATGTGAACTACGGTTGGCTGGTCCGCTACATGCATACGAACGGCGCGACGCTGTTCTTTCTCGCCTGCTACATCCATATGTTTCGCGGCATCTATTACGGCTCATTCAAGGCTCCCCGCGAACTTCTCTGGATCATCGGCGTGGTGATCTACTTCCTGATGGCCGCAACGGCTTTTCTCGGCTACGTCCTCCCCTGGGGCTCGATGAGCTTCGCCGGCGCGACGGTTATCACCAACCTCCTCTCGGCTATTCCCTTGGTGGGAACCGCGATAACACATTGGCTCTGGGGCGGTTACGCGGTCGGCGATCCGACGCTCAACCGCTTCTTCTCGCTGCACTATCTGCTCCCCTTCATCATTGTCGGCGCCGTGGGCCTACACGTCTGGGCGCTTCACGTGGCGGGGCAGAACAATCCCGACGGCGTCGAGGTCAAGAACGCCGAGCGCGACACCGTTGCGTTCACACCCTATGCAACAATCAAGGACGTCTTCGCGCTTTCGGTTTGGCTCATCATTTACGCCTGGCTGATCTTTTACATCCCCAATTACGTCCTTGACGCCGACAACTCAAACATCGCCAATCCCCTCGCGACGCCCGCACATGTCGTGCCGGAATGGTATCTGCTGCCGTTCTATGCGATCCTGCGCGCCATACCGAATAAGCTCATGGGCGTGATCGCGCTGTTTGCATCGATCGCGATTCTCGCGTTCCTGCCGTGGCTTGACCGTTCGCCGGTCAAGTCGGCCAAGTACCGCCCCACCTATCGCTTCTTCTTCTGGGTGTTTGTCGTGATCTGCATTGGTCTCGGATGGCTCGGCTCCCAGGAGCCGACCGAGGGCCTGACGCTGATCGCCCGCTTCCTCACCGTGGGATATTTCGGCTTCTTCCTCATAATCATGCCGCTGCTCAGCTTCACCGAGAAGACGAAGCCCATTCCGGCTTCGATCGCGGACGCCGTACTTCCGAAGAAGGCGGACGCCGCCGCGGCAGCCCAGGCGTGAACGGCGACCGATCCCAAGGGAAGACACTGATGATCCGCTTCAAATCCGCCGCCCTTGCCTCGGCAGTTCTTGTCCTCTCTTTCGGCGGGTTCGTGCTCGCGCAGGAGGAGGCGGACCAGCCCAAGCCGCCGCGCCAGGAGTGGAGTTTCGCAGGCATGTTCGGCACGTATGATCAGGCGCAGTTGCAGCGGGGCTTTCAGGTCTACCGCGAGGTATGCAGCAACTGCCACGCGCTCAGCATTCCATTCCGCGCCCTCGCCGATCCGGATGGCCCGGGATACAGCGAGGACCAGGTGAAGACGCTCGCGGCGAGCTACCAGGTCACCAACGCTGAGCCCAACGACAAGGGCGAGATCTTCAAGCGGCCGGGCACCCCGGCGGACCTCATTCCGCGCCCCGAAGCCTATCCCAACGATCAGGCGGCAGCAGCGGTCTTCGGCAAGGCGCCGCCGGACATGAATCTTCTCGCCAAGGCTCGCAAGTACGAGCGGGGATTCCCGTGGTTCGTCTTCGACGCGCTGCCCGGGCTCGAGTACCAGGAAGTGGGCTCCGACTACATCGACGCGATCCTCAACGGCTACACCAAGCCTGACGATCCCCAGTGGAATCTCTACTACCCCGGTCACAAGATTGCGATGCCGCAGCCGATCGCCGACGGCGCGGTCAAATACACTGACGGCACCGCTCCGACCCTCAACAACTATTCAAAGGACATGACGGCGTTCCTGACCTGGGTCGCCGAGCCGAACCTCCCCGAGCGAAAAAAGATCGGTCTTCGGGTGATGCTCTTCCTGGTCGTGCTCGCGGGCCTGCTCTATTTCACCAAGAAGCGCGTCTGGGAAGCGGCCCACTGACGGAGCAACAGCGTATCATCCTCGTCGACGCCCTCGGTCCCCGCGGGCGTATGCGTTTCTAGCCAGGCGGTTGATCCTGCTGCGGCGCCGGTCGATAGTGCAGGCGAACGCGAAGGGGCACACGAATGGCGAAGGCGATAGTCGGAGTGATCGGCGGCTCGGGCGTCTACCACCTCCCCGGTTTGACCGATGTGCGCGAAAAGGCTGTTCCCACTCCGTGGGGCGATCCCTCTGATGCCCTGCGCTTCGGCCGGGTCGGCGGGACAGAGGCGGTGTTCCTCGCCCGGCACGGTCGCGGCCACCGCTTCTCGCCCTCCACCATCAACTATCGCGCCAATATTGACGCGCTGAAGCGCGCCGGCGTCACCGACATCATCGCGCTTTCGGCCTGCGGCTCGTTTCACCGCGAACTCTACCCGGGTATGTTCGTGATGATCGATCAGTTCGAGGACCGGACGTATCTGCGTCAGTCGAGCTTTTTCGGCACGGGATGCGTCGCCCATGTCTCGATGGCGCACCCGATCGCTCCCCTGCTGCGCCGGCGCCTCCTCGCCGCCGCGGAGGCGGAAGGCATTCCGTGCCGGGACGGCGGCACATATGTATGCATCGAGGGGCCGCAATTCTCGTCATTCGCCGAATCGCTCGGCTACCAGTCGCGCGGCGCGGACGTCATCGGCATGACCGGCGCGACCGAGGCGAAGCTGGCGCGCGAGGCCGAAATCTCCTATGCGACTGTCGCCATGGTGACCGACTACGATTGCTGGCATGAGGAGCACGAAGCGGTCGACGTCGCCGCCGTCATCAAGGTAATGGGCGACAACGCCGACAAGGCGAGCGCCCTGGTCGCCCGCGCTCTTCGCGACTTTCCGGCCGAGCACGAACCCTGTCCGGCCGGCTCAGATCGTTCGCTCGAATTCGCCATCATCACCCATGCCGGCGATCGCGATGCCGAATTGGTGACGAAACTCGACGCGGTCGCGGGACGCGTGCTGCGAGGTTGACGCCGCCTTGCGCGTCGACGGGTCTTCACCCTAGAAGGAGCCCGGTTGCGAGCCGGATAATGGGCTCCGCCCGCAGCGGGGTTGTCAGCCATGAAGTCCTGGATCGAGAACTTCCTGTTCGGCTGCCGCTGGCTTTTGGTCCCCCTCTATATTCTTCTCGCGCTGAGCCTGTTCGAGATGCTCTTCCAGGCCGCGGTGAAGGTCTACGAGGTTGTGCAGCACTTCTGGACAATGGGCGAAGAGGGCGTCCTGCTGTCGGTCCTCGGCATCGTCGACATGACGCTGACCGCTTCGCTGGTCGTGATCGTCTTCATATCCGGCTACACGAACTTTGTGGCGCCGGTCGCCATGTACGAAAACGACGGGCGGCCGCACTGGATCGCCGAGATCGATTTCAGCGAACTGAAGCTCAAACTGATGGCCTCGATCGTGGCGATCTCTGCGATCAAGCTGCTCGAAGGCTTCATGGACATCGCCAACGAAAGCGACCGCGAGCTCGCCTGGCTTGTAGGCATCCATCTGACCTTCGTCGTCTCGGCGCTGGTGCTGGCGCTCGCCGACCGTCTCGGGCACCGTTCGCGCCCGGCCGGCGGCGACGCCGAGGGCGTCTGAGCCTACTTCTCCAGAACGACGGTCCGGCACTCGGGCGGCAGCTGCGCCATCGTGATCGGCGGTTTGGGCTTGCTCGGCGCCGGATGCAGAGCCTCGTCGGTGAACCACCAGGCTAGTGACTTGTCGCAGCCGTCGCCGGGCGGCAGCGGATCCTGGGGCGCACAGGTTGTCTCGCCGGCGGGGCACTTGATGCGAATATGGAAGTGGTAGTTGTGCCCCCAGTAGGCGCGCACCCTGTTCATCCAGGGTTCGCCCTTATGGGTCTCGCAGAGCGCCTTCTTGATCGCGGCGTTGACGAAGATGCGGTCGACCTGGGGCTCCTCGGCGGCCGCCTTGATGATCCCGGCCTGGGCCTCCGACCAATTGGACCTGTCGACCGAGAGTCCGTCCTCCGTCACCATGTTGACCGCCGACATCTCCTCGCGCTCCTCGCGGCTCAGCGTATGATCGGGCATCGGCGTCAGCCAAACGTCGGCGTCGAGGCCGACCTGGTGCGAGGCGTGCCCGGTCATCATCGGGCCGCCGCGCGGCTGGGAAATGTCGCCGACCAGAATGCCGTTCCATATGCCTTCCGCCTTGGCCTTGCGCGAGAAGCGTTCGAGGAAGGCGATCATCGCCGGATTGCCCCACATCCGGTTGCGCGAGAGCCGCACCACCTGCCAGGACTCGCCGTCCACAGGCAGCGCCTTGGCGCCGACGAGGCAGCCGCGCCAATAATAGCCAATCGAGCGGACTCTCGCCTCGATCGGGGTCAGCGCGCGGCCGAACACCTCTTTTGCGGGGAGGTTCGGGTCGGATGGATTGGCGAGCGGAGGCAGGGGTTTGTCATCGAGCGTCCCCTTGTCCTGGGCGAGAGCGGGCGCAGCGCAAGCCTGAGCGGCCAACGCGAGGACAAAGGCTATCAGGGACGCGCGCATGACCTCTCCGTCGGGACTATGAAGCGCCAGTCTAGAGCCGAAGCGCGTCAACAGTTCGTTAACCATGAGCGCATTGCCCTGCGCTCGCGTCGATTTCGTGGCCGCACGGCTCTTCATCAATTCGTAAGCCCGCTTTGCAAAAGGTCTTTCGATGCCGCCAACGGATTGTTAAGGATCGGGCGATGCGGGGTCCTTCTCTTCAGCGAACGCGATCGGCGGGTCTGGGGTTTGGCGCGGCGCTGATGCTGGCGAGCTGCGCCGCTCCGCCGCCGCCCTCCGGGCCGGGCCCCAAGCCGCAGGGGGGGATCACCACGATCGACGGCGCGAATGTCGAGCTCTCCTCGTTCCAGAACTCAGCCTTCCCCTATCACGGCCTCATCCCGAACTATCAGGAGACGGGCAAGACTCGGCCTTTCCTCGATGTCGACGATAACGGCCGCCTGGGGCATTCGAGCCCGCGCGGGGGGCTTCTGTGGGAGGACCAGACTTATAACGACCGCACGGTGCTGCTTGCCGCGCCGCAGTCCTTCGACCCGAGCCAGTCGGGGGTCATCATCGTCTTCTTCCACGGCAACCAGGCGACGCTGACCCGCGACGTGATCGCCCGCCAGCAGATCGTTCGCCAGCTGGCCGACTCGGGGCTGAACGGCGTGCTGATCGCACCGCAGCTTGCGGTCGACGCGCCCGATTCGAGCGCTGGCAAGTTCTGGTCGCTGGGCGGCTTCGCCGCCTTTCTCAACGAGGCCGAGGGCAAGCTCGGCGACTTCTATCCCAGCGCGCGCGGCGCGTTCCGGCGGATGCCGGTCGTGATCGTGGCGTACAGCGGCGGCTATCTGCCAGCGGTCTATTCGCTGACCGTCGGGGGCGACACCGGCCGGGTTCGCGGGCTCGTGCTGCTCGACGCGCTCTATGGCGAGCGCGACAAGTTCGTGAGCTGGGTCGAGGGGCCGGGGCGCAACGCCTTCTTCGTCAGCGCCTATTCGACCTCCTCGCGCGAGGGCAACATGGCGATCGAGGCCGAACTCCAGCAGGCGGGCCTCAAGACCGAGGACGCCCTTCCGGCGACGCTTTCGCCCGGCGAGATCGCCTTCGTCGACGCCGGCATGGTCGACCATAACGACTTCGTCACTTCCGCCTGGGGCGGCGCCCCGTTGCGCGACATCTTCTCCCGCATGAGGTAGATAAGCACTCTTCAACTATGGTAAAATCCGCCTGTAATTTCGTTTGCTTTCCTGGACTATCCTGAAATTTCCTTGCATCTGGGCCTTGAATTCTCTTGAATTTCCTTGAATTCTCTCCTCGGAATCGGGACCTTTCAATGGGTTACGGGCGTTGTCCAGGCGGGACTGACGGGAATTTCTTTCTCGGCCCTATCCTCGTAGCAAAGACGCCGTCCGTCGCCTAGAAGGACGGGGACTACTTCTGTGGTAACGGTGGCCGTCGCATCGCTCATATCGAAAGCACCATAGCACGGATTCAGATTCTCAGAAAGCAATTACCCGCGCTTGGCCCCAATGCTGGCGCTCTCAGCGGATCGGGGAGGTCGGTTCGGTGGGAGCTGGGACTTGAAGCTCGAGAACACGCGCGGTCAGCCGTCGCTGCGCGCCTTCGTGCCGCAAATCGCGCGATTGACAGCCTGCCGGGATGCGACTCTGCTCCGGGGAGATCATTTTCCGGGGCGACGGGCGATGCGGCGAACCGGCAGATTGCAAGTCTTTATCGCAATCGTCCTGCTGGCGTCCGTCGGCGCGCTAGGCGCTGAACCTGCGAAGCCCCGGAGAGGCTCCGGCTGTGCAGTCCTGCACGATGGCCGACCGCAACCTCTGCAACGCCGACGCTTCGCGATCTTATCGCGACTGCTCGCTGCTCGAAACCTGCGCCCGGGCTTGCTGCCTCAAGCCGACGGATTGCCTCGCCTCGCAAGGCTGTCAGTCCAGCTACCCGGCTTGCGCCCGGTGACCTCGCGCCTGATGATATCGTCCCAAGCGGACCCCGCGCCCCGTCGCGTCGGCGCGGCGCGAGGCCCGATCGGTTAATAATCGGCCGTCGTCAGTCGACAGCTTCGGGGACTCTGATGCGCTTCGCGCCCTCGCGCTCCAGAAGGGTCGGGATATAGGCGCCGACGCCCACCGGCAGGTCCTGCAAGGAGACGAACCGTCCGTCAGCCAGACGCAGGCCGTCCCGATAGAGACCGGTGTCGCGCTGGGCGAAGGTTGTCTGGACTTCCGCCCCGATCGCCCAAGTCGCCTGCATCGCGACCGGGATGTCGGTCAGAACAACCCTGGTGTCGCATTGCACGCAAACCGGGATTCTCGGATCGCCCGGAGCCGCGAATCCGATCGAGCCGCTCGGAAAGCGAGTCGTTACGTAGAGCTCGCCCTCACGCGCGGGCCGGGACCCGTACATTTCCAAGGAATAGTCGCACATGACACTCTCCTGTTGGTTGAGCGCCCGCCCAGCGTCCCCTCGGGGAAACGTCCTCTGGATTTCTTTGATAGGGTACGAGGCTATTTGGGCTTTAATGAGAAAGCAAGGGCTCAGAATCCTCCTGCCCACACATTTGTGAACGCGCGACACCGAAGCCGGGCCGCGGCGCCTGATTTCTGAACCCAGGATGCTCGCGACTTGTTCCGCCCGCACCTCAATGCAGCGCGCGTGGCGCCTCGTCGATCCGCGCCGGCGCAATGTCTCCGGGCTCGATTCTGCGCCAGGGCGCGCCGAACGTTTCGACCCGGAAGCGAGCCGCTTCGATCCCGTCCGGCCAGCCGTCAAGGCCGGCCTTTTGCATGAGCCGCCGCACGAATTCGCGGCCGTCGGGGAGCTGGCGCCAGACGCTCGGCAGGAACAGCGCCCGCAGGCTGCCGGCGCCGAGAATGAGGCCGTCGCGGTCGGGCTCGAGCGCGGCCGCCAGTTGCGCCTCGCTCCTCGCCGGAACCGACCGTGGGTGGGAGAGGATCGACACGTCGAGGCTGAGACTATCGAGCTCGGCTTCGGTCAGGGGCGGGAAACGCGGGTCGGAGAAGCCCGCCTGAACGGCGTTCGTCATCGCATCCTCGATCAGGGACCGGCGCGGCGCGGGCGAACCGATGCAGCCTCTGAGCTTTCCGCCCTGGGTCAGCGTGACGAAGCTCGCGCGCGTGGAGGTCAGCGCCGGGGACAGGCGTCCCTCGAGCGCCAGCGAGGGCGCCTCGCCGCCGCGCCTGGCCGCGGCGGATAAGCCCGCCATGGCGGTCGACAGGAGAAGCGTGCGGTCCGCCTCGGCGAGCCGGGCGGAGGCCGCATATTCGATGGCGAATGCGCCGTAGCCCACGACCCGCGACGCGTCCGCACCGACGTCGGCCGAGGTCGCCAGATGCAGGCCGCTCGCGCGCATGTCCCGTTCGGCGGCAATGTCGAGCGCCCCCATGATCGGCAAGAAGCCGCAAGCCCGCCTTCCCTCGAGCGAGGGACCCTCGAGCGTCTCGATGAGGCGCCCGGTCCCGGAGTCGATCGCTTCCGCGCTCGCGCGGTCGAGGAAATGCGAGAGGTCGGACGAGATGGCGATTGCCGTCTCCGGCCCGCCCCAGACGAGGCGAAGAGCCTCCGCCACCCGGCGCGGCTCGGCGTCGCCGACGAGGATCGGCAGGATTTCGAACGGCGCCGGCAGCATCGCCTGCAGCATCACGAGATGCATTTCGAGCGAATGCTCGCCGGCGAATGGCCGCGCGTCGACGGCGGCGGCCCGGGCTTCCGCGAGACGAAGATGAAGGTCGCGCGCGACCTCCGCTTCGCCGAGCGGCGTAATCCAGGCCGTTGCGGGGTGGATCGCAAGCCCGCGAAAAGCGACGCGGTGGGCAGGGCCTGCGATCACGATCCGGCGCGGCGGATCGGGACGCTTCGCCCACGCGCCGAAGGCCGTCGCAGCGACGGCGCCGGAATAGACGATGCCTGCGTGCGGCGCGACGACCGCCTTGGGGGCGACGCCGCCGTCGGGCCGGGCGTGGTCCCGCATCGTCGCGATGAGTTGGCGAAGGGGCTCAGCCTCGGCCGGGTAGAAGAAGCCCGCAACCTGCGCGGGATGGACTCGATGAGCTTCGGTCTGATGGGCGTAGCTCGACATGTCGGCCCCCTTGTCGTTTTGCCTTAAATGTAGGCGCGCGGGCTCTCCCGCGCCAGATCGTCGCATCGCCCTATCGTCGCATTGCAATCGCCGATCGCAATCCCGACATAATCCCGTAACGCCAAGGAGCGGCCTCGCGAAAGCGGCCGGGGAACCATGACAGGCGACAGGATCGACGTCGGCTATTGGACGAAGCTCGAGGACGGACGGATCGAATGCCGGCTCTGTCCGCGTTTCTGCCACATGCGCCCGGGCTATCGGGGCCTCTGCTTCGTCAGGCGCGCGCGCGAGGACGGCGAGGGGATGGAGCTGACCGGCTACGGCCGCTCGACCGGCTTCTGCGTCGATCCGATCGAGAAGAAGCCGCTGAACCACTTCCTGCCTGGCTCCTCGGTCCTGTCATTCGGCACGGCGGGCTGCAACCTCGCCTGCTCCTTCTGCCAGAACCATGACATTTCAAAGAGCCGCGAAGTCGCAGCGCTGAGCGCATACGCGATGCCGGAGACGATCGCCCGCGCCGCTGAGCGGCTCGGCTGCGCCAGCGTCGCCTATACCTACAACGACCCTGTCATCTTCATGGAATACGCCCTCGATACGGCCGACGCCTGCCGCGCGATGGGCGTCAAGAACGTCGCCGTCACCGCGGGCTTCATCTGCGAGGAGCCGCGCAAGCGCCTCTTTGCCGGCATGGACGCGGCGAACGTCGATCTCAAGGCCTTCACCGAGCGCTTCTACGAGAAGCGCTGCGCCGGCTCGCTTAAGCCGGTGCTCGACACGCTCAAATATCTTATCCACGAAACGAACGTGTGGACAGAGATCACGACGCTGCTGATCCCCGGCGAGAACGACAGCGAGGAGGAGATCGAGGCGCTGACATCATGGGTCGGGCGTGAACTCGGGCGAGACGTTCCGTTGCACTTCACCGCCTTCCATCCCGACTATCGCATGCTCGACACCCCTCCGACGCCGTCGGCGACGCTACAGAAGGCGCGCTGCATCGGGCTGCGCAATGGCCTGCATCACGTCTACGTCGGCAACATCCAGGATCCGGCGCGCCAGGCGACCCTCTGCCCGACCTGCGGCCTGCGCTGCATCGGCCGTGACGGCTACAAGATCACGACCTACGAGCTCGACGCGGAGGGCGCCTGCAAGGGCTGCGGAACGCCCCTGGCCGGCGTCTACGCTGAGAGGGCCGGCTCATGGGGCCCGCGCCGCCAGCCGGTCGAGATCGAGCGCTACGCGGCGTAAGGTCGGCTCCCCTGGAAGCGCCTACTTGTTCAAGGCCGCCAGCATCTGGTCGAAGGCGCCGGAGGGCACGCGAAAAACCCCGGTGAAGGGATGGCTGAGTTCGAGGATCAGGAACAACGCGCTGCCGACCGCGAACGCGCCGAAGGCCAAGGCCGCGAGGGTGGTGCCGTTGATGCGCGAGAGCAAGCCGAATCCGCAGAAGAGGATCAGCGCCCACGACACGACAATAACGACCAGGGGCCAGGAGATCGCACTGGCCAATTGCATCGAAATGAGCAGGCGGGTCTGTTCGATCGCGCTCGAGTCGCCGGCCGCTGCGGCCGCGAACTGTCGCTGAGCCGGCGTCTTCGGATCGAGCGAAGCGACATATTCGTCCATAGCGCGCAAGTGTTCGATCGGTGCCGCGAGCGAGAAGTCCGGCGCGGCGTTCTGACCGGCGCTGTCGCCCCACACCATGGCGCGTATGCCCTGGAGCGTCTCTTTCATCCTGGCCCGGGCGAGCGCTGTCTCTGGCCCGAATTCGGCAAGCGCCAGGTCGAGTTGAACCGATCGCGCCGCGAACGTCTCTAATTCTGATTTTTGTGTCGCATAGAACGCGTAGGCCGAACCGATCAGCGTTCCGAGCACCAGAGCGAGAAGCAGCGATACGAGTCCGACGATCGCTCCGATCATGTCACGCGCGCGTTCGACGGAATGCGTCTCGGGGAGCAGCTTCTGCAGAAAGAGGCCCGCGACGCCAAAGACGAAGGCCAGCACGGCGACCCCAACGCCAATCCAAACCGTCGTCATTGACGCTCCTCGTCATCGGGCGCGCCCAAGTCGAAGCGTTGCTTCGGGATAGCCGCCAACCCTTTGGCGCCGATGGACTGCGCGGCGAATCGCCGCCCCCAAACAATGGCGCATCGTGGCGCGCAAACCAAGCCTGCAGGCGCCCGCCCGCATCGGGCTGGCGTCAGCGTCGTCTTCGCGCAGAAGCCGGATCTTCGGCGCGCGGAACGCATCGGTTCTATGATAAAGCGCTGAAACTCGCATAGCGTCAGGCTGCGTGCAGGTTTGGCGGTCGCCTGCCGCGCGTTTGGGAGGCGATCGGTATGGACGACATCGAACACGTGATCCGCAGACGAGCGTACGAGCTTTGGGAGCAGGCCGGCTGCCCGGAGGGGCGCAGCGACGAATTCTGGCACGCCGCGCGGGCCGAAATCGAAGGCGAGGGCGCGGACAGGGCGCCGGTGGACGAGCTCGGGCCCCCGATCGAGGAGCCGCCGGAGGTCGCTTTCCAGCACGGAATCCCGGTCGGGCTGCCCGGAGAGCGCATCGTCGAGCAGGGCGTGATCGACGACCGGCTGGAAGACCTGCTGAACCCGATCCCGCACAGAAAACGGTACGACTGAGCGCGGCGCTTCGCAAGGGCTGGCGCTGTCGCGCAGGGGCGCGGCCCGTCGCCGAGCCGCGCCCGTCGGCCGATGAAGCCTACTTGCCCATCATCGACTTGGCGTTGTCGGGCGTGATCGCGGTCGTCGGCACGGTGACTGTCGTCGGCACGCTCTCGGCGCAATCGAGCAGGATGGCCTTCGCCATGTCGATCGCCTGCGGGCCGCC
>Ga0209040_10001087_pt1 | contig 21163 bp, 23 predicted proteins | sample BogFormECP12_OM3_FD_188240 | JGI IMG/M metagenome (GOLD analysis project Ga0209040, IMG submission 188240) | Bog forest soil microbial communities from Calvert Island, British Columbia, Canada - ECP12_OM3 (SPAdes) (version 2) | ecosystem: Environmental > Aquatic > Freshwater > Wetlands > Bog ... | reverse complement strand
AGCCCCACTTCGCGCCGCTTTGAGCCGCCGTGATCACGCTGCCGACTTCCGTATCGGCGAGCATGACCACCAAGCCCGGGCCGAAGGTCAGCAGCAGCATCCGCCAGCCGAATCGTTTGCGACCCGCTTCCGCCATCAATGCTTCGGCAATGTGACTGGGCCGGTCTTGAAGTAGCGCAGAAACTCCGCATCCGGCGACAGCACGATCATTGGCCCGGAATTCGCCAAGGCCTGTCGGTAGGTCTGCAGCGATCGGTACAGCTTGTAAAACTGCGGATCCTTGCCGAAGGCCGCCGAGAGAATTTGGTTGGCCTCCGCGTCGGCGGAGCCTCGCGTAATCTTGGCTTGGCGCTGCGCCTCGGAGAGGATCACGGTGCGTTCGCGATCGGCCTTCGCCTGGATCAGCTGAGCCCACTCAAAGCCCTGTGCCCGCAATTCCTTGGCTTCGCGTTGGCGTTCCGAGGTCATCCGGTCATAGATCGCCTGACTCGTCTCCAGCGGCAAATCGGCGCGGTGGAAGCGCACTTCCACGACCTCGATTCCCACATCCTTGGCCTTGTCGGCGACTTCCTTCTCGACGAGCGCGACGATGCGAGACCGATCTTCCGAGAGCAGCGAGGACAGCATGACCTGACCGAGTTCGCGGCGCAGCGACGAACTCACGAGTTGGGCGAGCTGCGGCTCGGCCAGTTCCACCGTGCGCACCGCATTGTAAAACAGCAAGGGATTTGCGATGCGGAACCGCGTGTAGGTCTGCACCTCGATGCGCTTCTGATCGCCGAGAATGACCTGCTCGACCGCCGGCTCCAAGGTCAAGAGGCGGCTATCGTAAAAGATCACCGAATCGATCATGGGCACCTTGAACTGCAAGCCCGGCTGTTCCACGACCCCGAGCGGCGCCCCGAGTCGAACGATCAACGCCTGTTGGACCTCGCTGAGCGTGTAGAGCGTGTTCGACAAAAGCCACAGCAGAACGAAAGCGCCCGCGCCGGCTGCGAGGCGTTGTTTCGTGCTCATTTCGTTGCCTCCTTGGCTGCGTCCGGTTTGGTCTTCTCCGTGACCGGCATATAGGGAACGACACCGTTGATCCCCTTGCCCGACGTATCGATGATGACCTTGGTCGCCTTGTTGAGCATGTCATCGACGCTCTCGAGGTAGAGTCTCCATGCCGTCACGTCCTTGTCCCTCGCGTAACTCGCATAGATCAGGTCGAAGCTCTTCGCGTCGCCTTGCGCCAAATTGATGACCTGCGATTTGTAAGCCTCGGATTCCTGGGCGATGTGTGAAGCTTCGCCGCGGGCCCGGGGAATGATGTCGTTGGCGTAGGCTTCCGCTTCGTTGCGCGTGCGTTCCTGGTCGGCTCGGGCACGCTGTACGTCGTTGAACGCGTCGATCACGACGCTCGGCGGATCGACCCGCTGCAACTGGACCTGCGTGACCAGGATTCCGGAATCGGCTTTGTCGAGCAGAGCCTGCAGGAGATCCCGCGTTTGATCCGCAACCTGTTGACGCTTGTCGGACATCGCGGCTTGAATGGGAGTTCGGCTGATGATCTCGCGCAGCGCGCTTTCGGCGACCACCTTGAGGGCGGCCTCCGGGTTGCTGATCTTGAACAGGAACTTGCCGGCATCCTTGATGCGCCAGGACACCGCACAATCGGCTTCCACGATATTCTCGTCGCCGGTCAGCATCTGGCGCTCGTGCGACGTATCATCGCCGTTGGCACCGGCGACGGCGATCCGAGCGATTCCGAGTTGCAATTGGTTGACCTGGGTTATTTTCGGCAGCAGGACGGTCTCAAAGGGGTAAGGCCAATGGTAATGCAAGCCGGGGCTCGTGGTTTCGACCCATTTGCCGAAGCGCAGAACCATGCCCTGTTCGTTGGGTTGCACCTTGTAGATGCCCGCACTGACCCAAGCGATGGACAGAAGGCCCGCAATCAAGGCGACGCCCTTGCCGCGCAACCCGAGCAATTGGATGAAATAGTCGAGCCATTGGTTGACCTCAGCAACCTTCGACTGCCGTTCGCTGGTCGGCGCAGAGTCCGATGAATCGTCGGCAGGCTTTAATGGCATCAACGAGCTTCCAATGGCGTTTGAGTCTGCGGTTGCACTCAAAATATTATCATGCCCTCAATACCCGCAGAGAATTGGGAGTCCGTATTTCATGCAAACGACGCAGCCGCATTGCAATTTGACGGTCTTTTCCGCCGCAATTCTGCTGCTCGGCGCTTGTGCCGGCGGCAGCGGGCCGCAATCGACTCGTGTTCATCGCGAGTCGGCGGCTGCGGCCGAACAAGTGCGGGCAACGGAGCTGGCCTTTGCGAAGACGATGGCGGATCGGGATTTTGCCGGCTTCGCCGCACATCTGTCGAAGGAAGCCGTATTCTTCGGGGAGAACTCGGTCAAACACGGGTCCGCCGAGGTATCGGCCGCTTGGAAGCCGCTGTTCAGCGCTCGCGACGCGCCTTTTTCCTGGGCACCTGATCACATCGAAGTTCTCGCGTCCGGCACATTGGCGCTCTCCACCGGCCCGGTCACGGTTGGCGGCAAAGTGGTCGGCCGTTTCAATTCGATCTGGCGACTCGAATCGCCGAACACCTGGCGCATCGTTTTCGACAAGGGGGAAAGCCTGTGTGCGCCGGCACCGTGACCCGGTTGATTGGAGGAAAATCGATGTTGACGCGTCGCGAAGCGATGGTACTTTCATTGGCCGCGTGCCTCGGTCGATCCGCCGCAAGCCGCGGTGCGCCGAGCGCGCAATTCAGCGACCGGCAGTACGCCGGCGCGATGGTTATTGATGCGCTCGGCGGACCGGGTAGTCAGGATCCGAGCGTTCCGGATGACGCTCCGTTATCGGCAAAGGACGTCGCTGACGCAGCGGGCTCCGGCCTCACCGCCGCGAACGTCACGGTCAATGTGCCCGGCAATGGACCTAACCGATTCGAAAAGACGATCGAGAACATCGCGGGTTGGGATCACGAACTCGCCGCGCACCCAGATGTGTTCGTCAAGATTCTGAGCGGCAAGGATCTATTGCTGGCGAAGTCGACGCACCGCGTGGGCCTCATTTATGGATGCCAAGACACGACGATGCTCGATGGCGATCTGAAGCGTTTGCAGCTGTTTTATGACCTGGGTTTGCGCATTTGTCAGCCGACTTACAATCGCCGCAATCTGATCGGCGACGGCTGCATGGAAACCGCCGACGGCGGCTTGAGCTTGCTCGGGCACGATTTCATCGCGGAGGTCAACCGGCTGCACGTGCTGCTCGACTTGAGCCACGCGGGTCCGCGCACCATCTCCGAGAGTATTGCCGCATCGAGTGCACCGATGGCGATTACTCACACCGGCTGCCGGGCGCTCGTCGACTTGCCGCGCAATACCCATGACAGGGATCTCAAGGCGCTCGCCGATCGCGGCGGCGTCGCGGGCATTTATTTCATGCCTTTTTTGAGACTCTCCGGTCAACCTCACGCCGAGGATCTGATCCGTCATCTCGAGCATGCGGTCGAAATTTGCGGCGAAGATCATGTGGGCCTCGGTACCGACGGCCCGATCGGCGGCGCGCCGATCAATGACGCGTTCGTTGCGGCTGCACGCAAGCAGCATGAGGCGCGCCTCAACGCAGGGATCGCTGCGCCCGGGGAGACCGCCGACGTATTTACCTTGATTCCTGAATACAACGAGCCACGCCGCTTCAAGCTGCTCGCGGACGATTTGGCGCGTCGCGGCTGGAGCACGGCCCGCATCGAAAAGATTCTGGGCGGGAATTTTGCCCGGCTGTTCACCGAGGTTTGGAGCACTTGAGCGCAACGCGCTCGATCATTATCCAGATCGTCGCGCTCGTGCTCGTCGTGCCGGCTCTTGCCTACGGCGTCGTCGTGGTCTGGTCCACCGCATATCCCCCGATTTGCGGAGACGCATCGGGCGTTGTCGGTTTAGGCTTGGCCGCGTGCTGGTTGCTCGATTTGCCGTGCGCCGCAATGGCACTCGCCATTGGGCTGCGGGTCAGGAGCGGAGCCGCCCGTCTGCGTCAGCTGTGCATTGCCATTGCGATGATCACGCTTTGCCTGCCGATCATCGCTACAGCCCTTTTTCAGCGCTTGCACTGCCCTTGAGACCCGGCGCCTGCTGGGCCGATGATGGTGCCCGCCCGGGCCGATGATGGCGCCCGCCCTGGCCGGTTATAATGACTGGCATCCCTTTCAATCTCCCCGGCCATTGCGAAATGCACCAACAGCAAGGAATATCGTGACCAGTGAAGTCGAAGAACGGATCCACAAAGCATTGGTGGGACATCCCCTGGAACGCATCGAGCACGGCTACCGGCTCGTTCACCCGCCGGGGGTGGGCATCAGCACGCTGCGATTGCTGCCGGTCAGCGAAGCGAAAGAAGGCCAGCAAGTCGTCGCGGTTGCCGAGATCGCTGCCGACTATGACCCGGCGGGTCTGCCGTCGTTTCATCCATCGGGCGTGCAGCGGCTCAACCGGATGGCAGTTTACGGAGCCTACCGTCTAGACGGGGAACGCTTGCATCAAACTGCGAAGGTTTCGATTTATGCCAAGGAACCTGCGGCGCATCTGGTTGCGCAAAGCATTCTCAACGCGTTCGGAGGCCAGCTGCCGATTGGACGGTCGGCGGCCTTGGCAACGATTTCAGCGGCGGTGCTCGAGCAGCAGCGTGTGCACCACGCAATGCCGCAGGAATGGAAGAAGCCGCCCGACGAGGAGTCGCTCAAGGCCGCCTCGGCGGCGTTGCAGAAACAGGGTTTGGCGGCCTCGAATAACGCCACGTCGGTCTGGGCCGAGCTGCCGATGAGCGGTGATTGCCCATCGCGAACCATCGATCCGCGCGCGGAAACCGCGCTGCTGCAGGTCACCACGTCGACACCCCATCCGATTGCGGGTGCGGGATATCTTGCGACGATCTTTCTTCCGCTGAACAACGCGCCTGAGGATCCGACCGAAATCTGTCGACGACTCAACGAATTGGATCTCGAGCACGTCGAATTCGCGCCCCGACTCGGCGCATGGGGGCTGCACGGCCGCGAGGATTTACCGGGATACACCTGCTTCTTTCCCGCGGCGGAAGCACTACCGGGATTTCATATGGCGATGATGTGGTGGTGCGCGCGGCGCGCCGCCTGGATCCGGGACCGCTTTTGGGTTGCCGATCAGGGCATCGTGCTCGATCGGGAATCGAATCGCGCGACGACTTAGCGCGGCGCACGGCCTCACTGTCGATCGATTTGCGGAACGTTGCGAAGATCCGATATCCAGGGCAAGGCCGAGCGAAACCAGATCTGGCTACGCGGAGCGAGCTGCGCGCGTTGTTTGAGCGTTCCGACCCGCACGGAGTATGCCGGCGGATCCTGAGGCGCGGCGGAATAGATTTGCGTTCCGCAATTGGCGCAAAACGCATGGGCGCGCGGCTTGCCGCTGTCGGCGATTTTGACGTAGATCTTCGGCTGCCCCGATCGAATCGCAAACGTTGCGGCCGGCGCCGCGACAGTGACGCGGTAGGCTGACCCGCTCATCGTCTGGCAATCCGTGCAATGGCAGATCCTCACGGCCTGCGGATCGATCTCGGCCTCGAACGTCAATTGGCCGCAATGGCAGCTACCGTCGACCTTCATGACACCCTCCTCGACCCATTCGAATGTTCCCGAATCATCCTGCCGTTGGCCTAACGATTGCAATCGCCGCTCGATTGATGCGCACGTGCTGGACGCTCACTGCGGCCTCCTGGTCACTTCATGCGGGATTTTAGCCGTATCGTCGCGCCGTCGACCACGAATTTGCCGTATCCCCGGTGGTGAATGGTCCGCGGGTTGCGCTGCGCAGGGTCGATCCAAGCGGCGAGCACTTCGAGGATGAACAAATTATATTTTTTGACGCATTGCGTGTCGATCACCGCGCATTCGAGGTTCGCGAAGCACTCGGCGACCAATGGTGGCCGTACGCGTCCGGCCGGGAGCGCGGTCAATTTGAATTTTTCAAATTTTTCGATGTCGCGACCCGAACAATTGCCGATCTTCACGACTTTGGGCGCAAGGCCAACCGACGGAACCGCAATCACGCACTCTTTCGTGGCCTTTAACGCGGCAAAACTGAAGTCGCGGTTGCTGACGACGCAGGCGACGAGCGGCGGGACGAACTCCACCATCATGTGCCAGGACAGCGTCATCACGTTGGAGCGGCCCTTGAGGGCCGTGGTCAACAGCACCACGGGCCCCGGCTCGAGCAGTTGATACACCTTCGACAAGGGCAGCGCCTTCATCACCGTGCACTCCTCCTCGAGCGATCGCGCGCTTGCGCGCCGCCCCGCATCGGGGCTAAGGTCATCGGATGATCGGAGCCGAGTCGCGATTGATCAGCACGCCCGACGCGCACGAGATTGCCGCCTCGTTCTTTTGGCCGCCGGACGCCGTCAAGGCCTCGGTTCTGATCGTACCGGCCATGGGTGTCGGCCAGCGATTTTACGCGGCGCTGGCCGCGTGGCTGGCATTGCGCGGCTTTCTCGTCGTCACGTTTGATTTTCACGGCATCGGACGGTCGCGCCATGCCGATCTCTCGACCCTCGACGTAACGATTACCGACTGGGCCAAATCGGATTGCGAGGCCATGATTGCGGCAATCACCGGTGAATGTCCCGCCGGCCCGCTCTATTGGCTGGGGCATAGCCTCGGCGGGCAAATTCTCGGCCTCGTGCCGAGCCGGACCCGCATATCGAAGGCCATCACGATTGCTTGCGGCAGCGGCTATTGGCTCGAGAATGCGCCGAGCTTGAGGTGGAAGGCATGGTGGCTCTGGTACGTCGCTGCGCCCATTGCGATGCGCGCCTTTGGCTATTTCCCGGGGAAGCGATTGCGAAAAGTCGGCGATTTGCCGCGCGGCGTCATGCAGCAATGGCGGCAATGGTGCCTCAATCGCGATTACGCGGTCGGCGTCGAAGGACCCGAAGTCCGGGCGCAATTTGCTGCGATGACAACGCCGATCACCTCGCTGTCCTTCGTCGATGATGAATACATGTCGTCGAAGAACACCGATGCACTGCATCGCTGCTACCGGAATTCACCGCGCAAAATGCGTCGAATTACGCCGGCCGACATCGGCGTCGAGCGCATCGGGCATTTCGGGTTTTTCAACGTCCGCTTCCAGGACACCCTCTGGCAGCAGTATCTGCTGCCAGAGCTCGCCTGACCGGCGGCTGCTTCGCGGTCGCACTCATGCGGACGATCCCTGCACCGCCCGCCGCAGCGCCGCCCTCGCCAGTGCCCGCGTCGAGTCGAGCGTCGGCAGCGGAGAATTCGAATCGTTGATCAGCAAGGGGATTTCCGTACAGCCGAGCACCACCGCGTCGCAGCCCTCGCGTTTCATTCGGCCGATGACTTGGGCAAAATAGGCGGCGGCCTCCGGCCTGGGCACCCCGTAAACCAATTCCTCGACGATGATGCGATTGATCTCGTCGCGCTCCTCTTGGCGCGGCCGCAGGTAGGCAAGCCCGCGCGCCGCAAGTTTGCCTGGATATACCTCGCCCTCGACGAGCCAGCGAGTACCGGTGATTCCGATGCACCGGAATCCCCGCTGAACCGCCTCGGCGGCAACGACCTCGGCGATGTGCATCCAGGGCAAGGAAGACTGCGCTTGAACCAACGGCAGCGCCGCGTGAATCGTGTTGTCCGGGCAGATGAGGAAATCGGCGCCGATACTCGCGAGCTTGTTTGCCGAGCTCAGCATGAGCTCGCCGACGCCTTGCCAGTCGCCGCGTTCGAGGCAGCCCATGTAATCGGCAAGAGAGTGGGTGTGCATCGAAACTTCCGGGTGGGCGTGCGGCCCGAGGAGCTGCGCGCCTTCGACGCAAATCGTTCGATAACAAAGCGCGGCCCCCTCGGCGGAGCAGGCAACAATACCAATGTGTTCAGGCACGATCGGAGCTATTTCAAGGGGTGCTTGAGGTGCTCCTTGATGTCGCCGAGCTTCGCTTGAACCCGACCGACGTTCTTCTGAATATTGCCCTTGGCTTGCATCATTTTGTCGCCGACGAGCTTCCCGGCGGCTTCTCTGATCGCCCCTCTCGCCACTTTGACGCGGCCCTTCACTTGATGTTTGTTGATGCCCATGCTGTCCTCCTATTTGCCGGTGCAGACACCGCCCGGATCGAGACGGTCATTTAGGCACAGATCGTCGCGCCGGTCAGTACGGAGTGTTACGGATCGATCTCGCGCCGAAGGACTTAAGGCTAGTGCCCCTGAAAGCTCAGGTTGATGAGGTCTTCGACACACTTGACGCCCGCGACCCCGCGGGCTGCCTCCTCCAAGCTCAGCCGCTCGGGGTCGGTGTCCACTTGACCTCTGAGAAAAACCACGTGATTCAAGGTTTGCACGTGAATCAGATTGGGGGGCTGCGCTGCCGCGTGCAATTTCAGCGTTTCCCATACAGAGGCGGTGAGTTTGGCATCCTCGGGGCAAGCTCCGAGTCCACAAGTTCCGACGGACGCGCAGCCCGCGACCGCCGCGACAAGTACCCCGGCCAGCACCATGGCAAATCCCCGACTCTGCTTGCCCATCAGGATTGCACTCGCACCTCGACCCACGAGGGTAATTGGATTCCCGGCCTTTGCGATGGTTCCACGGCGCCCGGCCGATCGGGGTAGGATCGCGGAACGGCGGGACGACGGGAGGGCGGCATAACCCATGGGTTCTGAGCAAGGGTCTGAGGGCGGCACACCCGCCTCTTCGCCGTGCATGCTGCACGAACTCGGGCCCGATGGTGTGCCGGTCGATGCGGCGCAGGCGCAGGACGTGGCGAATTGGCGTAAGGCGACGAGGCAGCGCCTGCTCCAGGGGCGCGCCGCCTTGACCACGGAATATCGGGCTCAGCAGGCACTCGCGATTGCGAGCGCCCTGGAACCGATCCTCGCCGATTTGCCGTCGATCACGCTGAGCCTCTACTGGCCGATCCGCGGCGAGCCGGACTTGCGCGCCTGGATGGCCACGCTCTCGGCGAATGGCGTACGTATTGCCCTGCCGGTCGCCATTGCACTGGGTCAAGCACTCGTCTTCCGCGAATGGCGTCCTCATTGTCGGCTGGCACGCGGCCTGTGGAAGATTCCGTATCCCGCCGATGGCGCCGAGATCGTCCCAACGGTGACGATTGCACCCCTGGTCGGATTCGATCGTGAGTGCTACCGGCTGGGATATGGAGGCGGGTTTTTCGATCGGACGCTGGCGCAGCTCGCTCCAAAGCCGCTTGCGATCGGCATCGGGTATCCGAGCGCCGCCCTGCAGACGATTTTTCCGCAGCCCCACGATATCCCGATGGATTGGATCGTGACCGGATCATCCCCTTCGGTACGGCGGGTTGATGCGTGAATACCGGACCTCCGCCAATTGCGTCGGCCCAGCTTGCGCGCCGAGTCTTGTTTGGGTTCATCCTGACCTTCATCGCCTCGCGCATCGTCGTGCTGCTGATCATGGCGCACCAGATGCCGAATCTGTATTTCTTTTTGCATGGCACCCACGTGCATCATTTGAATTACGGCATCTTTCTGCTCGCCGGCGTCGGCGCCTACCTGCTGTTCTTCGTGCGCAGCGAGGAGGAATTGCGCCTTGCCGCCGGTGCCTATGGCATCGCGATGGCGCTGACGTTCGATGAATTCGGGATGTGGCTGCACTTGGGAGGCAGCTACTGGCAACGCGCGAGCGTCGACGCAATCATCGTCATTGCGGCTGTTTTTGGCTTGATCGGCTTCGCCTCGGCGATACGCAGTTTCGAATCGCGCCATTGGAAAGCCTCGATCGCGATCCTGATCGCGCTGGTCGCGTTCGGAGTCGTGCTCTACGACGCCTCGGTACGCATCGGCGAATTGGCGGGCCCGCGCTTGGAGGCCCTGGAACTATCGTCCTCGCCCTGATGCCGCAGCATGCAGACATGAATGATCGCCAGAGCGATAACGCCGGCGCAAAACTGCGTCTCTTCGAACTCGTGCTCGACGATGGCCGCTCATCGAGCCCGTTCGTCTGGCGTATCCGATACGCGCTCGCGCACAAAGGTCTGCCGTTCGAGTCGGTTCCAATCGGCTTCACCGAAATTCCGCAGGTGTTCGGCGGCCGATTCAAGACGGTCCCGGTCATCGAGCATCGGGACACGATGCTATCCGAGAGTTGGGATATCGCCGAATATCTCGACCGCGCGTTCCCCGACACGGCTCCCCTGTTCTCCGGTCCTGCGGAAAACGCCATGGTGCGTCTCACGGATGCGTGGTTTTCGGGGGAGATTCTGCGCAAGATGTTTCGGATCTATATTTTGGACGTGCATGACGCGGCTCGCCCCGAGGATCGCCCCTATTTTCGACAGAGTCGCGAAGCCATGCTCAAGGGCGCGACGCTCGAGGAATTCACGAAGAACCGCACCGCCTCGTTGCCGGCGCTGCGGGACTCGCTGCGCCCGCTTCGATCGCAGCTGTCGCGCTTCGCGTTTCTCGGCGGGAGTGCGCCAAATTACGCCGACTACGTCGCACTCGGCGCGTTTCAGTGGGTAGCGAGCGTCAGCACACTGCCGCTGCTGGCCTCGAACGACAGCCTGCGCGGCTGGCTCGACCGCGGATTCGATCTCTACGGCGGATTGGGGCGCGATCCGCGAATGCGATCGCTGTTCGAATGATCGGCATTCACGCCCTGACTGCGTTCGCCCACGAACGTTTGGCCGCGGGCGTTCTCGAGCGGCGTCGTCGCGGATTCAAAATTGTGACGTGGGTTCACATGCGATCGTGATCTTGTTGCCCGTCGTCCACGCCAAGTCGTCGCGACGCAACACGTATTTTTTATGACGCAGTGATCGGACTGCATGTTGTGGTCGTCGGCAACTCGAAGATCACAACGTAGAGTGTGAAGTAGAACGGTTGATTCCGAGGCGGACTATGGTTTCATTCGAGCACAGCGTTATGTTACGAGGTGCTCGGTGCTCGGACAACAAGACGAATGTCGGGACGATCTTTTTGTCGTCGGATCATCGTGCGATCTGACACCGCAAGATCATCGTTCTCTCGGTTGGTCGTCCCACGACCAAGCCCGTCGCGCGCACCATCACCGTCAGCGGGAGGGCGGCGATGCCGAAACAAATTTTCGGCTTCCATCTTTCGCTCGATCGCGGTTTAAGGGACGCCCCTACATAGAGCATGGTCTCGTGCACGACGCGCCTCTGCAGTGCAGCGTTAATGCTTGTTTTTCTGGGCGCAAACATGCGCTCAAGTTGCGCGAGCAGACGCCGCTAGTAGTTTTAAGTCCTGATCGGAAATGCTTTTCGGTTACGACACGGCAACTGATGCCTTTACCGGCGCGCATATGGAGGGCAAGACTGTGAGCGCAAACGCTTTGCTTTTTGACGACTTCAAGACTTCGTACGAGAAGAGTGTCGCTACGACGTTCAGCCTGACCGAGTACTTCGAGTTGTGCCGGACCGATCCGATGGCTTATGCGCTCGCCGCCGAGCGCATGATCAAGGCGATCGGCGAGCCGCGCCTGGTCCAGGCCAAATCCGACCCGCGGCTGCTGCGGCTGTTCGGCAATCGCACCCTCAAGTACTACGACGCTTTCTCTGACTTCTACGGAATGGAAGGCGGCATCATCGAGGAGATCGTGTCCTTCTACCGCCATGCGGCGCAGGGCCTCGAAGAACGCAAGCAAGTTCTTTATCTGCTGGGGCCGGTCGGCAGCGCCAAGAGCACGCTCGCGATCAAGCTCAAGAGCCTGATGGAGAAGTGCCCGATCTACGTGCTCGTCGACGGAGACACCGGCGAGCGCAGCCCGCTGCTCGAATCGCCGCTGGGACTGTTCGAACCGGAGAAATTCGCGGCGCGCCTCGAAGGCGAATATGGCATCAGCCCGCGATACCTGACCGGACTCTCGAGCCCCTGGGCTCAGAAGCGCCTGAAAACTTATCACGGGGATCTTTCCCGGTTTCGCGTACAGCGCATCTATCCGTCCGTGCTGAACCAGCTCGCGATCGCGAAGACGGAGCCCGGCGACGAAAATACGCAAGACATCAGCACGCTCGTCGGCAAGGTCGACATGCGCAAACTCAGCAAGCTGAGCCAGGACGACCCGGACGCCTACAGTTATTCGGGCGGTCTGTGCCTGACGACTCAGGGGCTGCTCGAGTTCGTCGAAATGTTCAAGGCCCCGATCAAGGTGCTGCACCCGCTGCTGACCGCGACCCAGGAAAGCAACTTCAAGGGCACCGAGGGCTTCGGTGCAATGCCCTATCAGGGCACGGTTCTCGCCCATTCCAACGAGAGCGAGTGGAAGAAGTTCAGCAGCAACAAGGACAACGAGGCCTTCTTGGATCGCATCTGCATCGTCAAGGTGCCGTATTGCCTGCGAGTCACCGAAGAGGTTTGCATCTATCAGAAGCTGCTGCGCGAATCGACGCTCGAAAAAGCGCCCTGCGCGCCGGGCACCCTGCAGATGCTCGCCCGCTATATGGTGCTGTCGCGAATCAAGTCGCCCGCCAACTCGAGCATGTATTCGAAGCTGCGCATCTACGACGGAGAGAATCTACGAGAGTCGGACCCGCAGGCGAAGAGCGTGGCCGAATACCGCGAGATGGCCGGCCATGACGAAGGAATGAGCGGATTCTCCACGCGCTACGCGTTCAAGCTCATCTCGAAGGCGTTCAACCGCGACGCCTCCGAGGAATCCGCCGATCCCGTGACCCTGTTGAAAGTCATCGAAGAGAGCATCGGAACCTCCGACTTCAGCCCCGAACTGCAGAAGACCTGCATGGTTCACTTGAAGGAATTCTTGATTCCGAAATATCTCGAGGAACTCACCAAAGAGATTCAGGCCGCCTATCTGGAGTCTTACGCCGACTACGGCCAGGAGCTATTCGATCGCTACGTGGCATTCGCCGACTTCTGGATTCAAGAAGAGGTCTACGTGGATCCCGCGACCGGCGTCGCCTTCGACAAAGCCGCACTGAACTCGGAGCTCGAAAAGATGGAGAAGCCCGCGGGCATCGGCAATCCGAAGGATTTCCGCCACGAAATCGTCAATCACGTATTGCGCGCACAGAACAAGAACGGCGGCGGCAAACTGGTCTGGACGAGCTACCAGAAACTGCGTGAAGTCATCGAGAAGCGCATGTTCGCGGCCACCGACGACCTGCTGCCCGTGGTCTCGTACTTCGCCAAAGGAAGCGCCGAGGACGAGAAGAAGCATCAGGCATTCATCGCCCGCATGAAGGCGCGAGGCCACACGCCGACCCAGGTCCGCCGGCAGGTCGAGTGGTGGACCATGGCTCGCCGGCAATGAGGGAGAACTGCCCGCTTGTACGTCCGCCGCCCACCATCTGACTGGAATGCGTCCCGTGACCAGCGTGATCGTTGATCGGCGCTCCCACAAGGGCAAGAGCACCGCGAACCGACAGCGCGTGCTCAAGCGCCTCGACGGAGCGCTCAAGGCGCAGGTCGACAAATTGGTGGCCCGCCACAAGATCAAGGAGGCCGACCAGGCCGCCGAGGTCACGATCGAGCGCAAAGACGTCACCGAACCGCACTTCGCCTTGGATTCTGTTTCCGGCGCAACCGACCGGGTCATCCCGGGAAATGATCAATATCGCGTCGGCGACAAGATCCCGAACAATGGCGGACAGGGCGAGGGCAGCGGCAATGGCGACGATGCCGGCGAAGGCAGCGCCGAGGCGGAGGATTCATTTCGCTTCGTCCTCTCGCGCGAGGAATACCTGTCCTTGCTGTTCGATGAACTCGAACTGCCGGCGCTGCTGCGAACCGAATTGCTGCAGATCGACGAGACTCGCTTTCGCCGCGGCGGTGTCGTGCGCTACGGCAACCCGAGCAGCGTCTGCGTCACGCGCACGTTCAAGGCCTCGATCGGCCGGCGCCTGGCCGCCGAGGCGCATCAACGGGATGCATTGGAAGCCGCCGAGGCCGCGCTCGCGGAGGCGCGCGTAGGCGGTGTTGCCGATTTCGTGCAGGCGGCCGAAGCGGAATTGGAGGAAGTGCGCCGACGCACCGCCGACATTCCCTTTTTGGATCCGATCGATTTGCGCCACCGCAGCCTCGTCGAAGTGCAGAGCCCGTGTACGGCGGCGGTCATGTTTTGCCTCATGGACGTCTCTTCGTCCATGGACGAAAATCGCAAGGACTTGGCCAAGCGATTTTTCACGCTTCTGTATCTGTTTCTCACCCGCAAATACAAGAAGGTCGACCTCGTCTTCATTCGCCACACCGACGAGGCGCAGGAAGTCGACGAAGATACTTTTTTCAACGGCACGCAGGCCGGCAGCACCCGCGTGCTGTCGGCACTCGCGAAAATGAACGAGATCATCGAATCGCGCTATCCCGCATCGCATTACAATATCTTCGGCGCCCAGGCGAGCGACGGCGATTCGTTTGGCGCCGACTCATCCGAGTCCTCGGGATATCTGCTGTCCCAGCTGCTGCCCTTGTCGCGATATTTCGTTTACGCCGAGGTCGGCGGCGGGCCCGGCCAAGGCGCGACCAGCCTTTGGAGCGCCTATCAGTCCATCGAAAGCGACCGCTTCAACATGGCGACCGTGAACGCCCGCAACGAGGTCTACCCGGCGCTCGCGAAGCTGTTTCAAAAGGAGCATTGAACCCTCATGAGCGAAGCGCGCAAGTTCAGCGGCAGCGAATGGACCTTGGAAGATTTGCTTGCGATCGAACAGGTTTGCGCGAGCCACGCCAAGCGCTATCGGCTCGATACCTTCCCCAACCAGATGGAGGTCATCAGCAGCGAACAGATGCTCGATGGCTACGTCTCGGGCGGTTTGCCGGTCAACTACGCACACTGGAGTTTCGGCAAGCACTTTTTGATCGAGAACGCGAAATATCGCACCGGCGCGAATTCACTCGCCTATGAAATCGTCATCAATACGAATCCCTGCATCGCCTTTTTGATGGAAGACAACTCGCTCGCGATGCAGGCGCTCGTCATTCCGCACGCCTGTTTCGGGCACAACAGCTTCTCCAAGGGCAACTACCTGTTCCGGCAGTGGACGCAACCCGATGCGATCCTCGATTACATGCTGTTTGCGCGCAACTATATTGCCGACTGCGAGGAGCACTACGGGGTCGATCGCGTCGAGCAGACTCTCGATGCGCTGCACGCGCTGCGCGATCAGGGCTTGGACAAATACAAGCGGCCGAGCAAGCTCGATTCGCGCAAAGAGCGAGCCGAGCAGGCCAAGCGATTGTTTGCGGCCCAGGAAACGATGCGTCAGGCCGAGTATTACAGCGTCGTGCCTCATGCGACCAAGGCAGCTGCCGCCGATTCCTCCTATCCGGTGAACCCGGAGGAGAACCTGCTGTATTTTATCGAGAAGCACGCGCCGAAGCTCGAGCCCTGGCAGCGCGAACTTGCCCGCATCGTGCGCAAGATCGCGCAGTACTTCTATCCGCAACGCCAGACCCAAGTCATGAACGAAGGTTGGGCCACGTTCTGGCACCACCGGCTGATCAACGATATGTACGATGCGGGCGAGATCGACCAGGGAATTTTGCTCGAGTGCCTGCATTCTCATACCAATGTGATCCGCCAGCGCGAGTACTCGCCGCTGAATCCGTACGCACTCGGCTTCGCGGCGTGGAATGAAATCAAGCGCGTCTGCGACAAGCCCACGGCCGAAGATCGCGAGTATTTACCCGAGATCGCCGGCAAGGATTGGCTCGAAACCTTCCATGGAATCATGCAGGACTATCGCGACGAGAGCTTCTTGCTGCAGTTTCTGACGCCGAAGCTGGTTCGCGACTTCAAGTTGATGAACGTCAAGACCGAGGAAGGCTTGGATCATTGGGCAGTCAGCGACACCGCGGGTCCGGAAGGATTCAAATCGATCCGCAGCCAGCTATCGGCATCTTACCGGCTGGAGTCCGCAATGCCGGAGATTTCGGTGATCCGCTACGCGCGCGATACCGATCGCAGGCTCATCCTGCACCACCACAGCTACAGGGGAAAGCGGCTCGTCAAAGCGCAGGCCGAACAAACCTTGAAGCATCTGCGCTCGCTCTGGGGCTTCGGCGTGTCGCTCGAAACCGTCGACCAAGACGGGCGCACGATCGAGACTTACTGACGGCGCCTCAGGCGCCTCGATTCTTGCCGCGCGCCGGCGCGCTCGGTCGGCGCATGGGTGCGCCTCTTTTCGCTACCGGTCAGCGAGCATGTACACTCTCGATCGCGGGATCCACCCAATCGTGACGGCCGACGGCGTCACTGAGGCTGCAAAGTGTTCGTCAATGCGCTCGGCACCGCGGTACCGGCACAACGCTACACCAAGAGTGACTGCCTGACGGCGTTTGCCGCTTCCGAGTGGTACGAGCGGCTCGATGCGAAGTCGCGTGCGCTCGCGAAGATCGTGCTGACGCGAAATAACGGCATCGAGGCGCGACGGCTTGCCGTCGATTCTCTCGATCAAGTGTTTGCGATCGATCCGGACACCCTGCAGCATCGCTTTGCGCTGCATGCACCGCGCCTGGCGTCCGAGGCCGGGCTGGGCGCTTTGCGGCGCGCGGCGCTCGAGCCGGCGGCGATTGATGCGCTGATCGTCAGCACTTGTACCGGCTATTTGTGCCCCGGTCTCACCGGCTACGTCGCCGAGCGCCTCGGCCTTCGCCGGGATATTCGAGGCTTTGATCTGGTTGGGCAGGGCTGCGCTGGAGCACTTCCGAACTGGCAGGTCGCGAGCGCTTTGCTCGATTCGGGGCAATGCGAGCATGTGCTCTCGATTTGCGTCGAAGTTTGCAGCGCAGCGATGTATCTCGATGACGATCCGGGCGTACTGATTAGCGCGTGCCTGTTTGGCGATGGCGCGGGCGCGGCCGTGCTGTCGCGAGGACGCCCGACCGACCGCCGCGCCGTCGAATGGCGTGCGAGCGTCTCGGCGACAATTCCGGCGGCGCGCAATTTCCTGCGTTTCGAACACCGCGCCGGCATGCTGCGTAACATTTTGACCCGGGAGGTGCCGGCGCTGGCCGCCGAACATGCCGAACAGGTACTGAATCAAGCACTTGCGCGAGCCAATCTACGGCGTGAGCAGATCGCCGTCTGGGTCATGCACGCGGGCGGGCGCGACGTGCTGCTCGCATTGCAGGAGCGCCTCGCGATCGACGCCGAAACGCTGCGCTACAGCCGCGAGGCGCTGCGCGAGTATGGAAATCTCAGCAGTGCGTTCATTTTCTTCGTGCTCGACGCGGCACTGCGGGATGCGGCGCCGGGCGGTTGGTGGTGGATGTCCTCGTTCGGCGCGGGCTTCACCTGCCACGGGGCGCTGCTTGCGATCGAATGAAGCTCCAATGACGAGATCGAGCCGACGCGTTCTGCCCGAGGCGCTGGATGAACTCGCCGCCGATGATCCGCGCGGCATGCGATCTCGTCGCGACTTGCAGCGTGTGCATCGCGCGATGCGTTCGGTCAGCATCTTGCGGTACGCGGTTTCGAAGCTGCAACTTGCGGTCCCGCCGGCGCGAATTCTCGAACTCGGCGCCGGCGATGGCAGCCTGTTGTTGCGCTTCGCACGCGCACTCAAGCCTCGGTGGACCGATGTGGAGCTGACGCTGCTCGATCGCCACCTGCTCGTGTCCGATCGGACCCACGGGGCATACGCGCAACTCGGTTGGCGCTTGAGGCTGCTGCGCGCGGACGCACTTGCATGGGCCTCGGATCGGCACGAACGACGCTACGATTTGTGTATTGCGAATTTGTTCCTGCACCATTTCGATTTGCCGGATCTCGCTGCGCTGCTGCGAGGCGTTGCGGCCTCCAGCGACGCGTTCGTCGCTTGTGAACCGCGACGCAGCGGACTTGCGCGGATCGGCAGCCGATTGCTTGCTCTTTTGGGCGCCAACGAGATCACGCGAGGGGACGCGATCAAAAGCGTCGCGGCCGGATTCGCGGGCCTCGAACTGTCTGCGGCCTGGGACTCGGCCGCCCCCGACTGGATCGTCGAGGAGTATCCGGCGCTGCCCTTCACGCATTGTTATAGCGCGGTACGCACGGCCGCGCGAGCCGCCGGCGGCTCCCGTGGACTTTGACTGCGACGCGCTCGTGATCGGCGCCGGTCCGGCCGGCTCGGCAGCCGCGATATGGCTGGCAAAGGCCGGATGGAAGGTCATGCTCGTAGAGCAGCACGCCTATCCGCGCCGCAAAGTCTGCGGAGAGTGCGTTGCCGCGGGCAATTTGGCAGTGCTCGATGAGCTCGGCGTCGGAACGGAGTTTCGCGCGGCGGCGGGCCCCGAATTGCGCGAGGTCGGTTGGATCGACGCCGCGGCGACCGTGACTGCGGCCATGCCGTATTGCGCGGGCGGCCCTTATCGCTATGGCCGTGCCCTCGGGCGCGACCGGCTCGATGCCCAGCTGCTCGTGCGCGCGCAGTCGCTGGGCGCGATCGTGCTGCAACCGGTACGGGTTCGCGCGGTGCGCGGCGACGTCGGGGACTTCGAATGCATCGTGGAGCCGCTCGGCCGCGAACGGCGCGAGCCCATTGAACGCGCCCGGGACCGCACGATTCGTGCACCGATCGTCATCGATGCGCACGGTTCGTGGGAGCGGTGTCCAGGAGTTGCAGGCGACCAAGCCGCGGCGCGGCGCAGCTCGGACTTGTTTGGATTCAAGGCAAATTACCGCAATACGGCGCTGGCCCCAGGCTACCTTCCGGTGCTTGCGCTGCCCGGGGGATACGGCGGCTTGGTGGTCGCCGACGGCGGCCGCACGACGCTCGCATGCTGCATCCGTCGCGATACACTGTCGGCCAGCCGGGCGCTCATGCCGTATGCGGCGGCCGGCATTGCCGTCGAAGCGTTCCTGCGGCGCTCAATCCCTGGCCTCGGCGCGATGCTGCAGAACGCCGAGCGGGATGGTCAATGGCTGTCGGTGGGTCCGCTGCAGCCCGGGATCCGCGTTGATGCCGTCATGGGAGCGTTTCGTGTCGGAAATTCGGCCGGCGAGAGTCACCCGTTGATCGGCGAGGGCATCACGATGGCACTGCAATCCTCGACTTTGCTTGCCGACATACTCACGAGCCGAGCGCCGACGGCGATCGATCGGCAGTGTGGGATCGCGATGCATCGCAGCTATGCGGCTGCGTGGCGCCGCAGGTTCGCGCCGCGTCTGCATCTGGCGGCGCTTTACGCGCAGATCGCGATGCGCCCCGCAATGGCCCGACCCGCCCGCGCATTGCTACGGCACTGGCCCAGCTTGCTGCGGAGCGCCGCGCGCCTCGCAGGAAAGGCGGCGCGAGCGCCCAAACGTTGACCACTGCGGAGATCGCATGACTACGCTCGAGACACTGCAGAATATTCTGATCGACGAATTCGAAGTCACGCGCGAGCAGCTCGTGCCCGAGGCCGAGCTCGCGGCTCTCGGGGTGGACTCGCTCGATTTGCTCGAGCTCATGTTCAAGATCGAGGACCGGTACAAACTGTCGATCCGCGACGACGTGCCGACCGATCTCTCCACGATCGCCGATGTCGTGGTTTACATCGACGAACTATTGGCGCGCCAGGCAAAGGCCCGTGGCGTCGATCCCCCCGATCTGCATGCCGCGACGTGAGCGAGCGCCGAGTCGCCATCACCGGCTTGGGGGCCGTCGCTCCGAACGCTCGATCGGTCGATGAGCTGTTTGCGCAGCTCGTCGGCGGCCGCTCCGCCATTCGGCGCCTCGAGGCGCCGATGTTCGCAAGCCTGCGTTCGCCGATCGGCGCCGCCGTCGACTTCGATGGCAGCGCACACTTCGCCGCGGCTCGGCTTCGCATGCTCGATCGGGTCAGCCAACTTGCGCTCGTGGCGGCCGCGCAGGCGATTGCCGATGCGCATCTCGACTTCGCGACCGAGAACCGCGAACGCTGCGGTGTCAGCCTCGGGACCGGAATGGGCGGCGCCGAGTCGACCGACGAGGGCTACCACATCATTTACGCCGAACGATCCGACCGCGTGAAGCCGTACACCGTATTGAACTCGATGACGAACGCGGCCGCGTCCTGGATCGGGATCGACCATGCCCTGAGCGGACCGAATCTGACCTATTCGACCGCGTGCTCTTCCTCGGCGGTTGCGCTCGGCGAGGCGGCCCGCCGAATTCGCAGCGGCGACGTGGACGTCATGGTCGCCGGCGGCGCCGAAGCGCCGCTGACTTTCGGTGTGCTGCGAGCCTGGGAAGCCATGCGCACGATTGCAACGCAGGACCCGACCGACCCTTCGGCCTCCTGCCGCCCGTTTTCCCGAAACCGCACCGGTCTCGTGCTCGGCGAAGGCGCCGCATTCGTCGCGCTCGAGGAGTGGCAACATGCCTCGGCGCGCGGCGCGCGCATTCATGCGGAATTGACCGGCTACGGACTGGCAACGGACGTCGTTCATATTACGCGGCCGACCGTTGCCGGCCAGGCGGCCGCGATGCGTCTGGCACTGAACTCCGCCGGGCTCGATCCGGATGCCGTCGACTACATCAACGCACACGGCACCGCCACCCTGCAGAATGATTCGATCGAAACCGCGGCGATCAAGGAGGTGTTCGGTTCTCGAGCCTATTCGCTGCCCGTCAGTTCGACGAAGTCGATGCATGGTCACCTGCTCGGCGCCGCGGGCGCCTTGGAATTCGTGATTGCGGTGTTGAGCCTCGTGCGCGGCGTCGTCCCGCCGACCATGCACCTCGATGCGCCGGATCCCGCCTGTGATCTCGACTATGTCTCGGGATGTGCCCGCAGCGGCGTGACCCTGCGGGCCGTCATGTCCAACTCGTTTGCGTTCGGGGGCACGAATGCCGTCTTGATCGCCGAAACCCCTCACGATCACCGGCGCCGGCCAAGCACGGGACTGCGCTGAGCATCGGTCGGCCGATCGATACTCAGCGCGGTCCGCTGCTGCGGACCGCAATCTCCCGTTGGGTGACGTTCCAGCCGCGCAGCGCAACCCGTGCGCAGCGCGGCCCGGCCTTCGGACATTGGACGAGAATGTGGCGGACTTCGCCGGCAAGCAGGGTCACGTAATTGTCGTCGTAATAGACCGGCAGAACGCGCGCGCGCTGCGCATCGAGCATCGTGATTTTGGCGGTCAGTGCCGGCGCTCGGCCCCTGTTCTTGAGCACGACGTCGATGCGAGTCACTTCATCCGCGGCCGCCGCTGATGAAG
>Ga0209040_10001086_pt1 | contig 21174 bp, 14 predicted proteins | sample BogFormECP12_OM3_FD_188240 | JGI IMG/M metagenome (GOLD analysis project Ga0209040, IMG submission 188240) | Bog forest soil microbial communities from Calvert Island, British Columbia, Canada - ECP12_OM3 (SPAdes) (version 2) | ecosystem: Environmental > Aquatic > Freshwater > Wetlands > Bog ... | reverse complement strand
TCGAGTCGCCGCAGATGCGGTCGAGCTCGGTGAAGAGGTGCTTCTTGACCGCCAGGTCCTCCACCACCGACTCGATCACCAGGTCGACCGGGGCCAGATCGCCCAGGTCGGTGGTCGCGCTGACCCGGGCCAGGATCTCGTCGCGCTCGGCCTCGGTCCGCTTGCCTTTCTCGACCTGGCGGTTCAGCGACTTCTCGAGGCTGGCCACCATGGCGTCGGCGGTGGACTGGCTCCGGCTCCGGAGCACCACCTCGTGGCCCGAGGCCGCCGCCACCTCGGCGATGCCCGAGCCCATGATCCCCGATCCGACGACGCCCACTCGCTTGATGGTCATGCCCCACACGTTACCCGTGGGTAATCGCGGGCGGCGATTCGTCGCTCCGGCGCTGGTGGCCCGTGGGTCGCTCAGCCCCCGGCCCCCCGCCGGACCGGCGCTCGCGTCCCCGCACCGCCTGGGCCGCCATGGCGGTGAGCATCGCCTCGGGGTCGGCCCGGAACGCCTCCCAGGAGCGCCGGGCCGTCTCGGGGGCCACGATGATGGCGCGGTTCTCGGCGACGCCGGTGAGCACGTCGGCCGCCAGGTCCTCGGGCGGGTAGGGCTCGCCCAGGGCGTTGGTGAGCAGCTTGCGACCGTCCACCCGGGTGCGCGGCCCCGGCACGTCGTCGGGGTTGGCCCGGTTGAGCATCGGGGTCTCGACCGGTCCGGGACACACGACGCTCACCCGCACCCCGCGGGCGGCCGCCTCGACCCGGAGGCTGGTGGAGAGCCCGACGACGGCCGACTTCGCGGCGGCGTAGGGGGTGAGGAACGGCGAGGGGACCAGGCCGGCCAGCGACGCCGTGTTCACGATGTGGCCCGAACCGGCCCGGACCATGATCGGGTAGGCGGCGCCCACCCCGTGGATGACGCTGTTGAGGTCGACGTCGACGGCGCGCTCCCACAACGCGGCCGGCAGCTCCTCCACCGGACCGCCGGCACCGATGCCGGCGTTGTTGAACAGGTAGTCGAGCCGGCCGTGCTCCGACGTGGTGGCCTCGACGACCTGGCGGACCCTGGCCCGGTCGGTCACGTCGACGGCCACGGCCCGGGCCCGGGCGCCGGCGCCGAGGGACGCGGCGACCTCCACCGCGCCCTCCTCGTCGATGTCGGCCAGCAGCACCGTCGCCCCCCGGGCGACGAGCGCCGTGGCCAGCGCCCTGCCGATCCCCGACGCGGCGCCGGTGACGATGGCCACCGCGTCCTCGAAGTGCCCGTCGTCGGTGGCCGGCATCCTCCGAGCCTACGGGGCCGGCGACGCCGGGCGCTGTGGGAGGATTGGGGTGCGGCGCCGGGCGCGGCCCGCCGCCCCGAGACCGGGGCACCTGCCTCCACCATGATCGTCGGCTCTTCGCTCACCATCGAGATCGGCGACCGCGCGCTCGTGCGGGACGCCTCCTTCGTCGTGGGCTCGGGCGAGAAGGTCGGCCTGGTCGGGCGCAACGGCACCGGCAAGTCCTCGTTCGTGTCGGTCGTGATCGGTGAGGCGCCGCCCCACCTGCGGGCCACCGGCAACGTGCGGGTCACCGGGACGCTCGGTCACCTCCCCCAGGTCCCGCCGCCCCGGGGTCTGGGGCTCGACCCGAGCGGGTTCTCCCACGTGCTCAGCTCCCGCGGCCTCGACGTGCTCGACGACGCCCTCGACCAGGCCCGCAAGATGATGGCCAAGGATCCGACCGAGGAGCACATCGCGCTCTTCAGCGACCTCGAGGAGCAGTACCGCGAGAACGGCGGCTACGAGGCCGAGGCGGTCATGGCCCGGCTGGCCGACGGCCTGGGGCTCCGCCAGGAGCTGCTCTTCGACGACATCGACCGGTTGTCGGGCGGCCAGCGCCGGCGGGTCGACCTGATCCGGGTGCTCTTCCAGGCCCCCGACATCATGGTGCTCGACGAGCCCACCAACCACCTGGACCTGGCGGCCAAGCGCTGGTTGATGGACGAGCTGGCCGGCTTCGGCGGCAGCCTGCTGCTCATCAGCCACGACCTCAAGCTGCTGGACCGGTCGATCGACAAGGTGCTGCATCTGGCCGACGGGCGGCTGGCCGAGTTCAAGGGGAGCTACTCGAGCTTCCGGGTGCAGCTGGCCCAGGACCAGAGCCGGCGCGAACGGGCCTCGACGCTCGAGGCCCAGGAGATCCGCCGCCTCAAGACCCTGGCCGACTCGATGCGCGGGCAGACCGAGAAGCGGGCCCGCAAGGCCAAGGTGCTCGACAAGCGGGTTGACCGGCTGCAGGGCCAGCGCACCGAGGTCCGCAAGCGGGAGCGCCAGCGGGCCTTCAAGCTGCCGGTGCCCCGACGGTCGGGGGAGGTCCCGCTCGAGGTGCAGGGCCTGGCCGTCCGCTACGGCGCCAAGACGGTGCTCACCGACGTGAGATTCCACCTCGTGCGGGGCGACCGCATGGTCGTCATCGGGCGCAACGGGGCGGGCAAGTCGAGCCTGCTGCGCTGCCTGGCCGGCGTGCAGGCGCCGAGTGCGGGCACCGTCACCCTCGGGGCCAACGTGACGGTGGGCTACTTCGCCCAGGAGCACGAGCAGGTGGACCTGTCCCAAACCACGCTCGGGAACATCGACGACTCGGTGCTGCGGACCGAGGGCGAGCGCCGGGCCCTGCTGGGGTCGTTCGGCCTTCCGGGCAAGGCGGCCAACCAGATGCCGGCGTCGCTGTCGGGGGGCGAGCGGGCGAAGCTCGGCCTGGCCATGCTCTCGGCCGGCCAGGCCAACGTGCTCATCCTCGACGAGCCGACCAACAACCTGGACCCGGCGTCGATCGAGGCGGTGGGGCGCATGCTCAGCCAGTGGCCCGGGACCCTCGTCGTGGTCAGCCACGACCGGGCGTTCGTCGAAGCCCTCGAGCCGAGCCACGCGTTCGCCCTGCCCGAGGAGCGCTACGACTACTGGCGCGAGGAGAACCTCGACGACGTCGAGTTGCGCTGATCAGGGCGACCGGCGGCGCCCCGACCGCAGGTCGCGCAGCGCCGTGCGGGCCGCGCCCTGGCCGCATATGCCGTGCACCCCGGCGCCCGGAGGGGTGGCGGCCGAGCACAGGTAGACCCCGTCCAGCCCGGTCCGGTAGGGGTCCCATAGCACGGTCGGGCGGAAGACGGTCTGGCGCAGGGTTGCGGCGCCGGCGCCGATGTCGCCCCCGACATAGCCGGGGTTGTGGGTCTCGCACCCGGCCGCGGTGCGGGTCGCCCGGGCCACGATCAGGTCGCGGAAGCCCGGGGCGAACCGCTCGATCTGGGCTTCGATCCGCCCGGTCATGTCCACGGTCGAGCCGTTGGGCACGTGGCAATAGGCCCACAGCGTCCGGCGCCCGGCCGGCGCCCGGGTCGGGTTGACCACGCCGGGCTGGACGACCAGGCAGAAGGGTCGTTCGGCATGGCGGCCGCCGGCGACCGCCGCCTCGCTGGCCGCGACCTCGGCCAGGGTGCCCCCGACGTGGACGGTTGCCGCGTCCGAGCAAACGTCGGCCTCCCAGGGGACGGGGCCGGCCAGCGCCCAGTCGACCTTGCAGGTCCCCGGCCCGTAGCGGGAGCGGGCGAGGGCCCGGCGTTCGCGGGCCCCGAGGCGTCCGCCCGCCAGGCCGAGCAACTGGCGGGGTGTGACGTCGAGCACGGTGGCCCGGCCCGAGGGCAGGTCATCGAGGCTGCGGATCCACCGCCCGGTGCGGACGCGGCCCCCCGAACCGGCCAGCGCGTCGAGGAGGGCCCGCACGAGGCGGGCGCTCCCTCCCTCGACGACGGGCCAGCCGGCCGAGTGGGCCAGCGCCGTCAGCAGGAGGGCGAAGGCGCCGGTCAGTGGCGAGCCGAGCGGCAGCATCGAGTGGGCCCCGACCCCGGCCAGCAGGGCCCGGGCGCCGTCGGTCTCGAAGCGGCTCGCCAGCCAGGTCGCCGGGAGGAGGCCCCGCATCCCGAAGCGGGCCATGGCCACGGGATGACGCGGCGGTCGCCGCAGGGGGCGAGGGTGTCGGGCACGACGAGGTCGGCCTCGCGGGCGAGCGGGCCCAGCCGCCGCCGGTAGGCCCGCCCGTCGAGCCCGAGCGAGGCCGCGGTCTCGGCGACGGACCGGTGGACCGCGGCGGCCCGGCCCCCGTCGAGCGGGTGGGCGAAGGAGACGCCGGGGGTGCCCAGGACGACCCCGAGCCGGGCGAGGTCCAGGTCCTCGAAGAACGGGGATGCGACGGCCAGGGGGAGCACGGTGGCGCAGACGTCGTGGTGGAACCCCGGCACGGCGAGCTCCGCCCTGCGACAGCCACCCCCGGCGTCGTCGGCCCCTTCGGAGACCTCCACCGCCAGGCCGGACCGGGCCAGCACCAGGGCGGCGGCCAGGCCGTTGGGCCCCGCGCCGACCACGACGGCGTCGGGTGGCCGGACCGTCACGCCTCGACCCGACGCCATGCGGCGCGACCGTAATCCCCCGGCCGTGGAAGAGTTTGGCCATGGACGCACCGACGGGACCCCTGGCGCTGGTCGGCGGGGCCGAGTGGACCGAGGGTTGCAGCTTCGACGCCGACCTGCTGGCGGCCTCGGGGGGCGACGAGGTGCTGGTCCTCCCCACCGCCGCCGCCTACGAGCACCCCGAGCGGGTGGTGATGGGTGCGGCCCGTTGGTTCGACGGGCTCGGCGGCCGGGTGGAGGGCCTGATGGTGCTCGGCCGGGCCGACGCCGAGGACGGGGGCGCGGCGGAGGTGGTGCGCCGGGCCCGCTTCATCTACCTCTCGGGCGGCTCGCCGCTCCACCTGCGCTCGGTGCTGAAGGGCTCGGCCGTGCTCGAGGCGCTGCGCCAGGCCTGGGGCGGCGGCGCTACCGTGGCCGGCTCGGCGGCCGGGGCGATGGTGCTGACCGATCCGATGGTCGATCCCCGGGGCGGGGCGCTCACGGTCGGCCTCGGACTGGTCGACCGCCTCGCCGTGGTCCCGCACTTCGGCGACGCCCACGAGGACGCGCACGGCGAGAAGCTGCACCGCTCGGTCGCCCTCGCCCCGGCGGGGCTGCCGGTGGTCGGCATCCCCGAGCGCACGGCGCTCATCCGGGGGGCCGACGGCGCGTGGCGGGAGGCAGGGGAGGGTTCGGTGACCGTCTTCGTCGACGGTTCCCTGGCCGAGCAGGGCCTGCGCGCGCTCAGCGCCTGAGCGCCGGGCGAGCGTCGTGCCGGCCGGATCGGCCCCGACCGGGTCAGTCCTTCTCCTCGATCGTCACCGAGTCGATGGTGACCCTCTGGGTGGGCGTGCCCGAGGCGGTGCCCACGTCGTTGATGGCGCCGACCACGTCCCCGCCGGCGACCACCTTGCCGAAGAGCGAGTACTGGGGCGGGAGCCGGGCCCCGTCGGGGCCGCTGATGACGAAGAACTGGCTGCCGTTGGTGTTGGGGCCGGAGTTGGCCATGGCCAGCGAGCCGATCTCGTAGCGGCCCGGCTTGGGTAGCTCGTCGGCGAACTTGTAGCCCGGTCCGCCCCGGCCCGTCCCCTCGGGGTCGCCGCCCTGGAGCACGAACCCCGGGATGATCCGGTGGAAGACGATCCCGTCGAAGTAGTGGTACCGGGCCAGGAAGACGAAGTTGTTCACCGTCTTCGGGGCGGCGACCGGGTCGAGCTCGATCACCATCGCGCCCTTCGACGTGGCCATGGTCGCCGTGTAGCGCTTGGCCGGGTCGATGACCAGGGGCGGCTCGGCGTCGAACTTCTGGCGCTTGGGGCTCGAGCCGTCGGGGGCCGGGGTCTCGAGGGTGGTCATGGCTTCCTCCTCTTCTTCCGACGGTGCATCCGGTGCATCCGAGGCGTCATTTGGCGCCGCCCGGCTCACACGGGATGGCCCTCACGGGCTGACGGTCACGTTCAAGATGCGCTGGGTCACGTCCGGTGGGACGCCCTGGGGCGAACCCTGCTGGTTGATCTGTTGGACCACCGGGAGCCCCGACACCACCTGGCCGAACAGCGAGTACTGGTTCGGGAGCGACTCGCCCTGGGCACCGGTCACGATGAAAAACTGGGCGTCGCCGGTGTGGGGCCGGAGACGGTTGGCCATGGCCACCGAGCCGACCGGGTACTGTTGGGAGGGGTTGGAGGCCTTCGGCGGGTACTCGTCGGCGATGGTGTAGCCGGGGCCTCCGGTGCCGGTCCCGGTCGGGTCGCCGGTCTGGTCCATGAAGCCCGGGATGACCCGGTGGAAGATCACGCAGTGGTAGTAGCCCTGGTTGGCCAGGAAGACGAAGTTGTTGACGCTCTGGGGTGCCGCCTTGGCGTCGAGGGCGATGGTGAAGGGCCCCGCCGTCGTGTTCACGGTGGCCGTGTAGGTCTTGGCGGGGTCGATGGCCATCGGCGGAGCCGACTTCCAGTGGTTCACGAGGTCATTGGCCGGCGCCGAGGTGCTGGCCGGGCAGCCGGCGGCGGCGGCGGCGGCGTTGGCCGTCGCCTGGGCCGCGGCGTTGGGGCTCGCCGCGGTCGTCGTCGTCGACCCGGCGGTCGCGGTGGTCACCGGGGCGCTGGACGTCGTGGTGGAGGACCCGGCCCTGGTCGTGGTCGTCGTGGACTTGCCGGCGGCCGAGGACTTCGAGTGCCGGCTGATCAGGTACACCGAGACCCCGACGACGGCCACGACCACCACGATGATGACGGTGTTGCGCAACAGGGACTGGCGCTTTTCGACCTTGGCCTGGGCGGCCCGCTTGGCCTCGCGGCCGGCGCGCTGTCGGGCTCTCTTCTCGCTGGGCACGGGGGGCAACCCTATCCGGCCGGACCGGGAGTCCGGGATCGGCCGGACCCGGAGGGCGGCCGGTGCGTGTCCGGCCGGCCGGGCCCGGCCGGATAGCGTCGATCTTCGTGCCCCTGCTCGTCCAGAAGTACGGCGGGACCTCTGTCGGCGACGCCGACCGCATCCGTGCCGTAGCCGATCACGTGGCCCGGACGCGCCGGGCCGGCAACGACGTGGTCGTGGTGGTGAGCGCCATGGGCAAGACCACCGACGAGCTGATCCGGCTGGCCGACGACGTGTCGGGGTCCCAGCCGCCGCGCGAATACGACATGCTCGTGAGCTCGGGGGAGCGGATCTCGATGTCGCTCCTGTGCATGGCCCTGGCCGGAGTGGGTGTCGACGCCTTGTCGTTCACCGGGAGCCAGGCCGGGATCATCACCGACACCGACCACACCCGGGCCAAGATCCGCGAGGTCCGGGCCGACCGCCTGCGCGAGGCCCTGGCGGCCGGCCGGGTCCCGGTCGTGGCCGGGTTCCAGGGGGTCTCGACCGAGCGCGACGTGACCACCCTGGGACGGGGGGGCTCGGACACAACGGCGGTGGCCCTGGCGGCCGTGCTCGGGGCCGAGGCCTGCGAGATCTACACCGACGTGACCGGGGTCTTCAGCGCCGACCCGCGGGTGGTGCCCGCCGCCCATCGGTTGGGCCGGATCAGCTTCGAGGAGATGCTGGAGATCGCCGCCACCGGGGGGCGGGTGCTCCAGCTGCGCTCGGTCGAGTTCTCGCGCAACCACGGCGTGCCCTTGCACGTCCGGAGCAGCTTCACCTGGGAGCCCGGGACCTGGGTCGTAGAGGAGGATGAGTCGATGGAACAGGCCTCGGTCACCGCGGTGACCCACGACATCTCCGAGGCGAAGGTCACCGTCGCCGGGGTGCCCGACCGCCCGGGCGTAGCGGCCCGGCTCTTCCGGGCCTTGGCCGACCGCTCGGTCAACGTCGACATGATCGTGCAGAACACCTCGCTGCACGGGACCACCGACATCTCGTTCACCGTGCCCAAGGTCGATCTGGTCACCTCGGTGGAGGTGAGCGAGGGGCTGCGGGACGAGCTCGGGGCGACCGACGTCGTCCCCGACGACGACGTCGCCCGGGTGTCGCTCGTCGGGGCCGGGATGAAGTCCCATCCCGGCGTGACCGCCACCGTGTTCGAGACGCTGGCCGCCCTGGGCATCAACATCGACATGATCTCCACCTCGACCATCCGGATCTCGTGCATCGTGCGCACCGACCGGGTGGAGGAGGCGGTGCGCTCGCTCCACGCCGTCTTCGAGCTGGGTTGACGCCCGGGACCCCGTCGCCCGGGGGCCGTCGTGACCCGTAGGATTGGGCCATGCGCATCGGGGTCTTCGGGGCGACCGGCCAGGTCGGACTGGTCATGCGATCGGTGCTGGCCGAACGCGCCTTCCCGGCCGACGACGTCCGGTTCTTCGCCTCGACCCGCTCGGCCGGGACCCGGCTTCCCTGGGCCGACGGCGAGATCGAGGTCGAGGACGCGGCGACCGCCGATCTCGCCCGGATCGACATCGCCCTGTGCTCGACCGGGGCCACCGCCTCGCGCGAGCTCGCCCCCCGCCTGGCCGCCGCCGGCGCGGTGGTGATCGACAACACCTCGGCCTGGCGCATGGACCCCGACGTCCCCCTCGTGGTGACCGAGGTGAACCCCGAGGCCCTGCGCACGATCCCCAAGGGCATTGTGGCCAACCCGAACTGCACGACGATGGTCGCCATGCCGGCGCTCAAGCCGCTCCACGACGAGGCGGGGTTGCGCGAGGTGGTCGTGGCCACCTACCAGGCGGTCTCGGGGTCGGGCCTGGCCGGGGTGGCCGAGCTGGCCGAGCAGCTGGCCAAGACGGTCGACCGCGCCCAGGAGCTGACCTTCGACGGCTCGGCCGTCGACTTCCCGCCGGCCGAGAAGTTCCCGGCCCCGATCGCCCACAACGTCATCCCGTTGGCCGGATCGATCGTCGACGACGGGTCGCTCGAGACCAACGAGGAGCAGAAGTACCGCAACGAGACCCGGAAGATCCTCGGTCTGCCCGGGCTGTCGCTGACCTGCACCTGCGTGCGGGTGCCGGTGTTCACCGGGCACTCCGCCGCCATCGTGGCCCGCTTCGAAGGCGAGCTCGGTCCCGAGCGGGCCACCGAACTGCTGGGCACCGCCCCCGGGGTCGTCCTCGCCGACATCCCGACCCCGCTCGCCGCGGCGGGGGGCGATGTGTCGCTGGTGGGGCGGATCCGTCAGGTCGAGGGGGACCGGCGGGGACTGGCCCTGTTCGTCGTGGGGGACAACCTCCGCAAGGGGGCGGCCCTCAACGCGGTGCAGATCGCCGAGCTCCTGCTGCCGCTGCGCTTCTCGTAGGGTCAGTCGGCGCCCGAGGTCCCGGGCTCGGGGCCGCCGGTCACGAGGGCCGCCATGCGGCGGGCCAGGTTCACGGCGTGGTCGCCGAAGCGCTCGTAGAACCGGGCCACCATGGCCAGCTCGATGGCCACCGGGAGCGGCATCGTCCCGGCCACGAGCTCGGCGGTGAGGGTGACATGCAGGTCGTCGAGCTCGTCGTCGAGGTCGTCGACGTAGTTGGCACCCGACACCGACCGCTCGGCGAAGGCGTCGGCCGTGCTGCGCCAGATCGTGGTGGCGACCTCGCCCATGCGCTCGACCAGGCCGCGGCTGCGGGCCGACATCTCGGCCCCGAGGCCGCGGGCGGCTCGGCGGGCGATGTGCTCGGCCAGGTCACCGTTGCGTTCGAGGTCCGGCAGCATCCGCAGGACGGCGACCAGCTCGCGGCGCTCGTCGGCCTGGGTGGTGCCGTGCACCAACTGCTCCTGGGCCAGCTGGGCGATCTGGTTCGTCAGGACGTCGACCATCTCGTCGCGCTGGACCAGCTGCTTGGCGGCCTCGCGGTCACCGGCCAAGAGCGCGTGGGTGGCCCCGGCGATGGCCTCGCCGACGAGGGCGAAGACCTGCACGAAGATCCGGTCGATCTCGGCCACGGTCGGGGCGGCTCGCTCGCGTCCGGGATCGCCGGCCAGCGGCTGGTCGGCGGCCGGTTGGAAGTGGGGCCGGACGGCGTCCACCGGCTCGGGTCCCTCGAGACCGGGCCCCTCCGCCACGACCGCTTCGTCGGCCGCCCCCCCGTTCCTTCGGATGCCGCCACCGATCCGGAATGCCACGGCCCCACGGTACCGGCTGGCGGCGGCCGGCTCCTGGGCCGCCCGACCGGGGCCGGGCGAGCACCGTCGGGAAAGACCCGGCCCTGACACACACCCCCGGTACTGTGGCCGCGAGGCCCGAAACCGGCGGGGGTACCGCCCCCGGCGGGGACGACCGGACTGGGGATGCGATCGATGGCACAGCCGGCACGAAAACCCGGACCGGGCACCGTCGCGGGCGGGACCGGGGCGGCCGGGGTGCCCCGCGGGGGGAGGGCGTGACCACCGGCCCGGTCACCGGCCTGGTGGTCGGTCTCGCGCTCGGCCTCTTGGGCGGCCTGCTGGTGCACACCCTGCGCCACGGCCGCCTCGCGGCACAGGCCCGGACGGCGGAGGCCCGGCTGGCCGACGCCCAGCAGGGGGTGAGCCGGCTGGAGGCCGAACTGGCCACGGCCCGGGTCGAGCTCTCCTGTGCCAGAGCGGAGCAGGCGCGCCTGGCGGGCGAGGTGGCGCACCAGCAACGGGCGGCCGAGGAGCGGGCCGCCGCCTGGGAGGAGGACCGTCAGCGCCTGGTGGGCTCGTTCGCCGAGCTCTCGAACCGGGCCCTGCGCCAGAACACCGAGCAGTTCCTCACCCTGGCCGACGCCAAGATGAAGGAGACCCAGGAGGCGGCTCGGGGCGACCTGGCCCAGCGCCAGCAGGCCATCACCCAGCTCCTCCAACCGCTCCACGAGACTCTCGGCAAGTACGAGCAGGGCCTGCGGCAGCTCGAGCTCGACCGCCGGGGCGCCTATGACGCCCTGACCGAGCAGGTCAAGCTGCTCGGGGCCTCCCAGGACCAGCTCCAGCGCGAGACCCGCAACCTGGTCACCGCCCTGCGCTCGCCCCAGACGAGGGGGCGTTGGGGGGAGGTGCAGCTCCGCCGGGTGGTCGAGATGGCCGGGATGCTCGCCCACTGCGACTTCGACGAGCAGGTCTCCAAGGGGACGGCGGACGGACGTCTGCGACCCGACGTCGTGGTGCACTACCCCGGCGGCGCCCAGCTGGTGGTGGACGCCAAGGTCCCCCTCGAGGCGTTCCTCCGGGCGGCCGAGGCCGACTCCGACGAGGCCCGCAAGGTCGAGCTGGTCGCCCACGCCCGCCAGCTGCGGACCCACGTCGACCAGCTGGCGAAGAAGGAGTACTGGAGCCAGTTCGACCCGAGTCCCGAGTTCGTCGTGGCCTTCGTGCCCGGTGACCCGCTGCTCGCCGCGGCCTGCGAGCACGACCCCGCGCTGCTCGAGCACGCCATGAGCAACCGGGTCCTGCTCGCGACGCCGACGAACCTGATCGCGTTGCTGCGGACCGTGGCCTACGGATGGCAGCAGGAGGACATCGCCGCCAACGCCCGCGTGGTCCAGCGGCTCGGGGCCGAGCTCTACGACCGGCTGCGGGTGATGGGCAACCATCTGACCAAGCTCCAGCGCGGACTCACGACCACGGTCGAGGCGTACAACGAGGCGGTGGGCTCGCTCGAGACTCGCGTCCTGGTGACGGCCCGCAAGTTCCCCGATCTCGGTGTGGTGGGCGCTGGGGCCAAGGAGCTGACCGAGCAGGTGCCGGTGGTGGCGACGCCCCGCGCGGCCCAGGCGCCCGAGCTCCTCGCCGGCCCGTCCACCGAGGAGGCGGGGTTCGGGGCGCTGGGCCAGCTGAGGGGCCTTGACCCCCCCGACGAGCCGGCCAAGCTGCCCGAGGCCGAGGGGCTCGCCTGAGCGACCGGACCGCCCCGCCCCGGGCGGGGACGTCACAGCCCGAACCTACGATGCTGGCCGTGACGATCTCGGTCCGGACCGCGCCGTTCGGCCGGGGGGCGGCCCGGGTTCTGCGATCCGAGATAGCCGCCGCCCAACGCGCCGACCCGTTCACCCCGGTGACCGTGGTCGTCCCCGGTTGGTCGGTGAGCCTGGCCACCCGCCGCCTCCTGGCCTCGGGCGACCTGGGTCCGGGGCCGACCGGTCGTCCCGGGATCGTCAACGTGCGCTTCCTCACCGCCCCGGCCCTGGCCGACGAATTGGGCGGCCCGGCACTCGCCGCCGCCGGGCGCCGACCGGCCACCCCGGCGGTGGTGGATGCCGCGGTCCGGTCGGCCCTGGCCCGGGACCCCGGCGGCCTCCTCGGCCCGGTGCGCGAGCACCCGGCCACGGTCCGGGCCGTGGCCGGCGCGTACCGCGACCTGCGCGGGGTCCCGGGCCCAGTTCGGGTCCGTCTGGCCGCCCAGAGCGCCCGGGCGGCCGAGGTGGTCCGCCTGGTCGACACCGTCGGGGAGCGCCTGGCCGAGTGGTACGACGAGACGGACCTGGCCCACGCGGCCGTCGACGCGGTGCTGGGCGACGACGGGCCGGCCGGTGGGGTCGCCGACTACCTGTGGTACCTGCCCCTCACCCCGGCCCCCCACGAGGAGCGGCTCGTGGGGGCCGTCGGTCGCCGGTCCCGGGTGACCGTCGTCGCCGGGGCGACCGGCTCGCCGGCCGCCGACGCGCCGGCCCTGGCCCTGCTCCGCCGGCTCGGCGCCGCCACCGAGGCGCCCCGCCTGCCGGGCCAGGAGCCTCCGCTCGCCGACTCGGCCGTCGAGCGCCTCCTCCCGCTGGACCCGCCGACCGGGACGGCGGTCCTGAGCGCGCCGACGGCCGACGCCGAGGTGCTCGCCACCCTGCGCTCGGTCATGGCGCGCAACGCCGACGGGTTTCCCCTGGAGCGGATGGCCGTCGCCTACGCCGGCCCGGCGCCCTACCCGCGCCTGGTGCGTGAGCTCCTGGCCCAGGCCGGCATCCCGTTCAACGGCACCGGCTTCAGGCCGCTGTCGGCCACGATCGCCGGACGCACCCTGCTCGGCGGCTTCGAGCTGGCCGAGCGCGACTGGGCCCGCGACGAGGTGGCCTCCTGGCTGGCCGACGCGCCGATCCTGGCCGGCGGGAGGCCGGCGCCGGCGTCGGCCTGGGACCTCGTCTCGCGCGAGGCCGGCGTGCTCGGCGGTCTCGAGAACTGGTCCTCACATCTCGGGGCCTTCGCCGGACAGCTGCGCCAGCGGCTCGAGGGAGGCCCGGCCGACGACGACGAGTCCCCCGGCCGGCGCGAGTGGTGGCGCCACCAGCTCGCGCTGGGCGAGGAGATGCTGGCCTTCGTCACCTCGCTGGCCGCCCGCTTCGCCGACGTCCGCCGCACCTGGGCCGAGTGGGCCGACTGGGCCGACGCCCTCTTGGAGGAGTACCTGGGCCCTGCGGCCCGCCAGACCGAGTGGCCGGCGGAGGAGGTGGAGGCCCTGACGGCGGTGCGCGAGTCGCTCCGGCAGCTGACCGTGCTCGACCGGATCGAGCCCGGGGCCGACGCCGCGACCTTCCGCGCCGCGCTGTCGTCGGAATTGGAGGCGGCGGCGCCCCAGACGAGCCGCTTCGGCAGGGGGGTGCTGGTCGGGCGGGTGGCCGAGATGGTGGGTCTCGACCTCGACGTGCTGTTCGTGCTGGGCATGAGCGACGGTGTCTTCCCGGCCCCGGCCGGCGAGGACGCCCTGCTCCCCGACCGCGAGCGCTCGGCCGGCGGCCCCGAGGTCCCGCTGCGGACCGGGCGCGCCGACGACGCCGAGCGAGACTACGCCGCCGCCCTCCTGGCGGCGCCGGAGCGGATCCTCTCGTTCGCCCGGGGCGGCCAGTCCCACGGACGCGAGCTGCGCCCGTCGCGCTGGCTGCTCGACACGCTCGGCGTCGTCACCGGCGCGCCGCGCCGCCTTTACAACGGCGACCTGGCGATCCTCCACGGCTGCGCCAGCTACAGGGTGCTCCCGTCGTTCACCGCCACGGTGCGGGCCGGGGGTGAGCCCGCCTCGCCCGCCGACCGCGATCTGAGGAGCCTGCTCGCCTGGCGGGAGGCCACCGGCGCGCTCGACGGGCACTACCTGCTGGGGCAGGACCCGGTGCTCGGGGCCGGTACCCGGGCGCGGCGCCAACGCCGGAGCGGCGAGTTCACGAGGTTTGAGGGGAACCTCGCCGGGGACGGCCTCGACATCTCGGTGTCCGAGCGCCAGCATTCGCCGACAGGGCTCGAGTCCTATGCGTCGTGCCCCCGGCGCTACCTCTTGGAGCGGGTCCTCCGGGTGCAGGTCCGGGAGCGGCCCGAGGAGGTGCTGCGCATGAGTCCCCGGGACCGGGGGCTCATGGTGCACGAGGTGCTGGAGCGCTTCGTGGCCGACCAGACGGCCCGGCCCCGCGAGCAGCGGATCCGTCCCGGCACCCCCTGGGGCTCCGAGGGCCACGACCGGATGGCGGCGTTGGCCGGGGCGACGTTCGCCCGTTACGAGCAGGCCGGGCTGGTGGGCCGTCCGCTGCTTTGGGGCTTGGACCGGGCCCGCGTCCTGCGGGACCTGCACCGGTTCGTCGAGGAGGATGACGCCCACCGCAGGCGGCTCGGGGTGGTGCCCGAGGAGGTGGAGCTCACGTTCGGGCGCGACGGCGCGGCACCGGTGGAGGTCGAGCTGTCCTTGGGCCGGCTCGTTCGGTTCGGCGGCCGGGTCGACCGCGTCGACCGGGCGGCGGACGGGTCCGTCGTGGTCGTCGACTACAAGACCGGGAGCCGGTACGGGATGGACGACCTGAAGGTCGACCCCGTCGCCCGAGGCACCAAGCTGCAGCTGGTCGTCTACGGGCTCGCGGCGCGCCGGCGCCACGGGGAGGTGCCGGTGCAGTCGCTGTACTGGTTCGTGAGCGACAGGGGCGGCTTCGAGCAGGTGGGGTACCCGCTCGACCCCGAGCTCATGACGCGTTTCGGCGAGGCGCTGGAGGTGGTGGCGGACGGGATCGATTCGGGGGCCTTCCCGGCCCACCCCGGGAGGTACGCCAACGGCGAGTACGCCAACTGCCGGTTCTGCGACTTCAAGGCGGTCTGCCCCGGGGACCGCGGCCGGGCCTGGGTGCGCATCCGCAACGCGCCGGCGCTGGCCCGGTACGTGGCGCTGGCCGAGGCAGACGGGGAGGCGACGTCGTGACCGGGCCGGTCGACGACACCGCAGCCCGCCGGTCCATCCGGCGCCGGCTCGACGTGACCCAGTTCGTCGAGGCGGGGGCTGGGACCGGCAAGACCACCGCGCTGGTGGCCCGCATCGTGGAGTTGGTGGCGACCGGGACAGCCCGGCTCGACCAGATCGCGGCGATCACCTTCACCGAGGCCGCCGCCGGCGAGCTGCGGGACCGGGTCGGCTCCTCGCTCGAGCAGATGGCGGATGGCCGCTACCACGACGAGTTCGCGCCCGAACCGGCGGACCGTGACGGTGACGCCCGGGCCCAGCGGGCCCGGGCGGCGGTCGCCGAGCTCGACGCCGCCGCCATCAGCACGCTCCACGGCTTCGCCCGCCGGATCTTGGCCGAGCACCCGTTCGAGGCGGGCCTCCCGCCGACCTTCGAGGTCTTCGACGAGATCCGTTCGCAGGTGGCGTTCGGCGAGCGGTGGGCCGCCTTGCTCGACGAGCTGCTGGGGGACGCGGTCGCCGGGCCGGCGGTCCTGCGCCTGCTGGTCTGCGGGGTGACCCTCGAGCGGTTGCGGGAGGTGGCCGAGCAGTTCAACGAGAGCTGGGACCTGGTGGCCGAGTGCCCGCCGCCCGACGTCGAGTCCCCCCCTCGGGTCGACGGCGGGCCGGTGGCCAGTGCCCTGCGCGAGGCCGAGGACCTCACCGGGCACTGCACCGACGCCGACGACAAGCTGTTTGCCCACATCGGGAAGCTCGAGGGACTGGCGGAGCGGCTGGAGGAGGCGGCCGACGACCTCGACGCCCTCCAACTCCTGGCCGAGGCGCCCCGGCTGACCTTCGGCCACGGACGGCGGGCCAACTGGACGTGCCCGATCGACGATGTGCGCGAGGTGCTGGAACGGGCCGAGGCGGCCCGGGTGGGGGTCGTCGAGCGGTCCGGGCGGGCCGCCCTGTCCCAGTTCCTGGCCGCGTCGTGGCGCCTCACCCTCGGGGCGGCCGAGGCACGCCGGGCCGGAGGGCGGCTCGAGTTCCACGACCTCCTGGTGCTCGCCCGCGACCTTGTCCGCCGCTCCGCCGAGGTCAGCAGGTCGCTGGGCGACCAGTACCGGTTCGTGCTGATCGACGAGTTCCAGGACACCGACCCGATCCAGGTCGAGCTGGCGGTGCGGATCGCAACCGAGGACCCATGGGCCGCCGACAAGGACTGGCGGGCCCTGACGGTCGAGCCGGGGCGCCTGTTCTTCGTGGGGGACCCGCTGCAGTCGATCTACCGGTTCCGCCGGGCGGACATCTCCGTGTTCCTCGACGTCCGCGACCGTCAACGCCCCGGAGCCCTGCAGCTGACCGGCAACCACCGCTCGGTCCGCGGAGTCATCGGGTGGGTCAACCAGGTGTTCGCCGAGCTGATCGGCGACGGCGAGCCGGCGATGCAGCCGGCCTACCGTCCCCTCGCCCCGCAACGGACCGGGCACATCGTCGGCGCCGGGTCGCCACCGGTGGTCGTCCTCGGGGGAGCCATCGATACCGACGAGCCGGTCGACCAGATCCGCGAGCGTGAGGCGGCCGACATCGCCGGGGCCATCGAGCGGATCCGCACCGAGGGGTGGGCGGTCGGGGACGAGGGCCGGGCGGCGACGCTGGCCGACGTGACCGTGCTGGTCCCGGCCCGCACCAGCCTGCCCATCCTCCAACGGGCCCTCGAGGACGCCGCCATCCCCTACCGGCTGGAGAGCAGCTCGCTGGTGTACGCCGCCGCCGAGGTGCGGGACCTGCTGACGGTCCTGAGGTCGGTCGACGACCCCACCGATGAGGTTGCCATCGTGGCCGCGCTGCGCTCGCCGCTCTTCGGCTGCGGCGACGACGACCTCTACGCCTTCCACCGGGCCGCGGGTCGCTGGGACTACCGGGAACCGCACCCCCAGACCCTCGACACCGACCACCCGGTGGTGGCCGGGCAGCGATCGCTGGCCGAGCTTTACCGGGTTCGCTGGTGGCACGACGTCAGCGCGCTGATCGAGAAGGTGCTCACCGACCGCCGGCAGATGGAGCTGGCGCTCGACGAGCAGCGCCCGCGTGAGGCGTGGCGGCGGCTCCGCTTCGTCGCCGACCAGGCGCGCCAGTTCACCGACGCCTTCGGCGGGGACCTCCGCCACTTCCTGGCCTGGGCCGACCTGCAGTGCGTGGAGGGGTCCCGGGTCACCGAGTCCGTGCTCCCCGAGATCGACGACGACGCGGTGCGGATCATGACCATCCACGCCTCGAAGGGTCTCGAGTTCCCGATCGTGATCATGACCGGGCTCAACGCCGCATCAGCGGACCGCGGCGGGCGGTGGGTCCTGTGGGGGGACGCCGGCCCGGAGGTCTCGCTCTCAAAGTCGGTGCGCACACCGGGCTACGAGGCGCTCGCCCGGCGCGAGGAGGCCATGGAGGAGCACGAGCGCCTCCGCCTGTTGTACGTGGCGGCCACCCGGGCCCGCGACCACCTCGTCGTCAGCGTGCACCACAAGGCGGGCATCGACTGCGCCGCCGCCGGTCTGGAAGCAGCCGCCGCGGCCGACCCGACGAGCTGGCGGCGGCTCGGCCCCCCTCTCCCCGGCAGCGGGCGCGACCCGAGGCCACCGACGCCCCCGCCCGACCCGCTGGCCGACAGCCCCGGCGCCCGCGCCCGGTGGATCGAGGCCCGGCGGGCCCGTCTGGCCCGGGCCGACCGTCCCCGCACCTTGGCCGCCACCGCCGTCGCCCGGCTCGCCGCCGAGCGGGCCGGCGCGTCAGGCCCCGGCGCTCGGGTCGAGGGCGGCGGGGACCGCTCGGAGGACGCCGACGGGCGCGCAACGGACCGCGCGGCCTGGCGCCGCGGCCGGGCCGGCACCGCCGTGGGCCGTGCGGTGCACGCCACCCTCCAGCAGGTCGACCTCGTCCACTGGCACGGTCTGGCAGCCTTGGCCGAGGTGCAGGCGGTGGCCGAGGGCGTTCCCACGAGGGTGCGTGAGATCGAAAGGCTGGCGTCGGCCGCTCTCGGGTCCCCCACCGTGCGCGACGCGGTGGCCGGGGGGCGCTACTGGCGGGAGCTCTACGTCGGGGCCCCGGTCGGCGACCGGGTGCTCGAGGGCTTCGTCGACCTGCTCGTCGACGAGGGCGACGGGCTGGCCGTCGTCGACTACAAGACGGACCAGCTCGTCGGGGACGAGGAACGGGAGCAGGCCCTGGCCCGTTACCGGCCGCAGGGGGCGGCCTACGCGGTGGCCGTCGAAGAGGCGGTCGGCCGCCCGGTGCACCGCTGCACCTTCTTGTTCTTGAGGCCCGGCGGTGCCGTCGCCCTCGAGATCCCCGACCTGGAGCTGGCCAAGGCCGAGGTCCGATCGCTCCTGCTCGACGCCTGAGTCGGGCGCCCCCCGATTCATCATTCGTTCACACATCTGAAGGGCGCTCACGGTCCTGATTCAGCTGACTCCCAGCTTGGTGGGGCATGGTCTTTGTTGCGGATCTGTTGCCGTTGGCCGCCGGCCCGCAGTATGGGCGCCCGACGGGACCGCCCGTGGGGATGATGAGCGACAGGTTGAGCGACGACAGAAAGGGACAACGAGTGAGGATCCTGGTACTGGGGGGCGACGGTTACCTGGGCTGGCCCACGGCCCTGCACCTCTCGAGGCGGGGTCACGACGTCGGGGTCGTCGACAACTTCGCCCGCCGGGCCTACGACCTCGAGATGGGGGTCGACTCGTTGGTCCCCATCTCGAGCCTCCAGCGCCGGGTTCGGGCGTGGGACGAGGTCTCTGGGCTCCACGTGGTGCCCTACATCGGTGACCTGACCGACGCCGAGTTCGTCACCCGGGTCCTGCGCGAGTTCGCCCCCGACACGGTGGTGCACTTCGCCGAGCAGCGCTCGGCGCCCTACTCGATGATCGACCAGAAGCACGCCGTCTACACCCAAGTGAACAACGTGGTGGGGACGCTCAACCTCCTCTACGCCATCGCGGAGGTGGACCCGTCGATCCACCTCGTGAAGCTGGGCACGATGGGCGAGTACGGGACGCCCAACATCGACATCGAAGAGGGCTTCATCGAGATCACCCACCGCGGCCGGACCGACCTGCTGCCGTTCCCCAAGCAGCCCGGCTCCTTCTACCACCTGTCCAAGGTCCACGACAGCGCCAACATCATGTTCGCCTGCCGGATCTGGGGGCTGCGCTCGACCGACCTGAACCAGGGCATCGTCTACGGGCAGGAGACGCCCGAGACCGTCCTGCACCCCGACCTCGCCACCCGGTTCGACTACGACGGCGTCTTCGGCACGGTGCTGAACCGCTTCTGCGTCCAGGCCGTGGTCGGGCACCCGATCACCGTCTACGGCGCCGGCGGCCAGACCCGGGGCATGCTCGACATCCGCGACACCCTGGCCTGTGTCGAGCTGGCCTGCACCAACCCGGCCGAGGTCGGCGAGTTCCGGGTGTTCAACCAGTTCACCGAGTCGTGCTCGGTCGGCCAGCTGGCCCAGATGGTGGTGGACACCTACCCGGGCCCGGTAAAGATCGACTTCCTCGAGGACCCCCGCGTCGAGAAGGAAGAGCACTACTACCGGGCCGCCCACACCAAGCTGCTCGACCTCGGGCTGGTGCCCCACCTGCTCAACCCGGCGACGATCTCGTCGCTCCTCCAGGTGGTGGACCGGCACCGTGACCGGGTGGACCCCCAGGCGATCCGCCCCACCGTCCAGTGGCGGGCCACCTCCAGCACCCTGCCCACCTCGGGTTCGCCGAGCCGGGAGCCCGAGTCGACCGACGCCTGAGCCGGTCCCGCGGGCGGCCCGGGCCGGGTCGCCGGGTAGCGTCTCGCGCCGATGCCGCCGCTCGACCGCCGACGTCGCCGGCGGTTCAACCGGGCCGTGTGGATCTCGCTGCTCCTCGCGCTGGCCCTCTTCCTCCTGATCGGCGGGGCCGTGAAGGTCGGTCGCGCCTCGAGGCCCTACACCGTCGACATCGACCGCTCGTACGCGCTGCAGGCGAGCGCGCTGGTCGAGCAGTCCAACCAGCAGGCGGCGCAGCTGAACCGCCTGCTCACTGCCATGCCCGGCCTGGCCCGCCCGACCCTGCAGGCGCGCCTCGACGAGCTGGTCACCGACTCGGCCGGCACGGCCGCCGCCGCCGCCGCACTGTCCCCACCGTCGCCGGCGGACGGGCTGGGCGAGGGCTTCGCCTCCGCGCTCGGTGAGCGCGCCGCGGCGGTGGGTCTGGTGCGCAGCGCCGTCGACGGCCTGCTCGGGATGGCCCCCCAGCCGGTGACCGGAGCGCTGGGGGCCCCCTCGTCGTCGGCCGTCGGCTCGAGCGCCGCCGTCGCCACCCTGCTGCCCTCGGACCGGGCGGCCGCCCGGCTGACCCGGGCCGGCAGCGCCCTGACCCGGTCGGACCAGGCCTACGCCGGCGTGCGCCGCGCCTTCCTCCTGGCCCCGGGCGACGCCCATCTGCCCGCGTCGGTGTGGGTGCACGATCCGACGCGGTGGGCGCCGGGACCGGTCCAGACCCTGGTGGCCGACCTCACCGGCTCGGCCATCCTCGCCGTGTTCCACCGGCTCCAGCTGGTGACCGTCCAGGTGACCCCGCCCGCGGTGCCCCCCGTCGGGGCCCCGGCCAACGGGCCGCCGGGGGCGGCGGGGGCCTGCCAGGCGACCGACGTCTCGGTCATCCCGCCGACCGACCGGCTCGCCGTCGACGCCGTGGTGGCGAACTTCGGCAACGTGGGCGAGGCCGGGGCCACGGTGACGGCGCAGCTCCAGCCCCAGGGTGCGGGCTCCCCGGCCGTCTCGTCGGCCCGGGTGTCCCTCGCCCCGGGGGCCTCGACGGTGGCGGCGCTGCCCGCCCTGGCCGCCACCCCGGGGGACACCTACGGGCTGAGCGTCTCGGTCAGCGCGCCGGCCGGCCAGTCCGACCAGAGCGGACTCGCCGGCTGCTACTCGGTCCGGGTGGCGTCGCCCACCCCGACCACCACCACGACGACGGTGCCGGCGAGCACCACGACGGCGGTGCCGGGGAAGACCACCACCACGGGACCCAAGCCCCCCGGCTGACACCCGGCCCCGGACCCCGCCTCGACCGGCTGACCGCCGCGCCGTAGGATCGATCGCGGTTCGACGAAGGAACCGTGAGCCGAAGAAACAGGGACAGGGAAACAGGGACAGGGAAACAGGGACAGGGAAACAGGGACAGGGAAACAGGGACAGGGAAACAGGGACAGGGAAACAGGGACAGGG
>Ga0209040_10001085_pt1 | contig 21209 bp, 19 predicted proteins | sample BogFormECP12_OM3_FD_188240 | JGI IMG/M metagenome (GOLD analysis project Ga0209040, IMG submission 188240) | Bog forest soil microbial communities from Calvert Island, British Columbia, Canada - ECP12_OM3 (SPAdes) (version 2) | ecosystem: Environmental > Aquatic > Freshwater > Wetlands > Bog ... | reverse complement strand
CCGCCGCGGTGCTGAACACGACCTCCTGCTGGCTGATGAAAACGGGCGCATGAGACATCCCGTCCTTCACCAAGGTTGGCTCAGCATCTTGGATGACATTCGGTGTCGCCGCAGATGTCGTTGGTGATTGCGACATTTCGCCTCCTCGTCGCGTTGGCGTGCCACCCTCGGTGCCGACCGGCGGCTCGTGACCAAGGGGTTGCTCAACATGTTCGGCATCCCCTGTGATGCCCCTCCCGACGCGAGTGATTGCAGCGTGCTGGGCACCTGGGGGGAGCAGCTGTGACAGGGCGCTCTGGGTGCCGGCTCCCGCCGAAGCGACCGCGGCGGCCTGGGCGCCCGTACCGGCCGGGTTGGTGTTCTGCGTCGGCGCGCTAAACGGCGTCAACGTCGTCGCGGCCGCTGAGGCGCCGGCATAGCCATACATCGCCGCGGAGATCTGCTCGACCAGCTTCGGGTCCAACGCCATGGTGGTACCTCTTTTTTCGACACCGGGTGATTCTCGTCACAGAACATCGATCTGTATATAGAATACAGCGATGCGTCATCGCGCGCAAGAGCTCACCGCAGCGGATCGGTTCGCCCGCGAGCCACGCCGAAAGTGGCCTCGAGGAGAGCCGCGTGCGCCGAGCGCAGGCGCGCGGCAGGCCTCCCGACAAGGCGGGTTCTGGCTAGCCGCATCGCGGGTTCGGCCAAACGCCTGGGCTACGGCGTCGTCTGAAGCGCGGCGTGGTTGCGATAGACCCAGCAGGCTTGTGCCTGGTGGACCGCCAAAAATAGCGGCGGAAGCACCCTGGCCAGGCCGATAGTGTTATCCGCAGTGGTCCTGTACAGCTGGCTGTCGGGCGGCCGCGCGGTGTGTACCGCACGGGGTGGTTTGGGACGTCCGGACGGGGATGGGTTGGATCAGGTGTCTCTGGAAAAGAGTACTGGTCGAGGCCGCGCACCAGCTTGAGCTTTGAGAGCGGTGCGGGAATGAAATGGCCGGCCACTCGGTTTTCTTGTGTCAGCACAAGTCATCCAGAGGTACCGAGTCGGCTCGCACCGGTTCGAGAAGCAGCTGGTCCATAGCGGCCTCATTGTTGAAGGACAAGGATGAAGTTCCTGCTGATGACGCTGATCTCTCATCAGGCGGATCCTATTTCGGGTGAGAAGAAGAGCCCTGCTGATCGGCTGCGTGACGTCGTCGAAAAGGCCGTGCTCGCCGAAGAATTGGGTTTCGACGCCTTTGCCGTGGGCGAACGTCACGAGGACCCGTTCATCTCGTCATCTCCGCCGGTGGTGCTCAGCAACATCGCGGCACGAACATCGAAGATCGGCTTGTTCACCGCAGTGACGACGTTGAGTCTGCTCGATCCGGTCCGGGCATTCGAAGATTATTCGACGCTCGACAACCTGTCCGGTGGGCGGCTCGAACTCATAATCGGCAAGGGCAATGGCGCGGCGCAGGCCGAGCTGTTTCATGTGACCACCGCCGATCAATGGGACCGCAATCGTGAAGGGTATGAGCTGTTCCGCATGCTCTGGGAGAGCGAGAACGTAACATGGTCTGGTCGGTTCCGCCCGAGTCTCGTCGAAGCCAAGGCACTTCCCCGGCCGCTGCAGAAGCGAATTCGGATCTGGCACGGCAGCGCGACGAGCACGGATTCCGTCGACCTCGCCGCACGCCACGGTGACCCAATCTTCTCCGCCAACGTCAGCAACCCCATCGAGCCTTACGCCGAACTGGTTCGCCACTACCGGCAGCGGTGGGAGTTCTACGGCCACCGACCCGAAGACGCCCTCGTCGGCGCCGGGACCGCAGGGTTCTACATCGCTCCGACGTCACAGGAAGCGGTGACCGCGTACCGGCCAACGTTCGAGGCGCGCCTGGCGGCGCAGCGCAGCGCCGGGATTCCGGTGATGTTCGACTCGATCGAAGATGTCGTCGAGCGAAGCTCGGCGTTGGTCGGTAGTCCCGAGCAGGTGATCGACAAGGTGGGTCGCTACCACGAGCAGCTAGGCCACGAGGTGATCCACCTCGGCGCCGATGTCGCGGGGGTGACGGTCAGCCAGCACCGTCGTAGCCTCGAATTGTTTCAGTCCGACGTCGCTCCCGTTCTTCGTGAGCGGATTCCGAGCAGGCCACTCGCCTCGCAGTCCACACCAAAAGCGGTTGCGCTATGAGTATTTTCGCGCTGGGTATCGAATTGGACGGCGAGGGAAACCATCCGGCGGCATGGCGCCGCGCACATCACCCGCCGAGCGAATCGCTGAGCGGAGGAACGCTGACCCAGAAGGCGCGTGCGGCCGAGAATGCAGGGTTCACGTTGGCGACCTTCGAGGATTCGATCCTGCCCCCGAAGGGCGATATCAGGGGCCGGGTCGACGCGGTGAACCGGGCGTCGTTCGTCGCCGCCACGACCTCGACGATTGGCCTTGTTCCCGTCGTCGAGACCACCTACGCGGAACCGTTCCACACGTCATCGCAACTGGCCACCCTCGACTACTCCTCACGCGGTCGTGGTGGCTGGATCGCTACTCGGGTTGCCGAGCCGGCGGCGGCCAGGGCGTGGGGCAGGCCGGTGCTCACCGAGCAGGTCGACCTTGACCGCGAGCAGCGGGACTCCATCGCCGTGGTGCGCAGCCTGTGGGATTCCTGGGAGGACGATGCCGTCATCCGCGACTACGCGAGCGGACGGTTCCTGGATCGCGACAAGCTGCACTACGTCGACTTCGAGGGGGAGTCGTTCACGGTGAAGGGGCCGGCCATCGTCCCCAGACCGCCACAGGGCCAACTGGTCGTCTTCGGTACCGAGGCCGACCGCGAGCAGGTCGACGTCGTGCTCGTCACCGAGACCGACCGCGATGCGGCGCTCGATGCAGCGAATCGCAGCCGCGGGCTGACATTCATCGAGATCGACATCACGCTGGATACACCGGGCGTGTCCGCTGCGGACCGCCTCGCCATTCTCAACGGACACCAGCCGGCAACCAAGAGTCCGCGCCTCGAATACTCAGGCACGACAACCGGACTCGTACAATTGCTGACCGACCTTGCCGACCATGCCGATGGCGTGCGGCTGTTCCCCACGGTGATCGACGAGGATCTGCCTGTTCTGGCGCGGTATGTCCTTCCCGCTTTGTTCAAGTCTGGCGTCGCGCACCGTCCGGTGCCCGGATCGTCGCTACGGGCCAATCTCGGTCTCGCACGGCCCGCTGACCGCCATGCGGAGGTCTGAATCATCCATGAGCTCTTCTGAAGTATCTCGCCCCGACGCGCACGTGCACTTCGGTGTGTTCTTCCAGGGCGTTAACCACACGACGATCTGGTCGGATCCAGCGAGCGGTTCCCAGATCGACTTTGAGACCTTCCGTCGCATCATCACGACCGCCGAGCGCGGACTGTTCGACGCCTTCTTCCTCGGTGAGGGCCTGCGACTACGGGAGCAGAACGGCAAAATCCTGGATCTCGACATCGCCGGTCGCCCCGACGCCATCGCGCAGCTGACCGCACTCGCAGGCATCACCGAGCACATCGGTCTAGTCGCCACGCAGAACACCACCTACAACGAACCTGCAGACTTGGCCCGGCGTTTGGCCGGCCTGGATGTTCTCTCCGACGGCCGGGCGGGATGGAACGCTGTCACCACGGACAACGCCTGGACCGGAGCGAACTTCCGACGCGGCGGGTTCCTCGATCACGAACTGAGGTACGAACGGGCCGAACAGTTCATTCGCACGGTCCGTGCGATCTGGGATTCGTGGGCCGACGACGCCATCGCGACCTCCACCGACAGTGCGGCCTGGGCCGATCCCAACGCCGTAGCGCACCTCGCGCGCTCGACGTCGCAGTTCGACATCTCGCTCGATGCGACGCTACCGCGCAGTCCCCAGGGACATCCGGTCATCTTCCAAGCCGGAGATTCGCCGGTGGGTCGTGACTTTGCCGCTGCTAATGCCGATGTCATATTCTCGGGCCACGGCACGCACTTCGACGACGCGCTCGCGTTCGCCAACGATATCCGCGTGCGTCTGCTTGCCGCGGGCAGGCCAGCAGACGACATCAAGATCCTTCCGGGAACTCAGATCGTGTTGGCAGAGAAGGCCTCTGAGGTGGAGGAGAAAAGGCGCTGGGTCCTCGAGGGCCAGTACACCGGGCAGACCGCGCTGTCCCTCGTGGGTCTGGTATGGGGGCGTGACCTTTCCGACCTCAACCCCGACGGTCCACTCCCGGCCGACGATCCAGTACCTGCACCGATCTCGGTGACACGCGGTGCGGCCCGGGACGGCAAGGACCCGATCACCATCGCGAAAGAGTGGCGTACGCTTGCAGAGGCCAAGAACCTGTCGCTGCGCCAGGTCGCCATCGAAACGTCAGCGCGTTCGGGATTCGTGGGTACGCCGGGCAAGGTCGCCGACGAACTCACCCGCTGGGTACGCGCAGGAGCCACCGACGGCTTCAACATCTCGCCGTATATCGTGCCCGGCGGACTCGACGAGATCGTCGGTTGGCTGGTGCCCGAACTGCAGGAACGCGGTGCCTACCGGACCGAGTACACATCGACGACCTTGCGCGGTCACTCGGGCTTCGTGAACCGCTGACGCGACGACGCGGCGCTGAGACCGATAGCAGCGCAACAGGTTAACCCGCCGGTGCATTCGGCAAAAGCAGGAAGGTAAGTGAGGGTCATGACCAACACCGCAGACACCGCAGTGACGACGTTCGAGGCGGCGTGGAACGAGTGGCACCGTGAACGCGAACGCTATTACGATGACCCGCTCGGCTGGGTGAGCCTCACCGGCTTGTACTGGCTTACCGACGAATTCGACACTGTCGCCGACCTTCCGGGGCGCTGGCGAGCTGACGCCGATGCGGCGTACGTCCAGGCGATCGACGGGACCGAACGCCTCGAACCGGCCGAGGGCGCACCAGGATTGCTTGTCGAGGCAGGTGATCGCCGCATCGAGGTGATTCGTCGAACCGGCGCGGTTGCATTGCGCGTGCATGATCCGAAGTCTCCACACCTGAAGGCGTACAACGGTATACCCGCCTATGCCCCGAGCGAGCGGTGGCGTGTCGTCGGCACATTCACGGCGTATGCAAAGCCGAGGATCGTCACGACGGGCGCCGTCGTCGAAGGTCTCGAGCACCACCACAACGCCGTTGGCGTGATCGCCTTCGAACTGGCCGGCGCCGCAGCGCAGTTGGTCGCCTTCGGCGGCTCCTCGACCGGTTTGCGCGTGATGTTCACCGACGCCACCAGCGGTGTGACGACATACCCTGGCGGTAGGTCACTTTCGATCGACGCGCCGGGCGCCGACGGGACCGTGACGCTCGACTTCAACCGAGCGTCGAACCTGCCGTGCGCATTCACCGACTACGCGACGTGCCCAGTAGCACCCTCCGAGAACAGGCTCACCGTTGCTGTCGAAGCGGGCGAGAAGAATCCGCGATGAGCCGGTGCTGATGTCGGTGCAATGTCGTGGATTCTCAACGGCTACACCGTTGTCTTCGCGCGTTTCCTGAACCGAGCCGATCCGCTCGGCGACCGAAACGGGCATCGACGAATTTTCCTGTGGGGTTTGGCAGTGTTCACGCTGGTGTAGGGACGAATCGCCTTGTTTAGTTCGGCATATGCCGAGAAGGCGTAATCAATCACCCCTGGCCAGCCGCCTGAAGGTGCTTAACGAGCAGAGGTCCAACGAGCTCGGGCGCCTCGACCTCAGGAAAGTGTCCGACCGGGGGCGGGTTGTCCAGCACATTGATGCTGGCGAACGGGACCTTATCCCGAATACGAGGAAGGACATGGGCTCCACTAACTGGGTCGGCGGGGCCCCAGATGAAAGTCTGTGGACCCGAATAGCTTTCGACAGCGTGCGACCACCGGGCGCCATGCTCGCGGCGTTCAGCCATATAGCCAAGCAGCGCGGGAGCCACACGCGCCCCCCGCGATCTGCTGAAATCGGCCCACATCTCGCCGAGCGTATGGTCTGACACCGGTCTGCCGAAGACGCCCAAAAGCGCCGCCCGATATACGGTTTCGGTAATGTCTTCGGCGTCGTCTCCACTGAGTTCGGTGAGGTGTCGTTGAAAGTCAGCAGGTCGATGCAGATCAGGGAACATACCCCCATTGAGCCAGGCCATCGACTCAATCCGGCCAGGGTCGCGAGACAAGAGTTCTTGCGCTACCGAAACGCCGTAGTCATGTGCGACTAGCGCTGTGTGGTCGATACTCAGGTCGCCCCACACGGCCTGCACAAGACTGGCCTGCTCCAGAAGAGAGTAGGTATACGGGTGTGGTTTGTCGCTGCTGCCGTAGCCAAGGAAGTCCAGGGTCGTCACGCGATAGCCGGCACCCGTGAGTGCCGGTAACACGCCTGCCCAGTCGAACGATGACGCCGGAAAGCCGTGGAAAAGGGTTACCGGCTTGCCGTCGACGGGGCCGTCTTGGCGCACAAACAACTCGTGCGACGAGCCGCTAATGCGGCGTCTGCAGCCACCTGAAATCCAGGAGTCCAGCGCTGTATTCATGGAAGGAACCCAGCCCTGGGCCTACCGGACGAGGTCTGGGTCACTGCCCAGGATTTGATCGAACAATGGTTGTGCCTGGAACCATCCGGCCATTGGAGTCCCAATGAGCTCGCGCGTCTGAATGGCCACGTCGTGAGGTATCAGTTTTGGCGTTCCCGCCGCCATGGCGAGTAGCTGTACTTGGCATGAGCGTTCCATCGTGATGAACCACCAGACAGCCTCGGCGACAGTGTGGCCGACGGTGAGGAGGCCGTGGTTTTGCAGAATAGCGGCCTTATTGGGTCCGAGCGCCTTGGCCAGACGGACTCCCTCGTCCATGTCGTTGACGAGTCCGTGATAGTCGTCATAGACGGCGTGGTCTTCGTAGAACGCACACGCGTCCTGGGTAATCGGATCGAGGTGGATTCCCAAGGTGGAGAACGCCCTACCGTGCATCGAATGAGAATGCGCCGCTGCCAGAGCATCGGGACGGGCCTCGTGCACCCTGGAATGGATAACAAACGCTGCACGGTTGACGGCACGAGACCCTTCGATCACATCGCCTTTGTGATCGACCAAAATAAGATCGGACGCTTTGATTTTACTGAACGCCATTCCGAATGGATTCACCCAGAAACACTCAGGGCGTTCCGGGTCTCGCACGGTGATGTGACCTGCCACGCCTTCTGAGAAGCCGAACCTGCCGAACAGCCGGAACCCGGCGGCGAGCTGCTCCTTGCGGTACCTGCGCTCCTCGTCGACCGAGTCAAAGACAGGCGGTTGCGGTAGTCCGCTTCCAGTGGGGGACGGGCCAGTGACGGCGGCTAGGCTTGGATCAAGGATGCTTGTCATCAGTTCCTCCTTGCAGTGATTACCGCACCGCGAAAGTCTCCGGGCGGTGGACCGAAGTGATGCACCACGCCGTGAGTTATGCGCCATGTTTTTACGTGTGCAGTGTGACGCCTGAGCTGACCGGCTGTCGATGTGCCGACGCACACGAATACGGGTCCTGAGGTGTCGCGTTGCACAATGACGGTCAGCAGCCAACCGCCTCCCCGATATCAGCGCGGCGGTCCTCATCGGCCTCATCGCGCACGGCTACGGGGGTACGCGCCGCGTTGGGAGCCGGGCTCATCGGCTGCCGGAACGCCGCCATCGTCGCCCTGCCCATCCTGCTGTCCGATCGCCCCAGGCCGGCACCACACACCGTTCAACCAGTGGCCTGTGCCTTACGGCGGTTGCTAGGCGCAGGTCACGAGAGGTTACCGCCGGAGCCCGCGTCGGCCTGCACCGCGTCGCCGGCCTGCGGCTCACCGGTGAGTTCGTCCGTGCCGATCTCGCGGACACCCTGACCTGCTGGCGGAGGCGCAGCGGTGAGCGCGTCGCCGGGCTGCTGCTGGCCGAGCAGCTCGTCGTGACCGACCTCGGGAAGGTTCCGATCCCCATTCCCACCGCGCTTCCCCGGCTTTTTCTTCGGCGCCTTCTGCGGCGCCGGCGCGGCGGCGTGTACCGTGCGGCGGTGACCGTTGGCCGCCAACCCGAGAGACTCGCTGACCATCTCGATGGCCTTCTCCGTGTACACGCGGTAGCCGAAGTTCGGTAAGTAGCCGTGGATCTCGGGCGTATCGAGATCCCTCATGAACTGTAGTATCTCGTGGCTGAACACCTGGCCGGGCACCAGGACCGGAAATCCTGGCGGGTACGGCGTTACGTAGGTCGCCGACACGATGTCCGCTCCCGCGTCCAGGCGTTCATCAATCTGATTGCCGGTGAGGTATTCGCAATTGGTGTCCTCGTAGGAGAGGTAGAACGCTCGGCGGACATCGCCTTCGGGCGTCGGCTCGCTTCCGCTGTGATCCAGGAATGCGGGGTGGAAGCCGCTGAAATCGGGCAGGGGCAACGACATTTCGGTAAGCCGGAAAACCGCGTGCTCGAAGTGTTCGCGCTCACCAAGACTCATCTCGGAGATGTCCTGGTCGAGCTCGCGGGCAATGTTGACCAGAACCTCCACCAGGAAGGCGACCGAGCTGCGTGTGGTGCCGATATTGGTCATGAACAGCACGCTGTTGCGCGACGTCTTATTGATCTGAATTCCGTAGCGGTCCATCAACTGTTCGCGTTTGAAGGTGTCTCCGTCGTAGCCGGTGGACCCGATGTACAGGGTGATTCTCGACGGATCGAGCACGAACTCGTCCTGATCCCAGGCGGCCATCATGTTGCGTAGCCCCGAGCGCAGGGGCTGGGCGATGGCCGACGGCCGGAACTCATCCGGGATCAAATCGGAAGTCCGAAGGCACCTCATGTACTTGCTGAGCAGGGGATGGTTGTCGATTGCGTCGCGCAGCTGCATCGCGTTCTCAATCTGCCGCTGCACCAGTTCGACGCCCTCTAACGCCACCTGTCGGCGACCCAGGTCCAACGACGCGAGGATCTGATAATTGGGCGAGGTCGAGGTGTGCGCCATGTAGGCCTCGTGGAACGGCACCGCGACCTTCTGGTCGAAGTCCTGATCGAAGACATGGATCATCGATCCCTGCCGCAGCGCGGTCAGCGTCTTGTGCGTCGATTGGGTGGCATACACGCGAACCCGGGCCATCGCCGGGTCGGGCATGAGACGACGATCCAAAAGGTCTTCGTCGCTGGGTTTATCGGCGGCCCCATCAACTTGGGCGGCAAGGTACTCCTCGAACCGCCCCCTGTAGTCGGGGTCCTGGAACCGCTCCCGCAACGCCCGCGCCGACGCCATCGCGGTGCGCGTCCGGTAGACCGGATGAAAACGTGCGAACGCGAACCATGCCTCGTCCCACAGGAACACCAGGTCGGGCTTGATCGCGAGGCACTCCTCCATCACGCGCTCGACGTCGTAGACGATCCCGTCGAAGGTGCAGTTCGTCAGCGACATCATCTTGACGCGGTCGAGCTTGCCCGCACGCTTCAGCGCCAGCAATTTCGACTTGATCTCGCGCAGCGGCACCGCACCGTACATCGAGTAGTCGTTGAGCGGATAAGCCTCCAAATAAACGACATTCGCGCCGGCGAGCATCATCCCGTAGTGATGCGACTGGTGGCAGTTGCGGTCCAGCAGCACGATGTCGCCGGGCGCCACCAATGCCTGGGTGACGATCTTGTTGGCCGTCGACGTTCCGTTGGTGACGAAGTACGTGTGGCGCGACCCGTAGGCTTTTGCCGCCAGCTGTTGCGACTCCCGCAGCGGCCCGGTCGGCTCGAGCAGCGAGTCGAGGCCGCCGCACGTCGCCGACGTCTCGGCCATGAACACTTCCAAGCCGTAGAAGCCAACCATGTCCTTGATCCAGTGCGAGTTGACGATCGACTTGCCCTGCGAAATCGGCAGGGCGTGGAAGACGCCCGTGGGCCGGTGGCTGTACTCCTTGAGTGCGCTGAAGAACGGGGTGCGGTACCGCGCCGCCACACCCTGCAGGATCGACAAGTGAAGCTCGAGCATGCCTTCCCGGGCATGAAAGACCCTCCGGAAGTACTGGCCCAGGCGCCCGGCGATGTCCTCCACCTCGATCTCGGTCATCATGAACAGGTCGAGCTCGGGCCGTAGGTTGGCCAGGGATACCGCGAGGATCTGCGCGCGTTCTTCCGGCGACTGGTGATCGCTCAGCTCATGCTGCACGTCGCTGTCGACGAACTCCGACAGAGCCGACAGGTCCCGCGTTGACTGATGCGAGAAACGGCGCCGGATCACCACCGCCTGCAGGTTGACGTTGAGCCGTGCAGCGATGAGGGCCTCGTCCCCGCTGGCCACCACCACGAGCTCGTAGACGAACTCGTCGTCGGGACGGCGCCATTTGCGGACCTCGTTACGCAACGCCCGCTCCTGGGCCTCGGTCATCTTTTCGACGACGAGCACCTCGAAATAGGGCCGGTCGGCTTGCGCCGCCGGTTGATGCTCGAGCTGACGTGGATCGGTCGGAAACATGTCCAGGTCGTCGGCACCGGCGTTGTCGACGTCCCCGGAGCGATAGGACTCCGTGGTCAGCGCGCGGTTGATCCGCCCAACCGCCTGTGCGAACTTGTCATAGCTACCGGCGGCAAAAAGTCGTTGAACAAGGGCGAATTGCGGCGAGCCGGGATAGGCCCAGTAGGGCTCCAGTGTGCTCAGGCGAGCCAGCAATTCCTGGCAGGCCTTCGCAAATTTTTCTTTCAACGCTCCCGTGGTGGTCGGCCGCGTCAGCCGATCAGCGGCCTCCTCCAGCCGGCACCACGAGTCACTGCGGACCTGCCACAGGCTGTTGTAAGCGCGCAAATGTTCTGTCATGGCGGCCCTTTCCCGACTCGCGGCGGCTCCTCCGTCTCGGTGCGTGGGGTCAAGATTCGCAGACCCAATCCGCCCGCTGGTGACCAAAAGACAAACAATGCGCGTCCGTCAGGTGACAGCCCGAACAGACGACGGTAACGGGGTCCCGGGTGGTCCAACCGCCGTGGTTCCTTGCACCCAGTGTAGTCATGTGACTACACTGGGTCGAAGTGCAGTCAATTGACTACACTGTGCGTGCCGCTATGCGGCTCACCATAGTGAGGATGGATGGAATCGCTGGGCAGTCTCCACCTGGGGAAGATCGTCGTCGCTGGTGTACTGGCGTTGGCGGGATTGATGACCACCGGCGTCGGTATGAGCAACGCGGCCACGCTTCAGACCGAGGGCACGTATCCGAGTCGGGCGGCCTGTTGCGCAGCGGGCCCGGGCGTCAAGGCCACAACGGCTGGGAACTGGAACGATTTCTGGTGTGTCGCGGATCATACCGCTGCTGGTTCGTGGCGCCTGGTTCTGACCAACTGAAGTTGTTCGGCGAGTGGCCACGCATAGTGCGGCGTCGGGGCGTCGTCGTGGTACGCGCGGACCTTTCCGCAGCACAGGAATTTTCGTCCACGTAACGCTCTCCTGGCGATTGCCTCCCAGCCGATGGCGGCGTAAGCCCTGGCGTGCTTGAGCACGCTGTGATTGGCAAAACCACGGCGCGCGGATCCACGGTGAGGGAGGATTCTTGACGCGGCGCCGTCGATGCGGGCAGGAATACGCCGTCCTATTAGCTGTGCGGAGGTGACAAACGATGGGCCATTACCGGTCGAACGTGCGAGACCTGGAGTTCAACCTGTTCGAGGTTCTCGGCCTGGACGCCGTGCTCGATTCAGGCGCCTACGGTGATCTCGACTCTGCGACGGTGCGTGAGATTCTCGGCGAGGTGGCGCGGTTGTCTGAGGGGCCGATCGCGGACTCGTTCGTCGACGCCGACCGCAACCCGCCGCGGTTCGTCCCGGTCGAGCACACGATCACGGTGCCGGATTCGGTGCGACGGTCCGTGGCCGCGTTCAAGGACGCCGGGTGGTGGCGGATCGGGATGTCCGACGTGATCGGTGGGGTGCCTGCACCGTCCCCGGTGGCCTGGGCGGTCAACGAGATGACGGTCTGCGCGAACCCGGCCATTCAGTGGTACAACCTTCCGGTCATGTCGCAAGTGCTAGCGCTCGTCGGCACCGAGCAGCAGAAGCGTTGGGCGCGAATCGGTTTGGAGCGAGGCTGGACGGGCACGATGGCGCTGACCGAACCCGACGCGGGTTCCGATGTCGGCGCAGGGCGTACCAAGGCGATCGCGCAACCGGACGGCACCTGGCACATCGAGGGTGTGAAGCGGTTCATCTCCGGCGGTGACGTCGGCGACACCGCGGAGAACCTGTTCCATCTCGTGCTGGCGCGTCCGCAGGGCGCCGGACCCGGTACGAAGGGTCTGAGCATGTTCTACGTCCCGAAATACCTGTTTGACCCAGACACGCTGGACCTGCGGGAGCGCAACGGTGTGTTCGCGACGGCGCTGGAAGACAAGATGGGCATAAAGGCGTCCCCAACCTGCGAGTTGACGTTTGGCGCGACCGACATCCCCGCTGTCGGGTATCTCGTCGGCGACGTGCACGACGGGATCGCCCAGATGTTCACGGCCATCCAATACGCGCGGATGATGGTCGGTGTCAAGTCCATCGGCACGCTATCGACCGCGCATCTGCACGCACTCGACTATGCGCAGCAGCGTGTGCAGGGCCCCGACCTGGCCCGCTTCACGGACAAGACCGCGCCCCGGGTGCCGATCACGCGTCACCCGGACGTGCGGCGAAGCCTCATGTTGCAGAAGGCGTACGCCGAAGGGCTGCGCGCGCTGTACATGTACGCCGCCGCGCATGTCTATGAATTCGGGGTTGCGCTGGTGCCGGGCGTTGACGCCGACCTGGCGGCGCGGGTGCTGGACCTGCTGCTGCCGATCGTCAAGGGCGTCGGATCCGAGAAGTCGTATTACTGGATCAACGAAAGCCTGCAAACCCTGGGCGGATCCGGGTATCTGAAGGACTATCCCATCGAGCAATACGCCCGAGACGCCAGAATCGACTCGCTCTACGAAGGCACCACCGCGATCCAGTCGCTGGACTTCGTGTTCCGCAAGATCGCGCGCGACCGAGGCGTCGCCCTCGCGCATGTCGCCGGCCAGATCACCGCGTTCATCGACAACATCACCGGCGACCGGCTCAAGGCCGAGCGCACGCTCCTGGCGGCGGCGCTGTCGGACGTGCAGGCGATGACCGGCACGCTTACGACGTATCTGCTTGCCGCGGAACACAATCCCACGGAGCTGTACAAGATCGGGCTGGTGTCGGTGGCATATCTCCATGCCGTCGGCGACACGCTCATTGCGTGGCGACTGCTCGTGCAGGCCGACATCGCGGCTGCCGCACTCGATGCCGGTGCTGACGATTCCTTCTACCGCGGCAAGCTCGCCGCCGCCACGTTCTTCGCCAAGACGATCCTGCCGGCGATCTCGGCGACCCGCGCCGTCGTCGAGAACGTCGACATCGACCTGATGGAACTTGCCGACGACGCCTTCTGACGCTTTTCCGAAGGGCGCCCGTCGTACCGCCAAGCTGACATGAACGCCTCCTCTCGGTGGATAACCGGCGCCATCCGTCAATTTCAATATGACGTTGGTTCCTTGGTACCTCCGATATTTGAGGCGTATGCGCGGGTGTTTCACCCGGCTTATCGCCTCGTACAACGAATGCCTGACCCGCGTGAAATTGCCGTCTCGTGGAAAGCGGTGGCGGAGGCTAACGGTCGAGTCGCGCACCCGGCCATGGAATGGGGATCCTTGGTCGGCTCATGGCAAATGCAAAGTCAGCCGGGGCTATGGGATCGTCGGCCAGATACCGGTCGGCTTCCTGTCCACGTCACCAAGGAGCTAAGTCTCCTGTTAAAGCGAAGCTCGCGGTCTGACAGGGTGATGTACGCCCTATGGAACGGGTACGGCGGGATGCAGATAGAGAATGCCGAGGTGATCGAACTGCCGCATCGTCCGATGTATCTGATAATGGGGTCAATCGAGAACGCAACCGAGCCGTTCGGCATACCAGGTCGTACCGCGAGTCTATGGTGGCCCCGCGATCAGCAATGGTGTGTGGCAACGGATGTCGATTTGATGACCACATATGTTGGTGGTGGAGCGAATTGTGTAAAGGCCATCATCAACAGCGATGCACTGGAAGCAATGCCGGTGACCATTGATCAACGAGTGACGTGGGACGCAGACACGGTCAACCCGCTTCCCGATTCTCCGTAGCGGCATCGTCAGATTTGTTCGATTAGCTCGCTGGATACCTGCCAGAGTCGGTCGGCATTGTTTGGGTCGAGTGCGTAAGGCGCGACGCCGCCAATGTGGCCCTCGCGCTCATGTACCACTGGCGCCTCGGCGCAGTCCTCGTAGTAGCGACCGGTGACCCCTTCGACATCAGGACTGGCCGCCAGTAACACGGAGGTGGCGGCGCCTTGCTCGATCGTCTTGACCGGGGGCAGCGCCAGGTCCGTCTCTTTCCCGAAATTGGCGAGGTCGTCGGGGCCCATGTGTCGCGCGAGCGCGGTACTGGCGATGTTGCCGGGCATCAGTGCGTTGACCGTGATGCCGTCGTCGGCCCAACGTTGCGCGGCGCCGACGGCGAACAGCACATTGGCTGACTTGGACTGGCCGTAGGACGTCCACTGGTCGTAGGGGCGAAACCGGTAGTGCAGGTCGTCGAAGACCACGGGTGAGAAGAGGTGCCCGATGGACGCGACGGACACCACGCGGGCGCCGTCCGCCGCGGCCAGTGATCGGTGCAGGCCGCTGGCGAGCGCGAAATGACCGAGATGGTTAGTGGCGAACTGCATCTCACACCCGGCCGGGGTGAGGGTGAGCTTCGGCAGGGCCATCACGCCGGCGTTGTTGACCAGGATGTGCAGCGGCCCCGTCCACGCGCGCACGAACCCGGCCACCGAGGCCGGGTCGGCCAGGTCAAGCTGTGCGACCCGCGGCGCACCCGATCCCGGCGGCAGCGCTTTGGCGATCTCGTCCGCGACTTTCCCGCCGGCCTCGACGTTGCGTACCGCCAACGTCACGTCGGCACCCGCGGACGCCAGCGCGCGGGCGGTCTCGACACCGATTCCGGAACTGGCACCCGTCACCACTACACGGCGTCCGTGCAGATCCACGTCATCGACGATCTTGGCCGCAGTGGTGGCGGCTCCGTATTTGTGCGCAGGCATGCGACCACGATCCACCTGCACACGCCCGGTATCCAGACCATGACGTTGCTGGTAATCCCAGAGCCACCCTGTCTGACACACGTCGCACTACCCTTGACCGATGGAGACAACCCGCGGGCTGGCGGCTTTTCTGCGAGCCCGCCGCGAATTGCTCAAGCCTGCCGATGTCGGCCTACCGGACAGCGAGCGCAGACGCGTCGAGGGATTGCGTCGCGAAGAAGTCGCGATGCTTGCGGGCATCAGTACCGAGTACTACCTCAGACTCGAGCAAGGACGAGACCATCAGCCCTCCGACCAAGTCCTTGACGGGCTTGCCCGCGCCCTGCAACTCGACGAAGACGCCGGCAATCACCTGCGCGCGTTGGCGCGACCGGCGCCGCGTCGGCGCGGACGCTCCGTCCCTGAAAGGTGCGACCCGGCAGTGCAAACTCTCATCGACAGTTGGCCGCTTACCCCTACGTTCGTTGTCAACCGGAACATGGCTATACTGGCGTCGAATCGCATGGCGCGAGCGGTGTCGCACCTTTTCACCCCTGGCCAAAACATCCTGCGCGCGGCGTTTCTCGAGCCTGAAATGCGTATGCTCTACCGTGATTGGGAACGGTTCACGACCAGGATCGTCCCATTCTTGCGAGCCGTGCTCGGCGCGGAGCAACCCGATCGCGAACTTCTCGAGCTCATCGGCGAACTCAGCATCGCCAGCAAGCGATTCGCCACACTGTGGGCGCGTCACGACGTCAAGCACCGAAGCACCGGTCCGACCGCCTTTTATCACCCGCAAGTCGGGCCGCTCGATCTGCACTACACGATCCTGCACCTGCCGGATCAGCGCCAGATGATCGTCACCTACCACGCCGACCCTGGCTCACCGTCCGAAGAAAACCTCCGTCTGCTCGCCAGTTTGACAACTTAGGCGCCGACGAGCGGCTTTGGTCACGACTGTTGTTCGTCGAACACGAATACGACTTTGCCTTCCCGGCCGGTGTCGCCCTGGGCGAGGCTTATCGCGTCCTTCCAATCCTCCAGCCGCACGGTGCGGGCGACCCGTGCGCTGAGCGTGCCGTCGCCAACCATCGCCACCAGCTCGCGATAGGTGTCGTGCACCATCGCGGTGTCGGTGTTGCGTAACCAGTTGATCAGCCAGAATCCGGTCCAGTTCACATGGCGGCCGATCAGCTCAAGCACGGACGCCGAGGCGCCTTGGCCCGATAAAGCCGCATAAGACACCAACGTCCCGCCGAACCGTAGGTGATGGACGAGCTCCCGCGCCGAGCGGCCGCCGACGGAGTCGACGACGATGTCGAGCTCGGTGCCGCTTAGTGCCTGCACCAGATTGGCTTCTAGATTGTCATCGTCGATCACGACCCGATCGCCACCCCAGCTGCGGACCTGCTCGGCGGCGGCCTCGCGGCGGACCACGCTCATTGTTTTCCAGCCGAACCGGCGCGCCAATTTGATCAGGTACTCACCGACCGCCGAGTTGCCCGCCGTCTGGCCGATCCACCGATCGCTCATCGATGGAGCGCCGTAGTTACGCAGCAGCAGCAGTGCGGTTATCGGGTTGATCCCGACCATCGCGAGCTGAACGGTGTCGATATCGTCTGGCACGACGACGATGTCGGTCGTGGCGGCGATCAAATGGGTGGCCCAGGTGCCGTGGCGGTAGGTCGGCACGAGTAGCACGCGCGCACCGACCAGTGACTCGTCCTCGCCTGGGCCGACGGCCAGGACCCGGCCGACGCCTTCGCCTCCGACGTCTGAGGGCGCCTGCGGGGTGATGAAGTACTGGCCGCTGACGTAGAGGAAATCCGAGGCGTTGATGGTGGCAGCCTCAACCTCGACGAGCACTTGGCCAGGACCCGGTGCGGGTGCGTCGAATTCGACGAGTTGTAGGACGTCGGCGGGCGCGCCGATCGCGGTGATCTGGAGCTTACGCATAATCTACCTTCCCGATATGTTGGGATTAATCCTGTTTGATGACGTGCAACGCGCTCAGCGGCCCGCCGAGCTGCATCAGCCGCCCTCCCTCACGCAGGCCGCCCACTAGCACGGGCGCGAACCCCAGCGCCTCGCCGAATGCGGCGAACTCGGCGTTGACCGCATCGTCGTCGCCGGCGAAGAACAACACTTGGCGGCCACCGGCGTGACGGGGGTCGGCCATGATGTACTCGGCGAACATGGCATTGAACGCCTTGATGACCGTGGCGCCCGGCAGGTGCCGGGCCACCCACTCGCTGCCGGTCTCATCACCGAGATCGACGAATCCGGAGTAGGTGGGTTCGTATTGAGCGAATTGATTCGTGGCGTCAACGACGACACGACCCGACCAGTCCGGCACCTCGCCGGCCAACTCGGGAACCTTGACAAAGGGAATGGCAACAACCACCAGGTCGGCATCGGCCGCCTGCGCCACTGTGCCTGCGGACGCGCCCTCGCCCAGCTCGCAGACCAGTTCTTTCAATGTGTCTGGGCCACGACTGTTGCTGAGTACGACCGGAATTCGCGCGGACAAAGCGCGTGTGGCGACGGCGCGTCCGACAGCTCCCGATCCGATGATTCCAATTCTGGCGAACAAGGTGTGCCTCATTTCGGTTCGATCGCAGCACCCACGCTAGCCGATTATGTAACGGTCAGTCAATAACCATTGTGTACTGGATGATCAGAAACTCGTGTGCTGTGGCGCTCAGGCGGTTTACGGACGCGGTAGCAGTCCGATCGCCTGCTCGGCGACGGCGACGATCGCACGCGGCGGCATCCCGCCCTTGCGCAGCGCCTCAGCCCCCCGTAGCAGCGCCAGGATCAGCAGCGCCAATTCGTCTGGGTCGGCGTCCGGGTCGATATCTCCGTCGCGTTGGCCCACTCGGATAGCTTCGGCTATGTCGCGCTGATAGACGTCGAGCCACTTGCGGACTCGGCGGGCGACGTCCTTGTCGGTCGCGCCCATCTCGGCAGCGCTCTTGGCCATCAGGCAGCCCCGGCCCTTGGTGTCAGCGGTTAAACGCTTTGTGATAGAACCGATGTGATCAACCAGCCGGTCGCGGCCGCTTTTCTCCGGATCTCGCAAATCGGCCAACGCCTGGTCCATCAGCGCGGTCGTGTAGTCATCTATCGCCCGCAGGAACAAGGTCCGCTTGTCAGTGAATGCTGCGTACAGGCTGCCACGACCCAGCCCGGTCACATTGGTCAGATCATCGAGTGAGGTCCCGTTGAAGCCGTGCAGCCAGAACTGATCGCGCGCGGCCTGAACGACCTGGCCTTCGTCAAACTTTCGCGGTCGAGCCATGACATGATGGTACCCGGTTATTGACTGATCGAGCCAAAACTCCCTACGCTAGTTATGTACCAGCTGATCCAAAATGGGTAGGGCGAGGTGAGGCTTTATGGGTCTGGGCGCGGTGTATACGAAGGCGGGCGATCCTGCCGACGTGGTCAAACTCGGCGATGTGGGCGAACCCCGCGATCCGGGTCCGGGTCAAGTCGTTATCCGTGTCACCCTGTTCCCCATTCACTGGGGCGATCTGCAGGCCATCCAACTCGCTTCGCCGACCGGGCGGGTAGGCGCCGGCGTGGAGGCCACCGGTGTCGTGGAGAAAGTCGGGCCCGGCGTGCACCACGTGAAACCCGGTGCCCGAGTGAGTGTTTTCCCGCAGGCGGGCGCGTGGGCTGAACGCGTCACCGCGGACGCGCAGTTCGTGGTGCCCGTTCCCGACTCGGTTCCCGACGAGGTCGCGGCGCAGATGCTCGTCAACCCCCTAACGGTGCTCATGTTGCGCCGCGAAGCCGAGAAGCACTTCACCACGGGTTATGACGGCGTCGTCCTCAACAACGCTGCCGGGGGCGCGGTGGGCCGACTGGTCACCGCAGGTCTCAGCAACCACCACATCGCCACGGTCGGTCTGGTTCGAGAGGCGAGACCGCGCAGCAGCTACGCGAGCGCTTTCCCGAGGTGCCCGTGGTGGTGACCGAAGATCCCGACTGGCCGGATGCGGCGCGTGAGCTGATCGGCGGGCGCACCGTTGGGGCAGCGCTGGATCCCATCGGCGGTGCTCTCGGCGCAGACCTTCTGGGTCTGGTGTCTCCGGGGGGCACCGTGGTGGTGTACGGACGAATGGCGGATGAGCCGATCCCCGTGCACGCCACGGCGCTACTAGACCGCGGCCTGACACTGCGGGGCGCCACGATCGGACGTTGGGTCGCGACCGCCTCACCGGAGCAGCGTCTCTCCGACACCAACACCGCTTGCCAAATGGTCCAAGCGTTATCAAGCCAATTCGACGTGGCGGCCATCTATCCCATCGCGGAGTTGTCCGACGCCATCCGTCATGCCACCAAACCCGGCAAGGTCGGCACAGTGCTGGTACGCCCCTAAACTGGTTGCGGCGCTACGGCGCAACGCCCGGGCGCGACATCTTGGCCGAGCGGTCCGTGCTGGGTTGGTCATTCCAGCCGGCACTGCGCACCACGTCGAACCATGACACCGCCGGTGTCGTCGGGTACATCAGCTGATGCACGTGGCCGGGGAAGGTCAGGGGAGGTCCCTTGGCCGGGTTGGCCTCCACTTGGTCTGCGATGACTTCGGTCAGCGCGAAGCCGAGGTCGTGGCGTGGCCACGATGAATGCACCCGATCGGCGAAGCCCGGCGGGAGCAATTGTCTGTCAGTGCCGATTATGTCCGCTGCGATGCCCATTTGGGCGACGGCCTGCTCCGCGCCGAACTTGTGGGCCAAACCGGCACTGGTGTGCAGCGCGATCGCCTGCCAGACAGTGGTGACCCGCGCTTCCAAGACCCCATGGTCACGCAGGAAGCGTGCGGCAGCGTCGGCGCCATCGACTTCGAACCGTTGATCGCCGTTGGCGTACTCGGTGACCCCAAGGTCGTGCAGGATGCAGCTCAGGAATACCAGCTCGTCGTCATAGTCCACATCACGTTGCAAGCCCTTGGCCGCGGCGAGTTCGCGGCCGAACAGGTAACTACGCACGCTGTGATGCGCGACAAATGCCGGCGAGACGCCGAATACGAACTGCTTTGCCGCGCAAGCGATGTCGGAATCGGGTAGATCGATCCGACTGTTCGGTTGGCTTGACATAGCCCCACACTGCCGCAAAGGCGTCAGAGACACCAGTGGCCATATCGCCAAAGATCGTTAAGATCTAGCCATGATGATCATCGGTGTGCTGGCGCTCGACCAGGTCATGGGTTTCGAACTCATGATTCCCGGCCAGGTGTTCGGCATGGCCAACCTGGCAGCCGGGGAGCCTGGAGCCTCGGCCCACGGCAGCGCCCCAGCGGCTCTGCCGGAATATGAGGTACGGGTATGTGGGCAACGCCCGTCGATCAGCACCACAGCCGACTGGGGTCTGGTAGAGATTCACACTCCGTACGGGATGGACGCGTTGATCGACGCGGACCTCGTGGTCGTTCCGGGAACTCATCGCTTCCTGGAAGAGCCTGACCCACAGGCAGTTTCTGCGCTGCGCGCCGCGGCCGACCACGGTGCCCGGGTCGCATCCATGTGCGTTGGGGCCTTCGCACTGGCCGCTGCCGGGCTGCTGGACGGCAGGCGAGCCACCACCCATTGGCAGTGGGCCGGCGAGTTGGCGCGGCGGTATCCCGACATCGACGTCGACCCCGGTGTTCTGTTCATTGATGAAGGCCCCGTTCTGACATCGGCCGGAGTGGCCTCGGGCCTGGACTTGTGTTTGCATCTGATCCGCCAACATGCCGGCCCCGAGTTGGCGGGGCGCACCGCGCGGCGGGTGGTGATACCCGCATGGCGCGACGGTGGCCAGGCACAGTACATCGAGCACGCCGGGCCAGCCGACGTCAACCATCCCCTGCAACCTACGATCGCCTGGATGGACGAGAACGCGGTCGCGGCGCTCGACCTGCCGGCCATCGCAGACCACGCGTCGGTGAGCGTTCGAACGCTCAACCGCCAATTCCGTCAGCATTTCGGCACCACCCCGTTGGGATTGCTCACCACGATGCGAGTCAACCGCGCACGACGGTTGCTGGAATCCACCGGGCTGGCAGTGGACCGCGTCGCCGAGCAATCCGGGTTCGGCTCTTATCCCTCGCTCCGGTACCACTTCCTCCGCACGGTCGGAGTGTCACCGCAGAAGTATCGACAG
>Ga0209040_10001084_pt1 | contig 21213 bp, 20 predicted proteins | sample BogFormECP12_OM3_FD_188240 | JGI IMG/M metagenome (GOLD analysis project Ga0209040, IMG submission 188240) | Bog forest soil microbial communities from Calvert Island, British Columbia, Canada - ECP12_OM3 (SPAdes) (version 2) | ecosystem: Environmental > Aquatic > Freshwater > Wetlands > Bog ... | reverse complement strand
CGAAACCGACAAGACCATCCAGCAGGCCGTCGAGCTATGGAAAATCGTCGACCGACCCAACCTGTTCATCAAGATCCCGGCGACCAAGGCCGGCCTGCCGGCCATCACCGCCGTTCTGGCGGAAGGGATTTCGGTCAACGTCACGCTCATCTTCTCCGTCGACCGGCACCGCGCGGTGATGGACGCCTACCTGGCCGGCTTGGAAAAGGCTCGGGAAGCAGGGCACGACCTATCCAAGATCCATTCGGTGGCATCGTTTTTCGTCTCTCGCGTGGATACCGAAATCGACAAGCGGCTGGAAAAGATCGGCTCCGAGCCGGCGCTCGCGTTGCGTGGCCAGGCCGCTGTCGCCAACGCCCGGCTGGCCTACGCGGCCTATCAGGGGGTCTTCGACAGCGGCGACCGCTACCAGGCACTCAAGGCGGACGGAGCCCGGGTACAGCGACCGCTGTGGGCGTCGACCGGCGTCAAGAACCCCGACTATTCCGACACCCTCTATGTCACCGAGCTGGTCGCTCCACACACCGTGAACACGATGCCGGAGCCGACAATCGACGCCGTCGCCGATCACGGTGTGATCCGCGGCGACACGGTGAGCGGCACCGCTTCGGCCGCCCAGAAGGTGTTCGACGATCTGGAGGCGGTCGGGATAGACCTCAGCGACGTGTTCAACCTGCTGGAGACCGAAGGCGTGGAGAAATTCGAGGTGTCCTGGAACGAGCTGCTTAAAGAAACCCAGGCGCAGCTCGACTCCGCCGCCAAATGAGTCCGGCCCGCGCGCGCTCGTCGGCCGGTGCCGCGCAGTGGCATAACCCGTTGCGCGACAAAGTAGATAAGCGACTACCCAGAATCGCCGGCCCGTGCGCCATGGTGCTTTTCGGTGTCACCGGCGACCTGGCCCATAAGAAGGTCGTGCCGGCCATCTACGACCTGGCCAACCGCGGCTTGCTGCCGCCTACCTTCTCCCTGGTGGGCTTCGCCCGCCGCGATTGGGATCACGACACTTTCGCCCAGGTAATACTCGATGACGTCAAAGGGCACTGCCGTACCCCGTTTCGCCAGGCGATCTGGGAGCGGCTGGCGGATGGATTGCGGTTCGTACGCGGGGAGTTCGACGACGAGGACGCGTTCGGGCGGCTGGCCGAGACGCTCGAGAAGCTCGACGCCGAGCGCGGCATCGGCGGCAACCACGCCTTCTACCTGGCGATCCCGCCCAAGTCGTTCCCGGTGGTGTGCGAACAGCTGCACAAGTCCGGGCTGGCCCGCCCGCAAGACGATAGATGGAGCCGGGTCGTCATCGAGAAGCCGTTCGGCCACGACTTGGAGAGCGCACGTGATCTCAACCACGTGGTCAACTCGGTCTTCCCGGAGGAGTCGGTATTCCGGATCGACCACTACCTGGGCAAGGAGACGGTGCAGAATATCCTGGCGCTGCGCTTCGCCAACCAACTGTGGGATCCGATCTGGAACGCGCACTACGTGGACCATGTGCAGATCACCATGGCCGAAGACATCGGACTGGGCGGGCGGGCCGGCTACTACGACGGCATTGGCGCCGCCCGCGATGTCATCCAGAACCACCTGATGCAGCTGCTCGCGCTCACCGCGATGGAAGAGCCGGTCAGCTTCAAACCCCGCGCGTTGCAGGCCGAGAAGATCAAGGTGCTGTCGGCCACCCAACTCGCGCAGCCGCTCGATGAGACCAGCAGCCGTGGCCAATACGCTGCCGGCTGGCAGGGCGGCGAGAAAGTGGTCGGTCTGCTCGACGAGGAGGGCTTCGCGAAGGACTCCACCACCGAGACATTCGCCGCCATCACGCTCGAGGTGGACACCCGCCGCTGGGCCGGCGTGCCGTTCTACCTGCGAACCGGGAAACGACTGGGCCGCAGGGTGACCGAGATCGCTTTGGTCTTCAAACGCGCGCCCCATCTGCCGTTCGACGCCACCATGACCGACGAGCTCGGCACCAACGCCATTGTCATCCGGGTACAGCCGGACGAAGGGATCACCTTGCGGTTCGGTTCCAAGGTCCCGGGCAGCGCGATGGAAGTCCGCGACGTCAACATGGACTTCTCCTACGGCTCGGCGTTCGCGGAAGATTCGCCCGAGGCTTACGAACGACTGATCCTGGATGTGCTGCTCGGTGAGCCATCGCTGTTCCCGGTGAACGAGGAGGTCGAATTGGCCTGGGAAATACTCGATCCCGTCCTCGATTATTGGGCAACACACGGCAAGCCCGACCCCTATGAATCGGGCACCTGGGGGCCCGCGTCGGCATTTGAGATGCTGCGCCGGACCGGCCGGGAATGGCGGCGACCATGATGGGAGAGCGGCGCTCATGATCGTTGACATGCTCGACACCACCACCACCGCGGTCAACAAGAAGCTCGACGAGCTACGCGAAAGCGCCGGCGTCGTAACGATGGGCCGAGTGGGGACGCTGATCATCAAGTCGGACAACGACACCCTGCTCGAGGAATCGATCGAGGCCGCCAACGCTGCCAGCCACGAACACCCGAGCCGGGTCATCGTGGTGACACCGGGCAATGCCGATGCCGCCGAGGCGCGGCTGGATGCCCAGGTTCGGGTCGGTGGTGATGCTGGCGCCGGGGAGGTGGTGGTGCTACGACTGTCCGGGCCGCTGGCCGACCATGCCGAGAGCGTTGTCACTCCCTTCTTGCTCCCCGACATCCCGGTGGTGGCATGGTGGCCCTGCGCCGCCCCTGCGGCGCCCGCCCAAGACCCGTTGGGCAAGTTGGCGATTCGACGCATCACCGACGCGACCAACGGTCACGACCCGCTGTTGGCCATCAAGAGCCGGCTTCCCGGATACACCGCCGGCGATACGGATCTGGCCTGGGCCCGTATCACCTACTGGCGGGCGCTGCTTGCCTCCGCGGTGGACCAGAAGCCCCACGAGCCGATCCAATCGGCGCTGGTTTCCGGGTTGAAAACCGAACCTGCGCTGGACGTGTTGGCGGGCTGGCTGGCCAGCTGCATCGACGGGCCGGTACGGCGGGTGGTCGGCGAGCTCAAGGTCGAGCTGGAACGCAAAAGCGAGACCATCACCCTGAGCCGGCCGCAGGAGGGCACCACGGCCACCCTGAGCCGTACGGGTCGGCCAGATGCTCTGGTTCCGTTGGCGCGCAGGGAAACCCGTGAGTGCCTGGCCGAAGACATGCGGCGATTGGACCCCGACGAGACCTACCACGCCGCACTGCGGGGCATCGACAAGGTGCAGTACGCGTGAGCACCGTCGTCGAAATCTCTCCGGACAGCGACGCCCTGGTCGGGGCGGCGGGCCAACGGCTGATCGAGGCAATCCAGGACGCCGTGGCGGCCCGCGGGCGGGCGCTGATCGTGCTGACCGGCGGCGGCAACGGCATTGGGCTGCTGCGGTATCTCGGCACCCACGGACAGCGGATCGACTGGTCCAAGGTGCATCTGTTCTGGGGTGACGACCGCTACGTTCCCGAAGACGACGACGAGCGCAACGACAAACAGGCGCGTGCGGCGTTGCTCGATCACATCGACATCCCGTCGAGCAACGTGCACGCGATGCCGGCAAGTGACGGTGAATTCGCCAGTGATCTCGCCGCCGCGGCACTGGCCTATGAACAGGTCTTGGCCGCCAACGCCGAACCCGGTAATCCCACACCGAATTTCGATGTCCACCTGCTGGGAATGGGCCCCGAAGGCCATATCAATTCGCTATTCCCAGACACCCCGGCCGTGCGCGAGACCACCCGCATGGTGGTCTCAGTCGAAGACTCCCCGAAACCGCCACCACAACGAATCACCTTGACACTGCCCGCTATCCAGCGTTCTCGCGAGGTCTGGCTGATGGTGTCCGGGGCGGCCAAGGCTGAGGCGGCCGCCGCTGCCATCGGGGGTGCCGACCCCGTCGCGGTGCCGGCCGCCGGAGCCGTCGGGCTCGAGACCACGCTCTGGCTACTCGACAAAGAAGCCGCGGCCCAGCTTCCTGGCTAACAGCGCCGGGCGCATAATGACCGTCATGGCAGACAGAACCGTCAACAGCGGGCCCGCGCGAAACCGAATGAAGACGCTCACTCAAGCCGCGCTGAATGCCGACAAGACGGTGGAGCAGGTCGAAGACGTCCTCGACGGGCTTGGCAAAACCATGGTTCGAGCTGAACAGCTCGCTGTCGGCCTTGAACGGCACGGTGGAACGCCTGGAGGGTGGCCTGGATCATCTGGAGGGCACCCTGCACAATCTGGACGATCTCGCGAAACGGCTGATCGCGCTTGTCGAACCGGTGGAGGCCATCGTCGAGCGGATTGACTACATCGTGAGCGTGGGCGAGACGGCGATGGCCCCATTATCGATGACCGAGCACGCGGTGCGCGGTGTGCTGGACCGGCTGCGGAACCGAACCGCGCATTAGATCGTGACCGGCTCCCACCCGGTTCCGGCCCCGCCCTCGGCGGAGGGAACCGGTCTGCCGTGGGACGTCCCCGTCGGCGACGCCGTCGCCATGATCGCCGCGGCCCGCGCACGATATGGCGACACGTTCGTTGTGGAGAGTGGCCGGGAACATTATCTGTTCACGTTCTCCCGCGCCGGTGTCGAGTCGTTCTACGCGCTTACCGAGGAGACGGCAAGCAAGGCGGTCGCCGATTACCTCATGCTGCGGCGCAAACTTCCCGACGACATCTTCGTCGGACGTCGCACCTTGCCCGGCACGCTGTTTCGACGCGACGACGTGGCTTCCTATCTGGCCAACCTGGACCGGGCGCTCGAGCAGACCACCACCGAGCTAGGGCCGGCCGGTGCGGTGGACGTCTTCGATCTGGCGCGGCGGCTTGGCCACCGGATGGGGCTGGCCTCGTGGGCGGGACCTGGATCGGCCGATGGCGAGGCCTTCGAGCGTCTGGTGTGTGCCTTCGACACACTCGACGGCGCCGATGCGTTCGTTCGCCCCGACAGGATGGCGGCGGTGGCGGCGACCGACAAGCGCGCCGAGCGAGCCGCGCTGGACGAGGTTGCCGACATCATCGCCGCCGCGGTGGGCCGATACAGCGCTGATGACAGGCCTGGTCACAAGGACGACCAGAGCCTGTTCGGCAGGATCGTGGACGCGTGGTCCACGGAGGAGCAGAGTTCTCGGCTACGGGGGATCGCCCTCGACGTCGCGCTGATCCACATCGCATCCATGTCGAACTTGGCGGCGGCGCTTGGCTGGGCGTTGATCGACCTGCTCGAGCACCCGACCCAGCTGGCGTGAATGCGCTTGGGCGGCCCGGACACCGCTGACTTCGCCCAGCGCTGTGCGTTGGAGTCGACGCGTCTGGCGCAACGTTCGATCATGACCCGCACCGTGCTGTCTCCGGTCGACTTCGACACCGGTGAGGTCACCTACCGGGTGCCGCCGGGCTGGAACATCGCCACCTTGCTGCCGTTGCTCAACACATCTGTGGCGCCCGGCCTGGAACAGTGGGATCCCGATCGATGGACACGTCACCGTCTGATCGAACGCAACGCTCTCCCTTCGCCGATGCTGGTGACGGCCTTCGGTCACGGACGCCACTCGTGCCCGGCCCAACCGTTCTCGCTGGCGGCCATGACGGCGGCTACGACACATCTGCTGGGCGAGTACCAAATGACACCTGGGTGGACGTCGCATCCGCAACCGGTCCCGGCCCAGATCGGCGGCGTGGCGCGCGCCGCAGGACCGTGCCGGGTCGACTATGTCAGACCCTACTGAGTGTGTGACTGCGCTTTCGCAGCGCGTGCGGCCATCTGCTTGAGCATGTCGTCGTGGATGATATCGATCCTGGAGCGGGCCTCGGCACATACGTACGGGTCGCGGATCACGGTCAGTTGGTTGTCCTGCTTGGTCTCGCCGCCCTCGGACCAGTTGGTAGAGCCCGTAACGGCGTCGACACCGTCGATGATGACCATCTTCAGGTGCATGATGGCCGACTTCTCGCTATGGCCGATCGCAATACTGTTGCCCGTTTTGTCATTCAGCCACGATGCCAAGAGTTCACCCTCGGCCTTCCCGGCGGCCTGGGTGGAGTCGAGACTCATTTGCACGTAGATATTTTCGTCGCGCAGCTTGGAAGCAAGCACCGTGTTCAGCTGCTTGTCGTCGTAGCCGTACATGGCCACAACGATGCTTTTGGTGGCTGACGTCAGCAGCGCCTGGAGCGCCTCGTGCACACGGTCAACCGGGCTATAGAAACTCCGGGTGTCGTCGGGATAGCCGGGCGGGAACGGCGCGGCTTTGTACTGGTCCAGCTCAGACAGCGAGGTAAGGGCCATGGTTGCTCCTCAGTTGGTGTCGCTACGGCAATGTGGAATTCGAGTCAGACCGTCACCGGACTAGCCGCTGTTTCGCAGCGCGCTGGCTAGCCCGTTCATCGTCAACAGAATGCCACGCTGCACCAATTCGTCGTCTTCGCCCGAACGGTAGCGGCGGAGCAACTCCACCTGCAGGTGGTTCAGCGGCTCCAGATACGGGAACCGGTTGAACACTGAGCGCGCCAGCGCCGGGTTATCGGCCAGCAGGTCATCCTGACCCGTGATGAGTTTGTGCATCGCGATGGTGCGCTGGTGCTCGTCGGCGATCTTGTCGAACACCCTGCGCCGCAACGATTCATCGGCCACCAGCTCGGCGTAGCGGGCGGCTAGGCCCAGGTCGCTCTTGGCCAGGACCTGCGCCATGTTCGAGAGCACGCTGCGGAAGAACGGCCACCGCTCGTACAGGTCGTGCAGGACTTCCACCCGCTCGCTTTCGCTTCCGGGACCCGCCGCAATCCACTGCTGGAAAGCCGATCCGGTGCCGTACCAACCCGGGAGCATGACCCGCGACTGGCTCCACGCCAGCACCCACGGAATGGCACGCAGGTCTGCGATCGACTCGGTGGGTTTGCGTGATGTCGGCCGACTGCCGATGTTCAGCGACCCGATCTCGCTGACCGGTGTGGACGACTTGAAATACTCGACGAAACCCGGTGTCTCGTGCACCAATTCGGAGTAGGCACGCCGTGCGAGGGCGGCTATCTCGTCGAGCACGGCATACGCGGGCTCCGCGGCGTCGCCCAGGCCCTCCACGTCCAGCAACGTTGACTCCAGGGTGGCCGCCACCAGGCTCTCCAGGTTTCGTCGCGCCAGCTGCGGTTCGGCGTACTTCGCGGCGATCACCTCGCCCTGCTCGGTGAGCCGCAACGAGCCGTTCACCGCCCCCGGTGGTTGCGCCAGGATGGCCTGATAGCTGGGGCCCCCGCCGCGGCCGACGGTGCCACCGCGACCGTGGAAGAGCCGCAACCGGATTCCGGTTTTGCGGGCCACCTCGACCAGCGCCAGCTCGGCGCGGTAGACCGCCCAGTTAGCGGTCAGATACCCGCCGTCCTTGTTGGAGTCGGAGTAGCCCAGCATTACTTCCTGGGATTCGCCCCGGGCGGCCACCAGCGCCCGGTAGAGCGGAAGTTCCAGCATCGCCTGCAGAATCTCCGCCCCACTGTGCAGGTCGTCGATCGTCTCGAACAGCGGTGAGATGCCAACCGGGCAGTACGGTTCCGGCCCGGAGGCGTCCAGCAGGCCAACCTCTTTCAGCAGGATCGCGGCCTCCAGGACGTCCGACACGGACTGGCACATCGAGATGATGTAGTTGGGCACGGCGGCCGGACCGTAGATCTCGACGGCGTGGGCCGCGGCGGCGATGATGTCCAGCTCGCCGCGGGCCAGGTCCGACACTCCCCCGCGGTCGCCGACCAGCGGCCGACGGGTGCTCAGTTCGTCCGTCAATAGCTCGACCCGCTCGTCTTCGGGCAGCGACCTGTAGTCCGGGTGCACCCCGGCCCACGCCAGCAGCTCGCTGACCACCTGTTCGTGCACGTCAGAGTTTTGCCGCATGTCCAGGCCGCAGAGATGGAACCCGAAGACTCCGACGCCTTCTCGCAAGAGCGCCAGCCGATGGTCGGCCAACAGCGCGGCGCCGTGCGTACGCAGCGAAACGTCGATGGCGTCGAGATCCGCGCGCAGTTCGCCCGGCTCGCCATACGGGGGCAACCCCAGGTCAAGCTCGGCCTGCGGCTGACTATCCAGAATCTCGGTCGCGGTTGCGGTAAGCCGGCCGCGGATGGTGCGCAACGCCCGCCGGTACGGCTCGTCGAGGTGGACAGCATCGGGGCAGGCGTCGGCCAGCGCGGCCAGCTCGGGGGTGACGGTGATCAGCCGCGCCGACATCGACAGCTCCGGCTCGAGGTCCGTGAGTTCGGCGAGGTAGCGCGCGAGCGCGGTGAATGCTGCGCTGCCGGTGGCCAGCCGGACCACGTCGGCGGTCACGTTCGGATTTCCGTCGCGGTCGCCGCCGATCCAAGAGCCGGGCCGCAGAATGGGCTCTGCTAGCAGTTCGGTGTCGGGCCAGCGGGCACGCAGCGCTTCGCGAACCTCGCCATTGACCTGCGGGATCACCTCGAACAACGCGGCCGTGTAATAGCGCAGCCCGACGGCGATCTCGTCGGAGATCTTGAGCCGGGACAACCGGATCAGCGCCGTCTGCCACAGCGTGAGCACTTGACGGCGCAACTCCAATTCGATGCTGCGTCCATCGTCGGTCTCGGTGTGCCCCTCCGCACGCACTCGCATCAGCTCGGTGATCCGGTGCTGCGTGACGAAGACAGTGCGCCGCCGGGTCTCGGTGGGGTGGGCGGTGATCACCGGGGACACCAGCGCGCCCCGCAAGGCCTCGGCGACGGTAGCCGAATCTAGCTCTGCCAGATCGAGTTTCGCGTACGTGGCGGCAAGGCTGCTGTCCTGCGGCGGCTCGCCGGCGTCGACGTGAATGCCGCGGCGACGCTCCCGGTGGATGTCTTCGGCAACGTTGGCCAGCAAGGCGAAATGGCTGAACGCCCGGATGATCGGGATCGCCAGGTGGATGTCGATGCCGTCGAACATGCGCGACATCTCGGCCCGGTCGATCTCCGAGCGCCGCACCCGGAAGGATTCCACCCGGGCGCGCTCGACGAGGTCGAACACCTCGTCACCGTTCTGCTCGCGCACGGTGTCGCCCAGGATGGTGCCCAGCAGCCTGATGTCCGCCCGCATCGGCTCGGTCGCCTCGCGACCGATCCGGGTCCGCTGGACGGCGCCGATCGGTTCCAGCGCGGTGTCGGATACCTCAACCATGGGTCCCAGTATCTGCGACCCGCTCATCTGGCGCCTTTTGGCGAGATTAACCGCGTTCGGTAGGCTGCCGTCATGCAATTGGCCCTGCAGATCACCCTGGTGGTCACCAGCGTGCTGGTCGTGCTGCTGGTGCTGCTGCACCGCGCGAAGGGTGGCGGGCTGTCGACGCTGTTCGGTGGCGGTGTGCAGTCAAGCCTGTCCGGCTCGACGGTGGTGGAGAAGAACCTGGACCGGTTGACGCTGTTCATCACCGGCATCTGGCTGGTGTCCATCGTCGGCGTGGCCCTGCTGATCAAATACCGCTGACCCGGCGCGGGCGGCTACCTCAGAGCGCCGGCGGCCTCGTCGAGGCCGGCCCTACGGCAGCGGCCCACCGGCGGCGATGGCCGCCAGCGTGGCGAACTGCTCCCCGTCCAGCGACGCTCCCCCGACCAGGGCACCGTCGACGTCGTCCTGGGCAATGATGTCGCCGATGTTTTTGGCGTTGACCGAGCCGCCGTAGAGCACCCGGACAGTTTCGGCTATCTGCGGTGAGGCCAGCGAGCCCAGCTCCTTGCGGATCGCCGCGCACACCTCTTGGGCGTCGGCGGCGCTGGCCACCCGCCCGGTGCCGATCGCCCAGACTGGCTCATAGGCGATGACGGCGTTGCCGATCTGCTCGGCCGACAGCCCGGCCAGCGAGCAGCGCAGCTGGTTCTCGCAGTGGCTGACGTGCTCGCCCGCCTCCCGGATCTCGAGGTGCTCGCCGATGCAGACGATCGGGGTCAGGTCGTGCTTGAGCGCAGCTGCGGCCTTGGCGGCGACCAGCGCGTCATCCTCGTTGTGGTAGGTGCGCCGCTCGGAGTGCCCGACGACAACGTAGCTGCAGCCCAGCTTGGCCAGGAAGACGCCACTGATATCACCGGTGTAGGCACCCGAGTCATGTTGCGAAAGATCCTGGGCCCCATAGGTCAACCGCAGCTTGTCGCCGTCGACGAGGGTTTGCACGCTGCGCAAGTTGGTGAACGGCGGGAGAACCGTGACGTCGACCTTGTCGTAGTATTTGTCCGGCAACGCGAATGCGATCTTTTGCACCAGCGCGATCGCCTCGAAGTGATTGAGGTTCATTTTCCAGTTGCCGGCTATCAGTGGCTTGCGGCTCACGAGTCTCCTCCGGTTGGCTGCTCACGCCCCAGTACCTCGATGCCGGGTAGCGTCTTGCCCTCAAGGTATTCCAGCGACGCGCCGCCGCCGGTGGATATGTGCGAGACGCTGCCCTCGGGTACATGGAGCGCGCGCATCGCAGCCGCGGAGTCGCCACCGCCGACCACGCTGAACGCGCCCTTACGGGTCGCGACGCCGATCGCTTCGGCGACACCTCTGGTGCCCGCGGCGAACGCCGGGAATTCGAACACACCCATCGGCCCGTTCCAGAAGACCGTCCCGGCATTGGACAGCAACGTGGTGAAACGTTTGATCGATCCCGGGCCGATATCCATGCCCATCAAGTCAGCTGGGATCGCGTCGGCCGCGACGGTCTGCGGCGGCGAATCGGCGGCGAACTTTTCTGCAACCACAATGTCCACGGGCAGCCGCAGCACGTCGGCGTAGGTGTCCAACAGCCTGCGGCAGGTCTCGATCATGTCGTCTTCCAGCAGCGACTTGCCAACCGAAAGGCCCTGCGCGGCGAGGAATGTGAAGCACATTCCCCCGCCGATCACGATGCTGTCGGCCTTTGTCGCCAGTGACTCGATGACGCCGAGTTTGTCGAACACCTTCGACCCGCCGAGCACCACTGCGTAGGGGCGCTTGGTGGAGCTGGTCAACTGCTCCAGCACGCTTATCTCCTCGGCGACCAGCGTGCCGGCGTAGTGCGGCAGCAGAGTGGCAACGTCGTACACCGAGGCCTGCTTACGGTGCACCACCCCAAAGCCGTCGGAGACGAAAGCTCCTCCCGGCGACACCAGTTCGGCCAGCTGCTTAGCCAGGGCGAGTCGCTCGTCGTCGTCCTTGCTGGTCTCACGCGGATCGAAGCGGACGTTCTCCAGCAGCAGGATGTCGCCGTCCGTCAGCCCCTCGGCACGGGCCAGCGCGTCGGCCCCGACGACGTCACCGGCCAACTGCACGTGCCGGCCCAGCTGCTCGCCGAGCGCGGTGGCGACCGGTGCCAGCGACAGTTTAGGGTCGGGTCCATCCTTGGGGCGGCCCAGATGTGCGGTGACCACCACCTTGGCGCCGGCCTCGAGAAGCGCTTTCAACGTGGGCACCGAGGCGGTGATGCGGCCGGCGTCGGTGATATTGCCTGCGTCGTCAAGCGGAACATTCAGGTCGGAGCGAACCAGCACGCCGCGCCCCGAAACACCTACCGCAAGAAGGTCTTTGAGGTTAGGAATGCTCACGGCTAGAGCGACTTGCCGACCAGTGCGACCAGATCAACGAGACGGTTGGAGTAGCCCCACTCGTTGTCATACCACGACACCACCTTGGCCTGGTTGTCGATCACTTTGGTCAACCCGGAGTCGAAGATCGAGCTGTGCGGGTCGGTGACGATGTCGCTGGAGACGATCGGCGCATCGTAGTACTTCAGGATGCCCTTGAGCCGGCCCTCGGCGGCGGCCTTGAACGCCGCGTTGATCTCTTCGGCGCTGGTGGATTTCGACAAGTCGGCGGTCAGGTCGGTCACCGAGCCGGTCGCGACCGGTACCCGCAGCGCGTAGCCGTCTAGCTTGCCCTTCAACTCGGGCATCACCAGGCCGATGGCCTTGGCCGCGCCGGTGGAGGTGGGCACGATGTTGAGCGCGGCGGCACGGGCGCGGCGCAGGTCCTTGTGGGGGCCGTCTTGCAGGTTCTGGTCCTGGGTGTAGGCGTGGATCGTGGTCATCAGGCCCTTGACGATGCCGAACTCGTCGTGAAGCACTTTTGCCAGCGGCGCAAGACAATTCGTCGTGCACGACGCATTGGAAATGATGTTCTGGCTGCCGTCGTACTTGTCGTCGTTGACCCCCAGCACGATGGTGATGTCGGGGTCGGTCGCGGGCGCCGAGATGATCACTTTCTTGGCGCCGGCCTCCAAGTGGCCTTTGGCCTTGGCCGCGTTGGTGAACAGGCCGGTGGATTCGACGACGACGTCGACACCGAGGTCAGCCCACGGCATCGCCGCAGGGCCCTCCCTGATTTCGAGCGCCTTGATTCTCGCGCTGCCCACGACGATGGTGTCGTCGCCTTCGAGGCTCACGTCGTGGGGCAGTCGGCCCAAGATCGAGTCGAATTTGAGCAGGTGGGCCAGCGTGGCGTTGTCGGTGATGTCGTTGACGGCGATCACCTCCACGTCAGCGATACCCTGCTCGCGTTGAGCCAACAACGCCCGGTAGAAATTGCGTCCGATTCGTCCGAAGCCGTTGATGCCTACCCGGACCGTCACTGGTCTCTCCCTCGCTTTTTAGGGTCTGACGTTCGCTGATGAACCGCTCGTCGTCAGCCTAGATGAGTAACAACCAGCCGTCGCCCGGCCATCTCGCCGGTGCAGGATCATTTTCGACTTTTGCCCGGTAAAGACCGGATTCGGCGTGGCGGACTTGCGACAGATGTGGTTGAAGGGCATCGATGGACGCATGTGACAACCCCCGATGCCCTTCTAGCCGAAAGCCTATTAAATGATCCGCGATTCCGTGGCTGAATGACGGCGGCTGGTGACCGGCCTGCTAGCGGCCCGCGCGCCCTTTCTTGAGCCGCCGCAGCGCTGATTCGGCGGCGTGGTAACCGCACAACCCGTGAATGCCGGCGCCCGGCGGCGTGGACTGCGAACACAGGTAGACGCCTGGCACACCGGTCGCGTACGGATTGACGGCCACCCGCGGGCGGAAGAGGACCTGGAGCCGGTCGTTGGCGCCACCAATGATGTCACCGCCGATGTAGTTGGGGTTGTAGGCCTGTAATTCGGCAGTGCTCTTGCTCACGGTTGCGGTGATGCGGTCGCGGAATCCCGGGGCAAACCGTTCTATCTGGTCGATGACAGCGGCGGTGGCGTCGCCATTGTAGCCGAACGGCACATGGGCGTAGGCCCATATCGGGTTGATATTGCCCGCCGACCGGGACGGGTCGGCCAGGTACTGCTGTCCGACGAGCACGAATGGCCGTCGCGGCATCCTGCCTCGTGCGCGTTGACGTTCGGTGTCCGCAATTTCGGCGAACGTCCCGCCGAGATGAACCGTGCCCGCGCGGGCACAGTCCGGGTTTGTCCACGGGATGTCGCCCTCGATCGCGAAGTCGACCTTGAACGCCGACGATCCCTCGCGGTAGCGCCGGTAGGACCGCCGGATCCGGGCGGGCATGAGATCGCCGTAGACCGACAACGCCGTGGCGGGGCTGAGGTCGAGCATGACGATGTCGGCATCCGGAATATCTTTGCGGCTGGCGACGGTCACGCCGGTGCTGACCGTGCCGCCGTGCGCGTCCAGCGCGGCGGCCAGCGCCTCGATGATAGAACCGGACCCTCCTTGGGCGACGGGCCAACCGAAACGGTGGCCGCTGGCCAGGATCATCAACCCCAGCGATGCGGTCAGCGGCCGGTCCAGTCGCGTGTAGACGTGCGCGGCCGCGCCGCCGAACAGTGCGCGCGCCTGCTCGGTACGAAACCAGCGAGCCATAGCGGTGGCGGGCAGCACGGCACGCGGCCCGAACGCGGCGAGGCGGATCGGGTGATGCGGAATGTTGATCACCGGACGGAGCAAGTCCTGGGCCAGTTGATCGAAACCGGCCGCAAGGTCGCCGACGGCGTGCCGCCACCGGGTTGCATCGGGTCCCATGCCGGCGGCGGTCTTCTCGATCGACTGATACAGCACGCCGGCGGTGCCGTCGTCGAGCGGATGCACGCAGTCGATCTCCGGCCACTTCCACGTCAGCCCATACCGTTGGAGGTCGATTTCCTTCCAGAACGGCGAACCCACGCCCATCGGGTGAAACGCCGAGCAGTGGTCGTGGATAACTCCCGGCATCGTCAGCTCACCCGAACGCGCTCCCCCGCCGATCGTGCCCCGCGCCTCCAGCACCTGCACGTCGACGCCCTGACGGGCAAGGTGGATCGCGGCGGCCAGGCCGTTGGGACCGGCGCCGACGATGACCGCAGTCGTCATCGCGTGGCGCGTTGAGTCGTGACGTGGACGGGGAACTCGTCGCCGGGCTCGGGCCACGGCTGGCGGGTCAGCATGTCCTTGACGTCGACGTAGCCTGCCTCGATCAAGCCGGTCTTAGCGTCGAGAATGCGATACCACTGCCTTTGGATGTGGATCGGTTGGCCTTCGAGGACGATGACGCGGACGTCGCCCTCTTCGAAGTTGCACCGCCGTTGTACCGCAGCCACTAACTGCTCGTTGTGCAGATGGCCTTCGCCGAAGTTCCAGCCGACCAGGGGCCCGGCGACGATTTCGCCCTCACGCACGCGGTAGTCGCCTTCGTTGGCCTCGCCTCCCAAAGCACGAGGCAACAGCCCGTTGAGCGCCCGGCCATGGGTGTGCATCGCCCGGAACGCCGCCACCTTGTCGGCCATGATTTCAGCAGTGTCCGCGTCGTAGAGCTTGGCCAGCTGATTGACAACGAGCGCAGAGCTTTTGACGACGTTGGCCTCTATCTTGTCCTCGGCACCGGCACGGAAGCACCACAGGCTGGTGGCCCAGTTGCCGGCGTAGTAGCGCATCGCGGGCAGGAACGAAACCTTTTCGGGGAACAGGTTTCCCGCGATCACAACGGCAACCGCGACGATCACGATGGCCAGCAGCAGGGGTGACCGAAGATCGGTGGCCTGAATGGCGCCGTAGTGCCCGAACAGATAGAACAGCGAGAAGATGAAGAACACGTTCCACTCCAACGGGACTCCCATTGGGAGGTTGGAAAGGATGTTGAGGTGGAAGAGCACCATGAAGCCGATCAGGAACCACCGCCATGGTTGTCCGTCGGCGACGAAGACCAGAACCGACGGAACCAGGAATTCCGCCGTGGTCCCGCCGACATGGGCCATGAACTTCGGCAACCAGGATGGCCGCAGGTCGTTGACGTGGTCCAGGTACAGCAAGTGCTTGAGGCCGTTGAACAGCCGGCTTCGCAGCAGCGCGTTGTTGCTCGTCATCACCGCCACCACATAGGGAAAATGGTGGTTGAGCTTGGAGGTCGCCGCCCCCCACCACAGGCAGAGCATGATGATCTTGAAAGCCGCGATCTGATCGGTGAACGGGAAGAAGAACACGATTAGCTTCAGCCAGTAGTGCTCGCCGCGGGCGGCGAGGAAGACGGTTTTGTCGCGCAGACCCAGCAGCGCCAGGGCGACGATCGTCGGCACCACCAGGACGGGGTTGATCAGACCGACATCGCCGGTCGCGGTGAAACCGGGCCCGCCTTGACCGGGTGAGCCTGGCGACAGCAACGCCCACACCCCGCTGATCAACACGATGGCGTAGAGAGCGACGTCACCAATATTGCGGGTGTCACCGCTGGTGAACGGAACCTTATCCGGCCAGGCCGGCAACCGAATTGTATTGGGCCGCAGCCAGTAAAGAAATCCGCCGATCGGCGGCATGAACCGCCCTGTCAGCGGGCCGGATCCGCAGCCAAAGCCGGCGACCTCGAAGAGCAGGGTGAAGATGATGACCTTCTGGTACACGATCGGTTGTGTCCACCAGTCGCCGATGCGGCTCAGCCCGCCCAGCCCGGGGGTGAGCGAGATGATCGCGGCAGGGGCGGCGATGTACAGGGCAATCTTGATCAGGTAAAGCAGATAGACCGCGTACGGTGTCCCGAAGCCGTGCTCCGCCCAATGCCGGGTCACAACTTGCAGTCGCGTCGCCCGGGGCAAGGTGGGCCAAGTGTCGTGGTCGACGTCCGGAAGCTCCGGTGACATGAATCCCATGGCGGCCTCGTTCTAGAAGAGAAACCGGTTGGCGAATTCAATGTATATCGCAGGGCCCGCGTGGCGATCTTGCGGACCGGGTTTTGGGGGCCCGCCGACCGAAAAATGCTGCGGCAAAGGCTGGTTCCCTGCGCTTATCCGCGGCCGGGTACGGCTACGGGCTCGGCCGGGCGCGGGAACATCCGCGCGGGGAGCATCGCCCGGAACAACGGTGTTCCGCGCGACCCCTCATCGCTCACGGATGCTGTCTCGTGCTGCCTCACGAGACTCTATGCGGTCCTACTGGACCACAGGCCGCGGCCGCCGAGGGATCTGGGGAACCTCGCCCGGGGCCCGGACGGGGAATCGCCGCTGCAGGTTCTCGATAAGGTCCCCGACAGTTTCCCGGTCCTGTTCTTCGACGCGCGCCATGTGCCGCAAGCCGCGGACGCTTCCGATGTCGCCACTGGCTTCGGAGACGGCGATCGCCCTCTGGTAGTTGTTGATCCGCTGGTCAATCCGCTGGCGACTCTGGGTGAGCAGACGGACAAAGTACTCGGCCTGCTGGCGATCGGCCGTCGCAGGCGCAGCCTCGGTCAGCGAGGACATGGACTTCACTTTGCCGCGCATAGACCGACCGGGAGCGGGGCGTGCTCGGGTGGGGTGTGCGGACGTTCCGGTCGTACGCACCATTCCACCTGCGCTTGGCGTCGGCTTGCGTAAGTTGCGGCCGTTGGGCGTTAATCAGCGCGGCGTCCATTTGTCTCTCCCAACGGGGTTTGTTGCTTGACGTGAGGGAACGATAGCGCGCCCGTCCGGTCGGCACCATATGCGCCCATGATGAAGCTCCAAAAGACTATTGTGCGCGCGCCACAAACAGCAACCCCCGATTTCCACCTGGTAAGCGGCTCGCTTACTCGCGACGCCGTTGGCTGATGGTTGGCAGCCATCCACCGGGAGTGCTCGCTGGGCGGCACTGAGTAATGTTGCGGTGCAAAAAAACTCCGCAACGGCTCGCACATCCCCAGTGCGTACACATCAGTGCTGACGCAGCGCGGCCCATCCACATCGCTACGCCGTCAACGCTACGACTCCGGCAACTTTCCAAGCGCTGCAGCAATTTTAGGTAATGCTACTAGGAGCTGCAAGCGAAATATTATATTGCTCAATGCGTTTCGGCTCCCTTACCTCCGATGCCGGAAACCGGCGTGCGCACACGCTACCCGGCGGCTGGTGGTCGAACCACGAAGGTGGGACGGAATCCGTACTAGGGCACCGCGCGGCCGGAAACCTGGCCCACAAAATTGCCCAGCGGCATCCCGGGCATCCCGGTCGCGACCGCCGGCGGCGCGGTCATCGGTGTACCGCCGAGCGCCGAGGCGAGGGGGCTGGGCACTGGCGCGGCCGCGGTCCAGCTTGGTGGTACCGACAGCGGACCGATCAGGGCTCCTTTGCCCATGCTTGCGGATACGGAGTTGCCCAACGCCACGAGACTGCCCAGCGAACTGTCCAGTGCGCCGGCGACCGGGCCGACCATCGCGCTGGCGGCGCCCCCGCCGCTGATCGCGGCCAACCGTGCGCAGCTCATGGCAGCGCCGACACCTCATCGGCTGCGGCGGGAAGCACTCCGGTCGTCGGCATAGCCGCGGCCGCGTTTTGGGCGCTCAGCATGGAGCCGATGGCCTGCAGGCTCGCGGCAGCGGCTGCCAGCTCTTCCGGCTGCGTGGTAACAAAGGACATCTCATTCCTCCTCAAAAGCGCTCAGGCTCGCCGCCGCGTGGTCCGTTTTGTCTCCCTCAACTGGGGGTTCGCGCCTGACGTGCGCAAAGGTAACGCGCCGAATCCGGCAGGAACCATATGCGCGCAGATTGAAGTTCGAGGTCACTTTTGTGCGCGCAGCACGAACGGACCAAAGCGGTCGTGAACTGGGATTACTCGGGACGCTGCTGGTTGGCTGAGCGCAGTACCGCCGGAGCCATCCAGCGGCAGACCTCCGATGCCATCTGCACCCTGAACACGGCATCGGGGTCGTCGAAACGCTGACCGCAGAGTTCCATCGCCTGGGCCACCCGGTACTGAATTGTGTTGCGGTGCAGGATCATCGCATCGGCCGTCGCAACGTAACTGCGGTTGCGGGCCAAGAACTCCCGCAACGTCTCGCGCAACCACTTATTTCGCTCATCGTCAACGCCAAGCTCGCCCAGCACATCGGAGGTAAAGCGGCGCAACTCATCGATATCGCTGGCCATCAACGCCAAGGGTGCGACGTCGATATAGAAAACCACTCGGGCGCTGGGGCGGTCGCCGCCGGCAAGGACTACTGCCTTCACTTGCTGGGCCTGTTTCAGCGATGCCCGGAACCCGTACAGCCCGTCTTCCGCACGACCGCATGCCAGGCGCGCCCGGATCCCTGCTCCCTCAAACGCCGCGCGCACGTGCGACCGGATCAGGGGCCGCTCCTTGCGAGGCGTCCGGACAGAAAACCACAGCCGAGCCTCGCGCTCGTCGGTCGGCACCATCAACGATCGCCCAACTGCGCCCAGTTCCTTGGCAACCAAGGAGCGCGCCTGATCGAACAACGCCACGACATCACTCGTCGCTACCGCCGCATCCACCCACAACACCGCCGCGAGATGCAGACCGTCCAACCGATAGCGCATCGCCTTTTCGGCCCGCTTGACGTCAACTGGACCACCGGCGAGCACCTCGCTGACCCAGCGCTGTTCCAGCCCGCCGCGGCGGATCACCCAGCGATCGTGCTCCTGCTCGTAGGCAACGGTCAGCTGGTCGGCCACCAGGTCGATAAAGTGGTTCGCGCGATTCACCAGGTGGGTGATCGTCGGCACCCGCTGTTCGGGCTCCAGCAGCGATACGAACCCCATCGCCACCTCTAAGAACTTCGCATGGACGATCCGGTGCGCCCGAACCAGCGCTGATAGCGGAACATCGCGCTGCGCGGCCGCACACGCGTAGGCCAGTGCGGCCGCCGGGGCCTCTGGCAAGTGTTCCGGCATTCCCCGATTCAGGTAATCAATACCCGCGTCGAAGCTCTCGGTGAGACTCGCCTTCCACAGGTCCAACATCCGGGCGTCGTGATTCAGCCCGCGAATCTCCGCCTGCATCGTGTCGAACACCTCAGGGATGAAGTCATCGCGGATCATGTTCATCTGTCGGGCGATCACCGAAATGGGCCCGCTACCGACCTCGGTCACCTTGGCGTCTCCTCTAACACCCTCAGCAAGCCCAAGTGTGCGCCCACGGCGTAGCCGTGGCAATACCCAAATGCCATTCTTACTGGCTAATTGCGATCCAGCTGTCTTTGCTCGGAAAATGAGCACGCGGTCGCCGATCCCGGATATCATCAGCGATCATGAAGCGCAGCGTGAACGCGGTCATCGTAACGTTTACCGCGTCGATCATCGCGGTGATTCTGGATGCGGGGGCCGCACACGCAGACCCGGCCATCCCGGAACCCGGCAGTGCGTGCGGTGGGTCGGCCGGGGTTATGGACGGTGTGCAAACGTTTTCACCGCAGCACGAAGTGCTGCAGTGCGTCAAAGGTGTCCCGGTGTTTGTGTGGCAGCACCTTGACGACATTCAACGGCCGGCAGCCGCTTGGTTCACCTATGGGCCGCAGGCGACGTTGACTAAAGGCGATGTCGTTGCGGGTACCAAGTGGACCGGCTTCGCACGGGGTGGCAATTGCAGTGCGGAGCAAACACGTACGGGCGGAGGGGCGCCGGCGGCACAGGCGACCAATGGCAATGACACGTTGGACTTCACCCTGCTCCCCGACATGGCCACCTTGACGCTGCACGGCGTTTGCATTTGGCGCCAGGTCGACTCCTAGCCGCGGTCGCTACCATCAAAGACTCGACGCGGCAATGCAGCCTCCGGGAAGCCGTCAGGGAGCCTAGGAGAACGACATGACGGACAGCGAGAGCCCAGATGCGGACGACATCGGCAAATTCGACCCTGGCCTGACCCAGCGGATGATCGGCGTGATGCGTCCGGTCTTGAAGACCTACTTTCGGTCCGAGGTGCATGGCCTCGATTTCTTCCCGCCCGGTGGAGCGCTGGTGGTCGGCAATCATTCCGGCGGCATGTTTCCGATGGACGTGCCGATCTTCACCGTCGACTTCTACGACACGTTCGGCTACGACCGACCGGTCTACACGCTGAGCCACGACATCCTCTTGATGGGCGTAACCGGGACGTTCTTCAAGCGCACCGGCTACATCCGGGCCAGCCGGGAGAACGCGGGCAAGGCGCTGCGATCCGGCGGCGTGGTGGTCGTCTTTCCCGGCGGCGACTACGACGCATACCGGCCCACGCTCTCGGAGAACGTCATCGACTTCAACGGCCGCAATGGCTATGTCAGCACGGCGATCGACGCCGGCGTGCCCATCGTGCCCGCGGTGTCCATCGGCGGACAGGAGACCCAGCTCTACCTGTCCCGCGGCACGTGGCTGGCCCGACGGCTGGGACTGAAGCGCTTGCTGCGCAGCGACATCCTGCCGCTGTCATTCGGCTTTCCGTTCGGGTTGACCGCCGTGATCCCGCCCAACCTGCCGCTGCCCACCAAGATCGTCACAAGTGCTGGAGCCGATCGACATCACCGCGCAATTCGGCGAGGACCCTGACATCGACGAGGTCGACGAGCACGTCCGGTCGGTGATGCAGCAGGGCCTCGACAAGCTCGCCGCCAAACGCCGTTTGCCGATTCTGGGCTGAGCCATGGCATTTCGTCTCAACCAGACCCTCGGCCTCATCGCCACACTACGACGCGCCGGAATGATCGCGCCGATGCGACCCGACCGCTACCTGAAGATGGCCGCCGCCATGCGTCGCGAAGGCATGGGCATCACCGTGGGTTTCGCCAGTGCGGCACAGCGCTGCCCAGACCGCCCCGGCCTGGTCGACGAACTGGGCACGCTGACATGGCGGCAGCTTGACGAACGGATTGCTGCGTTGGCCGCAGCACTGCAGGCATTGCCGGGCCAGGCTGGGACCCCCAGGGTTACCGGGATCATGTGCCGCAATCACCGCGGTTTCGTCGAGGCGTTGGTGGCCGCCAACCGGATCGGCTCCGACGTCCTGCTACTCAACACGTCGTTCGCCGGGCCTGCGCTGGCCGACGTGGTCAACCGCGAAGGCGTCGATACCGTCATTTACGACGAGGAATTCACCGCGACAGTGGACC
>Ga0209040_10001082_pt1 | contig 21238 bp, 14 predicted proteins | sample BogFormECP12_OM3_FD_188240 | JGI IMG/M metagenome (GOLD analysis project Ga0209040, IMG submission 188240) | Bog forest soil microbial communities from Calvert Island, British Columbia, Canada - ECP12_OM3 (SPAdes) (version 2) | ecosystem: Environmental > Aquatic > Freshwater > Wetlands > Bog ... | reverse complement strand
CGATTGCCTGTTTTTCCTCACGATTTGAGCGGCCGAGTGTCTCGTACGAAGGCTGAAAATTCGTAGTGGGAGACTTGGAGACGGCGCCGCCATGAGAACGGACGAGCAAGCCTTTGCGTTCAAGAGCCGCCAAGTCACGCCTGATTGTGGCTGTAGTGACCCCGAGAAGGTCCTTTAGCTCCGAAGCGCTCACGGTCCGCTGTCGCGAAAGGAGTTCGGAAATGCGAAATCGCCGTTCATCCGCTAGCATGGAGGACTCCCGTCTGGTCCATTGCTGAAGCACCGGGCAGACTGGATAAGCACCTCAATCAGGCTGCTAAGATTGCTTCGCATCAAATCCTGCACTTGGGGCAGCAAACGTGAGTTTACTTCAAACCCTTACAACAGTAGTCGATTTTCGAACGAAATCGCGCAATCTGCAACAGAAGGCGACATTTTCCGGTTGAGGAAAATCTGTACAACCGGTGCCAACACAAGCAGACTCGTCGGACTTCGAGTTGAACCACACCGGCGACTTTCGATGCGGAAGTCTAACAGCGGAGGCTCGACCGCTCTAGAGTGATGCTTGCTCAATTGCGTGGCTGCATCTACCATCTGATAGCTGATTTACATTTCTGTCGGTGATAATCGCAGGCAATGTGGCGAACAGGGTAGCCTGGTAGCCTAAGGATCTGCGGCAGATACGGGTCCTTCCATTGAAAGCATGAAACGAAGATCTGCAGCAGGTCGCGCGCAGCCTGAAAACCAGGGTCAGATGCTGATCGACGAACGGCGACAGCATATTTTGACTCTGATCCATCGTCAGGGCAGAGCATTAGTCGGCGAACTTTCTCGCGCGCTGCACATTTCGCAAATCACCATCCGGAAAGACCTCGATTACCTGCAATCGAAAGGACTGATCCAGCGAACGCATGGGGGCGCCTTGCGGCTGCAGTCCGGAGCATTGTTCGATCCTTCGTTGCAGGAGAAACAGAAGCAGCACTCCCGCGAGAAGCAAAGGATCGCGGCTGCGGCCGCGGAGATGGTTCAGGAAGGCCAGTGCGTCATGCTCGACTCCGGAACCACTACCAGTGCGATCGCTCAGGCCCTCAAACGATTTTCACAGCTAACGATCATTACCAATGCGGTGAATATCGCTGCTGACCTGGCCGGAACGGACTTTGAGGTCATACTCATAGGCGGCAGCCTGCGAAAGAATTCGTTTTCTCTGGTTGGACCGTTGGCAGAAGATGTGCTGGAGGAAATGCACGCAGACATTCTTTTTCTCGGGGTCGATGGATTTGATTCTGAAATAGGGCTGACTACGCCGAACTTTCTGGAGTCAAGGGTGAATCGCGCGATGGTGAAAGCCTCTCGGCAGGTTGTCGCGGTCTGTGACTCCACGAAGTTCAACCGCCGCAGCTTGTCCCGGATAGTTCCAGTATCCGCCATTCACTGCGTCATCACCGACACCGACCTGCCGCCGGCAATTGCAGAAGGGCTGCGAGCCCAGAACGTGGAAGTGATCCTGGTTTAGAGGGATCCGGTATGAAGCCGGCAATGCGGAGCGCCTTGATCCGCTCCTCTCGATCACCAAGCGACGTCGACTCTTGCCACTGCCCCTAGGCTACTGGTGAATCTCTACGTTTTGAACAACCCGGCTGATAGCGCCATTCGGGCTGGGGGAATCAGGCTTAAGACCGAATTGGACTGAGGTGAACAGCCCGAGCAGCTGCCCGAAGATAACATCAAGAATGGGGCGGTAAAGATCGGGAATACCGAAGCCTCTCTCCGGCGCAACGATGTAGTCGGCTTTGCCCTCGAGGGCGGCGATGCCTGTAGTCGCGACGGCAACGCAAGTCCGCACGAGGGATTTATTGCGAATCTCACGCAAAAGGTCGAGTTCATACTTGCGCTGCAGCTCCTGGCTGGAGACGAGACTGACGAACAGAGTGTCCTGATCGAGGGCAGACATAGGTCCGTGGCGAAGCGCCAGCGTGGATTCAGAGAACGCTTGCACATTGCCGGCTGTAAGCTCAAGCAGTTTCAATGCGGATTCCATTGCAGTGCCAGCAAGCAATCCTGATCCCACAAAGCAAGCGCGAGTGTACTCCCCACCTGCAAGTTCGGCGGCAGTCTCGGCAGCCCGGAGAATGAAGCTTTCCCCGGCCTCAGAGAGCGCCCGGCAGATGGTCTCATAAGCTTCGACAGTCCACGCATGCGCCAGGATCTGACCGGCCAGCACCATGTTCGAGAAAGAACTGGTCATCGCAAGACCGCGGTCATTGGTAGCATCATCGAGCACGATGGCCAGGCCGCTCGGCTGGCCGTGGACAGCTCGCGTCATCCGGCCTGCCGCATTGCAGGAGACGACAAGATGACGCACGTTGGGACACTCTGCCAAGGCACGCTCCAGCACGGCGACGGACTCAGGGCTGTCGCCTGAGCGCGAAAATGAGATCCAAAGATACGGTTGCTGCGGCAGGATGTAATCGGCGAATCCCATCAACAGATCCGGGCTCGAGACAGGGATTACCTCGCACTGCCATTGCCGGCGCAAGAGATGATGCAAGGAGTGACCGATATAGTCGGAGGTCCCCGCCCCGATCAGAAACACTATCGGACGCTTGCCCTGCTCGTCGCGCAAACCTGAAAGGTTCAGGAAGTCTCTTACTTCCGGGAGCCGTGCACGCAATCCAGTGAAGGTTACCTGCCAAGAAGCCGGTTGCTGCATAATTTCGTGCGGCGTGTGTATAAGACCCCGCTCACGCTTTTCGTAATCTGACAGGTCGAGCAGTGCCAGCAGTGGATTCACGCTTATAGGCTCCTTCACACGATGAATGGGGCGATTGCGACGTAACCGGAGGAACGCCTGACAGAAGAGGCGAGATCCGTTTTCACGAAAGCAATCGTAACAAAACGTAACCTTCAATCGCAAATCGAAAATCGCGCGCCTGTACTCGCGAAATCCAGCCCGTTTCGCTCGGTCACGGAGACCCGCGATCACTCGCTTTTTACTGCGGGATCTCCGGCAGCGCCTGATCTTTTATTCTTAAGCATTACGAAGTGGAGTAGCAACCCAACGGCGAGCCATGCGCTGCCAAGCAGTTTGGCGTCAAGATTGAGGTTGAGCCAGATAAAGGTGCATATGAAGAGGCCGCAGAGCGGCGCTGCTGCCGCAAACAGGATTTTTTCCTGCGACCGGAATTTATAGTGGACCAAAGCTGCGGCGTTGACCCCTATAAACGCAATGAACGCGCCGAAGTTCAGCAGCTCCGCACCCTTCTCAAAGGTGAGTAGCGAGGCGCCAACCAAGGTCATTGCCCCCAAGAGAAGCACATTGTTCCGTGGAATGCCGGTCTTCGCGCTCACGGAGGCGAAGAACCTCCTCGGCAGACGGGCGGTAGAGAAACGTTGCCGGATCATAAAACGGCAGCAGCCACTGCCCTCCCACAGGCCGAGCCACCAGCGCTATGTAACGGATCCCGCAGGCGAGAAAGATCACCACCACGATGCTCATGAAAAGAACGAGCAATGCATTGACACGGCTCGAGGTCTGCACTCCGCGCAGATTGAGACCGGTAAATAAAACGACGAAAGCCACGACCCATGCGGCATAGGGAATTTGCGGAAGCACGTTCTGCGCGGCGGCGCTGCACCAAATGGCGCAGATGATTGGATTTGAGCATGTAATCCATCAGCATGGACCAGCCCACAACATAACCGGCAAGAGGATGAATTTCACTCCCGACGTAGGTGTAAGCCGATCCGGCACTCGGATAAACGCGGGCCATCCGCCCATAACTCACCGCGGTGAAAAGCATAGCCACCATCGCAATGAGGTCGTCGTAACCACGTGCCCACGGGCAGCGTTGCTGACCACGCCGTAGATGCTCATTGGCGCGGTCGGCTGGATGATGATGATGCCGTACAGAATCAGATGACGGAGCTTCAGCGCGCGACGGAGTCCTGGAACAGCTATTTCGCGATCGGCGCTTGTACTCATGGTGAAGGAAAAAATCCTCTCTCGCTCTTCGGCCTGCTGAATGGATGGAACCGGATGAATTATCCGGGATTTGTAAACTTCAGCCCGGGAAATCCGTGACGGCTCAAGAACGCATTACGGTACGCGGAATCGCGGAATGCTTCGGTTCCCCCGGCCTTTTGGGTTGAGAGCCCCCCGGTTATGTTTCCAGTCAACGCGCAGGCATGCAGATCGGCTCCGCTGAGCCAAGCCGCCAGGAATCCCGCGTTGAAGCTGTCCCCCGCACCGATGGTATCCACCGGATCGAGGGGAACGGATGCGACTTGAAGGCGCTCTTTGCGGTGCTGCACGATAGCTCCGGCGCTTCCATTCTTCAACGCAATCAAGGGCACTCGCAAGGAAAGCACATCCAGAGCCTCGCTGACCGTGTCTCGTCTTGCGATCCGGCGTACCTCGTCCGCATTCGGCAGCAGAACATCAACATACTGCAGCAGCTCATCGAGGACTCCGTCCCAGCGATCTGCGGGATCGTCATTGGTATCGAGAGAGATGGTCAGCCCGCGCTGTTTCAGTTCACGAAAGATCGAAGGCAGATCGGGCTGAAGCGCCTTGTGCAGGAAGAGTGAGGAGAGATGAAAGTGCCGTGCAGAGGCGAGATAATCGAAGTCAAGATCGGCTCTCGACATCTCGAACATAGCCCCCGGATAGGTGAGAATTCTTCGCGAACCATTATGGTTCAGGAGAATTGTCACCCCGGTTTTGGTGTGGCCGTCAGTGCGCACGACCCGTGACAGGTCTACCTGGCTCTCGCTGAGCCGATCAAGGGCCACCTTCCCTAATTCATCGTTGCCGAGACGCGTGACGAACCCGACCTTGACGCCAAGAGAGGCGAGATTGTGCGCCAGAATCGCGGAAGAACTGCCCAACGTCAATTGAAAATCGGTAGCGAGAATCTCGCGATCCACGGCAATGTCTTCGGGCAGGCCATACAGAATGAGATCAAGATTGATCTCTCCGGCTATCGTTACATCGAACTGAGTGGTCATCGGATTTTCAGAGCCCGCAGTTCCTGGGCTTCAAATTATGTCCCTTTTTGGGGATTTCTTTCTATTACTCTTCCTTACGCTTGTATCAGAATTTAAGCTTGGAGTATCGGGTTCGGTCATCCAAAGACTGAAGGAACTCTCTGTACTGACTCGTTCGGTTACTTCGGCTCTTCCCCTGTGGATAAAAAGGATCTTCCGACCTTCGGGATCGAGTTGGTTCAAAACAGTTATAACTCTAACAAGAGTGTGGTGTATTTTGCTGTTTTATTTCCTGTTTTGTTTGTTTTATTCTTCCTTTGCGCGCTATTCTTAATCTCAGTGGCACGATGCCCGTTCCCGAACCAAAGCGCTATATCGATAGCTCGAAGATGCCATCGTCGAATGAGTGACCTGTCGCCCGCATTTCAAGTTTAAGTTTGAGCGGAACTGCTCAATCAGCAGGATGAAGACGCTGAATATTCGGTGGATCAAAGGTCGTTGGCATGTGTCCGGAAATCTGCACCGTGAAATGATCTTCAGAAGTCAGGCCATTGAGACCAGTAGATGTGAGATGCACAGCATATTCGCCTGGCCCTGTATAGGTGTGCCTGACTTCACTGCCTTCTACGGTAACGCCATCGCCAAACTCCCACTTATACGACAGCACGGGATCCTCTCCCTTGCTCCTGGAGGAAAAAATGAGCGTCTCTCCAGCTTTTCCTGCAGATGGATGGTCAGTGACAACCTCGGGATGAGCCGCGGGAATTTTCGAGTCGACTATCTTCAGAACATGTACCGAATGCGCTGGCATGTCCAGAACAAGCCTGCCGGCTTTGAAGTTGGGCGTCTCATTTGCATCCAGGACATCCGTGATTACGTACTGGCCGCCAGCCGGCAGCCCAGCCTCGGATAGATCGATGGAATGACCCCTGGTTCCATCGGTCCAGTTGAACACAGTCAGAATGCTTTGCCGGCGGTCCTCTTTGAGCAGGAAGATGCTCGGCTGTTCGTCCTCCGGAGCATATGTCATCAGATCCACCGGCAAAGATGCTTTGCCCAGCTGAATCATATGAATCAGCTCCAGGTTTTCGATGAGCGCTAGCCGCTCAGGATCCTTCGTCAACGATGGCAGGTCATCTCCTATTTCAAACATCCCACCGGAGACGGCAGCCAGCGAGATGGAGACTCTGGCTTCATCCAGGGTTGCAGGCTTGCTGCTTTCGTGCCATGACTGGTCCCTGATTGTTTGCGTTGAGACTGTAAAAGCATCGGGATCGGCAACAAAGAAATTGCGATTCATGTAGTAGCGGGCGGCGATCCCGGTTGCCGCTTCCTTGCTGGCTCCGAAAGTGTGTCCGGTGTCCTGGGAGATACGTCCGTAATCAACTATGCCCACTGGATTCAACATAGGGCTGCCGTCCTTATCCAGGAGGACATCTGGGCCCACAGCGTCCCGGATGATTTGCAGTCCAATCCGCTGAGCTTGCAGTGCTGTTGTATTCGGCTTGAAGTAATAGCCTTCGATTGCGCTGTCGTCCATGAAGTCCAGCTTGAAATAACGGAGTCCCCAAAGATTCACCATTGTGGAGTAGGTCTTCCGCAGGTACTCTTGAGCACCAGGGTTTGTATTGTCGAGGATATATAGCTGATCCTTCTTGCCCTCGACAGTGCCGGCGTGGATCGGCTCTCCCCTTGCATTTTTCACTAGCCAGTCTGGACGATTCTGATGCACCCACGAGCGCTCCGATACTTCGAACGGTGCAGTCCAGATCCCAGGAACCAAGCCCAAACCGTTCACCTTGTAATAGAGCGGCGCAAGTCCGTTGGGAAACAGAGTTGCGTTTGGGGTCGTGTATTCTCCACGAGCGTATTGGTAGCCCTCGTCTATGTGGAAGATGTTGTAGCCGAGCGATTTCAGATGCTCCGCTTCCCACTGAGCGTTGGTGAGAGCCGCGCCCTGATTCAAGCCAAAGTAATAAGCTGTCCAACTCCACCATCCCATCAACGGCGGGGCTGGAGTTCTGGCTTGATGAATCTGCCGGATCAGCGAGCCATAGGTATCCAACTGGCGGTGATAATCCTTGGACAAACCAAAGAGAACTCGCTCTGATGAGAGCTCCGCTCCTGGCGCGACAGGAAGACTCAACTTTACCTGGTCCTCTGCTGGAGAATCCTCGACTGAGTTCTCCATCTGCAACTCGGTCGTCCCCGTTGAATCTACCTCATATTCTGCGAGGCGAGGCGAGTTACCTGAGGAGTTGGCGAGATGGAGCCGCAGAACCGTCAGGAACCGTTCTGAGGTAAGCGCCCCTATGAACAGGCTTTCATGACTGTTCCTGTTGTATATGAGCTGACTTCCTACTGCTCGATGCATTTGCTGTTTGGCATCGGCAAGATCGTGGATCGTCATACCTGGACGGTCTTCACTCCAGCTGTCGGAGAGAACTCGATCTTCTTCTGCCGCGCCTCCGAGGTTGAGGACATCTCCATCCGTTGCCTCCAGCGAACGAATACCTTCAATATGGATAGGCTTTCCCGTGGTATTTCGTACCGTCACCTGAACATCGCCGAAGGCCTCGTTGGTATATGCACGCAAGTGATAAATCAGATCTGGAGATCCATCGCTTCCCGAATAGGTCACCTGCCAGTCAGTTGCGTCTCCGAGATACCCTTTGACCTGAGATTGTTCTACCGTATGCCGAGGATAGTGGGACGCATGGAGCCAGTGGCCATCCACCTCGACGCCAGCTCCAGCCCGGAGAGCATAGGATTCGGCACCGGGCATTGCAATTGTGTATTTGCCGTCTGCCGGGTCTATCTTGATTTTCAAAGGTAGCCCCTGGGCGAAACAATGCCCGCCGATCGACGCAATGGTACAGGTGCCCGCAAACACCGCTAAGGCCAAGCGGCCCATCCTGATTTGCCTACTTGAGTTCCTATTCAATGTTCCTCCGGCGATTCGATACGGCTGGGCTGCTCCGGTGCAGATGAGACGGGAGAACAATCAGGCAACTTTAGCGCGTATCGCCCTGGGATTGTTCCAATTCATATCTAAAATGAGAGCTTTAACGCCATTTGCAGGATACGAGGGTCGGCGGCAGAAGTGATTTGTCCGAAGCCGCTGTCCGTCAGGCCATTGTCGGGCGCCCCGAAGTTGACATTGTTGAAGACGTTGTAGAACTCTGCCCGAAACTCCATTCCGACCCGCTCGGTTAACTTTGCATTTTTCACGAGCGCCGTATCTGTATTGAAGGATCGTGGTCCGCGAAGAACGTTCTTCCCTGTGTTCCCGAAAGTCCCAATTGCATTTGGTGCAAAAACGCTCGTGTTAAACCACTCGTTGATCAACGCTGCATGTGACCTGCCGCTGCTTAATACGGCGCTCTTGATGTTAGGCACAGTCAGATCGGCACGGTCCGCTCCAATCCCGCTGAACGAGTTGTCATAATCGCTAAAGACCGTAAAAGGAAAACCGGTCTGCCAATTCATGATGCCGCTGATGTTCCATCCATTGATAACTTTATCCAGGAACCCTTTGACCGGGGCACGAGGGAAAGCATAATCTCCGGAGACTCGGAATATCTTGTTTACATCTCCAGAGTCCGGACCGTAATCGAAATAACGACCGCAGCTACATGTATTGGTGTTTAGCGCTCCCGGTTGTCCATTGGGGCCAAAATCGTTCAGGGCACGCGACCAGGTAAAGTTGGACAGAAACGAAAATCCTCGCGACAGCCGCTTCTCCACCGACACCTGGACGGCGTGATAGTTACTATTCACTCCCGAGTTGATCGAATCGATGAACCCGAACGCTGGATAAATACGCCGTTGCTGCGTATTATTTTCTGTCGACTGTCCTGGGATATAAATAGCAGGATTCACCTGCAACAGCCCGGCTTCCTGGTCTCCTGTGCCTCCGAGGTGATCGGCCTTATTACCCATGTAAGCTGCACGAAGTAGCCAGCTGCTGCCGATACCCCGTTCCAGGGTCAGGTTCCAAAGCAGGATTTGAGGGGGACGAAAATTTCGATCAAAGATCTGCGTGAAGGAAATGTCCTGCGGGAACGTAGCGCTTGGGCCTGGATTGATTGGACCGAACTGTGCCGGAAAAGGACTAGGAACACCCGCACTGCCGTACGGGTCGGTAAAACTCACGGTCGAAAGGTTCACGATCGGAGCGAACGGAGGAATACCCACCACATCTTCAAAAGCTACGAGGTTAGGCGACTGATAATAGTAGCCCGCACCGCCACGAAGGCTGGTCTTTCCATCCTGCGTCAACTGGTACGCAAATCCGAACCGGGGGCCAAGATCACTGAGAGTGTGATAGATCGAGGAATTAGGACAACCCGGATCGTGGTTGCTTCCACCAAAGATCAAATCAGCAGGGGAGTTAGGGTACCGCTGAGACTGGGCCCCAGGAACGAAACATCCAACTCGTCCCTCACTATCTGTATACGGAATGAAAGGGTCCCACCTCAAACCGGCACTCAGGGTGAGACGAGGAGTCGCATGCCAGTTATCCTGTACAAAAGCACTCCAGTTGGCTCCAGTGAAGTTTAGATAGAGTCCACCTGCCTGTGTAAAACTTGACGTTGCACCTAATTCGAAGTCTGCGACATTGTCTCCTGAAAGGCTATTCGAGAAGGTGTAAACGCCGTCTGCCTGGTAGGAATTGCCCATCGGAACGTGAACGCGCCTGACTTCGCCACCGAACTGAAGTTCATGTGTTCCCTTGAGCAGCGTGGCAACTTCACGAATCGACCAATCACTCCTGTCCCAGGTGCCGGTGGCGGGCTGCTCGCCTATGGAGAAGTTTCCCGACACCCCCACATTGAGTGTTGGTTTGAAGTTAGTAGGCTGAGCGACAAGTGATCCGGCGTCCTGAATTGTGAAGGGGGCTGCGGAAAGTGTCTCCCCTGTCTGACTGGTGTAGCCGAAATAGGTATTGAGTAGAAAGTGTGATGAAACCGTATAGATATCCACCACGCTGACGTTCTTCAGTGAGAGGTTTTGCGGATTTTCTGTATTACCTTCCAGAACGTTGCTGTCAGACGGCAAGATGATTGGGATATTGTAGTTCAGTTGAAAGTAACGCCCGCTCAGGTGGTGTTTGCTGCCCAGGTTGTAGTCAATCTTCGCCAGGTACTCGTCGGTATCCTGAATGGATGGGGCACCGTTGTATGTGAGCTGGCGCCCAGGACCATTCGGGTCTGGAATATGCTGCAGGAGATATTGCGCTGTCGGGTCCAAGGCTGTCAGTGAAACCTGATTATTGTTGTATGGAACTCCGGTGTACGGGTTTACCAGTTGAGTCCCTGGAAGAAGATCTGAGAAGTCACCTGTGCGCTCAGCAGCGGTTGGCACAAAGGCTATCTGTCCAAAGGTGGCGGTGTTTTGCCGCGTTCCCTGATACGAGCCAAAGTAAAACAACTTGCCCTTGAGAATAGGTCCACCGATCGTGCCGCCAAATTGATTTTGCTTTAGCGGGTTCGGCGACGTGGCAAAGTAGTTCCTGGCATCCATGGCATAGTTCCTGAAGAATTCAAAGACATCGCCATGGATCTGATCAGTACCAGATTTTGTAACGGCATTTACGATTCCGCCTGTCGCGTTGCCGTAAGTGGCGCTCATGTTGCCAGTCTGAACGTTAAACTCCTGCAGAGCGTCAGGACTGGGAAAGGGCAGATTCGTGTTGATGTAAGTATCGTTGTAATCTACCCCATCCAGCAGGTAATAAACGCCATTGGCTCCCCCGCCATTCACCTTGGCATACTGCTCGCCCGGAAGAACACCGCCTTCACAGTTGGCCCCGCAGTTCAATGCAGAAACATCGACCGCACCTGGAGTCAGAAACACCAATTGTTGAGCTTCGCGGCCATTGAGCGGCAGGCCCACAATGCTCGTTTGGCCGATCAGCTGTCCGACGGTCGGATCATCGGTGGTTACCAGGGAGGCATTCTCCCGCACGGTAATCTGTTGGCTTACTGATCCCACGACTAGTGGGACGTTTTGAGTAGCCGACTGGCCAACGTTCAAAACAACGCCTTTTTGTGCGTAGGTGGCGAAACCGGTCATTTCGACTGTCAAGTCGTACGTGCCTACGGGAAGGCTCGGAAACAAATAGTCGCCGGACGCTCCTGTCTTGGTGGTCTGCCGGTAGCCGGTGGTTGACTGTTCTACCGTAACAGTTGCGCCGGGCACAGCAGCGTTGGTGTGGTCTGTTACGGTACCAGATAGCCGCGCGGTGGTGAACTGGGCGAGCGCTGTGGTAGCGCACATGAAGACCGAGACAAACGAAAGAACAACGAGAGCTGGCCAATACCGTGCATGCTTGAGAGTCTGACGTCCTGCATTCGTAAGCCGCTGTTTCTGGACCATATACGCCCCCCTATATATTTCGAAGCATGACGAGCTTGCTGGTTTGTTATCGTTTCTTCTCGTTCCCTTTTCTGAGGAGCCGTCGATGTTTGTTTGTGATCGTATTTGTAGCATTATGATTGTCTATTTTCGCTGCTGTCAAGTAAAGATCAAGGTCAGCTCTTTGCGGGCCTATATGCTGCAAGTCGAAACGTTCTTGATTCCCAAGGGAAGAGTGCAAGCTACTACGACCGCTCCGGACCGAACGAGATCGTGAACAGCACTCATGAAGGCGCAACTGACATTCCTTACCAGCCATACCTATTGCTCAACGCTTACACAGGGGCGATCAACAATGTCCTCGTTCGCGGAATCCCAGTAAAGCCGCTTCCCGCTCCAATATGACTGGGCGGCCATGATGCAGACGATGCTGTGTGAAAAACCGTGGTCGACAGTAGCATTTGGTTGTTTACGCGACCGCATGGCCTGAAGCCAATTCACCAGATGGCCCACATCGTCGTCGTCCGGACCGAGAGAGTTGGGCGGTTCCGCCCCAGGAACCTGTACCATTGATGCCTGATCGGCGGCCGGCCCTACCAACGGCGCTTGCTTATAGACGGGGCCTGACTCCCACGGATCGAATTCCCTTCTGCCACCTTCTTCAGTGGTGACGAAGAGCGATGCACCCTCTCCACCATAGTTCTCGATGGTTCCACTTCTGCCGAGAATGCGCGAAAAGCTCCTGTAGCTGTTGCCGAAAGTCGTCTTGTAGGTGTACAGGAACCCGCTTGGATAAGTGATGGCCGCTACGCAGGTGTCGGGGTTTTCGCGGTCATCTTTCCATACAAAAATTCCCCCGTTGGCGACGACACTCACCGGACGCGTCTCGTCTGTCCAAAGGTGGACGAGATCGCTACCGTGACTGAGCCACTGGTCAAAAATTCCAGAAGAGAAGTCTTTATAGAGCCGGAACTCCAGGTAAACATGCGGATCGAAGGGGCGGTCTGGTTTGCCAAGGAGCCATCGCTTCCAGTCCGTGTCTTGCTCGCGAAGCAGTGATTTACGCCCATACAGCCAGCTCTTCCACTCCATCTTTTCGTCCTGCAGCATCTGTGGAGAAATGCCTGTATCAACGCCTACAAAACGCCAACGTTCCTCGTTGACATTCCACTCCTGTTCGATCTGGACGATGTTGCCGATCCTTCCCGACCGGATGATCGCTCGAACTGCCAGCGGGTAAGGCTGGCTGCGGTGCTGCGTTCCCATCTGAACGATCTGCTTGGAGGCCTTCACGACGTCACGCGTCTCCTTGGCCTCGGCAAGTACGTTGGCAAAGGGCTTTTCGACGTAGCAATCCTTGCCCGCCCGCACTACATCGATACACAGCTTCGCGTGCTGGAAATCTCCGGTCGCGATCATCACGCCATCGATGTCCTTTCGCCCCAGCAGCTCTTCTGAATACTGATAGCTCTGCGGCTCAAGATCGAAGGTTTTTTTTACCTGGGCCGCGCGTCGCTCCGTTGCAAGGCTCCATAGGTCGCACACGGCAACGGTTTCGACTGGGATTTGCTTCGAGGCAAGTTGCGCCATGTGCACGTGACCTTCGCTCCGGTCACCGCACCCGAGTTGCCCGAGACGGATGCGGTCATTTGCTCCGAGAATCCGGGCATACGATCGCGCGTCCATACCGGTAGCGATTAGGAGTCCGCCAGCACCCTTCAGAAATGTCCTACGGTCGGTCCCGTCCGTCTCTCTCATCGACTGTCCTCAGAAGATGGGCTTGCTTCCCGGTCGGCGGCGACCCGACCTCTGGAAGGCCTTGCTGTTCCCAGTTACTGTCCGGCTGGGATGACTGGTCTCTTGCACGCCATCAGATCACAGCAGCCGTAATTTCGTTTAATTACTTTATCTATCTTTCATTAACGTTTACTTCGCAATTGTTCTCTTGTCAAGGGAATGACGGTGCCCCTGGCGGCGCGCCTTGGATGCGGAGACTATCCTCTATTGACCACAAGAGTTTAGGGGACATTGTTCAGGCCAGTGCAAAGCTAGTGAGGCATCGCCATCCGCGCGACCGGGACTTGGGTAATAGTTACTGAGCCGGCAGAAGATCGTGCGCTGGTACCGTTGGAGTTCACCGCCTTTACCGAATATTCCACTGTGCCGTTCTCTGTTGGTGCATCAGTAAAATTCGGTAGCGTCAACCCGGATGCAATGGCGTGCACAGCACCGCCCTGGGTGCGCTCGACCGTGTAGGTAACGGAGCCGGGCACCGGGCTCCATCTCAGAGAGACGGATTCGCCCCTGTCCGTCCCGCGTCATTGTGCTGTGTCAGCACGTCTACCTGGGCAGAAGCAGCGAGCGACACCAGGCAGCAGGCCGCGCGCACAGCCACGCGATTGAAGCAAGATAACTTCCTGAAATTCATGTATGCCACCTGTAACAACCCCCCCTTTTCAACTGCCCACCAAAAAGACAAATCGCCCGGCAACGAGCCAGATCGCACTACAGGCCGGCTTCCCTCTGATGTGATGACTTAGGCCGCACCAGAAGGAACAAGCAGGCTGTTGCAGCGAGGGGCAAGAGCCCTGCTGCAAGAAATGCCGGCCCATACGAATATCGATCGACCGTAAGCCCGACCACAAAAGTGAAAGCGACGCCTCCAAGTCCCGCTGCTAACCCGCTGAGCCCTGTTAACCGTGGCAACGACCTCTTTCGGGAAAAGATCTGAAGGCAGAGTGAGGCCCATTGTGGACCAGCTCGCATAGCCCCACAAGGCCACACAAATCAGTCCCAGCGCAACATAGACGTTGTGGACTCGCGCGGACGGAATACCCGCCAGGATTGACAGACAACTTACCACACAGATCCAGGTACGGGCGCGAATCACGGAGACACCGCGTCGAATGCAGTAACCGGAGATCAGACCTCCGGTAAAATTCCCCAGATCGTGGTCGTTTGTCTTTTCAGGGTGCGTAAATCGACGGCGGAACTTTCGCCTTATGGGGTCAGGCACTTCAACTTTAGGGGGTACGGTTTGCGCTAATCTGCTGACTATGCATGGGCGGAGGTTTCAGCTTATGCGTAAACTCACACCACAACACCACCACCCCACCACCGCCATACCCGCCTAGCGTCCCCCCAGGGATGTCATCCTGAGCGAAGCACGCGCAGCGTGCACAGTCGAAGGATCTGCGTTTAACTGCCAGTGTCCACAAGAAACTCTGCTCTGCCGATCGAAATCGTCGACTAAGCCGTGCCAGTATGAAATTGTGTGCGCTACGGTTACAGTTCTACACGAGCTGAGAAATTTTCAATTCTTGCACAAAGAAGAGATCCCAGGGCATCTCTCATCAACCATGCCCGCATCTTTTGTAGTGACGCTCGCACGCTAGCAGGTGTGAGGATTCTAGAGAATCTGTCACAAAAGAGGGTAACAAACATGTTCAAGCGACTTTTGATTTTCTCCACAGTAGTCATATTTGCAGCTCAATTCGCGGCTGCCTCCGACCGTGAGAACGACGTTGCTCGCACTCGAAAGGCTGCCGAAGTCTTCAAGGAAATTATGGACACGCCCGATAAAGGCATCCCGCATGATCTGCTGGATAAGTCGAAGTGTGTTGCTATCATTCCGGGTGAGAAGAAGTTTGCCTTCATATTCGGTGGCAACTATGGTCGTGGGTTAGCAACCTGCCGCACGGGGAACGGATGGAGTGCCCCGGTGTTTATTGCTATCGAGGGTGGGAGCGTGGGCTACCAGATTGGCGGCTCTTCAACAGACCTGGTCATGCTTTTTATGAATGATCAAGCGTTGCATCATCTGCTCAGCGACAAATTCAAGCTCGGAGGCGACGCTTCCGTTGCGGCAGGCCCTGTAGGCCGGAACGCCACCGCGGCCACAGATATTTCGCTCCATGCCGAGATTCTCTCCTATTCGCGCACTAGAGGTCTCTTCGCTGGCGTCAGCCTCGATGGCGCCGTGGTCAGGGCAGATCAGAGCGGGGACGAAGCGTTCTACGGAGCGAATATGGACAGGCACGAGATTCTGAACGGCACGGTTCCGGTTCCGGCAGAGGCCAGATATCTCACGCGCGAACTCGGCGCATACTCTGGTCGGGCTAACGGCATGTAGTCGTATTGCGCAGCAATTCAATCATCGCCACAGACAGAACATATCTCTAAACCACGCCGTCCGCCCGAGCATACATAGCCCGGGCGGATTTTGTTATATGCGAAGCGTGAACGCCCCTTCTAGTACAGCCCTACCAGTGTCTGTTCCGGACCGAGCCAGGCCGTCTGCGTGCGCACCTGCTTCTCCTGCTTCGAGCGAGGAATCTCAACATTCAGCGCGATCGACGGGCATTGAATCTCGTGCAGGAAGTATTGATCACCGTACTTGTTGAAAATCAGCCGGCTGGCATTCACCGCTGTTCTGTCATCGTCGTAAGCCATGGTCAGGATCGAGAGCTGCCCATCGCTGTTGCGAATCAAGATCAAATTGTTGGACTGCGAGACAAGCGTGTAATTGCCGGCAGGGAGATGCTTGCTGCCAACAATGAAATCGAACGGAACATTGGCTCGAACTTCGTGGCTCTGCGCCTGCAGACTGCCGGCCGTGCAGAACCCTGCAAGAATGATGATGGCGATGACTGCAATTCGTTTCATGGGAGTCTCCTTCAAATAAGAGACTAGCCATCATCGGGGGGGCTGTCGTTAAACTCCCGTCTAATCATCGTCCAATTCGCAACCGCAATTTCGACGCATAAGTTCCCCAACAGGCTCCCCGAAAACGCATGCCGCTTACTGCGCAGTACCCGGATCCGCTCCCGCAGGGAGTATGCTTGTGACCTGCCAACCCTTATCCGACCTCACCAGCGTAGCCGTCGCCGTCTGCTGACCTGACGTATCCACTGCCAGCTTTGCGAAACCGGTCTTCATCTCTGCAGTGCTGGCCCAATTCGGAAGGCCGTTTACAGCATAGTGATAGTTCACCGAATCCTGTGCCGCATTGGCGTCCGCAGAAGGCGTGAAGGCGTCGACCGACGTCACCTCGGGATGTCCAAAGCAAAAGTTGCCGTATCCCGGCTGAGACGGATCCGCGGTCCACGTCGCTCGTCCCTTGTCGGAGAGATCGTAAATGTTCACCTGCTTCGACCCGATCAGGAACCGCTTCTTCTCCGCAGCCGTCCGGGTCAGCATGCCGGCATCCGTGAGCGCATCGAAGCCTTTTGTCTGTTCCTCATTCGACGCATCGGCCTGTGCGGGAAGCTTCACAGGACTCGACCACAAACAATCCGGCCGTGCGCCTCAACACAGGATTCGACGCAATCGCACAAAATGAAAAAGCCGGAGCTGGCGACCCAGCTCCGGCCTCTTTCATCATTGGCTCTACTGTTAGTTGTTATTTGGGAAATCGAACAAGTCGAAGAGATCGTCAATAGCCGGGCTGTTGACCGGTACATACGGATAGCCGTCGGCAGTAATCGGGTTGGGGAAGTTGTCGCGGCTGCGGTCCGTGACGGTCTCCAGGCCCCAGTTCCGCTCGATGAACTTCAGGATCGAAACATGGTCGGAGTACGAGTGCGAAATGTGGCCGGGCGTACTGTGGGCAGATACCACGATCAGCGGGATGCGCGTGCCGTCGCCGAAGAAATCGAGGGGCTGCACATAGCCGGAGTCATAGTACCCGCCGCCTTCGTCGAAAGTGATGAAGATTGCGGTGTTATTCCAGAGTTTGGGATTGGCCTGCACCAGGTCGATGATCTTCTTGCAGTAACCCTCGAAAAGATCCAGCTTGGAAGAATTCGGGTGACCATCGACAAGTCCGCTGGGCTTGGTGATGGAGACAGCGGGCAGTGTTCCGTTGGCTATATCGCTGTAGAGATTTGCGGTGTCCTGGATATGGGCCTTACGCACTGCAGCGTCAGCCATGATCGATGTGTCGTACTGGAAGGGGTTGCAGATGTTGCAGTACTCGTCCGTGGCCGCGCCGATGGCGCCATAGTTGAGCTGATATGGGTCAGGGACATACGCGTTCCATTGATCGCCGTAGTACTTCCAGGAGACTTTCGAGGCGATCAGCCGGTCGCCGATGCTGGGTGTTGATGACGGCGGGATGGTAAATACAGTGTTATTGGGGTTGGTATCGGTGTAGGCATTATTGCCGTTTCCGAAGTATCCCGGGTTGTAGTTGTTCAGCAGGTAGTAGTGACCCGTTTCGCAGCGGGGGTCGATGGGGTTCGGAAGCGACTGCAGATACTTCACGATCGGGGCAACGCCGGGTTGTGTCATGTCAGAGCAGTTTGTGTAGGAACCGCCGCCGTAAGACGGTGAGCCGTAAGATCCGCCTCCGTAGCCGTCCTCCGTGTACCAGTTGTTGGTGTTCTTCGCCGGATTGGGATTTTCGACTTCATCCACAACGCCGGCATTCGCCGTCCCCTTGGCGACTTCCTGGTTATGCGGCGGCCTCTTGGGATTTCCGTTGCCGTCGCTGAACCAGATCGCGTCACCGTGGCCAAACATGATGTGGTTGGCGCCCGTGCCGCCGTTGACCGATTGGTGGAAGTTGTCGCTCATCGCGTAGTGATCCGCCAGCGTTTTGAAGTAAGGAGCGTCGCCTGTCTGAACGTTGTAGAAGCCCAACGCGGTCGAGCCCTCACCGGTAGTGTTGTCCCCCGGCACATATTCCGTGCTGAAGTTTGCCGGCTGCTTGATACCGTTGGCGCCCGCGCCCTCGGTCACTTCCACCCACGAAAACAGTCCGGCATCGCAGCCTGAGCCGTTCGATGGCGTGACCTTGGTGGCGTCGCAGTCCAGTTGCTGCCACATCTGGTAAAAACGGTGCACCGGGCTCGCCGCATAGGAGTCATAGGTGAACGTCGTGCCATTGGTCAGCTGGAACGGCCCCGCGGGAAGATTGTCCACATGCGAAATTCGTTGATCCGGCGTATGGGATGTCTGACCCGTCCCGCCAGAGACGAGATATTTGTAATAGGTCGCCGCAAGGCCGTTCTCCGACTTCATGGCCAGGGCGAGATTGTTGTTCGGGATGTAAGAAGAATTTGGTCCACCGACAAGGGGAGCCGGAAGTAAGTTTCCCGGGAGGTTGGTTTTGGCGGGGCTTAGCAGGAATGCGTCCGGCGCTTCGTCATAGGCGGCCTTCTGCTCAGCCTTGGAGAAGTTCGGCCCCGGCGTTCCGTCAGCCTTGATGATGCCTTCGGAAAGCAGATTCCACACCGTATTGCCCTTCTTGGGAACGTACGTTGCAAAAACGTGATCGAAGCTACGATTTTCGCCAATAATGACAATCACATGCTTAATTGGCGAGCTGGTTTCCTGGTCGCGGGTCTCCGCTTGTAGTAGAGAATTGCCGATTGCAAATTGGAAGACGGCGGCGGAGATCAATCCCGCGCGCATAGTTCGCAAAGCCGTGGCTGCAGCTTGCTTCAAGGTCATATTTCCTCCTGGGGTTGAGGCGCTGGACTCAACCGGACCACAATAAGTCCTTGAGAGGTGGGGAGACATGTCCGGCAGGTTAATTACAGGTAAATTACTGGCAAATTACAAACAGATTACAGGCAAGTTACAGGTAAATCAGTTGCTTACGCCAGTTGCTTACGCCAAAGGGAGGATTAGCGGGGCGAGTGATGGCTGTTTGATGCCGATGCGGCGGACAGAGGCTGGCTCAGCGTCTGGTCACCGCGCTCGACCCGAATCGATCCCATCATCCCTTTGTCTTCGTGTTCCAGAAGATGACAGTGATAGACAAATGTCCCCACGGTGTTCAGGTCGCGAAAGTCCATGCGCAACCGAACGCTGGGATAGGAAAGCGAGCGGCCGCTCAAGTACGGCACATTCACCGTGTCTCGAAGAAAGTCCTCATTGACCGGTCGACCCATATAGTCGACCAGCAGAAAGTGCAGTTGATGAATGTGGAAGGCGTGCAGCTCGCTCGAACGGTTTTCGATGATCCAGTCCTCGACCGTCCCCTGCTGCGCAACTATGTTCGGTGGCGCATTCATGTCGAACATCTTCGCTTCCTGTCCATCCACGGTAAGATAAAACTCCACCGCGCTCGTCGGATCATCGGGAACGGCCAGCTTCTCTGAGAAGTAGAGGTGGCGGACACGCACCGGGGCGACCTCTCCCAGCCACCTTTCATTCGTCGGCGGAAGCGGCTGCGGGGAGCTCTGCAGCTTCGACCGAGGTTCGGGAGCATCTGCCGAAGCAACGATCGTCGCGAGCGCCCGGTTGGTGTCGTTTTCTCCGCCCGGACCGGTGTCGACTGTCCGCGTGACCAGCAGACCCGTCTGGCCTTCAGGAGGTCCCTGCACGATGAACTCCACGCGCGCTCCCGGCGGAATCCCGACATGCGTCTGCCAGTTCACTGACTCGGCAGCCTCCGGGTTTCCCGTCCCAAGTCCTATCGGCACGCCATCCATGGCAACAAGCCCCAGCTGTTGCGGCGAACGTTGGAAAAGCACTTCCAGGTTCAGATAAGTGATGGCAGACGCGTTCAGCACCCGCCAGAGTTGCCGCTCTCCCGGCTTCATCTGAATTACCGCTGGCGGATAATCGGGATACGGTACTGGCACGTAATTGATCGAGAGGTCCTTCGCCGGCTTACCGAAGCCTGTCCCGTTATTCGCCGCGTCTCCATCGCGGTCAATCATGAACTTTGGCACAACCGGTTCGGACTTCGCCGGTGGCGCGTTGGGATTGACTAAGTCCTGATCGCGAATGATGAATACGCGCTCCGGCAGCCCTGCTGCCACTTTCTTGGCGCGCTCGATTCCTTCCACAATCAGCGCTCCCGATGCTCCCCCGAGAAGCTGCTGCTTGCTGAACCCGTGAATATGAGAGTGGTACCAGTACAGCCCCGGCGGTTCGTCCGCCGGTATACGAAACCGATACTCAAATGGCGGATCGCCCGGCTGCACAGACGTCTTCAGGACATCGTCCTGATGGCAGACCGGAGGAATCGTAAGCCCGTGAAAGTGAAGATTCGTCGATACCGGGCTCATGATTCCGCTTGTGCAGGGTTCGTTGCTGGTTTGGGAATGCTGATGAGAGTGTGCCTGCGCGGCCGCCGTCCCCCCGGGGTTAGGGTCAGTCAGCGCATTCTTCAGATGAAGAATCACAAGGTCGCCCGGATCCACGCGCAGATTGGGGGATTCCCTACCGGCCGCGTCGGTATAGCAATAGCGCGCCGAGCCATTTGCGTCCGCAGCGTCGCTGGCCGTCAGTTCCACCTCCAGAACGCCATTCTGGCTGCGCAGGTCTTCCGGCTCTTCTACCGTGGAGCCCAGCTGCGGACGTGGACAAATATTCTTGCTCTGTACCTGGGCCCTCAACGGTTGACACCAGGGTGCGACACACAAAGCGACGACTGCAATCCAAACAGACTTTGGCATGAGAGAGGTGTTCGCGGTAGATCCGCGCGGCAGAGGTGCACCCTGCGCGCATCCGCGTGGATTACTCCTCTGTTAGTTTTCGTCAGTCACATTAAGATCGGGTGAACGAACGCTAAACTTTTGGCGGCAAACTGTCTCGCTCTATGAGGGTTCACGCCAGGCTCTGTCAAGTCCCACGCCCGGGGCGGTTCTCCGCAATTCGCTCATTCCAAAGCAGAAGCCTTCAGAATAGAGTTGGCGTCTTTCTTCTTGAGAACAACTAAACTAGAGATAGAACCCCCCTTGCGCGCTGTCTAAAACCAATACTGCGCTAAGCTCAATGGAATTAATGATCAGCCCACAAACTAACTTCTAATTATGTCAATAATTTATCCCTAAACCATGTCTAATCAATGATATACGCGCCAGTTGGGGTGTGAAAACTCAATCGAATGAATGATTTGTGAGAAAAAGGGCTAAAAGGGGGGAGGGGGTGG
>Ga0209040_10001080_pt1 | contig 21269 bp, 23 predicted proteins | sample BogFormECP12_OM3_FD_188240 | JGI IMG/M metagenome (GOLD analysis project Ga0209040, IMG submission 188240) | Bog forest soil microbial communities from Calvert Island, British Columbia, Canada - ECP12_OM3 (SPAdes) (version 2) | ecosystem: Environmental > Aquatic > Freshwater > Wetlands > Bog ... | reverse complement strand
TCTGAGTTCTGCTAATGCCGAACTCGACCGACGCCGCCGGCAGATGGAAACGATTCTGGAGAGCATTCCCACTGGGGTGTTGTCGCTCGATGGCGCCCGACTTATCACACATGCGAATCACGCGCTGCTGCGCATGTTTCATCCCGAGGGCTATGCGGAGGGACAGCACGTGCTGCTGGGAGCGCGCCTCGAAGATGTATTTCCGCAAGAGGTGCTGCTGGATCTGGAGCCGCTGCTGCGCCGCGCCGATCGCATGGGCATGACGACCAGCCAGATGGAGATGCCGCTGCAGCGTGCGTCTTTGAACGTTGCGGTCACGGTGGCAACGTTGCGTCATCAGGGCGAACGGTCGGGATACGTGCTGGTGTTCGAGGACCTCTCCGATCTGCTGAAGGCGCAGAAACAGGCCGCCTGGCGGGAGGTAGCGCGGCGCGTGGCTCATGAAATCAAGAATCCACTGACCCCGATCGCACTCTCGGCGGAAAGGATTCAGCGGCATCTGGAGCGGGCCACTCCCTCCGACCCACCGTCGCTCGACGTGATCCGGTCGTGTGCGCAAACCATCGCCAGCGCAGTCGAAACCGTTCGCCGGTTGGTGGACGAGTTCGCGACGCTGGCCCGCTTTCCGGCATCGAACCCGCATCCTGCGGACATCAACGATATTATCGCGAGCGCTCTCTCAATGTTCAATGGCCGGCTCGATGGTATCCGTATACACGAGTCCTTGGCTCCCGATCTTCCCAAGGTGATGGCCGACTCGGAAGCCATCAAGCGGGCGATCGCGAACCTGGTGGATAATGCGGCCGAGGCGCTGCAGGGCGCGCTGGTACGCGAGATTCAGATTTCAACTTGTCTGGTCGCCAGCCGGGACGCGGTTGAGATCAGCGTGGCCGATACCGGCCATGGCGTGACCCACGAGTTAAAGGAGAAACTTTTTCTGCCCTACTTCTCGACGCGAAAACGCGGCACCGGGCTTGGCCTGGCGATCGTGAGCCGCGTAATTGAAGAGCACCATGGCTCGATCCGCGTGGAGGAAAACCAGCCGGTCGGAGCCCGCTTCGTGGTGGAGTTGCCCATCGTTCCCGAGCCCGCTTTGTCCACCGCCACCGCTCAGCATGCATAAAATCCTCATCGTCGACGACGAAACCGGCATTCGCGAATCACTTCAGGGAGTGCTGGCCGATGAGGGCTACGAAACTGAAACGGTCGAGAGTGGTGAGGAGTGCCTCAAGTTATTGCGGCGGGAGCACGGTTACGATGTTGTGCTGCTGGATATCTGGCTGCCAGGCATTGATGGGCTGGAGGCGCTCGAAAGAATCCGCGAGTTGGACAGCCCGCCCGAAGTAATCATGATTTCCGGGCACGGTACCATCGAGACCGCGGTGCGCGCCACTAAACTCGGCGCTTATGACTTCCTCGAAAAACCGCTCTCCATCGACAAGACGCTAATCCTGGTCAAGAACGCGATCGAGTCCAAAAAACTACGGCACGAGAATGTTGATCTGAAGAAACAGCTTCAGACCAGAAGCGTAATCGTGGGCGACAGCATTCCTATGAAAGCCCTGCGCCAGCAGATTGGCCTGATGGCGCCGACCAACGGGCGGGTTTTGATTTACGGCGAGTCCGGCACCGGAAAGGAGCTGGTTGCACACGCGATCCACGCACAGAGCCTGCGGAAGGACGAGACTTTTGTCGAGGTCAACTGCGCGGCGATTCCGGAAGACCTGATCGAGAGCGAACTGTTCGGCCATTACAAGGGATCGTTCCCCGGAGCAGCGGCGGACAAGGAGGGCAAGTTCCAAAAAGCGAGCGGCGGCACGTTGTTTCTCGATGAAGTGGGCGACATGAGCCTGAAGACCCAGTCGAAGGTGTTGCGCACGCTCGATGAGCAGCGCGTGGCTCCCCTGGGCAGCGACGAAACCATTGTAGTGGACGCGCGAATTATCGCCTCGACGAATAAGGATCTGGAGGAAGAGATTTCCAAGGGAAATTTTCGCGAAGATCTGTTTTACCGGCTGAACGTCATTCCCTTCTTCGTGCCTCCCTTGCGCGACCGGAAAGAGGACATTCCGCTGTTTGCGCGGTACTTTCTGAAGGATCTGGCTGCGACGTATGGACGCCGGCCACGGGAAATCACCGACGATGCCATCGATGCTCTGATGCGTTATTCATGGCCGGGCAACGTGCGTGAACTGCGCAATGTGATCGAGCGGATCGTGATCATGAATCCCATGACCACGCGGCTGGACCGCAAACATCTGCCGCCGCTGGTTTACCGCGATGGACACCGGCGGGCTCCGCGAGGCGAGTTCTCCACCCTGCACCAGGCCCGCGATGCCTACGAACGGGATTTCATTCTGAAGAAGCTCGACGAAAACCATGGCAACGTCAGCCGCGCCGCCGAGGTGCTGGGACTCGAGCGCAGCCACCTTTACCGGAAGATGAAGACGTTAGGCATCGCGGCGAAGGAATGAGTTTTTCTGCGACGATACTAACCAAAAAACACGATGATCATCCCGAGCGCGGCGAGGGATCCAGGTTCTTGCCTGCATTTGCATTTCATCGCTGCAGGCGAAGACCAAGATCCCTCGCTTCGCTCGGGATGACAGTTCTCAATAGGGATAACAGGTCGTAATGGGGATACGAACAGTTGTGAAGGTTTCTACCGTTTCACCATGTGGATCTCGGTACCGTTCTTGCGGAATTCCACTTCGTCCATCAACTGGTTGATTAGAAAAATTCCGCGCCCGTGATTGGAATATACGTTTTCCCCGACCGTGCAACCGGCAATCGCCCGCGGATCGAAGCCCGGGCCCGGATCGCGCACCACGATCAGAATGCCGCGCTCCCGGTCACGCCCGACCAGGCATTCCACGACCTTGGTAGGATCTTCTTTGGCGCCGTGGATCACGGCATTGGCCAAAGCTTCCTGCAGAGCCAACTCAATTGCGTCTTCCTTGCCGTCCACGCCTTCCATCTCGCGAACGCTGACCATCACGGTCTGAACTACCGGGTCCACAGCGCTTCGGTCCGCAGCAAGCGTGACCCGCAAAAGCAAAGTCAATTTATCGGGATCGAAGTCTGTCTCGGGAAGGGGCTGCTCTGTAGAATCCACCGGCGAAATATCCTTGGCTCGTTTAAGAACGCTTATGAGTCTGCCCCAATTCGGATTGATGCTGTCGACAAAGTGATTCTAACTGCTAAACCCTAAGTAGGCAATCTGGAGGGCTGCGCGGTAGCGGTGTAGTTTGGCTTCCGCCAGCCCATTTATGCGGGAGATCCTTCGCTACGCCTGAAGAACGGCTACGCTCAGGATGACGCCTCGGAGAAGGAAAACCAAACTGCACCACTACCGACTGCGCTTTATGGAAGGCCAAAAAAACAACCTTGATCCGGATGGTCAGGTTCTTCTTCGTCCTTCTTCGCTGCGGGCGGCCTTTGGCAGTTCGTTCCTCCCGCCGGTCAGATGTTCCAACTGTCTACGCCAGTCGAGTTCCTCCACGAAACCGCGCGACTCGCGCCAGTTCGCCTGCACTTTGACGTAAAGCTCTAGAAAAACTTTCGTTCCTATCATGCGCTCGATCTGCAGCCGCGCAGAAGTACCGATGCGCTTCAGCATCTGCCCTTTCTTGCCGATGAGGATGCCCTTCTGGCCTTCGCGTTCGCAGTAGATGGTGGCGGCAATGCGCGTCAGCTTTGCGCCCTCTTCGAAACTGTCGACGATGACCGTGGTGGCATAAGGCAACTCTTCTTCGGTTTCCATCAAGACCCGCTCGCGGATGATTTCCGCAGCCATGAAGCGTGCCGGCTGGTCGGTGACGTGCTCCGGAGGAAAAAAAGGAGGGCCCGCCGGCAATGCAACGGTCACCTGCTCGAGCAGGATGTCGAGCCCATCGCGCTTCAACGCGGAAATTGGAATGATCTCGTGGAACTGATGCAGCTTCTGGTACTCCTCAATCAACGGAAGCAGCTTGCTCTTTCCCCCTCGCAACAGATCGACCTTGTTGAGGACGAGGAAAACTTTTGCCGGAGAGTGCTTCAGGATCTGGAGGGCGAATTCATCGCGCTGATCGAGCTTGCGGGTTGCGTCCATGATCAGGAGTGCCAGATCGCAACCCTCCAGCGCCTCGCGGACTTCAACCATCATCTTACGGCCGAGCGAGCTATCGGGCTTGTGTACGCCCGGAGTATCGATCAATACGATCTGCGCTCCGCCCTGGTCTTTACCTTTGCCTTTGCCTTTGGGCACGTTCACGATGCCCTGAATTCGATTGCGCGTGGTCTGCGGTTTAGGCGAGATGATCGCCAGCTTTTCGCCAACGAGCGCGTTGAGCAGCGTCGACTTGCCAGCGTTGGGACGGCCGAGAATGCAGACAAAACCGGAGCGGAAGGGCATAGGAAAGCTTCTAGCTTCTAGCTAGGCAGAGTTCATTTCCTTTTGCAGTATTTCATGAATCTAGAATTGACGCGGATTATCGTCAGGTCGCGCTCCGGTTGCTTTGCTAGAAGCTAGCGGCTAGGCGCCAGGAGCTGTTTTTATATGAGCTTCAGCTGCTGCGGTTGCAGCGTGGTGATTCTTACACGCTCCACCTTGCGGTCGGTTGACTCGAGAACCTCAAAACGCAGGCCGTCGTCGTCCACCGTTTCACCTTTCTGCGGGATGTGTCCTGCCAACTCGCTTACCAGGCCGGCAACCGTGGCTGATTCCTTGCCTTCTGGTTTTGTGCCAAAGAGTTCGACGAGGCGGTCCACATCCATCCTTCCGGGAACAATGTAGGATCGATCGTTCTCCCGCACGATTTCCGGCTTCTCATGTTCGTCCCGAATTTCGCCGACGATTTCTTCCACCAGATCTTCGATCGTGACCAGACCGGCAACACCGCCGTATTCATCGACCACGATCGCCATACGAATGTTGTTCTTCTGCATCTCGCGCAACAGATCGCTACCGAGTTTGCTCTCCGGCACGAAATACACGTCGCGGCGCATCAGGGTTTGGAGCGTGCGCGTGGAAGCCTCGCTATCAGGCACCTGCAGCACGTCCTGGGCGTAGACGATGCCTTTGATGTTGTGAATGCTCTCGGCATAGACTGGCACGCGCGAGTAGTGCTTTTCGCCCAGCATCTGGATGAATCGCTCGACCGTGGTTTCCACCGGCACGGCAAACATTTCCGGCCGCGGCTTCATGGCTTCGCGCACTGTCTTGCCGCTGAATTCTACGACCGACTGGATCAAGTCGCGGTCTCCTTCCTGGATGATGCCTTCTTCCTGCCCGGCCTCGATCAGGGCATCCACGGCCTCAGCCGCAGTTTCGGGTTGCTCGCGCGTGTTCTGGCGGGTGAGCGATGCCACCGACTGCAGAAAGCCCAGGACGATAGTCACGGGCAGCACCAGATAAATCAAAACGGTCAACAGCCAAGTCCACCGGATGAGCCAGACGCCGCTGGTGCGCGAGAAAAAGAGAAAGGGCAGGAACTGGTTGAACACGATAACGATCACGATCAGGCTGATGGCGGCCTGAAGGATCTCATACGTGGTCCAGCGCTGATCGCTGAACAACGCGAAGCCGACGAGCAGAGAAATAGTCGCCGTGGTCAACTGTTTGAGCACCGACATGGAGAGCGACGCCCGGGCGCGGCTCACGTGCAGGTTGGGCTCGACTTTCTGTTCGAAGACGTCGATGTTGTCTTGAAATTCGCGGGAGAGAAATTTGCCGATCTCCTGATAGACGCGATCCACGTAGGAGGCTAACGCCAGCAGCGCCAGCAGGGGAATCAGCGCGAGTGCAACGCCCCAGTTCATGTGGTTCTTCGCCGGTCCGGCGGACGAACGCTTTTTGGGTTCCTCTTGCGGACGCTGGCATTGGGCTGCGTCCGCTCGATCAGACCTACCTCCAAATTTAGTTGCCGCCGCAACCGGCCTTCTTTGTCTGCCATCTCGCCATTATCCTGCTCATGATCGTAACCCGCCAGATGCAGGATGCCATGCAGCACCAGAATTTTCACCTCGTCCGTGACCGAACGGCGCAAACGCCGGGCGTTGTCGCGGGCAATATCCGCCGAGATCGCCAGCTCGCCGGCTACGCGCTTTGATTTATCGCGATCGGCCGGGGGCGATGGAAACGACAAAACGTCAGTGGGCCTGTCTTTTCCTAGGAATCGGCGGTTCAGCAACCGTAACTCAGCACTGCTTGTGACCAGCACATTCACCGTTTGCTTCAAACGGACTGCGCGCCTCGCCCGCAAGACAAAACGCTCGAGCGTCGAGCGGCTCATTCCCGCGATTCTTTTTTGCAGGATCACCAAGAACGACACCCTTGTTTCCGCAGCGGTTATTAACCCAACCCAAGACAAATAAAAAGGAGGACTTGGATTCAGCCCTCCCTCCAGCTGCCTGCGTTGATCTTATTCTCCCGAGGCTTCGGACCTGTCGTGCGAATCCGCCGGCAGCGCGTTTTTTGCTCCACCAATCTTCACTTCGGAGCTCTTCCCTTCAGGGTTCTTACCGCCAGCCAGCAACAGCATCTGCTGCTCGGTGATATGAGCCTTGTGTTCGTCGTAGGCGCGGATGATGCGCTGAACCAGATGATGGCGGACCACGTCAGATTCATCGAAGTGAACGAACGTCAGGCCTTCGACACGCTTCAAAATGTCGATTGCTTCGAGCAGCCCGCTGCGCCGGGCGTTGGGCAAATCGATTTGGGTCACGTCGCCGGTAATCACAGCTTTGGAGTTGAATCCGAGGCGGGTGACAAACATCTTCATCTGCTCGGAGGTCGTGTTCTGGGCTTCGTCGAGAATTACAAACGAATCGTTCAGCGTGCGCCCGCGCATGAATGCGATAGGAGCAATCTCGATGACATTCTTCTCAAGATAGCGGTCCACTTTTTCCGGATCGAGCATGTCGTAGAGCGCGTCGTACAGTGGACGCAAATAAGGATCGATCTTGTCCTGCAACGTGCCCGGCAGGAAACCGAGGCGCTCGCCGGCTTCTACAGCCGGACGCGCCAGGATGATGCGATTCACGCGCTTGGCCAGCAGAGCGGAGATTGCCATGGCTACCGCGAGATACGTCTTACCTGTGCCCGCCGGGCCGATGCCGAAAACCATGTCATGCTTTTCGATGGCCTCGACGTAGCGGCGCTGATTGACGCTCTTCGGTTGGACCATGCGGCGTCCCAGAGAGCGCTGGCGGCCGGAATCGGCCAATCCGCGGAGGGTTGCGCTGGAATCGGCGGTCAGGACGCGCAACATGCTGTTCAGATCGCCGTTGTTGAAGGTGTATCCGGAACGTTGCAGGCTCTCGTAATCGGCGAATACCTGCTCCGCGCGAGCCACGTCGCGGGCCGCACCTTCCAGTTCGATTGCGTTCGAGCGAAGGTCAATGGTGACGTTCAGGCCATCTTCGAGCACCCGCACATTCTCGTCGCGCGTGCCAAACAGAGTCTCGATGTTGGGACTAATCCCGATACTTTTCTTCATTCAGTCTCTTTATTCAGTTTCTGCGGCGAATCAGGAAATGAACAGTTCAGGACGTTCGCAGGCAAAACAGGATTATGCTTTGAGACGGGATTAGCCGGGATGCTCATGCCCCGAGGGCAAGTCACTACCATTGGTTCAAGCCTACCCCGCGGCGAAGTCGGAGTCAATGGGAGCTTATCCGCCGTCGCCTGCTGCCGATGCCGGCACGGCTCGCAGCTTCGCCCAGTCGCGCAGCTCCCGAATTTCCTCGGCGCGAGTAACGGAAAGCGGTACAGTCTGCGCCAGCGCGTCCAGCAAAAACTGAGTTGTGAGCGGCTTTTGCTGGGAGAAAGCTGCATACAGCGCTGCCTGCACGGCGGCGCCGATCTCCGCGCCAGAATAGCCCTTGGCAGCTGCGTCAACTTGGTCGAGATCAAACTCCGCGGGGTTGCGTTTGCGCCGCGTCAGTTGAATCGCGAAGACCTGTTTGCGCTCCGATTGATTCGGCAGATCGACGAAGAATATCTCGTCGAAGCGGCCTTTGCGGATCAGTTCGGGCGGCAGCGCGCTCACGTTATTACAGGTGGCGGCCACGAATACCGGGGCCTTGCGATCCTGCATCCAGGAAAGGAACGATGCCAGCAGGCGAGAGGAAACGCCGGCGTCCACCGACGCCGAGTCTGGTCCGCTGCCGGCAAATATTTTCTCCAATTCGTCGATCCACAGCACGCAGGGCGCGAGACCCTCGGCGACTTCGAAGACTTTGCGAATACGCTTTTCCGTTTCGCCGATGTATTTATCGTAGACCGCCGCAGTATCGAACTTCACCAGCGGCAGGTTCCACTCGCCTGCGACGGCCTGCGCGCACAGCGATTTTCCGCATCCCTGCACGCCCAGAATAATTACGCCATGGGGTGGTTCGAGGCCGAAGTCCCGCGCGGAATCTTCCCACGAGCCGCGTCTCTGGGCGAGCCAACGCTTCAGGTTCTCCATTCCGCCGACGCTGGAAAAGGTCTCGCCCGCTTCGACAAACTCCAGCATTTCAGAGCGCCGGAGTAAAGCCTTCTTGGTCTCGAGAACATCGCTCGCAATCTCGGGGCACAGGGCATAGCGCGCCACCAGCGCCTGCGAGAGAGCGCGCTCCGCTTCTTCCTCGGTGAGGCCCCGCAGGCCTTCGACCAGGGCGTCATAACCCTTGGCATCAAGCTTGCGCTGCAAAGTGTGGTCTTTGGAAATTCTGACGACGACCTCGTCAATGATCTGGCGCAAGCGCCGGCGATCGGGCAGGGGCAGATCGAAGAATTCCACCAGTCCTCTTAATTCGCCAGGAATCTCAATCTTTGGCGAGGTCAGGATGATGGTGCGCCGGTTCTCGGAGAATTTCTGCCCGACATCGCGGAGTCGCCGAACCACAACCGGCTCATCCATGTGACGGTGGAGGTCTTTCAAGATGAACGCTGCGCCGACAGAAATTCCTTCCAGATTGCCGAGCATCTGCGCCGGTTCCTGACTGTTATAGATGGCCTTCGAGTTGGCCAGCGCTTGCTGGGCCGCCGCGCCGTAAGCGGAAGCCGAGTGGGAAGTCTCTGGCACGACCTCGCCCACGTCACTGCCGCAGCGGACTAATCCGCTGGCTATGGTCCACTCGAAGGCGGCAAGGTTCAAGGCCGTGCAGGCGGCGCGCACCAGGCGAACCGCGCGGACTTCCTCAACTGTCTCCATCACCACGATGGGGGTAGAGGAATCGAGCAGGACCTTCATACGGGCCAGTGGATCAGGGATCGGAGGCAATGCCATGTGTTTGACCGGTCGAGAGTTACTCGCCTATAATAAGCAATTCGGTGCTCGCCGAATATCCTGCTGTCAACACGAAGGTAACAAAGCACACATGGCTAATCATTTTTCGGCGCTTAAGCGCGCCCGTCAGACTACGAAACGCACTGCCACCAATCGCGCCAACGCCTCGCGCCTGCGCACCGCGCTGCGCGGCCTGCGCGAGACCATCGAAAAGGGCGACAAACAAGAGGCCGAGAAGACCTACCGCGCCACGGTATCCGCGCTCGACAAGGCAATTCAGAAGGGGACTTTGCACGGCAATACGGCGGCGAGGTATAAGTCGCGGCTGGGGAAGCGCGTTAGCGCGATGAAGTAGGCTGTCGGTTCTTGGCCGGAGGTGCATGTCAGCATGACTCAGGACGTCTCCGAATTGCTGAAAAAGGCGCTGGCCCTTCCCGCCGAAGCCCGTGCCGCACTGGCTGGGTCCCTCCTTGAGAGTCTTGACGAAACCGTGGACGTTTCTGCCGAGGAGGAATGGAGCGATGAGATTGCTCGCCGAATCCAGGAACTGGATTCCGGCAAAGTGAAACCCGTTCCGTGGTCGGAAGCCCGCCGTCAAATCTCTGCCATCATTAATGAGCGTTAAGCCCCTTGAAATCCACCCCGCCGCACTGGCAGAGCTGAAATCCGCAATCGTCTGGTACCAGGGCCGGAACCAAACTGCGGCCGTGAACTTTGTCACCGAGTTGGACCGCGCCATAGATTTAGTGATTGACTCCCCTGGGCGCTGGCCGAGTGGAAAGCATGGTACTCGCAAATTTGTCCTGCGGCGCTTTCCGTTTGCAATTCTCTATCGGGAGAAAGAAACTGTTGTCCAGGTCGTTGCGGTCGCCCACGGACACAGGCGACCGGGATACTGGAAAGACCGGCTCTAGCGCTCTGGCTCGCGCAAGATAAGGAGATGCCCTTCACACCGGCAACTGTTCCTGCATCCATCCGGCTGTTTCGATTTTTGGTTCGGTCGTCAGATCGATCACCAGGCGTTCCAGCACCATCCGCTTGCTCACGGGGTTGGAGCGCAGGGCTAGATCGGCCTTAGCGACGAGGCGAATCGCGCGGGTTAAGTCGCGGCGCGATTTATAGCGGCGGGCCTGCTTGATGATGTCGTCGGCGGCGAAGGGGGGCACGCGGAAGCCCTGCCACAACGCTGCCCACAACATGCGTTGGTCGCGCACGTTGCGTTCTAAAATCACCAGCATCTGGCGAAAAGTTTTGGCCAGCATGTAAATGTGGCCGATGGCGGCTTCCTCGCCGTCGCCGGAAGACAGGATTGCATCCAGCACTTCGAGGGCGCGCACGCGGTCTTTTGCCGAGATGGCATCAGTCAGTTCGTAAAGCGAGCGCTGCTTGGCAGCGAGCACCATGGTCTCCACGTCGCCCAGAGTAATGCGGTTGCGGGCCCCGACGTAAAGCATCAGCTTCTCCAGTTCGTTGGAGATCATCATCATGTCGCCGCCGAGGGCGTCGACCAGTTCGCGGGCAGCATCGGGATCGATCTTCATTGGTACTGGCGCCGGCCCGCTAGCGCAGTACTCGGAGATCCAGCGCACCGCTTCGCCTTCTTCCACGCGCGCCAGTTCGACGATGGCGCAGTACTGGCCCATGGTTTCGCGGATGCGCTGATAGCGTTCTTTGTCCTGCATCTCCATGCGGCGAACATCGGCCGGGATGCTGATGTGGTCGGCGACAAACACGACCATCGCGTCGGGATTCGGATTGCTGCAATAGGCTTCGATAGCGGCCAGTTTTTCTTCGTTCGATCCGCGGCCAAAAAGATTCTTCACGCCACGCACGAAGAAGACTTGAAACGGCGCCATCAGCGAGGGCGTGCGGGCGCGGTCGAGGACTTCGGCCAGATCGTTTTCGGCGAGATCGAACTCGAAGATGCTGAAGTCGCGCAGATCGGCTGGAACCAGGTCTTCAAGGATCGCGTCACGAAAGCGCTTGCGGAAAAAAGCTTCATCTCCGACGAACACATAGGCCGGACGCAGCTTGCGCGATTCGAGTTCGCTGACAAAGCGGTCTGCCTGGGCAAAAGCCCGCATCAGAGGTTCTCCATTTTAAAACTCATCGCCACAAACTCTACCATCTAGAAGCCCTCCAGAATGTTGGAGACCAGGGTGCGGGCGAAATCCTGCGAGAGGCGGCGGAAGGCTGGCGAATTTTCTTCAAAAAAGCTGGCCAGATCCTGCGAAACTTCGTACTGCTCGCGGAACAGATACGAAGGATTCTGGTAGAGCACCTTGCCCTGGCGGTCGGTAAGCGACACTTTCATGCTCACCACCACCAGGACGCTCGCAGCCTGTCCGGTTGTAGAGTTGTAGGTAAGAGGCGACGCAGAGGTAGAGAGCACGGTGCCGAGCAACGTGGCATCGGCGGTCTCGCCGGGCTCATTCAAAATGTGGTAGTGCGTGCGCGTGGTGAACTCACGCACCACAGACGAGGTAAGGGACTGTTCCACGCGGTAAGTCTTGGTTGTATTGGTAAACGCCGGGACGGCTATGGTCTTGACGTTCTCCGGGAGCTGCACCGCGTGGCCGGCTGTGTGATATCCGCAACCGGCGCTCACCACCAGCAGCGCCAGCCAGGCCGCGCGAGACCTCATTGGATTTTTCCCAGCGGGCGGGTTGCGATCATGCTCTCCGCGCAATCAACCGCCGTGGTGGCTGCGATGCGCAGATTATCCGCCGCCGCCCACAGCCAGATTGCGTTGCGCTGTGCCGCTTCGCTCTTGAGCGAAACCAGAATGTTGCCTTGACCCGCCGTGTTCACATTGCTCGGCTGCGTGTCGTCGTCGGCCGCTCGTGCGACGGTCACGTGATCGCCAGCGAGCGCTTCCGCCAATTTTTCCTGATCGACGGGTTGCTCCATCTCCAGGAAAATTGCCAGGGCATGGCCGTGAAAAACCGGGGCTTGCAGCACCATCAAAGCGGGTTGCGGCGCATCGGCTCCAGCAATCTTCTGGTAGTGGCGGCGCACGCGCGCTTCCAGCGAATCGAGCGACAGCTGCGACTTCTGTCCATAGCGCGCAACCATGTTGAAGGCCACCTGGGCGTCAAACACATCCTTCGGCAGCGGTTGGAAGGACAAAAGGTTGACGGTTTGCTGGTGCAGTTCGTCCATGCCTTTCTGTCCCTGTTCGGATGCGGGCTCGAGAATCGTTGCCGCCGCGCTGTGGATGGCACCAGCCTTACGCGCCCGCAGCAACAGCAGCGCCAAGGTCACGGCTGCGGGATGCGCCACCACACAGGGAGCCGGCTGCAATTCCGGCTGCCACATCTCACCACGCTCGCGCTCCAGCCAGAGGGAACGCACCGTGGCGCCGGGTTCTTCTTCCAAGGCGCCGGAAAGATCGATGATCGCGCTGCCGGCATCGTGGGCGCGTTTCCAGTTCTGGCGGGTGCATTCCGCGTCGGCAGCAAAAAATGTGAAGTCGACGCGGGTGAATTGTTCGGACCGGACGCTCTGGATGAAGTTGATCTCGTCGCCCGTGGCTTCCAGTTGCCCGATCGATTCGTCATCGTCGAGCAGGCGCACATCGACGGCAGGGAAGTTGCGCTCGTTGAGCATTTCAGCAACTTCCTTGCCCTTCAGAGTGGCAGCGCCCACAATAGCCGCGCGGAAAAGCTGCCCGCGCGGGGAGGAAGAAGGCGAGGCCGCGACTTTGGTCGGACTACTCATGAAGTCTGCGAAGCCTCCTTGTAGGCGGGCGGTGGGGGCTCGTTCCTGCGACGGAAGATCCACTGCAGCCGCCAGAAGACTCCCGAGAATGTGTAGAGCAGCGCGACCCCGAACAGCACGGGCTTGGAGAAGAACCAGATGCCCGCGAATAGCGCGCCGAAAAGAATGATCAAACGAAAGGGGTGCCGCGAACGGAAATCGATATCTTTGAAGCTATAGAAACGCCAAGTGCTCACCATCAGGTAGCCCACGGCGGTTACCATCGCCAGCCAGGTAAGAGCCGTGTACCAGGATTCAACGGGATCGCCGCTTTGAAAATGGACGACGGCGGCAATCACTCCAGCACCGGCGGGAATTGGCATGCCCACGAAATACTTCTTCCCCGGACGCCCGGGGTTGGAGGGTTGCGGGTTGCTAGTGATGTTAAATCGCGCCAGGCGGCTTGCGCCCGCCATCAGAAATAAGAAACTGGCGATCGCTCCCAACTGCGTCAGCTTAATGTTCCAGTCAGTGAGTGCAACCGGAGGCATCAAGTGAAATCCCCATGTCCAGGCCAGCATCGCGGGAGCCACGCCGAAAGTGATCACGTCCGCGAGAGAATCCAGTTCTTTGCCGAAATCGCTGCTGGTGCCGGTCATGCGGGCGACGCGGCCATCGAGGCCGTCGAACAAAACCGCGAAGCCTATTGCCTTAGCGGCATTATCCAGGTGCCAGTAGGTTGCGGCGCTTGCGTGAACCACCTCGAGGATGGCATAAAAGCCCGCCGCCATGTTCCCGGTGGTAAAAAGCGAAGGGAGAATATACATGCCCTTGCGCATGCGCCGCGGGTGATGATCGTGCTCCCGGCGGGTTGGAACTGGAAGATCCATCAGCGCGCACCTTCGGTGACAGAATGGCTTGCAGCACTTACCAGCTCCCCTGTGGTCTGCAAGTAGGCCAGCACACTCGCCCCACCGCGCACCCGGTCGCCGGCTTTCACGTTCAAGCCAGCGGCAGCGTCAAGAAGCAGGTCCACACGAGAACCGAATTTAATGAGGCCCACGCGCTGGCCGCGCTGCAGTCGATCGCCGACCTTGGGGTGGAACACGATTCGCCGCGCCAGCAGCCCGGCGATCTGCTTGAAGACCACGGCTTGGCCGTCGCCTTCCACGGTGACGACATTGTGCTCGTTCTGCTCGGCAGAGGCTGGATTCATGGCGTTCAAGAACCTTCCCCGCTGGTAGCGCACATCTCGCACGATTCCTGCGATTGGCGAACGGTTCACGTGCACGTCAAAAACGCTCAGGAAAATACTGATGCGGACTTTTTTCTGCCCGCCCACCGTGATGGTCGAGACATCGGTGACCTTCCCGTCCGCCGGTGACACGATTGCGCCCGCCGAGTCCGGAATGTCACGCTCCGGATCACGAAAGAACCATAGAAAAAAGCATGCCAGCAACAACGGCAGCGCGGCCCAGGCAGGCTGAGTAAACCAGCCCACGAGAATGCCGGCCGTAATTAGAGCCAGCGCGTAAAGGTAGCCGTCACGAACCATGATTAGTCGAGCCTAATTATAGAGCAGAGTTGAGCCTGATTCAGTGAGGTTGATCAGAAACTGCGCTGGCCCGAATTGCAAGTCTAAATAAAGAAAGGCGCTGATTAGCGCCTGCGAGTAGATACAAAATGACCTTGGCGGCAGCGGCCGCTGTTTAGATGGCCAGGAAAATTATGCTACGTGCGTGCCGTACTGTTGCCGGAACTGCCGCTCGATGGATTGCATCTGATCCTTGAGACGCAGTTTCAGCTTCTTGAGCCGGACTTCCTCCAGCTTTTCGTCTTCGCTGAGATAACGCTTTTGGGTGAGAGAATCGAGTCGAGTGGAATACTGCATATGCTCCTGAGCCAGCTTGCGGAATTCGTCGTGGCTGGTCAGGAGAGTGTCCTTAGGAGTCAGCATCCAGCAGACCTCCAAACCGGGATTCAGATTTCAACCTATCACAGCCCCAAAATCGGTTCAATGCCAAATTATTGGTGCAGTCTCGTAGTGAGAAATCTTGGTGTGACCAAATCTAGGAGAGTCTAAGTCGATAAAGAACCGCGCTTTCTGCAGGTCCGGCGTAGTAGTTCTTGCGCAGGCCTGTCTCTTCGAAGCCCATTTTACGGTAGAGGGCGCGGGCGCTTCCATTCGACTCGCGGACTTCCAGAAACATTGCGCTGCCGCCCGCCGCCTGCGCATGAGCAGCCAGTTGAGTAAGGAGAAACCTCCCCACGCCCCGCCGGCGGTCGGATTCGGCGACGACGATGTTTTCCAGTTCCCACTCCGAATCGACCCTCCGTGCAACCAGAAATCCGAGAATCAACGGAGTTGCTCTTACGAGCCCTTCTGATGGCAATCCTGATTCGTCCTCAACGATTTCATTTTCAGCGACCAGCGCAAGATGCTCGGGGAGGCGCTGGCCGCTACTGGCAAACAAACTCTCATACTGCTGCGGGGACCAGTCTGCGGCTGCGGGACTCTGCCGCCCCAGATCGAACATGGCAGGAATGTCAGCGCCACTAGCCCGTCGCACTCGCATTCTAGGACCCGATTCTCTCGAGCATCTCAGCGTCAGTGCGGCGAATGTAGTTAGCCTCCAACTGCTCGGGCGTTACCGTCTGGCCTGACCGAATTTTGCGCCAGCCCAGACGGGCAACTGCAGCAGCCGAGATCGGTTCCTGGGCCGAAACTGACAACCCGGACGCACCGATCGTGTTGGCGAGTGCCAAGTCGGGCGTTACCACTATCCTCCCTTTCGCATACCCAAGGAATTCATTGATGCTCACGATGCGTTCTCTGGGACCTTCGCCAGCCTGGCTCGGCACTTCGTACTCCCCTACGTAGACATCGCCGCGTCCGGCATCGAGCACAGCCACGACGTTACCTTGCAGTCCGCTGATGAAGACCGACGCTTCCAGCAGCGATACCACCGCGATGGGCTTTTCCAGAACCTCGGCCAAGGCCTTTACCGCCGCAAGTCCGATGCGAAGGCCGGTGAACGATCCCGGTCCCGAGGCTACGGCCAGAGCGCCAATATCGAACCTGGTGAATCCGTTGCTGGAGAGCAATTCGGCGATCTGAGGAATAAGCTGCGCGGAAAAAGTGCCGCCGACGAGGGGCGCAACCTCGACAACTTCGACAGGACGCCCATCGTCAGATCGCTCGACCGCTTGCGCCAGCGCTATGCTGCCCTGCTTGCCCGAAGTATCGATGGCGAGAAGAAGCATAAGAATTAGGTTTTGCCTTATCCGTGAAGATCCGCGAAAATCCCAGCCCAGGTTTGCTCCTACTTATTCCTGGACCAGTTCCAGCAGCACACCGCCCGCGCTCGAGGGATGCACAAAAACATATCTGTGCCCGCCTGCGCCAACTTTGATCTGCTCCGAGACCAGGTGCACGCCGTCTTTCTTCAGCCGCTCGACGGTCGAAGCCAAATCTGGAACCCGCAGGCAAACGTGATGCAGTCCCTCACCCCGCTTGGCGATGAACTTGGCGATGGTTGAGTCTGGAGCGGTTGCTTCCAGCAACTCCAAACGACTCTCGCCCACCGGGACCATCACCAACCGCACCTGCTCGTGTTCCACCGTTTCTTCGGGGGAAACGCTCAAACCAAGTTTCTCGTAGATTGCCTTCGCCGCCGCCAGTGACTTCACTGCGATGCCGAGATGATCGATCTGAACCATATCAATTTGAGCCATATCGATTCGAACCCTCAGCTCTTGCCGACGGTCGCGGCAATCTCCTCCACCAGAGTATAGGGATCGCGTTTGTGCTCGGCCACCTCGGCCGCGTAGCGGGCCATGCTTCCGTCCGGCATCTGCTCGCGAGCCTTTTCCAGCATGACATCGCGCAGCATTTCGACGAGACGTTCCTGCCAGTTCTCAACGCTCTTGTGCAACGCCAGATTATCTTTCTTCAAGTAATTCTCATATTCAACGATAGCCGCCGCCAGTTCCTCGATTCCCTTTCCCTGGCTGGCGACCGTCTTGACGATCGGCGGAGTCCAGCCATCGCGGCGCATGGCGAGTGATTGCAGCGAGCGGATCTCGCGCTCCACGTGTTCAGCACCATCGCGGTCGCTCTTGTTGATTACGAAGATGTCGGCGATCTCCATGATGCCGGCTTTGATGGTCTGCACATCGTCGCCCATGCCCGGAACCAGAATCAAAATCGTGACGTCGGCCAGGCGCACAATATCGACTTCGTCCTGGCCCACGCCCACGGTTTCGATCATGATGAGGTCGCGGCCAGAGGCGCCCAGCACCGTGGCCACATCGGCCGTGGTGCGCGCCAGCCCGCCCAGCGAACCGCGCGTCGCCATGCTGCGAATATAAATGCCGGGATCGGAGAAATGCTGCTGCATGCGGATGCGGTCGCCCAGAATCGCGCCGCCAGTGTAGGGACTGGTTGGATCGACGGCGATAATGCCCACGGTGCGATTTTCTTTGCGATAGAAGCGGGCAAGCTGATCGACCAGTGTGCTCTTGCCTGCTCCCGGAGGCCCAGTCAGTCCGAGGACGCGCGCTTTGCCACTGTGGGGAAATAGCGCCTTCAGCAGCTCGGACCAGCCTGGCGCACGGTTTTCTACGGTCGAGATGGCACGGGCCAGGGCGCGCACGTCGCCGGAGCGGAGCTGAGTAATCCAAGTCTGATTGGGTTGGTTCAAATGATCAGTGTAAAGCAGACCTTCAAAATCCAAAACACCCTGAAGGAGACGGCATGGCTCAGTTTGAATTCAAACTGAGCCACTATCAAGGAGACGTGAGCTACAATCCGCAGGGAGCTGAATGGTGTCGCCAGATTTCTTCCACGTCCCGAACGGACTAGACGAGCTTAGGCTTGAAATGCCTATGATCGTAGAGGTCATCGCCCGCACCGCACGATGGGTCCACCCCGATGCTTTTCGTGCTTTGCCAGTATGGTACCCCGAGACTGCTCGAGGGCAGCCAATTTTTGATGCACAATGGGGACGGGTCTATACGAACAAAAACCGGCTTACGGCACAGGTTACGAACAAATCTGAGCCGAATATCAGGGCCAAGAAGGCGTTCATCGCAGCCTTAGGTGCGAAGAGAACGGATAACTGGACGGTTTGTCATATCTGGGGCGTCGACGATCCAGGATTTCGGCGGAATAACGGAGTGGTCTGCGATCCGAGGTTTTACTCGTGCGTCGCAAATATGGTGTGGCTGCCCACGCCACTCAAGGGATTCACCGATGCTGTTCCGGAGATCAAGAACATGCTGAGAATATGCTGCTTTTACCTCTACGGTTGGGCATGTGAACACGAAGACGTGCAGAAACAGGCAGCCGAAGTACGTTCAGGTGGATTGCCGGACTCCTACCCAAAAGCCTGGCCAGCAAACGGCAGAGACTGCTTGCCTCCCGGTACAGCGCCTTTTACTCCGCGCGTCGTCGCGGCAATCGAGAAACGCAAAGAAAAACTCCGGAGCCTGCTCGAAGACCACTCCCTCAAGAACTTCCCACGCGACGGGGTGCTGGACGTGCTTAAGTTTTGGAAGGTCGAACTGTGGTGAGGCCGAATCATTACTCGTGCTCGCAGACCCGGCAGAGTCACCCTCCCACTCATCGGAGCACTCCGACAATTGGGTGAACGCGAACCCTCCCCACGCAAGGTTCTCATTAGGTCTTCTTCTGTCATTCCCCCACCTACTCCTTCAGCAACTGCCGCGCGATCACCATCCGCTGAATCTCGCTGGTCCCTTCGCCGATCGTGCACAGCTTCACGTCGCGGTAATACTTCTCGGCGGGATAATCTTTGATGAATCCATACCCTCCGTGAATCTGCACGCCTTCGTTGGCGCACCTGACGGCAACCTCGCTGGCGAAGAGCTTTGCCATAGAGGACTCCTGCGTCGTCTTCATGCCGGCATCCTTCATCGACGCTGCACGCATGGTGAGCAGGCGGGCCGCGTCAATCTCCGTGGCCATGTCGGCCAGCTTCCATTGGATCGCCTGAAACTCGCCGATCGCTTTGCCGAATTGCTTACGCTCCTTGGAATAATTCAGCGCAGCCTCGTACGCGCCTTGGGCGATACCCAGCGACAGCGCCGCAATCGAAATGCGTCCGCCATCGAGCACGCGCATCGCGTCGATAAAGCCGTCGCCTTCCTTGCCCAGCAGGTTCTCCGCCGGAATCACGCAGTCTTCGAAGATCATCTCGGCCGTGTCGCTGGCCCGGAGCCCCAGTTTGTTCTCTTTCTTGCCGGGACGGAATCCCTTGGTATCCTTCTCGATAATGAATGCGGAAAGCCCGTGGGTATGCGCCGTACGATCGGTTACTGCGAGCACAACGATCACGTCGGCGTAGTGGCCGTTCGTGCAAAAAGTCTTCGTACCGTTCAGCACCCAGTTATTTCCCTTCCGCCGCGCGGTCATGCGGGCGCTGCCCGCGTCTGATCCCGAAGAGGGCTCGGTCAGACCCCACGCGCCGAGGAATTCGCCCGTTGCAAGTTTGCTTAGGTACTTCTTTTTCTGGCACCCGTCGCCGGCGAGAAAAATGTGGTTGGAACACAGCGATGTATGCGCAGCCACGATAATGCCCACCGAACCATCCACTCGCGACAGTTCTTCAATCGCGATGACATACTCCACGTAGCCCATGGCAGCGCCCGCGTACTCGCCGGGAAAAATTGTTCCCAGCAATCCGAGCTTGCCTAACTCCTTGATGGTCGCCAGGGGAAACTCGCAGGCCTCGTCCCACTTCATGACGTTGGGCCGGATCTCGCGCTCGGCGAATTCGCGGACGCTCTTCTTTAAGTGCTGCTGCTCGTCGTTCAATTGAAAATCCAAGGATCCTCCACCCGCTCAAAGCTGATTTTCTGATTAGAACATAGCGGTCGAAGGCGGAAAAGTTACCTCGGGCAGGAGCCGGAGAAAGTGAGATAACCCTCGTCATTACTGGGGATAATGATCACGGAGGCTTTCAGGCCAACCGACCGTATGGTTTGGCAACACACCAATTCCGACACCTCGTAGTGGGGCGGACCAGAAATCAGGAAACGACTTCGTCGACCAGGATGAACCGCTCGAATACCTCGTTCGATAGCAGACGTCCGCGCGGCGTCAGGCAGAGATACTCTTCCCTGTGCTCCATCAGGCCCCCTTCGACCAACTCTGCGATCGCTGCACGGACGGGTTCGATAGCTTCCTCGCCGAATTTTGCAGCGAGTTCCCGCAGACAGACACCCTGGGTTAACCGCAGCCCAAGGAAAAAGCTCTCTTCCAAAGCTGAGTGCCGCGAGACCGGGGTGCGCTGGAGTGGAGCTCCGCTCATGAACTTTTCCAGCGAGTCGGTGTGCGCGAATCGAACAGCCTCGATGTCGCTGCCGTAGGGGCTAGAGCCAGATTCTTCTGCCGGCTGCGTATCGGTACGGCTGAAACGGCGCCCTTCCCGATTTGCTTTAAGCATCGAGTGCGCGTCCACGCCAAAGCCGAGGTACGGCTGCCGCGTCCAGTATTTCAAGTTGTGGCGGGACTCGAACCCCGGGCGGGCGAAGTTGGAAATCTCATACTGCTTAGTCCCGGCCGAGTGCAGATGCTCGCAGGCTGCGAGATAAAAATCCGTCGTGATCGCTTCATCCGGCACAAAGTGGGCATGATAGCGCGCGCCGCCGGCCAACAACTCTCGTCCCAGCCGGGAATCTTCGTCCACCTCGAGCATGTAGACGCTCACATGCGGCGCGCCGGTAGCGATTGTTTCCGCCAAAGAAAATGCCCAGCTCTCGACGGTCTGGTGCGGCAAACCGGCGATTAGATCGATATTAATGTTCGAAATTCCCGCGCTACGCAGGCGAGTAATATCCTCCAACACCGTCGCGCGCTGGTGCAGACGACCGACCGCCGCTGCTTCCTGATCCACGAAAGACTGAATGCCGAGACTCACACGGTTCACCCCACAACGCAGCAGACTCGCCACAACGGGGGCCGTCAAAGTGCCGGGAGCGCACTCCGCCGTGACTCCGGCATCGGGACGCACATCAAACTGCCGCCGTACTGCGCCGAAGATCCGCTCCAGTTGCGTGGCCTCGAGCATTGTCGGCGTCCCTCCACCGAAATAAATGGAATCTACGTCGCGCTCGATCTGCCCTCCCATTTCCGCTGCTGTTTGCGGCGCGTTATGAATGTCGGCGCAAACCCGATCCACATAGGCCTCAAACGCCTTTCGCGAAAACACGTCGGAGGCGAAGTTGCAGTAGCTGCACTTAGTGCGGCAGAACGGAATCGAAATGTAAATGCCGAGAGGCATGCCATCA